>BNJU01000065.1_pt1 | contig 68147 bp, 90 predicted proteins | sample 8539281 | NCBI WGS metagenome assembly BNJU01 (sample SAMD00202456, study PRJDB9452) | human saliva metagenome | isolation source: human saliva | place: Japan
TGGAAGAACACGGTTTATAAAATATGTGTTTGATAAACTGGGTGTAAAAATGGGGATAAAATATACATAAGTAACCAACGAGTAACCAACATCGAAAAAAATAATTAAAATAGCCTTTTATTTTTATAGACATTTATTATCATTTTACAAACTAAAAATAAAAAAAATCTAGCTATAGTATAAAAATTGATTATCTTAAATATGGATAATCTTTTTATTAATCCCAAAATTAAAAAAATTCAAATTTATATCAATTTGGGAGCATTATTTTTAGTCTAGGCAAGATATTTATCCAAAAAAATTTTTCTAAACACTTATCACAAGGCTAATACAAGGTTATATGAATGGATAATAAAAGAGATGTATTAGATAAGCCATCCCTATAAGCATAGCACCATTTTTCCTGCTTTTCACTTAGTATGGCTATGAAATACAAATAATTTTTTTGAGAAAATTAGTAACCATTAATTTAATCTGTATAAATTGTTGTAAAAATTATGAAATAAAAAAATCTTGACTTTTGTATTTTTTTATTAAATAATAATTGATTTTTTTAAATATTTTTGAATGTATAATATACATATATTATAAATTTTAAGGAGCGATAAAAATGAGCGCAACGACTATAAATATTGACGAAGAAACAAAGAAAAGAAGCACAGGAGTTATTCAAGGACTTAGGAATGAATTTAACTACAGCAATAAATATTTTTTTAAAACAGGCAATAAGAGAACAAGGGCTACCTTTTTATGTAGGGCAAACAAGATATAAAGATGAAGTTTATCAAACAATGAAAGACGCAGAACAAGGAAAAAAATTTAAGTAAAGGCTACAATGATGTTGAAGAAATGTTTGAGGATATTTTTAAAAAGATGAACAAAAAAATAAATACATTGTTAAATATACAAACAAGTTTTCTAAGGACTTGAAACTAATGAAGAAACGTGGGTATGATATAAAAATTGCTTGAAAAGATAGTTAAGATGTTAGCTAATGGAGAAAAGTTACCTATAAAAAACAAAGACCACGCATTAAAAGGCGACTATATAGGTCATCGTGAATGCCATATAACGCCTGATTGGTTACTAGTGTATAGGATAATCGACAAGGAATTAATATTATTGTTGACTAATACAGGAACTCACAGTGACTTGTTTGGATAAACTGATTGAATCACAGATATTAATTTAGCTGTGATTTTTTTCTTATTGACTAAAAATTATTTTCTACAAATAAAAAATCAAGTAGTATCGTTTTTGGCAGACTTTTTTCGTTTCAAGGCAAGGTATTTATCCAAAAAAATTTTTTTAACGAACACTACAAGGCTGTTACACGGATATACGAGCGAATAATAAAAGGGCCTCACTCAAAAAAATAAGGCCCAAATTTAAAATCTATTTTTTTAGAAAAACACATCACTATTTTTCTTAATTTTTATTTTTATAACTTAAAATGTAATAAATTTTATTTAAATTTTTTTCTTTAAAAAAAGGCATTTTGAATCTTATTGAATAACTCTTCTTTTTCCTTAAAATCTATATTTTCATTATTAAAGAACGATATAATGGATGATTCTAAATTATTGGAATCTTTATTTATACCGTATAATATATATTCAGGCGAAACATTGTATAAATTTGATAGTCTAATCAAACTCTCACTATTTATTTTTCCTCTCATTATTCTCATATCGTGAAATAGCTCCAGCAGATGATTTTTATCTTTTTTTAGCCACTTCTTCCAAAGAAAAATTTGTACTTTTTCCCTCAAACTCTTTAATCTTTTTTCCTACATTTTTCCATAGTAATTCTCCTTTAAAAATCAACAAATTTTACCATAAAATTGATATTTTATCAATTTAATTGAAATAATAATGATAATTATTTTTTTATGGTACAATTATTTTTACTAATTACCGAATAAATAAAAAGATATAAAAATTTTAATAAAATCTTGACAATTACTCTTTAAAAATATTAAAATTAAAGTGTATTCGTAAAGGTAGTGATAATTATGTTAAAAATTACAAATAATAAATTAAATAATTTTTTTGAAAATAATACTATAATAACAGTTAAAGAAGCAGAAAAAAATCGGTATAAAAAGACAGATTCTTTTCTAATTTATGTAAAAAAAGGAATTTTTAGAAAGAGTAAAAGCAAGGAGTTTATCAGAAAAATGATACAATTACAGATGAATTTGTAAAAATACAAAAAAATAACAATGTGATTTTTTTCAAATACAACTGCTCTATACTTTCATAATTTGACAGATAGAGTACCAAATACAATTTCAATAACAGTTTCACAAGGTTATAATGTTTTTGCATATTACAAAAATTTGAAAATTTGAAGATTCATTATGTGAAAAAAAGAAATATTTGAAAGTGGAAAAAAATTGAAACTTTGAGTAAAATGGGTGCTAAAATTTATATTTATGATAAAGAGAGAACGATATGTGATATTATAAAAAAATAAAGAAAAAAATTGATGTAGATGTATTCTCAAAGGCATTAAAATTATTTTTTTAAAAAAATAAGGATATAAAAAGTAAGAAAAATTGATAAAAATATAGTAAAGAATTGAAAAATTGATAAAAAAAGTAAGAGAATATTTGGAGGTTTTGATATGACATCAGAAAAGTTAAAAGGGAAAATAAAAAGTTTTTTTCAGAAAAAGTAATTTGAAAGCACAGGAAGTGTTGCAAATGTATTTTTTTGAAAGATTTTTGACTCGATTAGAAAAAAATCAAAATACAGAGCGAAATTTATAATAAAAGGTGGATTTTTAATTTCATCAATTATTGGTATACAAAAATAGAACAACGATGGATATTGATACGACAATAAAGGGACTTCCAGTAAAAAGAGGAAATTATTAAAAAAATAATATTGGAAATTTTTAAATATCGAAGTAAATGATGAAATAGAATTTGTATTGGGAAAAAAATAGAAAATATAAGAGAAATATCGGAATATGAAAATTATAGATTACATTTGACAGCAAATTTTGAAAAAAATAAAAAAATCCATTAAAAATTGATATTACAACAGGAGATGTCATAATTCCGTCAGAAATAGAATATTCATACGAAACAATATTTAAAGAAAAGCTAAATATTTTTGGTTTATTCATTGGAAACATTGATTGCTGAAAAGTATGAAACTATAATAAAAACGAAATATTACAACGACGAGATTGAGAGATTTTTTTATGATATTTATATGATTTTTAAATTGAAAAAAATGATAAGATAGATGTAAATAACTTGAAACAAGCAATTTGTGAAACGGCAAAAAAATAGAAATTCAACAGAAGAAATATTAGAAAAGCAAGGAAATTTTAGAAGATATAAAAAAATGATGAATATTTAAATACACAATGGAATATTTATAAAAATGAAAACAAATATGTTGATGATGTACAATTTTCTGAAATTTTGAAATTACTAAATAAAAATAGCAGATATTGTACAAGAATAGAATACTCCATTATTTTTCCTAAATTTACTTTTAAAATCAATAAATTTAATCATAGAATTGATATTCTATCAATTTAATTGAAGTTGTCTTGACAAACTTTTTAATTTATGGTATAATTATTTTTACCAATTAGCAATAGATAGGAGATTTAAAATGAAAAGGAATCTTTTAAAATCAAAAAAATGAGTTTACACGAAGACAACAATAAAAACATTGGCACACAAGCTAAAGATAACTCCTTCAGCATTTTCGAGAAAAAAATTAATGGAAGTAGTAATTTTACTATTGAAGAAATGAAATTTATTAGGAAAGAATATCGTTTAGATGATATTGAATTTTTGGACATTTTTTTAATAGTTGATTTGCTATTTGGTAAAAATTTTTGGGAAGGAGACGATTTTTTTAGTAAAAAAAATTTTATGATAAAAAAATTGAATTTAAAGGAGAGTGAAAAAAATAGATAAAAGAAAGAGATTTAAAAAAATATTACAATAATGAAAAATACTAAAGTGGAAAATAATACTGAAACTAAAATTAAGAGAAAAGAAATATCAGAACAGTATTATGATGAAAAGAAAGAAGTTGAATCTGATTTATAGTGAACAGGTTACAAAAAAACAGTTAAAAAAATAATGGATATAAAATCAAATTTTAGGAGGAAATTTATGAAAAAAAATTATTTTGTTAGGAATTATTATTTTATCATTTTTAATACAAGCAGAGAATCTTGGAAAAAGGTGATGTTTACTGCTTAGGAATTGGTGAATCAACTAAAAACAAAAGATGGAATAAAATTTAAAAGCAAAAATTATGTAGAATAGGAAGTGATAAACTTAGAAATGTTACAGTTTATCACAATAGTCATCTTATCTGGGATAAATATGATGTAAGTAAAAAAACTGATGTATGCTGCAAATGGTTCGGAAGGTATTTTTTTATAATTCAGATACTAGAATTTTTAAATGTAGAAATTATAGATCCTATTTCAAGAATGGCTGCAGATACAGGTTCTATTTTTTTCCTATAACTGACAAAGAAATGAGAGAAGTTTGGCAAAAACAGAATCGTTAAAAATGATTTAATAGAAGTATATGGAAGTACTCTAGGAATTCCAACTGTTTCTGAAAAAAAGAATATGAAAGAGAATATGACTATGGTAATTATTAATCTAAAGATAAGAAGAAAATCAGAATGTAATAAAAAAATAATAAAACTACAATTAAAATTTTTGATAGAAATAATTTTTTTATAGAATTTTTCAGAAATTCAAGAAACATATAGAATGATTCTTGTATTGTTATTCATTATAAAAAAATAATTATAGAAAAAAATTTTAATTTCTAATTTTCATTTTCAAATTATCCGATACTTATACCACAAATATTTTTTTGAATTAATGAAAAAAATTGAAATGTTAAAAGAATAAAAAAATAGGAGAGATTAATTATGAAAAAAATATTATTTTTTTGTTATTGTTAGTATTAGGAAATTTATTATTTTCTGAATATATAAAAAGAAGGGACTTATAATAGTATAAATGATAAAAAAATTAATATTGAGCGTTATGATTATGATGGTGGAAAAGGTTATTTTATAATTGCAATGAATGGATATGTTCATACTAGCACTTTTTAAAATTGATAAATACTTAGATATAGATAAAAATGAAATTATTGATTTTTCCTTTAGACACTCATTATAAAGATTATGAAGGTGATGACGGATATAACTGTACTTTTAAAAATCGCTTTTTTTACAAAAATGGTAAATTGATAGTTGATTCTAGTGATGACTGTGGAAGATATGATAGAACACTTAAAGGAGAATATAGCTATTCTGAAAAAGATAGTTTTGTTCCTGAAAAAAATATAGGTAAATGGGAAATTGAAGGAGGATGTGCTTTTTATTACTAAAAAAATATATTTGCATATGATGACAGACATCCAAATATTATCGTAGGAGTAAAAGAAGAAGAAAATGGAAATCTTTTTGTTAGATGGAGTAACGATAGATGAAGGAAGAGGAAGCAGAACACAAACTAGATTTAAATTTTTTTCCAAATGGAAATGTATCAATAGACGCTTATATGGGAAATACTAATGAAAAAAACTATATAATAGTTATAATAATTTACGAAAATTGAAAGGAAAAAGAGCTTTTCTAAATGTGATTGAAATATTTAAAAAAATAATTTATAAAATTTCAAAAAGAGGATTTAGAATGAAAAAAATTTATTTTATTAGGAATTATTATTTTATCATTTTTTAATACAAGCTGAAAGTTTAACAAACCAAGGAATAAAATATTATAAAAATAATGATTATAAACGAGCTGAAGAATATTTTTCTTAAAGGTATTGAAAAAAAACGAGAAAAAAACAGTTTTTTTGCTTTTAGGAACTTTATATCAAGAACAAAAAAAGTATGATAAAGCAGAGCAAATGTATTTGAAAGCTATTGAAAATGGTTTTGGAATGATAGCTTTTTAATAATTTAGGTTATTTGTATTATAAACAAGGTAAATATGATAAGGCAGAATATATGTATATGAAAGCATTGGAAGAAGGTGATACACCATTTAATAATTTAGGACTTCTATATGAAAAAAACAAAAAGAAGTATGACAAAGCCGAAGAGTATTTTCTTAAAGCCATACAAAATGGTGATAATGCGTTTTATAATTTAGGAGTATTCTATGATGGACAACAAAAAAATATGATAAAGCAGAACAGATATTTTTTTAAGGCTTTAGAATTTGGAGATAAACGGGCTTTTTAATAACTTGGGAATTTTTATATTCCAAACAACAAAAAAATATGATAAAAGCAGAACAAATGTATCTAAAAAGCTATTCAAAACGGTGATGTTGAGACTATATTTAATTTGGGAGTATTATATGATACACAAAAAAATATGACAAGGCAAAAGAATATATAAAAAAAGGCAGCAGATTTAGGAAATGAAAAAAAGCTAAAGAAATTTATAAAATAATATTACAAATTGAAAAATCAATAAATATAAAGAAAGTTTCTTACTGATTATAAAAGTTAAAGGAGATGAATTAAAATGAAAAAAATCATAGTTTTTAATATTGAGTGTATTAACTATTTCAAATGTAGGATTTTTCAGAAATTCAAGAAGCATATGGAATGATTTTTTTGATGAAAGAGTTTTCGGTGATAACAAAAGCTTGTAAAGCGTCAGGAGCATATATATTAGGAAGTGCTAGTTTTTCATACTCGCATTAGCTGTTGCTAATGATAAAGATTTTTAATTCAAAGGAAAAAAATAAAAATATATGGAAAAGTCAGGTAATGAATTTAGTGAATTACAATATGAAGTAGCGAAAGAAGTGATGAACGAAGGAGAATGGAAAAAAATATCCTGAATATGAAGAACATACAAATATTGTTAATTATTATAAAAAAATAATTGTAGAAAAAAATTTCAATTTCTGATTTTCATTTTCAAGAGAACTCAAATTATCCAATACTTATACCACAAGTATTTTTTTGAATTGATGAGAAAAAAATTGGAATGTTAAAAAGAATAAAAAAAGGAGAAAATATAAATGCAAGAAAAAAATAATCAAAAATACAATCAAAATTCTAATAGGAATAATTATTGGATTATCTGTATTTATTTTACTTGGTGGAATATTTTATATCTTTAATATGAAAAAGTAAATTAACAAAATTAGAAAAGAAATCAAATGGAACAGTTAAAAAAACAAATGGAAAAGTCAAAAATATGGCTTCTATTCAGTCAGTACCTAATATACAACAAATACGGAAATCTACAACTAATTCAGTAACTCCCAAAAAAATAGTAATCCCAAAAATTTCATCAAAGAAAAAAATCGTCAACATATATAACAAAAATCAACTTCTGGACCTGTAAATGTAAGAGAAAAAGCGACAATGAACTCTAATATTGTAGCAAAATTGCCTGACAATGTAAATTTGAAATTTATAAGTAGAAATGGAAGTTGGTATTATGTTTCTTATAATGTAAATGGATATAATGAGTATGGATATATTAATAAAAAGTCAGCTGGTAAGTGCAAATTCAAAAATCAAAATGTTGAAAAATAGGCAAACTGAAAATAAAAAAATGGATAATGAAATATTAGAAAAGTGTAAAAATTATCGTATATATGCAGATTACTCTGATTATGAAATAGAAAAAAAGCTATAAAAAGATAAGTATTACATAAAAATGAATCCACCTACATTTTCCGAATTTGACAAAATGAAAGCTCTACAAGAAAGTACTAATGCTAAACTAGAGGCTTCAGAAGAAATTATGAATGCTAAAAAAATTGTAAAAGCAATGATTAATAAATGGAAAAAAATAAATAAATTTTAATTTTAGGAGGAATTTATGAAAAAAATATTTTTAATAATATTATTGTTGGGAAATTTATCTTTTTCTTGGCAAAGAGACGATAAAGGATATATAAAAATGAACCAAGATGAAATGCGATATTATTTTTGGTGATGAACTAGGATGTCCTGCATTCGGAATTTCTTTTTAACTGAACTTTTAATGTATGATGGTGTAGGGGAATATGATGAAAGCCTTTTTATACACTTCTGTAAATTCTATTGAAAAAAACTTGGTAAAAAAATTCAAAAATGAGTTTACATCTTCAGAAATGAGAAATTTAGATGTTAATGAAGTAATAAATGCTTATTATATTTATAAGTGTAAAATTCCTGAAGAAAGTGTGATGTTGGAATGGGGAAGCCCAACTTTTTTATGGTATGATGATGAATTTAAAATCAATGAAAGCTAATTTTTTTGGATTAGAAAAAAATTGAAGAAAGAAAAAAATTAGAAATACTCATAGTAATTATTGGAATTATGTAAAACTTTATACTTTATTATCCTCTTATGAATAGATTTAAATTAGTGAAAAAAATAGAAACTTTAAGAAGAAAAAAAATTATGAAGACAATTATTTTACTAAGAATTATCGAGTTACCATTTCTAATACAAACTAAAAGTTTAACCAATCAAGAAATAAAATATTATAAAATGGATATTTAAAGAATAGAAGGAAATTTATGAAAAAAATATTATTTTTTTAACAATTTTTTTATAGTTTTTTTAATTTAGGATTTTTCAGATTTAGAAAGCACAATCAGAAATCATTATAGTAATAAACCTATTGATTTAATTGTTGTATCAAAAACCACAATATGAAATTATAGCTGGGTATAAATATTTAAAAAGGAATAATCAAAAAGTCTACATTCTTTAGAAGAAGTCTTGGTTATGAAAAAAAGGTATGATTGGAGTAAATACTCAGGCTTCATATCAAAGGTTAAAATCTGAATATTGTAATGCTGTGAATGAAATTGTAAAAGTTGATAAAGGAATAGTGCCAGGAACAAATAAACCGTTTATACAAGCAACATATATTGAAGTAGATGACGCATATAAAGAGTATTTGCAAAAAAATTGCACAAATGAGACAAGTTGGGCTACATATTTTTTTAATAATGATCCGAATAAAATAGAACCATTGGCAGGTTGTTATTATAAAGGAACTTATTGGAATAATGCAAATTCACAGTATAAGGCAAAACAATTTTTATAACAGCGAAATAGATAGGTATTATAAGTCTAATAGACAAAAATAACAGTTCATACTTTAATTTAGGAATAGCTTATATTAATCAGGGAAAAATATCGAGAAGCTACAAAAGTGTTTTTTTGGAAGGAGCAAAAAAATAAGGATGTGGATTCAATGATTGCTTTAGGAACATTCTCTTTAGCTGCAAAAGGATTTTTAATAGTGCTAAAAAAAATATTATAAAATGGCGGCAGATTTAGGAAATGAAGAAGCACTAGAGATTTATAACAGATTAGTATTAGCAGGATATTAAAATAAATAAAATTTAGGAGAAAATTAAAATGTCAGAAAATAACAATAATACAATAAAAAAATTTTAATAGCAATAATTATTAGTTTATCGATGGTTATTGTTTTTTTAGCGGAATATTCTATATTTTAAATATGCAAAGTAAAATAGAAGACTTGGAACAAAAAAACAAGAAGAACAATTAAAACAACAATTACAAACTCCAAATATATCTGCTGTTGAAACTACACAACCACAAACTAATTTAGAAACTGAAATAAAAAAACCAAAACAACAATCATCAAGTAATAAAACAAATTTACATAAAAAAATAAAAAGAACATTACATCGACTCAAAAACAACAACCAAGTATTAACGAAAGAGAAATAGAAAAGAACAATTGATGACACAATAAATCAAATAGATAATAATAGTGATTCTAAAAAAAGAAGAAGATAAATTAACTAGAAACATTGAAAATGTTATGGGAGAATAGTACTAATAAAATCTAGTAAAATAAGAACTAAATTTTAAAAAAACAGTCTAACAAGAAATTGTAAGAATAAAAAAATCTCTAATTTTATAAAAAAATTCAACATTATCTGTAAATTTTTAAAAATAGAAAATCCAACTAGAAACAATATTAAATTTAGTTATTGTATTATTTTTTTCACTATGTCAATTAAATAATAAGTTTTTCTTGTAACAGCCGATTTAAAAAGCTTATTTTTTTGTTATTAGAGGGAATTTATCAAAAAAATGAGTTTAAATGCTCTCTACTGAGCTTATACAGCGTTACAAACACATATCTCAATCAAACAGGGCCTCTAAAAAAATAAAAAGGCCCTGTATTTTGTTGCAGATTTATTTATTTTTTTAGTTTTCTCATCCAATTTTTTTCAATAATTTCTTTGTAAATACTTGGCTTTTTTTAAAAGGTACTTTTTTTCAAATATTTTTTTCCATTCTTTTCTATTTTTTTCATCATCATATCCTGTATCGCTTCTATCTAAATGATATGCTTCAAGATAATTTATAAAGTCATTTTTTTGTAACAAATAAATTTTTTTAAAATAAAATAGAACAAATTTTTAGCGTTTTAGAGTGTTAAAATAATTATTGGTACATTTTATCCAAAAACTTTTTAAATCGCTTTCTACCCCCATCTCCGCTCGAATTAAGGACAAAAAGAAATCCCACTCATACTTAACCCTTTGGCTAAGAACAATCAAGTAAAAAAATAATTTTTATAAAATAAATTTTTTTAGTTGTCGGAAATTAAAAATAAATAATTTATTTTTGAATATTAAGTAAGAAATGAGATACAAGAATTTGCAACTTATTTTTAAAAAAATTAGTTAAAAAAATATAAGAAAAAAATAAGAAAAAGTAAATCAATAAAACGAATTTAGAAGTTGAAATCAAAGAGTGTAAAAAAATACAGACTACACTCTTTTTGAATATTGTTAAAATTTATGTATTAGTTAAAATAATTTCACTCATCATCTTCCTCATCTTCAATTATTTCATATTCTTCATCTTGCTCTTCTTGAAACTCATTAGAAAAAAACGATAATCTAATAAACTAAAGAAATTGTGTATTAAATCATCATTTAAAAAAAGTTAAAAAGTTTTTTTCAAATTCTGCAGGAACTATTTCATACTTTAGTTTTAATTTTTTTCACTATAAATTTTTACATATAAATCATATTCATCTTCTGTATTAATTTCAATATCTAACTCAAAATAAGACATCAAAAAAATCGTATAAGTGGAAATAAATTTTTAAATTCCAATTGATTTATTTCCAAGTCTTCTTCATAGTAATAAAAGTCTTCAAATGTTTCCATTTTTTTCATTAATTACCCTTTTTTCTATAATCAGATAATTTAATTTGTCTTTGTTTTTTTCTATTTCTTCCTTTTTTTGCATATCTTTTCTTATTTTTTTCAATGACAAGCAATGCTCTATTTTTTTCTATATTCTTTTTTTCAAATTCATCTAATTCTTTTTAATATCTTATTTGTTTCTAATATCTCATTTGTCCCATCATTAAAAAAAGTCATCAGGCGAGATTTTTAAAAAAATATCACATAATGCTAATATAATTTCATTTTTTTATTTTTTTAGTGTACCATATTCATATTTTTTTGTAATGTAGGAATAGAAATACCAAGTTTATTAGCTAATTCTCGTTGTGTCATCTTATTTTTCAATTCTTAAATTTTTTTCAATTTTTTTCATTTAATTTCATATTAAACCAACCTCTTTTTGTGTTATTTGTTTTATTATATCATAAATAAAAATAATAGTCAACACTTGACATATAAAAATATATATGCTATTATATACATATAAAAATTTATACGTTATGTTGAGTAAAAATTTATTTTATCTCTATTATTAAATAGTAGTATAGAGGAAAAGAAAAAAACAAAAACATTTTTTTAACTTAAAATTATAATCTTTTTTTGTAAAAGGTAGGGGTAGAAAAAAATTAAAAAAAGGGAAGTGATAATGATTGAACAGGGAAGAAGAGTATATTGAGTATTATAAGAAAAGCATTGAAATATATGAAAGAGAAGATTTTTAAAGATATTATTTCTAAAAAGAAATTATTGAATGTGAAAAATTGTTATAATGAGTACTTATATTGGTATGAACATCCAGAATGGCCTCATAAAAATTTTTTTAGATGTAAGAAATCATTTTGTCCTATATGTGATATGAAAAAAATAAAAAGAATGCTGTACTATAAGCATAAAGACAGGGCCTTAAAGCTAGAAAAAGAAATATAATTTGTTTATACTAGTCTTAAAATGGTAATAATGTTGAAATTAAAACTGATAAGATAAATGAGGAAATAAAGGATAACAATGAAAAAGTTAAAAATATTATTAAGTAGGCCCTTTATTAAGAAAAGTTGTGAGAGGATATTTTTAAAGTAATTGAAATTAATTATACTTACTATGATTCACTTCCACATATTCATATTATTTTATTTACAATAAAAGGCATATACAAACATTTCAAGATGAGTGAATTTAAGAATATGATTACACAAGAATGGAGAAATTTAAAAAGGATTCAATGCAAATGTGTATTTAAAAAAAGTTTAGGAACAAAGGAAAAAAAATAGAAAAAGGAGGTCTCTTATTTGACAAGACATAATAAAAAAACAGTTATATAATTTGCTTAATTTAGATAGTAATGTAGTTAAGGTTCATTTAGAAGTAATTCAGAATAAAAAGATTTTTTTGTTTGGAGTAAAAAAATATTAAAAGAACTGAAATTAAATAGCTATACTTAAACATAAGCAAGGAAAGGAGAAGAAAATGGATGAAAAAAAGATGATATGAAAAAGTCTATTGAAAAGCATTGTCTTGAGTGCTGGGATGACGATGAGCAAAAAGTTATAGATTGCCCTTATAAAGATTGTCCTTTGTGGAAATATAGACTAGAAGAATTGAAAAAAATTCAAAAAAATAAGAATTTGTGAAACCTATATGTGAAGTTTTTAAGAATAATTTACACAGACAAATTAAGTAATAAAAGGAATAGTAACGAATGATTAAGAATTTAAGAATCAAGACAAGAGCATTAAAAAAATGTTTTTAAATTACTAAGTAATTTAGTTAGGAGTTGAAAAGGAAAATGAGTGTTGATAAAAAAATAAAAGGAAGGACTTTATAAAAGCCCCTCGCAACCACTTTTTATTTTATCACACTCTTACAATTTAATAAAGAAATTTTTTTAAAAATGAAATGGAGAGTGATTTAATTGAATTTAGAATTAAAAAAAGAAATGTATAATATTTTGAAAGAGAAGATTAGAGATAAAAAAATTGAATTATAAAAAAATTGTCTGAAAAAAATGAGAATTTCAGAAAGTGGACTTAATAAAAAAATGAATAGAAAAAAATTTTTTACACAAGCAGAAATATATGAATTAAAAAAAATGATAGAATTGAGTAATGATGAATTGGTACAGATATTTTTTTAAATAAATATATTGCAATAAAAGAAAAAAATAATATTAAAATTATAAAGCAGATAATGCTTTTTAGTTGGATTTTTCAGAATGGAGAAAAATATGAAAAAAATATAAAAAAATGCAAATGGTACAGGAGTATAACAAAAGTTAAAAATAAATAGAACGAATCCTTTTTAGAGTTAGAGTTACTAATCCTGTAACTAAAAAAAGACATTCTTTGGGATATTTCAGTACTAAAAAGGAAGCAACAGAAGTATTAAACAAATATTTTAATAATCCTTACAATTTAGAAAAATCATAGAATTAAATTTAAAGATTTGTTTGAGTTATTTAAAAAAACAGTAAAAAAAGATATTGTTGCTAAAAAAATACTTTGAACAGTTACATCAATAGTTTTAAACGATGTAAAGAATTACATAATCTGGTTTTTAAAGATATTAGCACTCCAGTATTGCAAAAATCTAATAAATGATTTAAATTGTAGTATTTCAACTAAAAAGTATAACAAAAGGATTTTTTTAAAAATTTTTTTGGGACTATGCGAGAGAAATAGACATATTGGAAAAAAAATAGAGCAGAATTTATAAATTTACCAAAAAGAAACTGAAATCAAAGAAAAAACCTTTTAATTATGATGAAATAGAAAAAAATTATGGGAAAAACACGGATATAATATGGGTAAAATATATTTTAATTATGATTTATACAGGTATGAGAATCGAAGAAACTGTAGAATTGAAAAAGGAAAATGTAGATTTACAGCAGGAATTTATACACGGTGGAAATAAAACTAGAAAAGGGAAAAAAATAGAAGCATACCTATTCATAAAGATATAGTTGAAATTATAAAAGAGCTTTATGAGAACAGTCCAACAGATTATTTAATATACAATGATAAATGGATATTCAGTAAAAAAAGAATGAGAATAAGCCTTTTAAGAAAAAAATTATTTTCGTGAGAAATTTTTATAAAACATTGGAAACTTTAAAAATTAATAAACATAAACCTCACGATTGCAGAAAAAAACACTAGCGACACTTATGAGTAATCAAAAAAATAAATAATATTGTGATAACAGATATAATGGGACACGAAAATATTGCGACAACAAAAACAATATTATATTCAAACAGATAAACAAAAACTAAAGTTATCAATGAATAGTTTAAATTTTTAGAAAAACTTCATAGAAAGCCTTAATTATAGGCTTTTTTTCTTGACATTAGTTTTAGTCCAACGCTAGTCCAACGGATAAGGTAAATGGTTATTTTTGACAAAATTTAAATACTTTATAATAAAAAAATTAGTACTTATCAACTCTCATAAGAAAAAAATTATCTCAAAAATACTGTATTATCTGGGTTAGTAGGAAGAATAGTTATAAAAAAATATGCTACCCTTGTGATAGCATATTTAAAAAGGAGTTATGAAGAAAAAAAGTTTTTCACTTTTTTTCTATTGGTCACTAATGATTATACACTAATATCATTAGAAAATCACTTTTTATTTATTTGTTTTTTTAATTTGAACGCTACTTTTTTTCGGTTTTCCACAAGTTGAAGTTCCTGAACATCTGCAGCAATCTGTTCCACATAAATTTTTATTTTTTTTATAATCTTTATAAATTTTTCTAAATACTGCAAAAGCTACTAAAAGTGCTATTATTCCAACTATTATTGTTTTTATCATCATAATATTTCCTCTTTTCTAAACTAATAATCTTGCAATGTTGAAAAATAATGTTGATACCACATATGGTAACACTAACAACATTGACACTTGAAATGCTAATAATTTCCATCCAAATTCTTGTTTTAAAGCTCCCATTGCTACGGCACATGGCACTACCAAAAGGACATACAGCATAAATGAGTATGCTCTTAGCTGACCATATTTGTCATTCCACAAGCTTCTAATTGCTGGAATGATGTTTCCACCTGCATCTTGGTCAAGCTCCTCCTGACTTTTCATTTCCAATGTCGTAATTTTGAAGGTTGCAATATGTCCTAATGATTTTACTGACTCTACTGCTGCTCCTCCCAATCCAACTACTTGATCTTTTAAATCTGATACAAAATTATATTCTTTTTTCTCATCATCTCCTTGAGATAATAAAATTTGTCCTAAAAATCCAACTACTGTTTCTTTTGCAATGATACTTGGCACAATAGAAGCTACAGGTTCCCATCTGTCACCAAAACCAGTTGGCTTGAATACAGGCTGAACAACTTTTGCTGCTTGACCTATATATGAACTTTCAGCATCTCCTTTATTTGGGAAATATTGGAAGAACCAGATAATTAACAGGATTCCTAAAACTATTGTAGTTGCTTTTTTTATGTAAGAAAAAGTTCTTGATCTCATATTGCTCCAGACAGCTTTTACGCTTGGAAGTCTGTATGGCGGCAATTCTATAAGCAGCTCCGTATTATTTCCTTTAAAGTATTTAAATCTTTTTAATACAAAAGCTACTAAAAGAGCCATAAATACACCAAAAACATAGATTGAAACTACAACTAAAGCTGCATTTTTACTGAAAAACGCCGCTGCAAGTAATGAATAAACCGGCAGTCTTGCTCCACATGACATAAATGTTGCGATAACTCCTGTCAATCTTCTTGTTTTTTCATCTTCCAATGTTCTTGTTGAATAAATTGCTGGAACTGTACATCCAAATCCGATTAGCATTGGGATGAATGCTTTTCCTGAAAGTCCAACTTTTGTCATCATTTTATTTAAAATAAATGCAACACGAGCCATATATCCGCTTTCTTCAAGAATTGCCATGAAGAAGTAAATAAAGAACATAAGTGGAACAAATGTCAATACCGAACCTACACCAGCTAAAATTCCATCAAGTATAAAGCTGCTTAACCAATCTGGCACTCCTTCGATGGCGTGACCCACATATTTTATGACAAAGTCACTAAAGAACCCATCAATCCAGTCGATAAACGGCGAACTTCCATCAAATACGATTACGAAAACAGCATAAATTATAGCAAGAAATGCTATTCCACCAAAAAACTTATTCAAAAGAACTTTGTCAATTTTATCAGTTAATGCAAATTTATCTCCAGTACCTCTTTTTAGGTTCATTGAGATAATTTCACGAACGATTCCATATCTCTCTCTTGCCAAAGCATCTTGAGGTTCGATTCCGTAACGATTTTCAATATTTTTCTTTTCAGTTTCTCCGATATTTGAAACACTTACTCCAAATTCAGTTTTTACTCTTGCCGCTACATTGGTATCATCTTCCAAAATTTTAATTGCTAGCCATTCTACTGGATATTTTTCTAAAACTTTTTCATAAGATTTATCATTTTCCAATTTATCCTTCAAACTTTTAATATTATCTTCGATTTCCTTTTCAAATGGCAATCTATGCTGTATTTTTTTATCTGAAGAATTTTTTTGTAAAGTTCTACAGCTTTTTTTCCATAAGCTTGTCTACTCCAGCTCCAGATCTTCCACTTGTGAACATAACTGGAACTCCCAATTGCTTTTTCAAATTTTTTTCTATATCCAATTGATAGCCAATTCTTTTTAAATTCATCCTCAAAGTTAAGTGCCATCACAACTGGAATATCAAGTTCCTTTAATAAAGCAGTCAAATAAATATTTTTTTCAAGCGATGTCGAATCTAGTACATTAATTATCACATCAACTTTTTCATCCAGCAAAAAATCTCGTGAAACTCTTTCTTCTGCCGTACTCATTGATAAATTGTAAATTCCTGGCAAATCAATTAATTTTACATCTTCATCTTCAACTGAAAAAAATACTTCTTTTTTTTCAATTGTTACTCCCGGCCAGTTCCCCATTTTTAAACTTGCATGTGAAATTTGATTGATTAACGCTGTTTTTCCAACATTTGGGTTTCCGACAAATGCTACATTTATCATTCTACCACCTCAATCTCTACCTTTTCTGCTAAATTTTCACTAAGCACAATTTTTGTTTCTACTGTCTTGATTAAAATATTTCCATTTGCAATATTTTCAATTTTGCAGACATCTCCTCTACAAAGTCCTAAACTAAGTAATCTTGTGTCAAGCTTTTTTTCAATAATATTTTTCAAAAAAAACTTGTCTCCTACTTTTCCTTGTAATAAAGTCATCATAATCACTCCTCTAAAATACAAATTAATTTCTCTAAAAATAATTTTATTTTCAAAATATAAAATACTTGTTCAATATTATATTTTGTTTATCAAAAACTATTTTATACTTTTTTTGAAATTTTTTGCAAGTATTTTTTAAAAAATATATATTTAATTATAAAAAAATATAATAGTCTAAATTTTTTTGAATATAAAATATTTTTTTATCAAATTTTTTTATTTTTTTAAAAATTTTTTTATTTAAAAAAATAATAAAATTTGCAATTAAACAAAAAAAGATATAAAATAGATTATAAAAAAATCTTAAAAAGAAGGGAATATACTATGATCATTGGTATTACAGGGGAATTGGAAGTGGAAAAAGTACTGTCAGTCGAATTTTTAAAAAGATAAAGGGTTTTGTTTTATTGACTTAGACATAATTTCTCATGATGTTATTCAAGATTCAAAAAAATAAAAGCAGAACTTTTTTTAAAAAAATTTTTGAAGTGAAATTTTTGACAAAGAAGAGATTTCACGAAAAAAAATTGGGAAAAAGTTGTCTTTGAGGATAAAAAAATAAATTGGAGATTAAATTCCATTATGCATCCTGAAATTTTTAAAAAAAGAATGCGAAAAAAATTGAAAAAAATTAAAGAAAAAAATTGTATTTGTGGAAATTCAGCTGCTTTTTTTGAAGTTGGATGGGAGCGTGAATTTGACTTGATTTTTACTTGTTTGGTCTGATAAAAATACCCAAATTAAGAGAGTTTTGGCTAGAGATAATCGGAGTGAAAATGAAACAAAAAAATATAATAAATTCTCAAATTTCTTTAGACGAAAAAAAATAAAAAAAGCGATTATGTCATTGAAAAATAACAACGATAATTTAGAAGATTTAAAAATAAAATAGATAATTTTATTAATTTTTTTAGAAACTAAACTAAATTTTTGAAAAAAAGAGGTGTAAAATGAAAAAAACAATATTATTAATTACTTTGGCTATTGTAGCTGGTCTAGCTGGTCTTATAGCTTGGCTTTCTGTACCGTTTAACATTCTTATAATTGGAAGTGACGCTTATGCAAATCAACCAACAAAAGGTTCAAGAAGTGACGGATTAATTCTTGTTAGAGTTGTACCACTTACAGCTCAAATTAAAATGGTTTCAATTCCCAGAGATTCTTACGCTGAGATTCCTTGCGAAAATTATAAAATGGACAAAATTACGCACTCTCACGCTTTTGGAGGAACTCCTTGTACTGTGGAAGCTGTAGAAAAATTACTTGATGTAAAAGTTGATTATCACATTTTATTTAGATTTGAAAATGTTATGGATATCACAACAATGATTGGAGGAGTTGATGTTGTTGCAAATCACACATTTAACCAAGATTATTTTGATCAAGAAGTTTTTCACTTTAACAAAGGACAAGTTTATAACTTAAAGGGACGACAAGCACTTGCTTATACAAGACATAGAAAAAGTGATACGGCTTTTAAGCGGGATGAAAGACAGCGACAAGTTATACAAGGAATTGTGCAAAAACTTTCAACTCCTTCAGGATGGAAATATATTCCAAAAGTTTTGGATTACGCCAAAAAAAATATGGAAATTCAAGTAAATCCTATAAAAGCTCTAAGTGCTGCACCTGCAATTTTATTACATCATCCAATTGAACAACATGAACTGCAGGGAGACGGACGAATGATTAATGGCGTTTATTACTATATCTTAAACGATAATTCACTAAACGACATAATTTATGATTTTCAAAATTAAACAAAATTTTTTAAATTATTTTTTTATTAAATAGTACAAGAACACTCGCAACTTTATTCGTGAGATGAATTGCACGAAAATTTTAGTAAGCATATAGGGAAACTTGTATGTAGACACGGAGCAAAACCGTGCAACAAAGAAACTGAATTGCTGGGAACTCTTAAAGCTAGTATAACCACAACATAATACTTAAGAGAGAATATGTATAAGTGTGATGGTGGCGAAAGCAGAAAAAATATATTAGATGGTGCAAGGTTAAATCCTAAACATTATGATAATAGACAATCAGCAGCTAATCCTGAAAAGGAAAGTTCAACGACTATCCCTCGTGAGGGGAGTACAATACAAGCGATAGGTATTGGAAGTGGTTTCGCCTAAGTCCTTGAAATAGGATATGGATAAGATATAGTCTGTGCTTGTTAGAGATAACAAGAAGTTCATAAGGGAACTGCATAAGTAGTAGCGAACTTATGTGAACGACGCTTCCCACTGTTGTGGGGTTTTAAAAACTTTAAAAATATTTAAAAATAAACAGATAAAATGTAGAATACATGGTATAATATCTCTGATGAAAAAGAGGTGATATCTATGTATTTAACATTAAAATAACAGGTAAAACATCTTAGTAAAAATGAGTTTAGGAATTTAAAATATTTATCTCATATAGCCAAGAACTTAACTAATGAGGCTATATATAATGTTAGACAATACTATTTTTGAAAAATAAAAAAAGTATTTAAGTTATAATGAAAAACTATAAAATGCTTAAAAAAACAGTGAGAACTATAAGAAGTTAAATTCTAATATGGCTCAACAAATTCTAAAAAGAAGTAGATGGAAGTTTCAAATCATTTTTTTGGACTTTTAAAACTTGCTAAAAATGGTCAATATAATTTTAAAGATATAAAAATTACCTAAATATCTTGCTAAAGATGGTTTTACAACTCTTGTTATAGGTTTTGTAAGATTAAAAGATGGTATTCTGATAGTTCCTTATTCAAATTCGTTTAAGAAAACTCATCAGGAAGTTAAAATTAAGCTGCCACCAGTATTAAAAAGACAAGAAAATAAAAAGAAATTAGAATAATACCAAAACAACATTCTAGGTACTTTGAAATTCAATATACTTACGAAGTAAAAAGAAGTTCAAAGGAATTAAATGAAAAACAATGCACTAGGAATTGATTTAGGTATAGACAATCTATGTACTTGTGTTACAAATACTGGAGCTTCATTCATAATAGATGGTAGAAAAATTAAAATCAATAAATCAATACTATAATAAGATAAATGCAAAATTACAAAGTATAAAAAGATAAGCAAAAGACCTCCCGCACAACATTAAGGCAAAAGAGAATAACTAGAAAGAGAAATAATCGTATAAATGATTATCTTTCAAAAGCAGCAAGAATAATTGTAAATTATTGTCTTAATAATGATATAGGAAGAATAGTTCTAGGATATAACGAGAATTTTTCAAAGAAAAATCAAATATAGGGAGTATAAATAATCAAAACTTTGTAAATATACCATATGGAAAATTAAGAGATAAATTAATATATCTATGTAAACTATATGGAATAGAATTTAAACTGCAAGAAGAGAGTTATACATCGAAAAGCAAGTTTCTTTGATGGAGATGAGATTCCAATATATGATAAAGAAAAATCAAAAAGAATATATATTCAGTGGAAAAAAAGGATAAAAAGAGGACTATATCAAACAAGTAAAGGCTATCAATTAAATGCAGATTGTAATGGAGCATTAAATATATTAAGAAAAAAAGTAAAGTTGTGGACTTAAGCGTCCTATACAATAGAGGTGAGCTGAACACACCTAAAAAGAATAAGGATAGTGTAAAGCTATCAGACTTCTTAGAAAAATTTTTGAATATTTTTTTAAAGATTTTTAGAACCCTGCGACTTTAGTCGTGGGAGGTTCAGGATATAATAATTATTAATAAAAAAATAATAAATTTTTTTATAAATAATTAAAGAAAGGAGAAAAATGGAAATAAAAAAAGCTGAATTTATAAAATCCGCTGTCTACTCAAATGAATATCCAAAAATCCAACAATTTTACAGAATTTTTCTTTCATTGGACGCTCAAATGTTGGAAAAATCTTCGTTGATAAATTCTTTTGACAAAGCGGAAAAAAACCTTGCCAGAACAAGTAAGACTCCTGGAAGAACACAATTAATTAACTATTTTTTTGATAAATGATAAAATTCATTTTGTCGATTTGCCTGGTTACGGATTTGCAAAAGTTCCTCAAGCTGTTAAAAAAAATTGGGGAAAAATTATAGAAGATTATTTAACTTCAGATAGAAAAAAATTGTGTTTTTACTTTTTGGATTTGAGAAGAATTCCGTCAAATGAAGATATGGAGATGTTAAAGTGGCTGGAACACTTTGAAATAGAATATTATATAATTTTTACAAAAATCTGATAAATTGTCGAATAACGAAAAAAATTTAAGCAGTTAAAAGAAATTAAGAAAAAAACTTGTCTTTGACAACGAAGATGTATTTTTTTATTCGTCACTAAAAAAATACTGGACGAGAAGAACTTCTTAAATTTATCGAAGAAAAAAACTCAAAATTATGAATAAAAATTTTAAAAAAATATTTCTCTAAAATCTGGGAGAAATATTTTTTTATTTTTTTAACTATTTTTTTGACAATTTTATTATTTCATCTTCACATCTTTTCAAATTGGAACTTTCTTTTTCCGATTTCTTTAAAATACCTATAAGTTTTCACTTTTATATCAGAAGCCGCCTCTTCATCGATAACTAATACAGAATTTTTATGCAACTGCAATGCTGAAATTGTCCAAAGATGATTTACTCCACCTTCTATTCCATGATAAACTGCTCTTGATTTTTTATACCCATCTGCAAGTATTATAACTTCATCAGAGTCAGTTAATGTGCCAACTCCAATTGTAAGTGCAGCATTTGGAACTTTTTTTACATCATTTTCAAAAAATCTAGAATTTGCCAAAATTGTGTCATAAGTCAAATCTTTTTTTCTAGTTCTGGAAGAAAGCGAAGAACCTGGCTCATTAAAGGCTATGTGACCATCTTCACCAACTCCACCTAAAAATAAATTAATTCCTCCGACTTTTTTTATTTTTTCTTCATATTCTCGGCATTCTTTTTCCACATCTTGTGCCATTCCGTCCAAAATATTAATATTTTTCTTTTTTTATATCAATATATTTAAAAAAATTTTCATTCATAAAATAATGATAACTATTTTTTTATGATTTGCACTTAATCCAACATATTCGTCCATATTAAAAGTTATCACATTTTTGAAATGAAATTATTTTTCTTTTCATTTAATTCTATTAACTTTTTTATAAGTTTTTAAGAGGTGTCGCTCCAGTTGGAAGTCCTAGTACAAAAAGGCTTTTTCCTTTGTTGGACTGAATTTTAAAAATTCTTTTTGCTATTTTTATAAGCAGTCCAATTTCCTATTTCTTCTCTATTTTTTTCAAAATTATAACTTTCATCTTTTTCACCTCAACTTTATTTTTTTATTATTTTTAAAACTAAATAAAGATTAGAAAAAAACCGTACCTTTAATCTTATATTTCTCAAGAATTCTGGTACAGTTTTTATATAAAGTAATTTTTTTATACTCAAATTTTTTTAAGTTTATTATCAAAGTATAATTTAAAAAAAATTTTTTTAAACTAATAATAATTAGTTAGCTAATTTGTTGACTTTTAATGCAAGTCTTGATTTTTTTCTTGAAGCAGTATTTTTTTGATTACACCTTTAGTTACAGCTTTGTCTAGTTCTTTATAAGCTGCTTGTAATGCTGATTTAGCTTCGTCGACATTTTTAGCTTCCACAGCTTTTTACTACTTTTTTTACAAAAAGTTCTTGTTCTACTTTTTAATTGCTTGGTTTCTAAGTGCATTTCTTTCTCCTATAAATACTCTTTTTTTAGATGCTTTTAGAATTTGCCATTTCTTCACTCCTTTCGACAAAATTTATATTTTTGCTTAATATGCAGTCAAACAATTTTAAAAAGACATAGCGCCGAATATCCATTGTTTGGCTAAACTATTTTTCTTTTTTTAAATTTGCAATTACTATGAATATCATAATTCACATAATATATTATCATTTTTTTCAATAAAAATCAAGTAATTTGCACTAAAAAAAAATTTTTTTCAAATTATAGTTGAGAATTATCAAAAAAAGTAGTATAATGTAAAAAAATAAGTTAAAAGTCTGAATATTTTTTTAGATTTTTTTATTTTGATAAAAAAATAACTTGATTTTTGAGTTATTTTATTTAGATGAATTGGAGAAAAAAATGAAATACAATGATACAGATTTTTATGAGAGATGTAGAAAAAAAGTTGCAGATAGAGCGCATAATGCAAAAAAATTGAATGTAGTTTATATTTGGGAGAATACAAAGAAAAGAGTGATAAAGGCTTTGACATTTGATGAAGTTAACGAAAAAAAGGTATTTATTATGAAATCGAAAAAAAGCTATGGAAGACAAAAAAATGCCTACAAGCTATTAATTTCTCACCAAGCTGATTTTGTCAATATAAAAAAATATATTGAAATTGCTAAGAAAAAAGGAATGTCATACAAAATGATTGACAGTTTAGAATACTCAGGAGATGTCGCTCTTGTCGTCGCAGCTAAAGATGCAATTGAACACGGTGAAAATGACAATATTTTAGTACAACCTAAATTGGAAGTTATAAAGCAGAAAAATTTACCGGAAATTTATTATAAATCAATGGAAAAATGTATTTGTGAATTTCATTTAGATATAGTTCGGCAAGAATTGCCAAATTACACGAAAAATTATAAAGAAATGGGATTTTTGGACAAATTATTCGGTTCAAAATGTCCAATATGTCAAAAATTAGGAGGAAAAAAGCGTGGTTGATGGATTTAAAATAAAAGGAAAAAATAGTTTGAATGGAACTATAAAAGTGAGCGGAGCTAAAAATGCAGCTCTTCCAATCCTTATTGGAACACTTGTTGCAGAAGGTGAGTATATTTTAAAAAATGTACCAAATTTAAGAGATATTAGAGTTACAATGAAACTTTTAGAAGATTTGGGAATGAAAACTGAAAAATTGGATGAAACTACTTACAAAATAGTTAATGAAGGATTTGTAAGAAACGAAGCCAGCTATGAAATTGTAAAGCAAATGAGAGCTTCATTTTTAGTAATGGGACCTATGATTGCCAATCTTGATGAAACAGTTGTTTCACTTCCTGGAGGATGTGCAATTGGTTCAAGACCTGTTGACTTGCATTTAAAAGGATTTGAGCTTTTGGGTGCGGAAATTACTAGAATTCATGGATATGTCCATGCAAAATCAGATAATTTAAAAGGAGCAGAAATTCCATTAGGTTTTCCAAGCGTTGGTGCAACTCAAAACATTATGATGGCTGCAGTAAAAATTCCAGGAAAAACTATCATTTCAAACGCTGCAAGAGAGCCTGAAATAGTAGATTTAGGAAACTTTTTAACAAAAATGGGAGCTAAAATTAAAGGACTTGGAACTACTAGAATCGAAATTGAAGGAGTAAAAGATTTACATGCCGTTGAATATTCAATTATGCCAGATAGAATTGAAGCTGGAACTTATGTAATTGCTTCTTTAATCACTGAAGGAGATTTAAAAATTCAAGACGCTAGACTTGACGATTTAGGAGCTTTCAAATCTGACCTTGAAAAAATGGGAGTTAAATTTAAAGAAGAAGGAAACATTTTAACTGTGGAAGGAAATTTAAAAGAACTAAAACCTTGTAATGTTAAAACTCTTCCACATCCAGGATTTCCAACAGATATGCAGCCACAAATGATGTTACTTCAAACATTAGTAAATGGAACTAGCACAATGGAAGAGACTGTATTTGAAAACAGATTTATGCATGTGCCAGAATTTAACAGAATGGGTGCTGACATTATGATAAAAAGAGGAATTGCCGTTATAAATGGAGGAGTTTCACTAACTGGTGCCGCTGTCATGTCTTCTGATTTAAGAGCTGGAGCTGCACTTGTACTTGCTGGACTTGCTGCTGAAGGGGAAACTATCGTAAACAGAGTTTATCACATTGATCGTGGATACGATAGACTAGAAGCTAAATTAAACGCTGTCGGTGCTGATATTCAAAAGAATTAAACTTGATATTTAATAATTTTTTTCTAAATTAAATATTTAATTAATTTATAAAAAAATTGACTTTTGTATGAAACAAGAGCCAATTTTTTTATTTGTTAAAATTTTTTTCTAAAAATATTTTTTTATAAATAAATTAAAAAAATAAAAGTCCTAAAAAAAGAACTTCTATTAATTATATTTTTTTATTTTTTTATTTTTTTCTAAATGAATCAAACATATTTTTTTAGCATTGCTGTAAAGAACTTTTTACTTCATAAGGTTTTACATCTACTTGTATTTTTTTCTCTCAGAAATTGCATAATTTTCTTTTTGGATTTAATTGATTTTTTTATAAAATCCAAACATTTTTTTGGAACATTTAAGTTTAGTGGATAACTGTCGGTGCTGTTGTTTACCAAAACTATGATTGATTCGTTTCCTAAGGAAATTTCATAGGAAATAAAAATCCGTATTTGGTTTTTGGTGGTGTGTAGTCACGACCTTGATATAATTTTTGCTCTTCTTGTCTGGTCAGCTAAATATGCTGCAATTTCAGCATCAACTCTACCTTTCGTCTTCCCATCACTATAAACTTCTAATATTCTAAGTTTTCCATTTTTTTAAACAAATTTTTTTGTGCTCTTTTCTTATTTTTTTAATAAACTTCTATAATGATTTTTCAATTTCTTTGTTGCTTGTAACTGGATAAGAAATAAATTTTTTTGCACTTCATTTACTTCCACTGAATCTGGCAAACTTCTAAGTACTTTTTTATATTTACTTATATCATCAGTTTCATTATCATATGGTTCGTAATCATCCCATAACATAGGTTTTCTATTTCTAGGAGAATCCGCTCCCCACATTCCCTTTTCATCTCCATAATAAATAATAGGAGTTGCAGGTAACATCATTTGCATCGAAACCACTCTTTTTAGTTTACTTATCGCAGTTCCATCATATAAATCAGGTCTTATGTTTAAATACTGATTTGACTGATTATTTCTGTCATAAACACGGTTTGTGTTTATCATTCCACTAAAAATTCTATCAGTGTCCAGTGAACCTATAAAAAGCTGCGTCATATTAAATCTGTCAGATGAATATCTATTATAAATTTCATTTAATTTTGAAGCAAATTCTACTCCATTTATACGATAATTAGGATTTGTATTTACGGTGTATTTAATTATATTATTTATAATATTATAATCCGCTCCACTGTCATAAACTCCATCATCTATATCTTTTGTAAAACTATTAGAAAACTCTCCAGTTATTAATAAATCTGGCTTATACTGCTTTAAATTTTCCGTGATATCAGCTATATATTCTTTATTTCTATCGTCATAATATACATATCTAATTCCATCAATTCCATCATCATAAATATTTTTCTTAAAAGTTTGGTCTGGTCCTAAAATCCATTTTTTCATCGAATTTTCAAAATAATTTTGAACTTCTTTGTTGCTCAAATCAAGCACTGTATCTTTTAAATACCAATCTTTAAACTCTTTATTTTCTCTCGCAAAAAAAGCTCCCGAAGTCACATCTGGCGCAACTTCCAAAACAACTTTTAACCCTTTCTGATGCGCCTTTTTTACAAGACTTGCAAGAACCAAGTCAGAATCAGTCCAAACCCAGCTATTTATATTTCTCAAATCTTCCCCAAGCAAATTTTTATCAGTTGTCGGATTAAAAACTAATAAATTTAATTCTTTGTCACCATTGACATTGTGAACAGGTGCTTTTATATCAAGCGCCTTTATTGTCCCAGTCTGCTCAATAACTCCAAAATATGGATCTACATGATTAAAATAAATCGTATCATATTTATGATTTGACAACGAATAAAAAAAGGTGAAGATAAAAATTATATATTCCACTCCTAAATTTTTCAAATAATCTAGTTTTTCTTCAACACCTTTTAAATCTCCACCATAATAACGGGTGTAATTTTGCACTTCATTTAACGCACTTTCTTCCCACTCATTTTTTTCTTCATAATTACTGTTCCATTCATTTAATGAAAATTGCGGTTTGCTTCCATCTCCCCATTCAGCTAAAAGTAATTCTCTTTTTGTAGTTCCCGAACGAATTTCTCCAGTTGGTGCAGAAAAGTCATCAGTTCCAAATTCATTAAAGATCGCATCGTTGTCAACATCTCCATTTCTAAATGAATCAATGTAAATTTGGTAACCAACAGAACCTTTTGCCCAATCTGGAATTTGTGTCAATTTTTTTGAATTTGTATATTCAAATGGAATTACCGAACTTCTATTTTTTGTTAAATTTCTTCCCATAAAATATTTTGTCTTGGCGTCAGTTATTTCAAAAAAATAATCTTTAATCGTGTCTGGAACTTCTGCTAAAAATGTTTCGTTTCCACCATAATTTCCAATTCCACGCATCATTTTTTCCATTTTTATAAATTACTTCCACTGAATAAACATCGTTGTTTTTTTCGTTTTCATAAGTATTTTTACATTTTTTTCCCATCTTTTTACACGATATTCAGAATTTTCTTCGTGTTTTAACGAATTTACATCTATTATTCCGTCATTTCTCTGACTGTATTTCAAATTTTTCATTCGTACTTTTTATTTTCTTGATCGTCTATAATTTCTTCATCTATTTTTTTGAACTGTCATCTATAATTTCTTGCGTTGATTCGTCCAGATGCTCCATATTTGTATCTGCATTGTTCACTTTGTCACTTTTTTTCTTTTGAAAAAGAAAGAGTTGTACCAATTATAAATAACAGAACTATAATTTTTTTAATTTTAATTTACTCATATTTCTCCTTTATCTTTTTTTAATTTCTTTTTGCCGCTGCAAGACAAAAAAACGATAATATTTAAATTTTTTAATTTTTAGAACTTTGTAAAATTTCATTTTTTTATTTCTTTTTAAAGTCGCTCCTGTCGTAACAATGTCGTCAACAATCAAAATATTTTTTTATTACTAAAATCAATTCCCCCTGAAATTTCAAATGCACCTTTTTATATTTTTCCTTTTTTTCCTCATCCAAAATTGACGCCATTTTTTTAGTATTTTTTTGTCCTTTTAATTTTTACAATATTTTATTTCTAAATAATTTAGAATCTCATCAACTTGATTAAAAACCCCGTTCACTTTTTTTCTCTTTTTTTACTTACAGGCACACTTACAACAATATCAATTTTTTTCTTTTTTTCAAGATAAAAATAAAAATTCTTTTTTTATAAGTCCTGAAATAAATTTTGCCAAAAATTTTTTTCTTGTTATATTTATAAGCATAAATCAATCTTTTAAATTCATTGTTATAATCCCATAAATAATAAATATTATTAAGTTTTCGCAATTTTTTTAAATCATTAAAAAAATTTTTTAGTCTTTTTTTGAAACTATTTCGCACTCAACTAATTCCTCCCCAGAAATTATATCTTTATTTCTAAAAAAATTCCTTTAAAGTTAAAAAAATCTCGCTTTTTAATTTATCAATAATTTTTAACTGGGTCTTTGACTTTTTCAAGTACTTTAGTTGAGTACATTTCTGTATATCCACAATTTTGACATATTTTTTTAAATAAAACATATCTATTCCAATTTTTCGCTTTTTGTCGTTTTTTTGTTGTCGGCACTGCTATTTTTTTATTTCAAATGTTTTTTTCACCACATTTCAAGCATCTTTCATTATTTCTCATATTTCACCTCAAAACGCATTTTTTTATCCATTCAATATTATCAGAAAAACTGTCTATTCCAATAATATCATACCTTACGCCACTATTCCATTTATTTTTTTAATATATAAACCTGTGAAGTTGCCAAAATTTTTTTGCTTTCTTTGTGTAACCATTTCAACGGCTTTTCCCAAAAAAATCATTTTTTTCTATATTTAACTTCCACAAACACAAGTGTTTCGTCATTTTCAAAATCTTTAAAAATCAAGTCAATCTCCCCATATCTGCTAGAAAAAAATTTCTTTCAACAAAAAAACAAGTCCCTTTAAAGTTAAATACTCTTTTCGCAATTTCTTCATATTCAAACCCAATTTTTTTCTCTTATTTCTCAATTTTTCCCATTTTAATCCAATTCCCTTTTTTTATTTTTTTCTAAAAATATTTTTATCACATTTGAAGCGAAAAACAAAATTTTTCATTTTTTTACAATTTTTATAAATTTATATCTTATTTTTTTAACTAACAAACAAAAAAATATAAGATTATACTAATCAAAAAAACCATAATAAAAAGGTACAATTTTAATGTGAAGAAAAAAACTTATGTATCTTTTTATTATGTAAAAAAATTATAAAAAAATAAAAAAAGGAAGTGATCTTTTATGAAAAAAAGTACTAATTCTAATGTTATTATTAGGTAGTTTTGCTTTTGGTGAAAGCATGTCGATTGAAACTAGAAAATCAGATAGATGTGTTCCAGCAAATTATAGCCTTGATTATCAAGGAATAGATTCTTTCAATGATGGATATTATGCTCACATGTATGAATATGCTAATTGCAAAATAGGTGGTCATTATTTTCACAATGTACGATTAGCAATAATTACAAAAAGCAGTAATGAATTTACAGATACTCTTTCATCTTTAACATTTTATCCTAAAAAGACCGTATACTATTACCCAAATGAAAATAAAATTTCATTTAACATAAATAAAGTGGTATCATGGAAACATTAAACAACAATTTAAAAATTTTCGTTCAAACCTCTGAATAATGTATAATAAAATAATTATACATATTTGGAGGTTTTTATTTTGGGTAATATAAATTAAAAAGATATAAAAAAATTGCAAAAAAATATGATATAATTTAAAAAAAATAAAAAAAAGGAGATAAAAATAAAAATGAATAAAAAATTTAACTACAAACCATTAATTGAATATACAAATTATGAAGGGAAAAAATATGTAAAACCTGAAAAAGCTGGAGATTTAAAAGAAGATATGGAACTTTTTAGAAAAAATGGACAAAATGCTAGAAAAGTTTTTACGGAAATTGCAAAGGCTTTGGAAGAAAAGACAGATGGATTTCATTTGCAGAAAGTTAGTAGCTGGATGAATCAGGCTCAGATTGCAAGACCTTATCTTTGGGTGTTTTTGCGACAAGATGGGGATAGTGATACTGAATCAGGGATTGCTTTGAGAGTTTTTAAAAATGAGAAGACTAAGAAAATTGGGATTTCGCTTGAAGTGAGTTTTGTTGAGAGAAAAATTGGGGAAAATACGCTTGAAAATCAGAATAAAGTTTTGGAAGTTCCGATTAATGAACCGCTTTATTATTTTGTGCAATTTGCAAAAAGTAAGGAAAACTGTGCTTTGGATAGATTTGAAGGAAATGAAAAAAATAGAGAGAAATTTCTTAAAAATTTGGAAAATGGGGAAATCAGGAAAGTTTTGGTTAAGTTTGATGTGGAAGAGATTGAAAGATTTGAGAGTTTGGATGAGCTTGTTGAGGAATTTTTGAAGGGATTTGAATTGTTAATACCGTTTTATTTGAAAACAAAGGAGATTGAAGAAAATGATTTCGGATTTTGATAAAATGTATAATTGGATATTGGAATTTACTAATTTTTCTTTCATATGAAGTTCGTCCGTTAGAAAAAAATATGACAGATTTTTTAAAAAAATTTTCACCTTAATTTCAATGCAAATGAAAAAAAGAATGATTATTAAATTTATGAATGAAGATGGAATATTTAATCACACTTATAATTTAACGGATTTTGAAAAAGAAACTATTAAAGTATAACTTAAATAATCTGAGTGAAATAGAAAACATGTCAAATTATTTACCTGATGAAGCTAAGGATTTAATTGAAATTTCTGAAAAAAATTAAAAGCAAAAAGGAAGAAGATAATGAAAAAGGGTATGAAAAAAATTTATTGAAAAATTTTTTTGGATATTAAAATTTTTAAGCTGTTTGGAAAAAAATATAACTTTGTATTCTAAAAAAAGATGTGGAAAATTCAAATATATTAAAGAGAATAATCAAATTAATGACATACAGGTTAAAAAAATGAATTTAATGTAGTTAATAATTTGATATATATTTTTGATATGAAATTTTCAAAAGATAGTATTGCATTGAAATTGTATGGTTGCTTATATGTTGGTGCGTTAATTTTTTTGGTTGTATTTTTATATTTGTTTTTAAATGAAATTATGATTATGTGGATACTTTTTTTATATTTTTTTCATAATATCAGAATATATAAATGTATTGCTAAAAAGAAAAAAAGATTTTTGAATGGAATAAAAAAATAATGAATCGAGTTTTTTTAATGCTTTTTTTATCACAGTAATATATATTTATACTATGTCTTTTTAGATTTGAACTTGTATACCAGTATATGATTTTTAAATTTAATGATATTTTTTTAAAAACAATAGCAATTTCTCATTTGAGATATAAACGATTGAAAAAAATTTTTTTCAAAGAAAGTTTTTAGATGTGTTTATTTAAAAAAAGTAAGGAGTGATGATTTTGAATTTTGATGAAGCGTTTAAAATACTGGAAATAGAACCGACAAATGATAAGAAGAAAATAAAAATTGCATATTTTAAAATGTTGAAAAAAATATCATCCTGAGGAGTTTCCTGAGATGTTTATGAAGATTAATGAAGCATATAGGGTTGCTTTTGGAGTTTGAAAAAAATTTGATTTTAATTTAATTTATTCAATATATTTTATTTATTGCTATTATACCTTATATTCTAAAGATTGTGATTTAAATAACGTTTGTTTTTTTGTGTATGCATAATTTAATTTTTGAGCATTGCACAGTACTATTTCTGCTTAAATAATGAATATTTATAAATATTCAAATATATGTTTGATTTTAAAAAGATTTGTAAGGTAAAAATGAAATGAGAGATTGTATAAAAAAATGATTTTTTTGAAAAGGAGGGAAAAAAATGGATTTTTCATGGTGGAAATATTTATAAAGTATTTAGGGAAAAAAATATAAAAGAAATACTGGATTACAGTTCAAATATTAATCCTTACGGAGTGCCTGAGAGCCTAAAGCAGAAGATTGCTGAAAATATTGGGATTCTTGAAAGATATCCCGATCCTGATTATGTGGAATTGCGAGAAAAATTGGCTCAGTTGAATAAAGTTGAACTGGAAAATATTGTGCTGGGAAATGGTGCAACAGAAGCTATATTTTTTTGTTCATAAAAAGTAATAAAGCCCGAAAAAGTGCTGATTGTGTCGCCTACTTTTGGTGAATATGAAAGGGCAGTAAGAGCGTGCAAAAATTCTGAAAGTCAGAAAATTGAAATTGAATATTTTGAATTAGAAGAAAAAGATGAGTTTAATCTTAATATTGGGAAATAAAAAAGGAACTTGAGAAAAAAATATGATTTGGTAATAATTTGCAATCCGAATAATCCGACTGGAAAAATTTTTTTAAAAATGGCTGAAACAAGGGAATATGATAAATTGGCACAAATTTTTGAGGGAAAAATGTGGATATTGATAAGGTTTATGAAATAATGGGGATTAAATGAATTGACATTTGTAATAAAAAAATTTAGATTGTCCATGTGCTTTATCTTTTGGATATGGTGACAAATGAAATCAGAAAATATATAATTTAAATGATTAAAAAAATTTTTCAAAAAAATGTTTTTGCTGAAATTAAAGACATCGAAATAAAAAAACTATATAATTAATTTTTAGGAGATTTAGAAAAAAAATGAAGAGTGAATATGATAAAAAAATGATGATGAATTAGTAGAAAGATATAAAAATGAAAATTTAGAAATTTATAATTATAAAGGAATAACATTAGGGGATAGCGTAGAAAAAAATTTATCCTCTTATGAAAAATTTATCATACAGAGTATCTTAAAAATGATAGAAGAGAAAGATATAACTTAATAATGGAAATAGAAAATTCATATATTCACATAGACATATATTCAAGAAAAAGTAGTGGAAATAGAAATCTATGATGAAAAATTATTTATTAGGCGAATTTAAAGTTGGAAATGAGATGACAACTGAATTATGTGAAAAATACGATCTTTTAGATGTAGATGATGTAGATACAGGGGAAATATATTATTATCCTGAAAAAAAGGATTTATGCACGCAGAATTTTGTGTAAACCCTGAAGATGTTATATCAAAAAAATAAATAAAATAACTTTTTTTCCATATATGTAGAAACTCCTTCAGAAAAATAATGTTAAAGATATTTTTAAAAAGCCCAAAAAAATAGAAGATATTTACTATTCATTATATAATTTTTGGAGAAATAGAAATAGATATTGAAAAATAAAGAAATTATTGGAAGATTAGAAGAAAATATATTTACATTTGATTTATTGAACGGTAATTTAAAAAAAATATTGAAATTAAAAAAATAAGAGATTGAAATAAAAATGAATTTGATTTTAAAGAAAATTTAGACAAAAACAGTTAATATATTTTATCATTATAAGTTTTGTATAAGGAGACAAAAATGGATTTTCATGGTGGAAATATTTATAAAATATTCAGGGAAAAAAATATAACAGAAATATTGGATTATAGCTCAAATATCAATCCTTACGGAGTGCCTAAGAGTTTAAAAGCAGAAGATTGCTGAAAAATATTGGGATTCTTGGAAGATATCCCGATCCTGATTATGTGGAATTGCGAGAAAAATTGGCAGAACTGAATAAAGTTGATATTTCAAATATTACTGTTGGAAATGGGATAGATAACTGTTATTAAAAAAATATATAAAAAAACAAAAAAATATATTAATAATTGTATAGAAAAACCCCTATTTCAGCAGCAATGCTGAGATAGCTTGAATTTAAAACTAGGAAACCCTAAAGAATTAGATAACTACAACATAACTGGAAACGATAAGTGTGAATGTTGCGAAAGCAGAAAAAATATCTAAATATGAACTATGGTGAAATAAAAAGCTATCTATTTAATTAGTTATTGAGATGTGACATCAGATTATTTATATAGTCCTAAGGTTACGTTAAATATAAAAAATCAATAACATAGTATTTAACTATTACAATGGGCGTTTAGTTACCAATCATCTAAGGCTAGTTAAGTTATGATGAAGGTTCAACGACTAGGTGGTTGAGCCATCCTTTTAAAAAAAGATAACTAGAAAAAAACTAGGAAAGTAAAACTGTAAGCAGATATATTGACACGGCTTTATATCAATGACAGAAGAAAAATATTCACAGCCTTAATTTTTTAAGGTTGAACAAATAGTCTACGCTAATATGAAAATATTAGAAGTCTACCAGCAATGGAAAGACTGCTTTGATAGTTGCTTATCAAGGTGAATGCATAAAAAGTCTATAATAAAATATAAAATAAACAAGAAAAATGTTGATTTTTTGTATATTGTTATGCTATGCTAATATCAAGGAGTGATAAAAGATGTTAAGTATAGGAAAAATTTGCAAAAATCGAAAAAAACTGATAAGGCAAATATTGTAAAAAAACGAGAATCTTGGCTCTGAATATTTAAACTTAAATCCAAGAATACTTTTGGTTTTATTCAAGCAAAAAAATGGAAGCTATATTTTGGCAGGCAAGAATGATAAAGGTTTCATCAAAAGCGAAGGAAATAAGGAAAGTCCAGCTCTTATGGATACTTTAGACAGCATTAGCATAAAAAATAATATTTTAAAAATTAAACTTAATTATTTTTTGAGTGCGGGAAGCTGGTCTGTAACACAAAAATACCTACACTTTTTAGATTTCAAAACCAAAAGCTTGAACTTATTGGATTTGACAATAATTCATTTATGAGAAATTCTGGCGACCAAGAGAAACTTAGCATTAATTTTTTTCAACTAACAAAGTAAAAATCATTGCTGGCGGAAATATTTTTGATGAAAAAGGCAAATAAAACCTAAGGAGGAATGGAAAACTGTTAATATTAAGAAAAAAAATATGTGTTAGATGAGATGACAAGCGATATAGTCGGTGAGATTATGAAATATATTTATTAGTATTTTTAAATAGGGAATTCTTATGACTTATAAGATATTCCCTATTATTTTATTTTTGTTATAATTAATATTAAATTGAATTGACAAAAAAATGGAAAAAGTTAATAGAATGTAAGTAGGCAACAATTTACGGGGCAGAAGGAGTATAAAATTTAGATGAATAATTTATTTAATCAGAAAATACTGGCTAAAAAAAGCTGAAGAAGAAGTAGATTTGAGTAGACATAATTTATCTGAAAGAAGAAAAAGCATTGGATAAGTGGATAAATAATCTTGAAAAATGGAGTTCTGAATAATTCTAAGGAAGAAGAATTTCAAGGGGAATTTTTTTATACGATATATTTACAACTGTTTTAAGGGCTGTGAATAAGTCGGATGGTCAAAAAGAGTGGAATCTTGAGAGGGAAACGAAAACTAAAATGGATGGTCAGAAGGCTGATGGAGTTTGAGGATTTTTTGATGTGGATGGAAAGAAAGATGTAAGGGCTGTAATTGAACTGAAAGGAGCAAAAGTTTCTTTGGATGTAAGACAAAAAAGAGTTGGAGATACTAGGACTCCTGTGGAACAAGCATTTAATGATTTTGAAATTATGAAAAAAATGAGGTAAAATATATTAAGAAAAAAATAAAAAAATATTTAAAAAGAGGGAGTAATAAAAATGTCAAATTTGAATAAAGAAATTGTTAATGAGATTTTAGAAAGAATAAAAGGGGATTTTTTGAAAGAAATTAGGAAAATAATGTGGAACTTAATATTAAGCCACTTCGTCATGCAAAACTTTTGGATAGAGAAGAAATTTCCTTGACAGAGAGTAAAGTGGGAGGATTTCCGTATATTCCGATTGGAGAAAGAGCACCGATGTTTTATGATGCGTTTTCAGATTGTGAAGATGATGAGGATGACGATGAAGATGGAAATGAAACAATGGCTCTGTTTGCTCAAATTAATTGTGAGGATTTAAAAGGACTTGAAAATTTTCCTGAAAAGGGGCTTATTCAAATTTATATGCAAGGGGATACAGATTTTGAAGTTTACAATGAAGATGACTTGAAAGTGATTTATTATGAAAATATTGGGGAACATTATAGCGAAGAAGAATTGAAGGAGATTTATAATCCAAAATTTGATTGTGGAGATTTTCCTTTTGGAGAAACGCTTGGAAGAGAGATTGGATATGCATTGGAATTTTCTTCGATGTATAATATTTCAGAGATAAGTGAAGAAAAAAACAGAAAAAAATATCTTGAGACAACTTTGAAAAAAATGAATTTAAAATTGTCAGAAAAAAAGAAAAGGAAGATATATTTTTTAAAGGTAGAAGATGACATATTCTATAATTTTAAATGGAATGAGTATATTGACAAAAATATGGAAATAGTAGATGAAAAGGCGTGTGGAATTGATTCAAGAACGCATTGTGGCGGATATCCTGATTTTTTTCAAGGATACGACCCTAGAGAAAAGGAAGGAGAAAAAGAAAAAAATACGATACGGTTCTTTTTTTCAGTTAGGAAGTGATTTGTCTAAAGATGGAGATTGGAGAGCATTTAATTTTTGATGCTGGATTTGTGAACTTTTTTATTAACAGTGAAAAATTGAAAAATAAAGATTTTTCAGATATTTTTGTTGATGTTCAATGTGGTTAATATTTTTTAAATGAATGGCAAGGGAAATATGAGCATTTATCAAAAAAAGAATTTAGATAAATCTAACATTAAAAATGAAAAAAATTAAAAAAATAAGGAGCGAATATGAAAACAAAAAAATCTATTAAAAATATTGATTTTATTTATTTTAGCGGGAACTATTGCAAATGCTGAATATTTTTAAGGAAAATGGAGAAGTTTATTATAAGATGCCATATTTTTGAAATCAAGTCGAAAGTGAAAGGTGCGGATGCGAAGACTTTGGAGAATGTTGGAGAAGATAATATGGAAATAGCTGGCTTTTTGGAAAAAAAATAGCAAGAATACTTAAATAAGAAATCATATTTCTGGTTATTAAAAAAATATCAAATGGTTGTAGCAACAGGCGATAGAATCTGTATTCAAAAAGGCGAAAAAAAGTTTCTCACAGTTTCTTGATAAAATTGATCCTGAAATTAATGATATGAATATAGAAGATATTTTTTTAAAGATTTTTGAAGATGAAACGGAAGAGGAAGATATGAAAGAAGAAGATTAACTAGAATTTTGGAATTAAAAAAATGATTCTTAAGTATGAAGAAAAAAATAATTAAATATTTAAATTTTAATGATTTTTGAAATTATGAAAAAAATGAGGTAAAATATATTGAGAAACTGAAAATAAATAATAAATTAAAGTAAAAATAAATTTGTTTGACAACTTTTTTAAAAAGGAGTGAGATGGTTATGAAAAGAAAAAAATTTATTGAAAATATTGGGATTATTGATCTTAGTAGGAAATGTTGCAAATGCTGAATATTCTGGGAAATTTGAGAAAACTTATTCTAAAAAAATTCAGATTATAAAATGAAAATTACGAGTGTTAAAAAGTGGAAAAAAAGTAAGAGAAATGTTTCAAAAAAATATTAAGTAATCAAGAAATTGATTTGAAACTTATTGAAAAAAATTGAGGGATTCAAATTATTTTAGAAATAAAAAAATGGATTTATTATAAAAGTGGAGAAAAAAAGTTTTGAAATTGGATGGAGTTGATAAAGATAGTTTTGAAGTTATGAAATTTGGAAATTATGGGAAAGATAAGAATAGTGTTTTTTTATCATAATAGAAAATTGGATGGTGTTAAACCAATTGGATTTGAGGAACTGGATGAAAGATTTGCGACATATGAAGGTGTTCTTTTTTTAATAATGGAAAAAAAGTTGAGGGAGTGAGAAGAATTGAGAGTGGCGATATGGATATGAATGGTCTTGAAAGAATTAGAATTTCTGATCGTTGGGATCTAGGGTACTCAAATTATTTCAAAAAAATAAAGATGGAATTTATTATGCGGGGAAAGTAAATTTCTTAAATTGAACGGTGCAGATAAAGATAGCTTTTAGTGTGACTTTTTAAAGGAAAATATGGAAAAGATAAAAACAGTGTCTATTATCAAGATAAAAAAATGGACGGTGTAAAACCAAGTGAATTTATGGAGTTAAATGATGTTTTTGCAAAAGATCGAAATAATATTTATATTGATGGGAAAAGACTTGAGAATTTTTGAGGCAAGAGATTTTTTTGATTTTTGGATGAAAAAGAGATTCGAGTATAAAAATAAGAAATATTATTATGATAAAAAAAGTAAAACTGTTAAAGAAGATAAAGAAATTGAAAAAAAGTTTTTTTAAAGTTATCAGACAGAACTAATACTATTTTTTTAAAGGATCCTGAATAAATTTACCATTTTAAATAGAAAAAAATTAAAAAAATGACAAGGAGCAAAAATATGAAAAGAAAAAAAGTTTACTAAAAAAATATTGGTTTTATTTATTTTAGCGGGAACTATCGCAAATGCTGAGTATTTCAAAAAGGATGGAGAAGTTTATTATGAAATGCCATATCTTGAAATTAAGTTGAAAGTGAAAGATGCGGATGCGAAAAACTTTTTGAAAAATTTAGGAGAAGATAAGATGAAAGTTATCGGCTATTTTTGGGAAAAGATAGCAAAAATGTTTATTTTTCTTGGGAAAAAAATTAAAAGATGTTTCAACTAAAAAAATTTGAAATTTTTGGATGAAAAAGTATGTTAAGGATTACAAAAAAATTTGTATAATCTTAAAACTGACTCACTTTCTTTTTTTCAATTGATGAAATAAAACCGAAAAAAAGTGTCGATTGATGGACTTGATGTGAAAAGTTTTAAAGTTTTGGAAAATAAAAAGCTTCTTTAACAGACTATTATACGGACAAAAATAGCGTTTATTTTCATAAAGATGATTTGAGAAAAAAATAACTGGAGCGGATAAAAATTCTTTTGAAATTTTTGGAGGAGTATATTGCCAGAGATAAAAAAATAATGTTTATTCTAAAGGGGAAAAACTAGGAAATATAGATATTAAAAAGCTTTTAAATATTTTTGAAGATGGGCTAGCAAAAGATAAGAACAGAGTTTTTTTACATTGAGGATAATAAAAGATGTTACAGGAGTAGATATGAAAACTTTTGAAAGAATGGGAGAAAGTTATTATTTTAGAGATAAAAAAATAATATCTTTGGTTTAAAGGATTATAATCCTTATGATTTGGAAATGTTGAAAAAAATATTGATAGAAATAGTTTTTAATACTTTGAGTAAGGAAATTGGGAAGGATAGAAATGGAGTTTATTATTTTGGAGAAAAAAATAGATGGAATTTCTTCGAGTAATGCTAAAGTTGTTGAAGCGTTGGGAAATAGCGACTATATTCTTCAAAGTGGCAATGACCATTATTTGATGACTGTAAATGAAAAGGATTCAGATAATAATGAAAGATTTGAAACAAAGAAAATAGATAGCTTTGGATATTGATTTTGATACATTTAAATATTTTTGAGATGTCTGATTTGTATAAAGATAAAAATAGTTTTTATTATCATTCAGATAATGACTTGAAAAAAATTACAAGCGATATTGATGTGAAAAAGTGCTGAAAAAGTGTTAAAATTAAATGATTTTATAAAGGATAAAAAGTAACCTTTATTATTATTCTAACGGAAAAAAATTGAGAAGATTAATTTGAAAATAGATGTAAATAATTTGGAATACTTGGATGATGGAAATTCTACTTTTTAGTAATTATTTGAGAGATGGGAAAAAAATGTTTACTTTGTGGATAATGAGCGTGGAAAAAGTAAAAAAATTTTGAAAAAAATGTTGATAAAAAAACACATTTAAAGTTGTAAACGGCAATTATGGAGTGGATAGTAAAAATGTTTATTACTTTGGAGAAAAAAACTGGATTTTTGTAGGACTAGATGGGCTTAAAAATCTTTAATGAGATTTATTTGAAAGATAAGAAAAAAATGTTTATGAAATTTCTGTAAATGATAATGACAAAGTGAAAGTAGAACCGATTAAAAAAATCTTAATATTGATGTGGCAAGTTTTGAAGATATTTTTTTGGTGGATTAAATTACAAAGATAAAAAAATTCCGTTTATTATGTTGATGAAAAATAATGGAAAAAGTTTCTTTGAAAAATATTAAAAAGGAGCAGATCCAGCTACATTTGAGTTTGGAGTTATTTCTAAAGATAAAAAAATAGTGTTTTTATTGGAAATCAAAAAGTTGAAAGGTGTGAGTTCTAAAGGGTTTGAAGTATTAAATGATAGTTTAGATTTTTGTAAAAGATTATAAGAATGTTTACTATTTGGATAGAGAAAGTGATGGGATTACTTATAAAGTGGAAGTTTTAGATACAAAAAGGAGTTGACATTCCGAGTTTTGAATTTTTTTGGGTGATTTTTACAACAAATATTACAAAGATAAGAATAACATATATTTTTTTGAATGATAGAGATGACAAAATGAAACTTGAAAAAAATTGAATTATGCAGATCCAAAGACATTTGAAATTATTAATGGTAATTTTGCAAAAGATGATAAAAAAATCTTTTATATTTTTTGGGTACAAAATGGATGGAATTGATCCAAAGACATTTGAAGCATTGAACTATGAAATGATAAAAAGATAAAAAAATGGAGTGTACTTTTTGGAAAAATATTTCAGAAGAAAATGAAAATTTAGAAATAAAAACTAGAAAGTTGAACTTAAAAAGGATTGGATTTGAGAAGTTTTAAAAAAAGTTGATAATAGCGATTATTATTTTAAAGATAAAAAAATAGTATTTACTACGAGGATTCTGGAAATTTGCATAAAATAGAAAATGCTGACTTGAAAACATTCAAAGACTTGGATTATAATTTTGCGAAAGATAAAAAAATAATATTTATTATAAAAAAATAAAAAAATTGGATGGAATCGATACTGCAAGTTTTTGAAAAATAGAATTTAATTTTATAAAAGATAAAAACAGACTTTATAAAAATCGATGAAGATGAAGAAAAAAAAGAGATAAAATTAATTCCAATCAATGAAAAAGTCAATCTTGAAAAATTTTTGAAGAAATAGGTGGAAATTATTATAAAGACGATAAAAATCTCTATTATTTTTGGAGAAAAATGAGTTTAAGAAAAATAGATGGATCAGATCCAAATTCATTTGAATATGACAACGAAAATTATACTTTTATTGCAAAAGACAAAAATAATGTTTACTTTGACGGAGAAAAAGTAAAAGGAATAGATGTTAAGAGTGCTGAAGGAATAGACGGGCTTTGGATAAAAGATAAAAATAGTGTGTTTTATCGAGGGAAGAAATTGGAGAAAAATCAGTTCAAATAACTTTAACTATTTTTGATGGCGGAATGTCGTATGATATAATTTTAGTTGACAAAAACGGAGCTTACAAATTGTTGGAAAATGAAAATCAAAAAGATAAAATAATTCCACTTGACAGCAAAAATATTGACTTGAAAACTCTTGAAAGAATAGATTCTCCAATGGATAGTTCCAATTATTTTAAAGATAAAAATGGAGTTTATTTTTTTGAATGGAGAAAAAAATTTGTGAAAATAAATGGAGCGGATAGAGATAGTTTTGAAGTGACAATGAGTGGAAAAATATGGAACAGATAGGAATAATGTTTATTTTTGAAGGGAAGAAAATGGAAGGGAGAATCCGAAGAAGTTTGAGGAGGAAACGGAGATTAAATAATAGAAATTATTTTTCCTTGAATTGCTAAATTTTTGGGATAAAAAAAGGAGAGTCTTATAAAAATGAAGGAAAGTTTATTAAAAATTCTGTTTTTATTTTTTTGGGTGGAGAGTATTGTAAATGCAGATATTCGTGTGGTGCCTTTTTTATGAAATTCATGGAAATAGTGTGTATTATAGAACAGAAAATGGATTAGAAAAAGTTAAAAAAATTCAGATGCGAAAACATTTTGAGATTTTTGGGTTATTATGTTGCAAAAAGATAAAAATTCTGTTTATTATTGGGATGAAAAATTAAATAAAATAGATCCAAAAACTTTTTGAAGTAGTTGAAGGATATGGTATTACAATTTTTAAAGATAAAAATGGAATTTATACTTTTGGAAAAAAAATTATGATAAATTAAAAAAATTATAAATTTTTAAAGAAAATGGGATTGATATAGATTTTTAATGATTTTAAAGTAATTTCAAGCGAAAATCCAACCATTTATAGAAATAAGAATGATGTTTATTTCCAAAAAAAGGCGGGAAAAATTTATCCAATAAAAAAAATGTGGATGCGAAAAACTTTTGAAAAAAAATAAACGGTCGTAGTTATCTTGATAATAAATATTATCGAGATAAAAAAATGATGTCTACTATTTTTTCTAGTGATAAAATGTTGAAACTAGAAAATGCAGATAGAAACAGTGTTAATGAATTAAGTAAAAAAATATTTTTAAGAGATAAAAAAATAATGTCTATTTTTGAAAAATCAACAAATAAAAAGGTTTGGATGTTAATAGTTTTTAAAGTTATTTATGAAAATAGAATATCAGAACCTAAAAATTTGATAAAAAGATAAAAAAATGGTGTCTATTATATTGATGAAAATAAAAAAACTTTAATAAAATTTAAAAAAATAATGAGATAGATATAGAAAGTTTTGGAATAGCAAATAAAATGTTGGATGATTATTTCAAGGATAAAAATAATGTCTATTATTTGGAGGATTATAAACTTCATAGGTTAGATGATTTGGATATTGAGACTTATCAAAAATATTTTTTTATGACAAGATACAAAAAGGATAAAAAAATAATTTGTATTTTTAAGTGGAAAAAAAGTGAAAGGTGCTAATCCTGACGATATTGAAATAATTGAAAAATAATTTTATAAAAAAATAAAAAAACACATTATATAAAAATTTCTAATTTTGAAGGAAAAAGAAGCTGAAATAGAACCTTTATCAGTTGATGCAGATACTTTTTGAAGAAATTGACAATAATTATTATAGAGATAAGAATCATGTTTATTTCTATAAAGATGGAAATTTGCAAAAATTAAAAAAATACGAATGTTAAAAAAATTTTAAAATGTTGAAAGAAAGTTCTGATTTTGGAAAAAGCTCAAAAGTAACATTTATTACAAAGGATATAAATTAGAGCAAGTAGATAAAGATAGTTTTGAAATACTAGACGAAGCTTATGACGGTTCTATAGTAAAAAGATAAAAATGGGATTTATATTTTAACTGAAAAAAAGTAATGAAATAAAAAAATTAATAAAAATTTTAGAAAATCAAAATAATATTGATCTTAATATTTTTTTATAGAAATTACGAATAACCCGTATATTTTTTTAAAGATAAAAATGCTGTTTATACTTTGAATACAGATGATGATAAAACAGTTACACTTTTTTTAGTTTTTGAAGAAAATTATTATAAACTAAATAAATTAAATAATATAAATCCTAAAAAAATTTGATATGATAGAATTTAATTATTTTTAAAGATGATAAAAATATTTTCTATTTTTTTCAGATAAAGAAAAAAATAATGAAAAAAATTGAAAATGCTGATATTGAAAGTTTTTGAAGCACTCAATGACGATTATTCAAAAAGATAAGAATAGTAAATATTATCATGGAGAAAGAATTAAGTAAAAATAGATATTAAAAATTATTCAGATAACAAAATAAGAAGAAAGGAGAACCCTGATATGAAGAACAGCAAAAAAACAAAACTGCCAATCGGAGTATCCAATTTTAAAGACATTATTGAAAAAAATTACTATTATTTTGATAAAACAAAATTTATAGAAAAATATTTTTAGAAGATGGCTCTCAAGTGAAATTGTTTACTCGTCCTAGACGATTTGGAAAAAAACATTAAATATGTCGATGTTAAAGTACTTTTTTTGATGTTAAGAATAAAGATGAGAACAGGAAACTGTTTGAAGGGTTGAATATTTCTAAAAGTGAGTATTTTTGACATACAAGGGAATTTTTCCTGTGATTTCGGTTTCGTTTAAGAAATATCAGGAAAAAAAGATTGGAAAAAAATGGATTTGATATGATTAAAGATATTATTTCTGGCTTGTATGATGAATTTGAGTTTGTGAAGGAAAAAAACTTAGCACAAGAAAAAAAGAAAAAGTTTGATTCAATTTTTGATGGAGGAAGCTAATCTTGCTAATTGGAAAAAAATTCGTTGGCAGATTTATCAAATTATTTGTATGATTTTTTTATGGAAAAAAAGTGATTGTTTTAATAGATGAATATGACCAGCCGATAATAAATTCCTATATTGAGGGATATTACGATGAAACTATTGATTTTTTTCAAAAAGTTTTTTTATGGATCTGTTTTGAAGGATAACGAATATCTTGAAATGGGAGTTATGACTGGGATTTTGAGGGTTGCCAAGGAAAAATATTTTTTTCTGGGTTGAATAATATTAAAGTTCACAGTATTCTTAATGAACGATTTACAGAATACTTCGGAGTTTTTAGAAAATGAAGTTGAAACTTCTTTAAAAGATTTTTGGATTAGAGTATGACTTATCAGATGTTCAAAAAAATGGTACAATGGTTACTTATTTGGTGAAACGAAAGTTTACAATCCATGGTCGATTATTAATTTTTTTAGACGAGAAAAAAATTAGGAGCTTATTAGGGTAAATACGAGTGAAAAATAGTTTGATTAAATTGTATTTACAAAAAAATGAAGAAAAGAAATATTTGATGATTTTTTTCTAAACTTTTAAATGAAGAGAATATTTCAAAAATTATCAATGATAATGTGACTTTCGGAAATTTAGAAGCTAATTTTTGAGAAAAAAATTTTTGGAATTTATTTTTTTCACAGTGGTTATTTGACTCTAGCAGAAAAAAATATGATGCAATGAAGAAAGTTGTCAGTGTAAAAATTCCCAATAAAGAAATTTTTAGAAATGTTTTTCGGATATGTTTATTGAAGTATATTTTTAAAAAAATACTGGAATTTTTTTGGATATGACTGATGCACTTACAAATGGCGATATTTCAAATTTCAAAAAAATATCTAAAAGGAAATTTTATTGGAAAAATACTGGAATATTTGATGTGAGTGGAACTTACAAAGAGCAATTTTATCACGGATTGATGTTAGGATTGGTTTTAATTTTGAAAAATGAATACGAAATTATATCGAATAATTTTTGCGGGAAAAAGGAAGATATGATTTACTTTTAAAAACCTAAAAAAATATTTTTGGAAGGGAAAGAAGGAATTATTATTGAATTGAAAATTATTAATGAAGTGAAAAAAATTTAAATGATAATAAAATTCATGAAAAAAACTTGAAAAAGAATGTGAAGTTGCATTAAAGCAGATTGATGAGAAAGGATATAGTTCTGTTTTTGAAAAAAATGCTGGGATTGAGAAAGTTTTGAAAATTGGGATTGCATTTTTGGGAAAAGAATTTGAGGTGAAGTTTGAAAAATAGTTAAAAAATAATCTTTATTTCATGATTGACTTTTTTTGAAAATATGATATAATTAAATTGTTAAAAACCCTAAGGGAAAGAAATTTTGTATTAAAGTAAAAAAATATTGGCAAATTAAACTGGAGTTTTCCAGTTTTTGTTATAATAATTTTAATGAGTTCCAATAACTCATACTTTAATACAAAGGAGGTTTAGAGCAGTGAACAGCGATGAACTTATTAGACTTCTAGTTATTATGTATATTGTTTACAGATTGACTAGATAGTCGAAAAATATCGAATTTCACCTCTGCCTCTACCCTTAGGGGGAATTAAATTATTTAAATTAACAATTTTTTGTAATCCAGACAAATCCTTTTCCCATCCGCACATCCGAATCCCTAAAATGATTACCCTCATTCCATTCTAAGATACATTTTTCCAAATCTTCAGAATTTCTCAAAATCTCAAAATATTCCCTTATATTATCACCAATCTTCGATAAAACCTGATGTTTAGTCTTTTCCTCCAAATCTCCAAGACTTAAATAAACATTTTTTGCCAAAATTTTATTATTTTTCACAAACTTGATCCAATCCTTATACCAAACTGATGGCGAAACTCCAACAACTCCTGCAAAAATATTTGTCTGATACCCGCACCACAACGAAAACAATCCCGCAAGTGAATATCCTCCTAAAACATATTTCACATTATTTTCATTCACAAGTTTTACCAAATTTGGAATCAATTTTTCCTTTATAAACTCTAATGTTTTACCAGCTCCATTGCCAAAATTTCCTTTTCCACGAAGAAGTGGCATTTCCCAAGGCGTCAGCTCACTATTCCAGTCTTCTATTTTGAAAGCTGCCAAGCTAAAACTTTTATCTGTATTTTCAGAAATATATTTCACTTCATTGTCTAAAAGTTGCATATCATGCTCATCAACAGGCTGTATTAAAAATATATTCTGTCTTTTTTTATTTTCATTTGTATATAAAACACATTCTTTTTCTTCTATTTTTGAAATTTAATTTTTTTCATATTTGCTCCTTTTTTTAATATTTTTTTGAATATTGAATTTATTTTAAATAGATTTTTGATTAATATAATTAATTATAGCATATGTTTTTTAAAAATTTTATTCAATTTATTTATATTTTTATAATTTTTTTCTTTGCTTAAATATATTTAATTTTTTTAAATTATGGTAAAATAAACTAAAAATACTTGATAAAAATCTGGAATTTTTGTAAACTCTATCAACAAAAGAATATTTATAGAGAGGATAATGAAATGTTTAGAAGGAAAAAAAGAAATTTTTTTATGTTGGAAAAAGTTAAAATTATTATTAATGAATCAACCCTTGATGTATTTAGAAATACAATCTATTATGTAGATGTGCAGAATGCCCTGTGTATTAAAGGTGTTCCGTTTATTACCTGCGATATTTACGAAGATGAATTTTCCGACCATTTAATTGCTCAGGTGGGACTGGAAGATGACGAGGAAAACGATATATTACCAAGTATAGAGGAACTGAAAAAAATAAAAAAATCGTTTGCTTTTATTCAGTTAGATGAGCATATAATAAGACAAAACTGTTGAACTGCTCAGAATTATGTACAAAATATTCAAATGGAGGTTATTTTTTTAATGAATATAGAAATAGCACAAATATGTAATATTGTATTGGCCACTAAAAAGTGCTTTGAAAAAAAGAAATAGGATTAGATATAAGCCCATATATTATGAAAAAAAGTTGAATTTATATTTTTTTAATAATAAAAAAATATAAGGCTAAAAAGTGTTGAGGAATGGTTTGATTATTGTATTGATAGAGGATTACAAAATATTAAGTTCTTAATTCCTCTACCTATAAAAAGATAGTAATTTTTCTTAATTTTTACTAATATAAGTCAAGCTAGTATAGTCTGCTTTTTTTGACAATAAATTAGTTACTTATTTTACTCCAAAATGGGAAGATTACAATAATGAATGGTACATTATTTACACAGAACATGAATGGGAACCTCCTCTAAAAAGCAAAACCTAAATTTTTATGATAATACAGAAGATTTTTAAAGATGTATTGAATAGAATAGCAATTTTAGCTAATAAAATTGATTTTTCAAAATTTTGGAAATATCTTTAGAAAAAGCTATTAGTATTTTTAAATGGCGAAGAGATTGAAAATATACAAAAAAACTTTTTATGGAATATTTTTTTCTGAATTACCCAAAATTAATAAACTCCTTTTTTTATGCCTCAGATATTTCTGACGTTTTTTTGGCGGAATGGGTTCCTGGAATGACAGCCCTCTTTATTATGCACACGAAAAAAAGGGCTTGAAAGTGAATATGACAATCTTACGGAAGAACTTTTGACACAAATTAGGCTTGCTCTTTTTATATTCTGTAAATGAGTGGTAAAATATAGTAAAAATTATAATGAAGGATTTATGGAATTTTTTTCAAAAAGATACACTTATTGTTGTAGTTGTAGTAACAATTATTTTTTTCTAATAAAAAAATTAATGGTAACAAAAAAATTGGAAAAAAATTGAAGTTGATGATGAATTGAAAGAAAAAAATTAAATAAATTAATAAAATAATACATTATATCTTTTTTTATAAATTTGAATAAAATAAAAAAAGTAAATTAGTAAATCAAAAAAATACGGAGGATAAAAAAATGAGTATAAGTTTTTATGTGAAAAAAACAAGAAAAAAATTTTTTTAGGTTATAAAGCTGTTTTAAATGTTGAAACTGCATTGAGTTTACTTGATAAGGAGCTTTTATACCTACAATACTGGAAATATTGATATTAATGATTTGCTGTTATCTCCAGTTTCTAATTATCAGTGTCTTTTTAATAGGAGATGGCAAGGAAAAGTTCAAGAGGATTTGAATTATCTTATGATACAAAAATATAATAATTATGTTGTAGGATTTTTACGCCATCATCTAGGGAAGATTGGCTTTTGGCGTTGGAATATATAAAAGCGTTGGCTAAAGAATTTGATTCGGAGATTTTTGAATGAAAGAGGTGAAGTTTATACTGCTGGTAACATTGATAAATTTGACTATGAATCAGATATACTTTATGGAATAAAAAGTAATTACAGAAAATATAAAAAAAGCGGAGAATCAGATACTTATGTTATTTTTTTGGTACAACTAGACCTGTTTCTTTCAATGAAGAAATGGTAGATGAAATAAATAATTCAAATAATCCTATAGATACTTTTTTTCAAGAATAGTAAGAAACATTCAAAATTTAGATGCTTATTCGGCAAATCAACGTTTTTTTATAAAAAAATGATGAAGATGAAAAGAATTATGGGAGCTTATAGTCTGACAGAAAATGTTAGAACAATTCTTCCTTATAAACCTAGCGTTGAATTTCATAATTTAGATATCGTTAAAAAAATGATGATATAGCTTTTTTTGGAATATAGGTTTCGTTACTATTAATGGAGATGAAAAATGATCCAAACAGTTATCAAGTTATTGGTCAATTAGATTATAATGATTTTTATAAAAAAATTACCAAAAAGATAAGTATCGTTTTATTGACGCTTCATACATTCTTGTTGAGCCGTTAAGTAAAGAAGAAATTTTAGGATTTTTGGAAATATCTGTTAATTAGAATAAAAATGACTTTAAAAATACTAAAATTAGGAGGCATAAAATGGATAAAAAAATCGTAAAAAGATGGGGTTATATCTTTGATGAAAAAAATTAGATATGTTGATTCCTAATATTCCAAGACAGAAAAAAAATTTGTAAAAAAATATTTTTTTGATTTTATCGTTACTATTTTTTTATCATTGCTCTAATGCAATTATATTTTTTTAGATAAAACTTCCCCAAAAACAAATAATATTTTTTTGATTTATAGTGGAGGTTCAGTTTTTTTCTTTTATTTTTTTGGCTATTATTATAAAAGTAAATATTTCTTTCATCGAAAGAAAATTGAAACAACTTGAAGAAATGACATTGCCATATGAATTTGAAATTCATCCACTAAAAAGATAATTCATATTTTTTTGTGTATTATATTATTTATTATGTTTATTACAATACTCTATCTTAAATTAAATGAATTGTTAAAAAAATTTTTACATCAAAAGATATTTTTTTCGTTATTTTTTTATGATTATAACGATTGTCGTCAATTTTAGCTTTTTGGAAAAATCTCAAAAAAAGAAAAATATTCTTTAATTATAAATGGAAGAATTATAAAATTATTATATGAAAAACAATGAAATAGAATTTATAGAAATTGATAATATCCGTTATGCCAAATTTTTATGCGGCTAATGCTGGAAAAAGGCAGAAAAGAAAGAAATCCTACTTTTCAAATTTTTTTGATAAAGAAGAGAAAAAAATTTGTTGAAATGTCTATTAAAAGCAAACTGATTATTGTTTGCTGAAAAAAATATTTTTACAAAAATATAATGTGATGATTGTTGATTTATATGATTATTTCTAATAGTCTTTATTATTTTTAGAAATAAAAAAATTTTTTTAATTACAAAATTAAAAAAATAAGGAGAAAAAAATAAAATGCTTTATTTTTTTATGTTGATCTTGCAACTGGTAATACTTATTATTAGTGTCACAACGATTATCTATTTAATAACAAGAAAAAAATACAATGGAATGTTTTTTTACATAGAAAAATGAAATTTTATGCCTAAACTCTATGCCTACAAAAAAAGATTCCACTTTCTGATATTGATTACATAGAATTTTTATTGCAGTCGTTTTTCGTAACAGTTGCAGAGGATTAATAAAGATTCATACGATAAATTCAAAAAGTAGTCAAACGATTTTTTTCAAACAAGTAAATTTACATTTTTTTGTTACTGAACAAATGGTTTTTAGATGAAATTAATAAATTGACACCTATTTTTGAAGGAATATTCGATACCGTACACTATTAATTATAATTAAACTTTTCGAATGTTATAGTTATAGAATTTTAAAAAAATTTAATTATATTTATTCAAAAATAACAAATCTTATACTAAAAAAAGGAAGTGTTTTTAAATGGGAATATATGAAATAATTATAGGAACAATGTTTATACCATTTTTATTTATTCTATCAATATTTTTTTCTTTAACATTAAGAAAAAGAAACATGCAAAAAAATTATATCCGCTGAAAATTAGTGATGACTTTTAAAAGACTTAAAACCACGAGAATTTTTTTATAATTTATTAAAAATGGAAAGAACAGCAAAACCAGTTTACTATGCAGAAATTTTTTTGTTGACAATAGATACCATTTATATCTTATTCGGTGGGTATGCTGAATATCTAAAAAGAGTTAAAAATTTGCACAAGAGTTTCCTGATTTTTCCAATCAATCCTATGTCATTTGTATTTATTAAATTTGGTATTCCTATTTTTTTATGGTTTATTATACTTTTTCTATTATTATTTGCCTTATTTATGAAAAAAAGAAAGAAAATAAAAGATTAGCCGAAATGCTAGATAACTTAGAAAAAAATACAGATTTTTTTAAATTATGCGAAAAGAAGATTTTATCAACTCTGAGAAAATAGTTAAAACTGGAATGGTCGCACAAAGTGATTTAAAAAAATTGGAAGCAGATATTTATTTTCTGTCTATCCAGCATACATAATTCCTTTTTCTTGGATTTCTGATATAACAATTGATAGAGTTTATAATCGTGGAGGAAGTTATTCATCTTTAACTTTTTATTTTTTTACTAAATCTTTTAAATATGAGAAAATATTTTTTTGCTAAAAAAAGGAAGTTGCTGAAAAAGGTTAGAGATTTTATTTTTGAAAAATGAAGATTTTTCATTAGATTCTTCTTGTTTCTCTTATTCATCATTCATTTATTTTATAAATATGGCTATTATTTGCTTTTATTTTTTTCAAAAATTTACAAAGATAATATTTTTTTGATATAATTAAATTACATGATTTTTTTAGAAAGTGAATGATAAAATCAGAATGGAAATATGGGTGAAAAAAATTATTTATAATTTTTCATCATTCGAAATTCAATATTAATTAAAAAAATTTAAAAAAATTGGAATGGGATTACAATTAGAAAATATTTTAGAATATTTGAAATAGCTAATTAAAGAAACTACTCATATTTTTAAAAAAATTAGTGAAAAAAATTTAAGGAAGGGATAAAATATGATTACTAATAATATTGCATTTGATTTTTGAAAGAATTACTTCCTATTTAAGAGATTATTCTGGGAAAAAATACGAAGACCCAAAAAAAGCAGGAAATCGAATGAATGAGATGGAAAAGTTCAAGGAAGCTGGTAAAAAAGCAAGGGAAGAGTTCATAGCTTATGCTAACTATATAGCAGAATCACTCGACTATAAAGCAGGTAAATGTTCGGGTTGGATATACCAATCACAAATAGCATGTACATATTTTTGGATTGAATTAAAGAAAAATGAAGCACTTAAGCTTCCACATAGTATTTCTATTTCAATAAATATACATCCTGAACATGATATTAATGGACCCTATTACTCTTTCTTTTTAGAGTTGAAGCTAAAGATAATGCTTGTGAAGATTTAGACTATAAAATTCATAATAAAAATAATTGATGTTCCAATAAAAGAAAAGATTCAAAAATTTATTATCAAGCTGATTTATTGAATGGAACATGCAGACGTTTTTGATAATAATACAATTGAATTAGAAAAAAATAAAAAACTAAAAAGTTGTAAGAGATATAATTGGTCCATATGAAAAAAAGTAACGCATCAAAGATAATAAAAGATTCTATCGAAGCTGCTAAAGAATTATTTCCATTTTATGAATATATTCTTAGTGAACGAGAATTAAGGTTATCAAAAAAATGTGGAGGAAGAAATGAAAGGAATAAAACCTGAATTAAATACAATCTTATATGGTCCTCCAGGGACTGGAAAAAAACTTATAACACTGTCATTTATGCAGTAGCAATATGTGAAAATAAAAAAATATTGAAGATGTACAATCCGAAGAGTATGAAAAAGTATTGCATAGGTATAATGAATTGAAAAAAAGAAGGTCGTATTGCATTTACTACATTTCATCAATCATTCGGTTATGAAGAATTTATTGAAGGAATTAGTCCAATAATTTTTTTGAAGACAACAGTGATGATTGTTCTGGAAATATAGAGTATAAAAATAAAAATCTGGGATTTTTTTAAATCTTTCTGTGAAGAAACAGAAAAAAATAACAATAAAAAAATGATAAATTTTTCTATTAATAAAGATGCAACAATTTGGAAAGTTACAGTTGGATCTAAAGTACAAAAATGATTGTTTTGTAAATAATTATATTAGGATAGGCTTTGGAATTAATGATAAAGGTGCAAAAAGAATTTGTAAACCAAATAAATGAAGGTGATATTATTATTACAACAGATGGTAATAGAAAGAATATTAGAGGTATTGCTATAGCTACTTCAGACGAAGCTTATAAACTTGAGAATACTGAATCAGATAGCACTACCAGAGATGTAATGTGGCTTGTCCGTGATATAAACGATGATGTGACAATTTTAAATGGAAATAAGTGGTTGCAGAGAAAGACTGTATCAAGATTACCAAACATGAATATCAAGGATTTGATGGAATTTGCAATCAAAAATGTTGAATTGAAGGAAACTCATATTGAAAAAAATAATGGATCTTATGTATTTATTATAGATGAAATTAACAGAGGTAATATTTCTAAAAATTTTTTTGGTGAATTGATTACTCTCATTGAAGATACCAAACGAAAAGGAATGACTGAAGAAATGTCAACAATTCTTCCTTACTCTGGAAGTCTTTTTAGTGTACCTTCTAATGTTTATATTTTAGGAACAATGAATACTGCCGACCGTTCAATCGCTCTGATGGATACAGCTCTTCGTAGAAGATTCCAGTTTGTTGAAATGATGCCTAATACAGATATACTAAAAAATGTTACAGTTGATGGGGTTGAAATTGCTCCAATACTTGAAAAAATTAACGAGAGAATAACATTTTTTTATATGATAGAGAACATACAATTGGACATGCATTTTTTTATAAAACTTATTGATTCTCCTGATATTAATACGTTAGGTTCTATTTTTTGAAAAAAATCTATAATTCCACTTTTACAAGAATATTTCTATGAAGATTATCAAAAAAAATACAGTTAGTTTTTAGGTGATAATGCCAAAGTAGATGCTTCAACAAAATTTATTAAAGATGAAGAAGTTGAAAGTAGCGGAAATCTTTAAAGGTGATGCAAATGATATTATGGATCTTCCAGAAAAAAATATACTATTAATAAAAAAAGCCTTTTTTTAAATATTGAAAGTTATAAACAGATTCTTTAGAAAGTGGTGACTTAATGAATAAACTTTTTAGAAGTAAAAAGAGTTTGACATAATCACTGGAAATCCTAATTTTTAAAAAAATGATGAAAAAAATACAAATATTTAGATACTGTAGCTTTTTGAAAATCTAATCGAATTTATTCATCAGTTTACTGCAAATGAACAAGTTGCAGATGTACTTGATTTCATGAGAATTTCATATAAACGTAATATTGGAAATATTGTATCAATTAAAAAAACTATGTAGGGTTAATTCAAATGAAAAAAATGGATATCAAATACAAATTCTTCCTAAAATAAGTTTTTACAAATAGTGATGATTCAGAAAATAGGAATACTAAAAAAATTTTTTTCTCAATATGTTAAGAAGTATGAGAGAGTTTTCCAAGTAAAGTATTTAATAACTCCAATATTCAAGTTGATCGTATGAACCTTTATGAAATATTTATTAATATGTATTTACAAGAAATAAGACGATTAATAAAAAAATAGGGACTTAAATCAGATTATATTTTTTTAAAGAAGATAATTTGAACTATTATAAAGGGAAACTATTGACATCGCAGCACTTTTAAAAATAAACCTAGTACATAAAGAACGTTTTTTTATGTTGCTTATGATGAATTTAATCCTAATAGAGTTGAAAAATAAGTTAATTAAGGCTACATTATTTAAAATTACAAAAACTTACAACAAGTGCAGAAAATTCAAAAGAAATAAGGCAGTTATTAGTTCCTTTTGAAATGATAGACGCTTCAATAAATTATACAACAGATTTTTTTCAAAGGTTAGAAATAGATAGAATAATAGAGATTATGAAATAATTATGCAATGGTCAAAAGGTGTTTTTTTATTAAATAAATCTTTTTACAACTTTTTTTCTGGAAATAATAATTCTAGAGCATTGTTATTTTCAATGGAAAAAAAGTATATGAAAGTTATGTAGCTAAACATTTGAAAAAAATACTAGGGGAAGACGGTTGGGAATGTATCAAGTCAAGATAGAGGTTACTATTTATTTACTGAACCAAGACTACAATTCGCTTTAATACCTGATATTGTTTGCAAGCGTGGAGAACGAATTATCATTATGGATACCAAATGGAAGAAACTCGTTAATAACGAACGTATTAACTATGGTATTTCTCAAAGTGATATGTATCAAATGTACGCTTATTCAAAAAAATATACATCCTCAGAAATATGGCTTTTATATCCTTTGAATGATGAAATGAAAGAACATTCGGAAATTTCATTTAATTCCGGTGATGGAACAACTGTAAATATTTATTTTATAGATTTAGAACATATTCAAAACTCACTAGAAATTTTAAGAGATAAAAATTAAATAGTTTTAAATTTATCATAAATTGTAATATTAAATATATAACTCGAGTGTGTTTATAATTTTGTATAAACTAATAGATAAATTCAGGATGTGTAAAAATTTTTTTGTGTAAACCTCTAAATAATATATGGTAAAATAACTATATAATATTTGGAGGTTTTTTTGTTATAGCTAAAAAAAGAAAATTGACAACGAAATTTTTTTAAAACACTGATTGAGGATTACAATATTAAAGATACTAACTTTCTAGTTTTTTTATATTCTTTTATTTACGGTAACATTTTTTTAAATAAATTGTATTTTGTATAGGTTTATTATTTAAAAACACCGCCATATAAATAATTGGATGTAATGTCGGCTAATCTTATCATAGGTGTTTTTTTCGGAATTGCAATATTTTACTTCTAAATGTTTTAAGTTTTTTTAAAAAAATAGGTTTTTGTGTATACTTCATAGCTTGAATTAAAAAGTTCCGCTTTTTAAATTCTTGTATTAATCCTTCTTTAAATTCATATTTTTCCATTTATTGTTGTTGAATGTTCATCAACGAAAAATATAAATATTTTCTACTTTTTTTCTTTTTAATATTTTTCTTCTCGGCTATCAATTTTTTTAAACAATTTTTGACTTCAATTTTTGTAAGCGTAATCTAGGTATCGTTGTTTATATCTTCAAAAAAATTTTTTTGGGTGTATTTCTTTTTGGTTTATTATAACGCCAAATTTTATAACTTTTTTTGTTGCATTCATAATTTTTATATTTTTTTGTTTTCCAGTTAATATACAAGCTTTTTATTTCTTTATTTTTTTAAATAGCTATTATTTTTCTCTTAAACTTTTTTTCAATATTTTTTTATATTTTTCTGTTTTTCCACATCTTTATCATTTTTTTATTCAAAAAAATTACTCCGCCGTAAACATAATATTTATTATGTTTAACATCAAAAACTCAGATTCATCCGAATAGACAAATATATCCATAAAAAAATCCTTTCAAAAAAAATACCACCTAAATGGTGGCGCTCTGTGGCTGGCGTTCTTAAATAACGCTTAAACTTTCATTCAGTGACATCACAGATATACAGCGTAAGTCTTCCTACCTGCAATATAATTATATAATAAAAAAATACATAAAAGTCAATGTTTTTTTGAGCTAAATTTGCCTGTTTTGACATATTTTATATATTTATAAAAAAAGTTTTAAAAAAAATTAAAAAGTCTTGACAAAAAGTAAAAAAATATTATTATATATTTGTGATTAGCACTAATGATGTTAGAGTGCTAACAAAAAAAGGAAAGGGTGTTAAAATGAATGAGAGAGAGCAATTAATTTTAAAGGCGATTATCAAGCATTATTTAGATTTTGGTGAAAGTGTTGGTTCGAGGACGCTTGAAAAAAAATATAATATTGGTGTTTCGTCAGCCACAATTAGAAATGCGATGGCAGATTTAGAGGATAAAGGGTTAATTGTGAAAACTCACACTTCTTCCGGAAGAATACCTACGAGTGAAGGGTATAGACTATATGTCGAAGAGCTTTTGAAAATAAGAGATATTTCTCAGGAAGAAAAAGCAAAAGTTTTTGAAACTTACAACAAGAAAATAAATCAAATAGATGCGATTTTTGAGGAGACTTCGAGGTTATTGTCAAAAATTAGCCAATATGCGGGGGTTGTATTAGAACCTTCAATTCGGCAGGAAGGCATAAGAAAAGTTCAACTTGTTTATATAAATGACACAAATATTTTAGCCGTAGTTGTAATGGATACATTTTTGACAAAGAGTCTTAACATTTATTTGGAAAATCCTGTAAGTGAGGAAGAAATTGATAAAATAAATAATTTTTTTAAATGAAAAAAAATAAAAAAAATAGTAATTCAGTTTTTTTACTTTGTCGGATTTAAAAGATTTTTTTAGTTAATATGGATTTATTTATTCCAGAAGAGCTGGAAGAAGAAAAAGTCTTTAAATGAAGGAAAGCTATTTTTTTGAAGGTAGTTCAAATTTATTTGAGAGCAACGATATTTTTAAAAAGTTGTAAGTCGAGCAAAAATTGTTTAATAGTCCAAATGATTTGAAAAAAATATTTTTTTCACAATTTATTCAAATGGATAAATATAAAGATGGTGAAGTAAATGTTATTTTCGGAGAAGATTTGGGAATTGCTGGACTGGAAGATTTTTCTTTTGTATTTTCAGTTTACACTTTTGGAGATGCGAAAGGAATGATGGGAGTAATTGGTCCAAAGCGGATGGAATATTCAAAGACAGTTGGACTTGTTGAATATGTTTCAGAAGAAGTGCAGCAGTTGTTAAAAAAAAATAAATAAAAGAAAGTGAGAGGGGAATGAAAAAAGAAAAATCAAAAGACAAAGAATCAAAAGAAACATTAGATAAAGAAACTAAAGAAGCTAAAGCTGATGATTCTGAAAAAGAAGTTAAAGAAGAAAATCCTTGCGAAGTAATCGCAAAACTTGAGGCGGACTTGGAAGAATGGAAGAGTTCTTATACAAGAAAATTAGCTGAATTTCAAAACTTTACGAAAAGAAAAAGAAAATGAAGTTGCTGAAATGAAAAAAAATATGCTTCTGAAGGTATTATCACAAAATTATTAGATAATATTGATAATTTAGAAAGAGCTGAACAAGCTTCTGCTGAAACTAAAAACTTTGACGCATTGGTTGAAGGAGTTAATATGATTTTGAGAAATCTGAGAAATCTTTTGACTGAAGAAGGTGTTGAAGAATTGGAAGCAGCAGAGGGAGTGAAATTTAATCCTTATGAACATCAAGCAATGATGACTGAAAATGTGGAAGATTTAGACAATGATGTTATCGTGAAAGTGTTCCAAAAAGGATATAAATTGAAAGGAAAAGTTATTAGACCAGCGATGGTTACAGTAAATAAAAAAATAAATTAAAAAAATTAAAGGAGAATGATAGATATGAGTAAAATAATAGGAATAGATTTAGGGACAACAAACAGCTGCGTGGCAGTTATGGAAGGTGGAAACTTTGCGATAATACCGAATAGTGATGGAGGAAGAACTACACCTTCAGTAGTAAATATTAAAGATAATGGAGAAATTATTGTAGGAGAAATTGCTAAAAGACAAGCGATTACAAATCCTGATTCAACAGTAATTTCAATAAAAACACAAATGGGATCAGACTATAAAGTAAATATTCATGGAAAAGACTATACACCACAAGAAATTTCAGCAATGATTTTGAAAAAATTGAAAAAAGATGCAGAAAGTTATTTAGGAGAAACTGTAACAGAAGCAGTTATTACTGTACCAGCTTACTTTACTGATGCTCAAAGACAAGCGACTAAAGATGCTGGAGAAATTGCAGGACTGAAAGTCCAAAGAATTATTAATGAACCAACAGCAGCGGCATTGTCTTATGGATTAGATAAGAAAAAAGAAGAAAAAGTGTTAGTATTTGACTTAGGTGGAGGTACATTTGACGTATCAGTACTAGAAATTGGAGATGGAGTAGTAGAAGTTATTTCAACTTCAGGAAATAACCACTTAGGTGGAGACAACTTTGACCAAAAAATTATCGACTGGTTAGCTGATGAATTTAAAAAAGAAACTGGAATTGATTTAAGAAATGATAAAATGGCAATTCAAAGATTGAAAGATGCAGCAGAAGATGCTAAGAAAAAATTATCAACTACATTAGAAACACAAATTTCATTACCATTCATTACAATGGATGCAAGTGGACCAAAACATTTGGAAAAGAAATTAACTAGAGCAGCATTTGATGAATTGACAAAAGACTTGGTTGAAGCAACTAAAGGGCCTGTTAAACAAGCGTTAGAAGATGCAAACTTAGATCCAAGTGGAATTGATGAAATCTTATTAGTTGGTGGATCAACAAGAATCCCAGCAGTTCAAGAATGGGTTAAATCATTCTTTGGAAAAGAACCTAATAAATCAATTAACCCTGATGAAGTTGTAGCAGCAGGAGCAGCTATCCAAGGTGGAGTATTAATGGGAGATGTTAAAGATGTATTGTTATTAGATGTAACTCCATTGTCATTAGGAATTGAAACAATGGGTGGTGTATTTACTAAGATTATCGATAGAAATACTACTGTGCCAGTTAAAAAATCACAAGTGTTCTCAACAGCAGCAGATAATCAACCAGCAGTATCAATCGTTGTATTGCAAGGGGAAAGAGCTAGAGCGGCTGACAACCATAAATTAGGAGAATTTAACTTAAACGACATCCCACCTGCACCAAGAGGAGTACCTCAAATCGAAGTAACATTTGATATTGATGCAAATGGTATCGTGCATGTATCTGCTAAAGATTTAGGAACAGGAAAAGAAAACACAGTAACAATTTCTGGTTCATCTAATTTGTCTAAAGAAGACATCGAAAAAATGAAAAAAGATGCTGAAGCAAATGAAGCTGAAGATGCTAAATTTAAAGAATTAGTAGAAGTTAGAAACAAAGCTGACCAATTAGTAATTGCAACTGAAAAAACTATAAAAGAAAATGAATCTAAATTGCAAGGAACTGAAAAAGAAGACATCGAAAAAGCAATCGAAGAATTGAAGAAAGTAAAAGATGGGGATGATATAGAAGCAATCAGAAAAGGAATCGAAGAATTGTCGAAAGTATCTCAAGGATTTGCAACTAGAATATACCAAGAAGCAGCAGCGGCTCAACAACAAGCACAAGGTGGAACTGAAGGAAATGCAGATAATGGTTCTTCTGAAGATGATGTTCAAGATGCAGAAATTGTAGATTAATTTTTTTAAAAAAATAAGAAATTTAAATAAAAAAATATTATGAAGGAAGGGAAGTTGTTCTCCTTCTTTTGTAGAAATAGTTGATTTTTTTAAAAAAAGTCTGGAATTATTGGATTTGGAATTAAAGTTATATAAAAATAAATTCTTTATAAGAGGATGTGTTAAAGATGGAAAGTAAAATAGAAACTCTAAAATATGGAAATATTGAAATTGCAGTTGCAGATAGAGGAGCAGAATTACGAAGTTATAAAGTGGATGGAGAAGAGTTTATGTGGGACAGGAAGCCTGAGTTTTGGGCTGCCAGTTCGCCTGTGTTGTTTCCGTTTGTTGGGACTATAAAAAATGGGGCTTATAGTTTTAATGGAAATAAATATGAGATTTCTACACGACATGGGTTTGCTCGGACTGAGGATTTTGAACTGGTTGAGAAGACTGAAAACTCTTTGAAATTTAGATTTTCTTCAAATAAGGAAACTTTGGAGAAGTATCCGTTTGAGTTTGAATTGTTTATAACTTATACAATTGTTGGAAATACTTTGGAAATTGAGTACAATGTTGTAAATAAAAATGATTCTGATATGTATTTTTCACTTGGAACACATCCTGCATTTGCACTTGATGTAAATGATGACATAAAATTGAGTGATTATTATTTGGAATTTGAGAAAAATGAGACTTCAAAGAAATATAAATTGAATGAAAAAAAGGGCTTGTTTTAGATGAAAAAGCTGATTGCTTGAATAATGAGAATAAATTGAAGATTACTGAAAAAGGTTTTTTTGATGATGATGCGATAATATTCGATGATTTGAAATCAGAAAAAGTTACAATAAAAAAATAGTAAAAAAATTCTAAAAAAATTAAGTGTTGAATATAACGGATTTCCTTATATTGCATTTTTGGAGTAAGCCAAGAGCACCGTTTGTGTGCATAGAACCTTGGTATGGAATTTCAGATTTTGAAAAATTGTACAGGAAAAACTGGAAGAGAAAAAAAGGAATATTAAAATTGGAAAAAGATAAGATTTTTTTACTGCAAAATTAGTGATTGAAGGAAATTATAAAAAAATTATACAAATAAAAAGAGAGAAACTCTTTTTTTGAAACATTGAAATAAAAAGCAAAATAATGCGAAAGAAAAGGAGTACATCTCTGAAAAAAAGGAGGTGTAAGTGGAAAATGTCAAAAAGAGATTATTATGAAGTGCTTGGAGTAGCAAAAAATGCAAGTGAATCAGATATAAAAAAGGCGTATAGAAAAGCGGCGATGAAATATCACCCAGATAAATTTGCTAATTCGTCAGATGCTGAAAAGAAGGATGCGGAAGAAAAATTTAAAGAAATAAATGAGGCTTATGAAATTTTGTCAGATGCACAGAAAAAAGCAGCTTATGATCAATATGGACATGCGGCATTTGAAAATGGTGCTGGTGGAGCCGGAGCTGGTGGTTTTGGTGGCTTTAGCGGATTTGGAAATGGTCAAGGATTTGATTTTGAAGATTTGGGAGATATTTTTGGAAGTTTCTTTGGTGGCGGTGGAAGAAGCCGAAGTCAAGGTCCAAAAGTTAATCAAGGAGAAGATTTACGATATAATCTTACTTTAACATTGGAAGAAGTTGCAAATGGTGTAGAAAAAGAGATTAAATATAAAAGAGATGGGAAATGTAAACATTGTCACGGCTCTGGAGCAGAAGCTGGAAGCCACATGAAAACTTGTACTAAATGTAATGGTTCTGGACATATAAGAGTGCAGCAAAGATCTATTTTTGGAATGCAAGTTATGACGCAAGAATGTGATATGTGCCACGGAACTGGAAAAGTACCTGAAAAAGTTTGTGGTCATTGTCATGGAACTGGAGTGGAACATGAAACAGTTACAAGAAAAATAAAAATACCAGCTGGAGTGGAAACTGGTCAAAGACTTGTTGTAAGAGATGGCGGAAATGCTGGAAGAAATGATGGAATCTACGGAGATTTATACATATTTATAACGGTTAAAAAACATGAAATATTTGAGCGAGAAGGACTTGATATTTATTGTGATGTTCCAGTTGGAATTACAACAGCAATTTTAGGGGGAGAAATTGAAGTGCCAACTCTTTCTGGAAAAGTAAAAATAAAAATAGCTGAAGGCACACAAAATGGAAAAGAATATAAATTGAGGGATAAAGGAATAAGTTATGGAACTAGAAAAGGTTCTGAAATAATTAGAATAAAAATTGAAACTCCAACAAATTTGTCTGAAAAAAACAAAAAAATATTTTTAAGGAATTTGATGGTTCGCTAGAAAAATAAAAAAATTATAAAGAAGGTAAATCATTTAAAGATAAAATAAAAAGATTTTTTTAGTAAATTTGAAAAATTAAATAAAATTTATTAAATTAAAAAAATAAAAAAATTAAAGTTTTGAAAATATAATTTAAAAAAATAAAAAAAATCTGGGGGATTTGATTATGAAAATAAAATATTATTATTTTTTTATTGTGCTTTTAATTGTGGGAAATTTTTTTAGACTTTTTTTATTGAGGATAAAAAAATAAGCCGAATGTTGAAATTAGTAAAGAAGTCAATTATAAAAAAAGGAAAAAGCTAAAGAAAACAGCGATTTGACTAAAAAAAGAAAAAAATTTGATGTAAACAGTGTTGAATATGCGGATTTATTGAAATTAGGATTTTTCGAAGTCAAAGGCGGATAACATTATAAAATTTCGAGATGAAACTGGAATAATTTTAGATATTGAAGATATGAAAAATGTTGAAAGATTTGGAAAAATCGGGATTGGAAATTTCTAAAAAAATATCTTTTTGTCGATAAAGAAAAAAATAAAAAAATCCAAAAAGAAAATTATGGCAGAGAAATTGCAAAAATATAATATTAATAAATGCGGTGAAAAAAAGAATTAAAAAAAGAATTGGATTTACAGCAAAAGAAATAAAAAAATACTTTTTGGAACTTGAGAGTGGAAGTATTCGCTCAAATTTAGATTTAGAAAAAAATTATCGGAAGTAAAAGATATTCAGAAATAGAAAATAAAATAAAATTTATTGATTAAATTTAAGAATAAAAAAATTTAAGAGTGTACATAAAAAAATTACACTCTTTTTATTTTTAATTTGAAAAAAATTTATTTATTTGTCAAATTTTGAAAAATAGTCAATAACAAATTCAGCACATTTCACTCCATCAACGGCAGCAGACATTATTCCACCAGCATATCCAGCACCTTCTCCACAAGGAATAATTCCTTCAATATTGGCAAAAAAATTTTTTTCATTTCTTGGAATTTTTTTACAGGAGATGAACTTCTACTTTCCACACCAGTTAAAATGGCATCATAATTTGCAAATCCTTTTATTTTTTTGTCCATAAGCGTTATTCCTTCTTTTAGAGAAGAGTTTATATATTCAGGAAAAATCTGATTTAAGTCGGCAAATTTGTAATCTGCAAGGTAACTTGGCTTTACATTTCCCAATTTTTTTGAAACTTTATTATTTAAAAAATCTCCAAATAGCTGAACGGGAGCTTTGTAGTCACTTCCACCAAGAATAAAGGCTTTTTCTTCCAATTTTCGCTGAAACTCAATTCCAGCAAGAACTGAATTCCCTTCAAAATCATCTGGAAAAACATTTACTAAAATTGCCGAATTTGCGTTTTCTAGATTTCTTTTAGAATAACTCATTCCATTTACAACTAACCTATTTTCTTCACTTGCAGACGGTACTACAACTCCGCCGGGACACATGCAAAAAGTGTAAACTCCTCTTCCATTAGAAGTTTTGACATTTAATTTGTACTCGGCAGATGGCAACTTATCAGCAAATTTTCCGTATTGAGCTCTATTTACCATGCTTTGCTTGTGCTCAATTCTAACTCCCACAGAAAAGATTTTTCGTTCCATTTGAACTTTTTCTTCGTTTAACATATGAAAAGTTTCTCTTGCACTATGTCCAATTGCCAAAACTGCAATATTTGTTGAAATATTATATTTTTTTCATTTTCTAAATCTTCAACTTCAATTTCTTTCAATTTATTATTTTTCGTAATTAATTTTTTTGTAAGTTTTGTGCAAAAATCTATATTCTCCGCCAAGACTTTTCAATTTTTTTCTTATGTTTTTTCATAATTCCAATAAGTTTGTCCGTTCCAATGTGCGGTTTTGACATGTAACTTATTTTTTTCTCGGCTCCTGCTAAAAATCAGCTCATCATAAATTTTTTTGCATTCTAAAATTATTCGTGTTAGTGTTTAATTTTTCCGTCAGAAAAAAAGTGCCAGCTCCACCTTCACCAAATTGTACATTTGAATATTTATTCAACTTTCTTGTCTTAAAAAAATTGTAGACATCTTTTTTTCTCTCGTCGACATTTTTTTCCCTGCTCAATAATAATCGGTTTAAGCCCAGCTTCAGCCATCACAAGTCCCGCAAAAATGCCGGCAGGTCCGCTTCCAACTACAACAGGTCTTTTTTTATTTTTTTCGTTTTTCAAAAAAATTTTCTATTTTTTTGAAATAGAATAAATTTGTTTTTCAAATTTTTTTATATTTTTAATATTTTCAAATTTTTTTCGTTTTTCAAGCTCGATATTTACAGCATAGACAAAGACAACATTATCTAGCGTCAATTGCCTGTCCTGCAATTTCAAAAACTTTTTATTTCATTTTTTTATTAATTTTATAAAGTTTGCAGACAACATTTTTTTAAGTCGTTCTCGTTATGTTTTTACAGGCATTTTTTTATATTATTAATTTTTAAGCATTTCTTTTTCCTTTCACATTTTTTTCATTAAACATTTTTTCTCCAGCAAATTTTCCACTCGCCCAGGCCCAATGTAAGTTAAATCCACCACATTCACCGTAGACATCCATAACTTCTCCAGCAAAATAAAGCCCTTTTGTTTTTTTGACTCCAAATTTTTCTAGATTTATTTCGCTCAAAGGAATTCCGCCGGCGGTAACTTGTGCGTTTTTAAAAGCCGTTTGTATCCAATATTTTTTTATTTTATATTTTTTTAAAATTGTACATATTTTTTTATTTCATTGTCGGTAAGTTCTGAAATATTTTTTTGACAATTTTGGAATTCCCGACATTTTAGTCAAAAATTGACCTAATTTTTTTGTTAATCATTCCATTAAAATATTGCTCCATTGTCATATTTTTTTAGTATTTCCTGTCTCTTTTTTTCAAAATTTTTAAAAAAAGCTCGTCGTATTCAAATTTTTGGCATAAAATCAACTTCAAATTCAACTTCTTTGTAAAGCGGAAAAACAAAAGAAATATTAAAGACGACATTTCCCGAAATTCCGTAATCAGTAAATAGCAGTTCTCCTTCATAGGTACAAATTTTTCTCAAATTTATCTTCATTTTTTTCCAAAAGCGCTGACTTTTTGCATCTAATTTTATTCCACGCAATCCTTTTTATTTTTGTGCTTTTTCAGTTTTTTAGCTGAACAATTGTTGGTACAAGTTTTTGTTAAACTGTGACCAAAATTTTCTGCAATTTGGTAGCCACTTCCGTTTGAACCAAGTTCAGGATAAGAAATTCCGCCTGTTGCAAGAATTATTTTTTTCGAGTTAATTTGTCTTTTATCTTCGGAAAAAAATTTTTAAATTCAAACATTTCTTTTGTGACTTTTTGTGACATAAAAAAATCAGTATAAATTGGAATTCAAGGTTTTGTGCATAGAATCTTAGTCCATCCACAATTGACGCAGCTTGTCCGCTAAGTGGATAAAGTTTTCCACGACTTTCTTCGTTGCAAATGATTCCAACTTTATTTTCAAAAAAGTCAATTACATCAGTTGGCAAAAAATTATTTAAAATATGATTTATATCCTGTTTTTGTTTTTCAATCCCAAAGTAATTTTCATTTGTTGCATTGACATTACTCAAATTACATCGGCCATTTCCCGTGACCAAAACTTTTTTTAGAATTCTATCTTTTCGCTCTAAAATAACGACATCTCTTCCATTTTTTTTAGCAGTAATCGCTGCCATAAGTCCAGCTGCTCCACCGCCAATAACAGTTACTTCTGTTTTCAATTTTATACTCCTTAAATCAAATTAGTGAACTACTCCCGCTTTTAGAAGCGGGAGCTTCTTGGGAAGTATCTGCTTTTGTTAGCCAAATATATTTACCAAGCTCTTCGGGTAGTTCCTACCCTGTCTTCTTTTATTTTCCTAATATTCCAACATCAATTTTCCAATGTTTTTTATATTCAATGCCGCATTGTAATCTCTATCAATCTCAATTCCACAGCACTCACATTTATAACTTTTTTCTAATAATTCCAGTTTCTCTTTAACATTTCCACATCTACTACAAGTTTTCGACGATGGAAACCACTTATCTATCTTCAAAAATTGTTTCCCTAAAAACATCAGTTTATACTCAACCATCCTCAAAAACATTCCCCATCCATTATCTCCTACACTTTTCCCAAAATTTAATGCCTGGCTCATCCCTCTCATATTCAAATCCTCAACAACCACAGCATTATATGTTTCAGACAATTTTTTCGATAATTTATGCAAAAAATCTCTTCGACAATTTTTGATATATTCATGCAATTTTGATATTTTCGCTTTTTGTTTATACCAATTTTTTAGAAAATCTCACTTTTTTTGATAATGATTTCTGAAATTTTTTTCAATTCTTCTTCCAACATCCTAAAATATCTTGGATAATCAGCCCTTTGGTTTTCAGAACTGACAAATAATTCAGACATTGAAAAAAATCAAGTCCTATTACTTTATCATTACTAGTTACCTTTTTGGATTTCTTTTTCAAATTCTGTCAAAATAGAAACATAGTAATTTCCATTACTGTTTGTTAGTGTTACCGACTTTATCTTGTAATCTTCTGGTATTTCTCTATGATATTTCAATTTTATTCTTTTTCAATTTTGGCAAAACCAAATATTTATTTTTCTTCAATTCGTATTGAATTATTCACACAATTTGTCGTATAACTTTTAACATTATTCTTTTTAGATTTGAACCTTGGAAACTTTGCTCTCTTCTGAAAAAAGTTCATAAACGATCGTTTTACATTCAATTGAGCATTTGAAAGTGCCAGACTGTCAACTTCTTTTAGAAATTGATTTTCACTTTTCAAACTGGCAGGTGTAATTATTTTATTTTTTCCGGTTTCTTCATAAATTTTATTCGCAGTGTACAAAATCGTATTGTAAACAAAACGAACACATCCAAAAAGTCTTGTTTATCAACAATTCTTGATCTTTATTTGGATAAATTCTATATTTGAATGCTAAATTATATTTCATGAAATTACACCTCCTTTTTGATTTTTGAATATTTTTTTAATTATCTCTAGCGGTGCGCCTCCAACACTTACAACTAAATAACTTCTACTCCAAAAAAATATTCTTTCCACAATCTTCTCCTTATTTCAGGAAATTCTTTTTTTATCAACCTGCTGGAAGCACTTTTTATAAGTATTTACAAACTTAGAAAGTTCAGTATTAGGCATAGCATTAATCAACATATGAATATGATCAACATCATGTTCCCATTCTTTAAGAACAATGTTATACTTCGGACATATTTTTTTCAAAAATCTCTTTCAATCTATTAGAAATTTCATCATTAATGACTTCTCTTCGATACTTTATACAAAAAAATCATATGATAATTTATATCAAATACTGAATGATAATTACTATTATATGACATTATTATTACCTACTTTTTATATTATTTTACTGAATAAATTATATCATAAATATATCCTTTTTTTCAATTTTTTTACAAAAAAAAGCAATTCATCTCCCGCTTGTAGAAGCCGGAAACTTCTTGCTATCTTTTGTTAAAAATTTTTTTAT
>BNJU01005625.1_pt1 | contig 68101 bp, 76 predicted proteins | sample 8539281 | NCBI WGS metagenome assembly BNJU01 (sample SAMD00202456, study PRJDB9452) | human saliva metagenome | isolation source: human saliva | place: Japan
GGTAAGAGAACCATGCACATTTAAACAACCTAAACGGGCATATCTAACACGCGATGTGATGAGACCATGGCTGACAACAACCAAATTACATCAGCGTTGTAACGCTCTAGCTCTGCGCGGTAGCTATCTTCTTTCGCAAGGATTTTGGTTGATAAACAGGAATTTGATGCTGTTCTGCTGGTGCTTTACAGGACTCACCTGCAATACCACCGCAGCCGGTTTGTCTGGCTGCGTATAAAGCAGCAATAATATTGTGATGTGATGCAAAGAGTGCGCAAAGATGCTGTGCGCGTCCGGCTGTGCCAGCAAAGATGATATTCAATGGTTTCATAATGTTCTACGTTATGGTATTGATAGGAAAAAGTGCAGTCATTTTATGCGCGCACGTGATTGTGTTTTGCAATTTGTTTTATATTTTCGCTAATTTTTCTTTGCTTTCGTTGACCGCGTTTCAACGGTGAAAGATAATCCACAGATAAAATGCCGTTCAAATGAGTCGATCTCATGCTTGAATACAGATTGCTAATAAACCATCTGCATCAGCGTAAATTCTTTCCGCGACGATCACCGCTTTTACCGTGACTTTTTCTTTACGAGGCACTAAAACGCACCGGAATCCAGGGCCGATACAAACAACCTTCTTCGCCTGTTTCACCTTCTGCCAAAATTCCTGGATTGATCGACGCTAATTGGTTTGTTTGTCGCCTTCCAATATCAATCGTAATAATATCGCTGCAGAAATATCTGCGTAGTGGGCGGCAGACCAATGCCTTCTTCTTGGTATCGCCTGAAACATATCATCTACAATTTTGCGAATGTCATCATTGACTTCGAGCAACTGGCTCACAAACAATCTTTGGGTGATCATCTGGATAAAATTAGCCCGTAAATTGGGGTCATATTTTCTCTTGTTTTATTAAAATTACAGCGTAGTGATTTGTATCGCAGAATCAACGCTGTGCAAAATGTTGAAAACTCCGCAAAAGCAAAGCCAAGCATCTTCGACTCGGGTTTCATTACTACCTGGCAGTGTCCTACGCTCTCACATGGAAAGCCCACACTAGCGCGTAACATCAGCGTTTCACTTCTGGAGTTCGAGCATGGGTCGGGTGGTCGCTCTATCGCCTGCGGATTATTCGCTTATAACTTTCTATTTCTACTCTGCCTACGCTATCTCCTAGTGCTCGCAACCAAACAAGCTGATTCACGTCCGAGCTACTTCGCCTCTTTGCATCTCTGGTCGTTTTTGTTTTCAGTCTGCAACCTCAAACCAGCCCTTGAGGCGTTGTAGTAGTGACTTCTCTCAGGGCAATTGGTATCTATTGGCTCAACGGCTCGCACCGCTTACACGCAGACCTATCTGCGTCTTGGTCTTAAAGCAACCCTTACTGATCTGAGACAGGAGAACTCATCTCTAGGCGAGTTTTCGTGCAGATCGCGCAGCACTTATCTCTTCCGCGCCAGCTGCCGGCAGTGCGTCTGTGACGACTAACCGGAACGCCAGTGGTGCGTCCTCCGGTCCTCTCGTACTGGTGAGCAGCCTGAGTTCTGCTTACCCACGGCAGACAAGGGACGAACTATGCACGACGTTTCGACCCAGCATACGCTGAAATGGCGAACAGCCGTACCCATGCAGGACCGCGCCCCAGGATGTGATGAGCCGACATCGAGGTGCCAAACACACCGCCGTCGATGCTGAGCTCTTGGTGACGGTCTCAGCCTGTTATCGGAGTGCTTTTATCCGTTGAAGCGGCCTTCCATTCAGAACCACCGGATCACTGCCATGCCTGCACTCCATTACCTACCTCGACGCGTCTGTCTCGCAGTTAAACGCTTATGCATTGCACTAACTTCCTGACGATGTCCGTGCGTCGATGTAAACCTTCGTGCTCCTCCGTTACTCTTTGACGGAGACCATGATCAAACTACCCACCGAACACTGTCCGAGACCACGTTTCGTAATCGCCGTTCGAACGTCAAACGTTAAAGGTGGTATTTCAAGGACGCTCCAACAATACTGGCGTATCATCTTCGCGTGTCCCACCTATCCTACACATCAAAATTCAATGTTCAGTGTCAGAAAGCTGTAGTAAAGGTTCACAGGGTCTTTCCGTCGCCGCCGGTACTGCATCTTCAACGGCATTTCAATTCACTGGAGTCTCAGGTGGAGACAGCCTGGCCATCGACCATGCGTTCGTGCCAGGTCGGAACTGCCACGACAGAGAATTTCCTTCGCTTAGGACCGTTATAATTTGCGGCCGCCGTTTACTGGGAGCTTCCGATCAGGAGCTGCTCTCGATGCACCATCGTGCTTAGCTTCCAGCACCAGGCGGGCATCCCACCCTAACCACGTCACGCTCGTGTTTTGCAGAGGTGCTGTGTTTTTAATAGACAGTTGCGCCAGCTGGTATCGCCGACCGGTTCAACGCTTCGTCCGCTAGCGTTCTACCGTCTACGCCCGGCGCACCTCCCGAAAGTTGCGGTGCTCTTTGCCCTGGTACTTCACCGGAGGTTCTCTCAAGTCGCCGTATTCTCTGACCACATGCTGTCGTTTTCCAGTACAGTTTAGAATAAAGCCTGGAAGCTTAGGTAGCTTCCTGGAGAGTGTGGTATCGGTTGCTTCGGCTCCGTGAGCCCTCGTCTTGTCATCTCGGTGTTAAAAGTCGATTGCCTAAACTTCCACACCTACCAAACAACACATATCCAACGGTGCGATGACGCTAACCTGCCCGTCATCGCGGTTTGTCACGTGCAGAATATCGCCCGTTTCCATCGACTACGCTTTTCAGCCTCGCCTTGGGGCCGGCGCACCACTACCCCGATTAACGTTGGACAGGACGCTTGATGGTCTTCCGGCGAGACGGGTTTCTCACCCGTTTTTCGTTAGCCGCCGCCAGCGGCTGCGCCTGATACGTCCATGCGGCGCTCACTACCTTCATCCGCCTGACGCAGACGCTCCCCTGCGTGCAGACTTTGCGTACTGATGCCGCGCGCTTCAGTGCTATGGCCCGCAGGCCCCGTTACGTCTTCCGCGCAGGCCAGACTCTGACTAGTGAAGCTATTACGCTTTCTTTGCGATGATGGCTGACTTGGCCAACATCCTGGCTTCTAAGCCTGCGCTTCGTTTCCGCATAATATAGACTTTGGGACCGCCAGCTGGCGGTCTGGGTTGTTTCCCTCTCCACGACGGACGTTAGCACCCGCCGTGTGTCTCGCGATATCACTCTTCGGTGATCATGGTTGCATCCGGTTTGTTTGGTAATCCGGGATGGACCCGCTAGCCGAGACAGTGCTCTACCGGTGTCGCTCGAGGCTCTACCTAAATAGATTTCAGGGAGAACCAGCTATCTCGGTTTGATTGGCCTTTCACCCAGCCATGCAAGTCATCCGCTGATTTTCGACGTGGTCGGTTCGGTCACTCCAGTTAGTGTTGCCAGCCTTCCAGCCTGCCCGTGGCTGGAATCGCGGGTTTCGGGTGCTGCTTGCAGCTATTCGCTGGTTGAGGCTCGGTTTCCCTTCGGCTCCCTATTCGGTTAACCTCGCTACAAAGCTCTGCGTCGCTGCCATGCTATACAAAATTGCGCAGTCACCATAAAGGGCTCCCACTGCTTGTGCAGCGCGGTTTTCAGGTTCTATTCACTCTTGCACCGGGTTCACTGCTGCGCAACACAGTGCTGGTTCACTGTCAGTCAATCAAGAAGATGACTGGCCTTGGAGGATGCGTCCCCATCTTCAAACAGGATGTGCGTGTCCCGCCCTGCTTGTCGTTGAGCTGTACCGCGGCCTGGGCTTCGGAGTACGGGGCTATCGCTGTATCGCTAGCTTCCCAGCGACGTTTCCTCTGTCTGTACCATTATCACTATGGCGATCCCTTCCGCCGTTCGCTCGCCGCTACTAACGAAATCTCCGGTTGGTTCTCTTTCCTCGTGCTAGATGTTTCAGTTCTCGGTTTGCCTCACGCCTGGTGTATTCAGTAAGTGATAGTGAGATTCTTCATCTACTGGAGTTTCATTCGGACATCTTGGATTGACGCCTCTCTCTCAGCCTCATCAAGCCTTTTCGCCAGATTGGCACGTCCTTCGTCGCTCTCTGATTGCCATGAGGCATCCACCTTGTACGCTTAGTCATAACTATACAACGCAAAATTCTTTGATGTTGCGGTTTTCAACTAAAACACCCGATTGCTTTTGTTCAATCAGTTTTCTTCTTCTCAGACTTTTCTTATCCTTAAAAGGACTTGAAAGTCTCTTCAGTTCAGCTTGTTCCTGGTTGTTAAGAACAGAAGATAATAAGTTATCTTTGTTGGCGTCCCCACGAGTTCGACGTTACCGCCGTGAAAGGGCGATCGTCCTGGGCGCCTCTGAGACGGTGGGGACAACAAATAAAGATCTCTGCTTTACTTAGCCCGCACTTTTCTCTCTTCGTCGTTTTCTTTCTGTGCTATCAATCAATCTGTGTGGACATATCGTCTCTACGTTTTTAGTGGAGGTGATCCAACCGCAGGTTTCCCCTACGGTTACCTTGTGCGGCTTCACCCGCAGTCATAGATCGCCGTCGTAAACAAACGCCCTCCAGGGTTATTAGCTACTTCTGCCACAATTCGCCCACTCCCCATGTGTGACAGGCAGTGTGTACAGGCCAGGGAACATGTCCACCGCAGCATTTCTGATTTGCAGCGCTAGCGATTCCGACTTCGTGGAGTCGAGTTACAGACTCAATCGGACGTCGACGTACTGTGGCGAGATTCAGCTCCAGCTCGCCTCAACTTCCCTCTGTATATTACACGCCGGCTGGCCAGCACGTGTGGCCCTACTCATGTTAAGGGAACCATGATGACTGACGTCATCACTTCTCGGTTTTATCACCAGCGGTCGCTGAGGTTCCCGACCGAATCGCTGGCAACAAAAGGATAAGGGTTGCGCTCGTTGCGGGACGCCAGCAACATTTTCACAACACGACTGACGGCAGCGGCCCAGCACCTGTCTCAGAGTTCGAAAGACAGTCGCAATCCATCTGGATAGTTCTCTGGATGTCAAAGTGAGTAGGTAGGTTCTTCGCGTTGCATCCGGAATTAAACCACATGCTCACACCGGCAGCCGCGCCCGATCAGTTCGCGTAGGTTTAACTTTGCAGCCGTACATGCTCAGGCGATCCCGATTTATCACCGATCTAATACTGGGCATAAAGCCAGCTTCAGCACAAATCGACATCGATTTTACAGCGTGGTTCTGGGGTATCTAATCCTGTTTGCTCCCACGCTGCGCATGAGCGTCGGTACATTTCCCAAAGGCGGCGCCTTCGCGCCAGTGTCCTCCACATCTCTACGCATTTTCCACCGCTACGTGCGGAATTCTACCCCTCCTAAAGATTACTCTAGCGACCCAGTGTGAAATGCGATTCCCGGTTAAACGCGGGGCTCTCACCTCGCCAAGTCACCGCCTGCGTGCGCTGCGCCCGAGTTATTCCGATTAACGCTCGCACCTCCGTATTGCCGCGGCTGCTGGCACGGAGTTGGCGGTGCCTTCTTCTGTGTTAACGTCAATCGCCTGGTCTATTAAACTAAATGCCTTCCTCCTGCGAAGAACTGTACAACCTGGCCAAAGGCCTTCTTCATTCACGCGGCATGGCTGCGTCAAGGGTTACATTGCGCAATATTCATGCCGCCTCCTGGAAGTCTGGGCCGTAGTCGCAGTCGTGTGGCGGGTCATCCTCTCAGACCAGCTGAGGATCGTCGGCAGGTGAGCCTTTACCTCTGCTGCACAAACGCACTTGGGCTCATCTATGGCATGTGCCCGAAGGTCCACACTGCTCATCTCTCGATATCTACGCGGTATGCTTCTGGTTTCCCGTAGTTATCTCATAAAGCTAGATTCAAGCATTACTCTGCGTCTGCCACTCGTCGGATCAAACCTTATATGCGCGCGGAAACGCTGGCGGCGGCGGCACCGTATTTGCCGTTCGACTTGCATGTGTTAAGCTGCCGCCAGCGTTCAATCCTGAAGCCATGATCAAATCTCTCAATTCAAGTTCGATCGCTCCAATACTGACATGACGCCGTCTGCCACAGTACTTATGCCATTTCTGGTTAGCACCTATATAGACTTCAAAATTAAAAATACTAAAACAAAGTCCAATCAACAAGTGCCACGATTGTCTGATACGTGTAAAATCAAAAAGAACGACACTTTTCGTTTTTCTTAAGAAGTCGCTGGCGACGCGTCGTTGAAGATGCGTGTAGGGGATTTTGAAAGTCCGCGCAAAACGCACAAAATTTGATCGACCGGTGATGGGCGCGAGAGCCTTTAGAGTAAGTCTATGCTAAGCCAGCGCTCTGAGAGATTCGTTGCAGCGCCTGATCCATTTCTGCAGAAGTAGTGGCATTAAGTGTATTACAGCCAGCTCTCTCTTCTCGCCTCGGTATAAAACTCATGGTACGATTTTCTGAGCTACTGAAGTCGCATAACAAAAGCCTCAGTTGCGCAGTATCCGCTTTCTTTCAAACGAACAATTGCATTTCAGCTTACCTTTGTCGTAAAGATATCGACATTATCAATACCGACTTTGGTGTACGCGCAGGTCATTTAATCGATAAATTCGGTCAAATCACGAATCCGTCCAATCGCCAAGAGCGCAGAGATCGAGTTTTTCCTTCATGATTTTGGGTGACCAGAAGAATGATCGAAAGTTCCTCATTCTGAACGATATCTTTCAAGATACTTTCAGTTAAGCGCCATAATCCAGATAACACAGCGCTTGTGAGTTCATTTGTTTGCGAGCTTTTGCAGCCCAGTCGCGCTTTAGTTTTATCGAAAAGCTCACCTTTAGCCTGCGGTAAACCTTATTGTTGTCGGAAGCAGCAACACGCCGTCTCTTTTTGGAATCAATCCATATCCCGTGACTAGGTTTTGCGTGCGTCTCCGATCGTTGGTTGTCGTCCGCACGCTGACTGATGTATGGATTGCATTGTGAGGATTTTCGCTTTACGCTCCTCCTTGCGTAAAGTTTATGTCCGCTTTACGACTAACTGAAGCACTCTCTAGAATGAGTTATATCGTAACCAGTCGGGTATGACGACTATAGATTTCAAATTTGGCTGAGATGAGATCCTCGTCTGGGTTATGTGATGATAAACTATTCGGGCCGGCTGATAAAACAAGTTTATATATTAACCACTTAAGCCTACTCGTGCAGGGTCTAGGAGTAAATATGCTAGCTGGACTCGTTCTTGAGCGGCGGCATGGGAGGATGTTTGCTGGGCGTCCTTGATGCATCGACCCATGGGACAACGCATTCAAATGGTCAAAGTGAGTATGCTGGCGGCGTCTGCGGGCGCGTGTTGGCGTCGTATGCATCCAATCAAGAAAGAAACGTTGGATATGACGCTATATGTACTTAGATCAAACAGTACATGGAGGTCATAACCTGTACAGCAGACAGCATTGTCAACCGAACTTCTGCTTTCTGATCTCGCGTCTGATCGTCGCGGTGAGCGAGGAATGGTTGAAAATCTCATTGAATTTCTGTTAGCATGGCAACAAACGTGAGGAATCGTTAGGCTTCTGGAATATTTCATCGAAAATGTTTCAAAAGAAATGAGACTTCGAAACAACTCTCGAGCGCCTTTGTCTCTCGCAATTTGTGGAAAGTCAGTAGGCATATCTGAGACGGTGGATAGCGAGTGGTATTCCATTTGACACTGAGAGCTCGGTTGTGTTAAAATCATCTGATCATGCAGCAACCTATCGGCTGCGTAAACAAAATCTTCTTCTGTATTCGACTTTTTATCACAAATATCACACTGGTTACGACCTTAGAAAATCGCTGCCACTGCAATGAACGAGTCGAAGAAATCATTCGTTTAGAAAAACAAAATAAAATCTTTGTGATCCGTCAAATGTGCCGCTCAATATAGGTCGAGTTAGAGACGAAGATGAAAAGCAAAATGAGAACTGTATACCTGAACTGGGTGAAAAATTCTCTCAGCTGGAAATTCAAGATCTATATGCTTAACAAGTTGATTTCGATAAACTCATTTCTCGAGGGTTTAGGAATCCTGGTTCACATGTCGTGAGGAAAAATTACTCTCTTGATACTGTGCATCAATGCAGATGCATCAGCTCATAATTTAGATAACTCTATTCAAGAAGGTTTTATATGGCAACTCAAGAAGAAAAGCATAGCGCTCGCCGCAGCGCGCGTCAAATTGAGCAATTCAGTAAAGGCTCAATTATGAGGTGGGCGGTATACTGCCAGCCCTTGAATGTAGAATCTTCAACTGGTTCTTTAGGTCTATGATGTCATGCTCTGGTAGTCAGTGGTTTACCAATGGGTTCGTATTTGAAATGGACCTGAATCTTCTCTGGTAAACGACTTATAACTTTATCTGTTATCGCTCCAGCTTCAAAGAAAGTAGGTCAAAACCTGCGCGTTTATCGATGCAGACATGCGCCCGATCTATTGTACAGCGTAAAACTTGGCGTTGATGTTAAAGAACGTTTCAGTCTCCCGAGCCAGATAATGGTGAATCAGCGCAGGAAATTTGTGATGCGCTGGTTCGTTCCTGCTGTAGATGTCGTCATTGTGGACCAGTGTCTGCACTTACTGAAAGCTGAAATTGAAGGCGGAAATGGGTGGTTCACACCGCGGTTTACCAAAGCGCGTTTAATGTCCCCGACGCTGCGTCGATTAACCGGTCAAATCAAAAATGCAAAAACTGCCTTGTTGTCTTTGTTCAGCAAATTAGTCTGCGATGTGATTGTCGCCGTTTGGTGCGAAAACCACAACGTGGTAACCGCGCTAAAATTCCACTCGTCATTGTTCGTTTGGATATCGTCGGCACTGGATCAGCCAGTTTAAAGGTGGAGATGAGGTCATTGGTAACAGGAAACTCGTGTTAAAGTCTGTCGAAAATCGTGGCACCACCGCTCTAAGTTGATTTCCGATTCTTTACGAAGAAGAAGATTTCTCGAGCTGGCGAATGTGACTCGGTGTTAAAACCTCGAAACTTGTTGAGAAATCTGGTGCGGGTAATACATACAACGGTGATTGTCAAGGTAAAGCTAATGCGAGTAAAGTGGTTATGCAAAACCCTGCGAAATCAGACGAACTTGAAGCGAAGCTTCGTGCTGCGATTAGTGGCCACCCAGAACAAGCGTAATGGCTGATGTTGAACAGCTACCGATGACGCATGAGAAAGCGATTCTAATCGCTAAGTGCGGTCCAAAGTCGACCGCCGCTTTTCATTTCAACCATATTCACCCGGGAGATTTCTATGTCTTCTTGCACGCTGCTATGTCGTTCGAATTTACTTGCGCTCGACGTGAATATAGCGAATTTGAACTACGCAATATAAATGCAGGAGCATTTGCAGAGATGAGATCGGTGAAACTGATTGCCCACTGTCAGCGACTGGCAAAACGATGACGATTTGCAGAGAAAATTATTTACACGCACGTTCACCAGCGTGGGTATAGTGCACCGTCGTATCAAACACAGAATTACACACGTCAACCTTCAAAAGGCGTCCCTTCAGACGTAATCAATGAAAGTCCTCGCGGCTGAAAGTGATGGTGGATTGAAATAGCAGAAAAGGTTCTACACGAGTTTCTAGTGTGGAACCTCAATCACAAATCAGCAAACAAAAGAAATTTGGCAGTATATGCTCTCTCTCATGGATTTTTATTCTGAAAATTTAGCGATGTTATCGGAAATGAATGGAGACCGGCGAGCCCTAAAATAAATCTAATACTGTATTAAGCAATAACTCGATAGCCTCACTGAGACGAGGCCGTCCATTACCTCTTCTTTAGGTTCTGTGCTTCGCCTGAGAAGAAAAGACTGGTGAAATTTCACCATCCAGTCACTGAAGAATAGCATGCGCATTCAGGGCTAAATTGAGGAAATAAACCAAAAGGCGGCTACTAAAAGTCACATCAAAAACATGCGAGTGTACAAAGTTCGTACAAGTGTACCCAAATGCTAGAGCTGTGCCTAAAGCAGTGAATTCAAACCATAGGCCACTGCATCGTGAGGAGGCTCGATATACGCTGCTGCTCACAGAGAATGATTGACTGAAACTGTATTTGAGACGTACCAAAAAGCTCCGCCAAATGCTTTGACTGCATGCTATATCTTTTGTGGACCAATCTCTTCCAATTTCAGGGCGAAGCTGACTTTAGACGAGGATCGGCGTCGCATCCGCTAACCTTTGCAACCAAAAGCATTTTCAGCATCATTTCCCGAGCCATCCACCAAAAGCGCCCAATCTTTTAATCACGTCATTTCTGTTTTCTAATAGATGAGCTGTGAGTGCATCACCTTTAGATGCATTTTGTTCGCGACCTCTAAGCCGATCCTGGCGGAATAAACAATCGTAGCTTCTCTCACCATGTGTAATCTGAGATCATCTTCCAGTTCTGCGGAATCTTTTCGGGTCTCGAGCAGTCATACTTTCAGTTCCTCTTCGTGAATGTTTTGGCGATCAACCACCTCATACATAGGCACGAGATCGCCCGAGGCTGCTAGTCAGGCACATCTGCGTGATAAACCAACCCATCATGTGGGCGAGTGATGATCAAAGTCGTGGTACGATCGAGGGATTTTATGGCGACTCAGCGCGATTTCTTCTGGAGACTATTGCTATCAAATCAGGTCAGCTTTTTAGGTCACGTACTCTCGCGCCATTAGAAGTGAAGATCATTACAGCATGCTCGCTCCAGTCTTCCTAAAATAGAAGAAACATCCGTGTTATTACGGCCTGTCGCTGAAATAATATCAACACCTTTTGTTCTAATTTATTTAATATCTCAATTGTGAAATCACCAATTACATGATTGGTATTGAGTAATGTACCGTCAAGATCAGAAACAACGGCTTCGGTGGAGTTGTTGCGCCGACCTTCCGCCTGTACATGAGTCCATGTCGCTGCAAAACAACGATGCGTGCACTTTCTATCATAAAACGACGTTCGCTGATAAAAAGACAGGCATACGCTTTTCGATGCGCCTTCTTTATCTAACTTAGCCTGCAGTCTAATACATCAATTGTTTGATGATTTTCCAGTAACGCCACACCTTTCTGTGCAGCCACCTTCACGGATTGCAAACATAAACCTTGGTCCATCGCGATTAGGTGGATTAAACACTGTCATTTTGATGTTATCACCAGGCATTACCATTCCACGCCTTCTGGTAACTCCGGTGTACCAGTTACGTCAGTTGTGCGGAAATAAATTGTGGACGGTAACCTTTGAGAAGATGGAGTGTGACGACCACCTTCATCTTTTGATAATGCGTAACTTCGATTCGAAGTCATGTGTGTGATGATTGAACCTGGTTTCGCTAATACTTGACCACGTTCGATTTCTTCACGTTTGGTACACGTAATAATGCCGATGTTCTCACCTGCGACGCGTCAAGTCAATGGTGCGAACATTTCAGCACTTTCGAGTTACAGTTGTCGCTGTTGGTTTTGATACCTGCGGTCAACTTCATCGCAGTGCGGATGATACCACGCTCAGCGACCTGTTACTACTGTGCGACCTGAAATTGAGACACGTCTTCGATTGGAAGAAGGAACGGTTGGTCAGATTGCGCTCTGCTCAGGAATGCTGAAAGATATCTGAGTGGTTTGCTAACTCAAGGATCTTCCATTCTGCAACGCCGTTTCAGTAGCTAATGCTGAACCCACATTACGATTGGTGTATCGTCACCTGGGAGATCATATTGAGGAAAAAGTTCGCGAACTTCATTTCTACTAATTCTAATAACTCTTCGTCTCATCTACCATGTCGCATTTGTTCAGAATACGATGTATGCGTACCTACTTGGCGGCGCTAATAAGATGTGCTCACGAGGTTTGTGCCGCGCCGCATCTGTCGCTGCTACTGCTAAGATAGCGCGTCCATTGCGCCGCACCGGTAATCATGTTTTTAACATAGTCGCGTGTCCTGGGCGATCAACTTGTGCATGGTGACGAGGTTGGAGTATCGTATTCAACGTGTGGTGATGGTGATACCGCGCTTTCTTCTGGCGCATTATCGAACTGGTCGAATGCACGAAACTGCACCACCGTAGTGTTTGCTAGCCGGTTGTGATTACTAACTGTTAAAGTTGTTTACCGTGGTCAACGTGATTGTACCACGTTTGCGATGCGGTTTTGTACGTTCAAATTTTTCTTTAGACGTTAAAATTCACTCTAAATGGACTACGGTTGTCGATGGGTAGATAACCACGTTAACCAGCTAAAATCGTACTATAATAAGAGAATTTGGGAAGGCTGGTGCTGATAGGCAGTTTGAACCGCCGACCTCACCTTAAAGGTGCGCTCTGGCTAAGCCGCCATCAGCGTTTGGGCAGGCAGCGGGAATCGAACCACGTGTTAGCTTGAAATAAGGTAATAGCCATTGTAGGTACGCAGTCCTAAATTCATCTGTCCCATCCAAATTCATTTAGAAAATGGTGGAGGAAGGATTCGAACACTAGAAGCTGAGCCAACAGATTTTGATCTGCCCACGGCGCTCAAGACCCCTCCACACTAAATGAATACTTGTTTCTCAAGGATAGTGCCGACTACCGAATCGAACTGGTGACCTGCGATTTCGTCAGTTGCTCTCTACTGAGCTAAGTCGGCGTGTTGTAGCTTAAGTGAGAGGCGTAATATATGGAAAATTTTATGCCTGACAAGTTTTTTGTAAATACGTTTTTTTAACTATTCTTGTTTACAAGCAAAAAACCACATTCTTGTTTAAAATACACAGTTTTAATAAAAACGATGATCACCAACTCATTTTACAGGGTATATTTTGTCCAATTTTTCCTCTGGATATAAAGCACCGTGGAAATTGCTGAACTCCACCCCTTTCTGAACTTTAGTCGTCAGCAATGGGCCGGGTCAGAAAATCTGTTCCGCTAAAATTAACGAACAGATCTCAAACCACTTTTAATTTTAATGAAGAGCTTTCTGCCAGTAAGTCCAGCACCATTTGTCTGCCGCTTGCATCTCGTTAACTACTATATTGATGAAAACCTTCGCCGCAAACGGTTTCGTCGTTTTCTTGGCGGGCAAGCCTAAAGTCCCTTGTGTTAATATCTTCGCAGGTAGTGTGGCTGTTGGGAAAAGTACATCGGCACGTATTTTGCAATCGTTGCTAACCCACTGGCCTGCAGACGAAGTTGATCAGTTACTACGATGGTTTCCTGTATCCATTAGAAAAACTAAAAAGACGATTTTGCAAAAAAAAAACTCCTATTTCTTATGATACGGCGAAATTAATTCGTTTTTTAATGATATCCGTCGGGTAAGCCATCAGTGAAATCGCCTGTTGTTCTCATCGACTTACGATATTGTTCTGATAAGTTCGATATTGTCGATCGACCGGATATTTATGGCTGGAAGGGTTAAACGTTCTCAAGCAGGTTCAAATAAAGCAAATCAAACAGCCTTCGTGTCTGATTTTGTGGATTTCTCCATTTACGTGATGCGGGCGAAATTTACTCAAAGAATGGTACATCAAGCGATTCTTAAAATTCATAAAGTGCTCACCTAATCCAGTTCCTATTTTAAACATTATGCCAATCTCTCTGGCAGGAAGCCATTGAAACGGCTAGCAACATTTGGGATAACATTAATGGACAGACTCTGAAACAAAACATTCTGCCGACTCGTGAGCGCGCCAATCTCATTCTTAGAAAGGTGAAAATCACGAAGTTGAGTTGGTGAAATTAAAGAAAAGCAAGAGCGGTCAATTTGACCGCTCACTCTCACTGCCGACGTGCTTCATTCTGTTTAATCACCTGATCACCGTCGCGTGATTGACGATGACTCGAATAATCGTTTTCTTTGTTCAGCAATGATTTCAAATCATCGCTTCATTTAAACTGTCCAAATTGCTAGTCATTTCATCGGTAAAATAATCGGCGCATTGTGCAGAATACACGAGCAATACCGATACATTGTTTTCACCATCAGACAAGTTACGCCTAATTCGGTGTTTCGTTGATACCCTTCAGCAAACTCAAAAATAAAATCATGAATTGATGCTTTCTTCGCAGCCTGAACGCTTCTAACGTTGCATCACGGCGCGCAAAGACCGTGGATATTTTTCCTCAATGGTTTCGTTGAAAATATGGTTTGCTGGGTAATGTATGCCATATTGTCACGTAAGCTACAGGTATTGATATTCGGTAGGTTTCACCGTTAATTTTAATGCTACCCGGTTGGCGGATCATAAAAACGCATCGCGGTTTAAAGGGTACTTTTACCGCTACCGCTTCTGCGGTAATCCCTAAGATTTCACCTTTTTTTCACAGATAAACTAACGTCCACAAAATTTGTTTCTTCACCATAAGCAAAACTTACGTTCTCAACATCAATGCGAGAAACATCTTTTAAATCGTGCATTTTCCACGTCTTTTAATTCGGGTTCTTCTGCTATGACTTATGCTCACCTGAAGCCGGGTTTGCTGCCGGTTGGCAGAAAGGTTGCCAATGCAATATTGGGCCATAGCTCGACATCAATAAAATCCGCCAATTAAAGGCTGAAAGTAATCTTATCTAGACTAAGCAAAATTAAGCGTGAATAACATAATGATATTCATGCCGATACACCTTCAGTGTAAACGCACTTTGGCTTCTTGAGCTTTTAATGAAAACAAAATATAATATCGATTTTGGCTGCGTTGTTGAATTTCATCTAAGCGCTTTTGCATAACCGAAAAGCTGAATTTCTTTTTCCATTGCCTCGGCACACTGTCGAGGAAGAAGTCATTCATTTCGCCTGCAATTCATTAGCGTCTGCCATCTTCACGCCGAACTTTGGTGGTGATGGTGGTAGAATCACACTACCGTTAAATAGTAATGCTGCAGCCGCAAACCAACCTGAAAAGATGACGAAGACCAACAATAAAATCGCAGAGTAAAAATACAGTCATAATTGTTAATTAAATGGTATTGCATAGAATACTTCAGGTAATTCGATATCATTGGTTACCAAGGATACTAATTGCCCCTTGTCATCTTGCAATTTTAAAAAGCCAAACGGCGTAAGGAAAATACTTTATCGCGCAATGTGCCAATAATTTTAAAAAGCAATATGGTGCCCTGACATCTAAAACCGCGCAATGCGCCACGAGCCTACGCACTTAACGATAAGTGCGGTCAAAAATTCAGAAAAACTTAAATGGGTGTCAGTTTAATAAATTACTAAACCCATCGCTCAAGCGCACCATGATAAAGATGGCAACGAAAACCAGGCGTTCCGCGGTGATAATAAACATATGATAACTGCGCCAGTGGGTCACTAGTTTCAACAAATGCCCCATCACAACAAAACCATTTTACGCATTGCCACCCTCTCTAATTTGTTCTAATCTTTTTGTTGTTGGAATTGTTCTTATACACTTTTACCTTGTTTGCCATGGAGTTCTTTATGCGTGCTGCTCAATCAATTTACCTTGTTCCAAGCACATTAATAGTCCGCATTCACGGCGTGGTAAGCGATGGGAAATCATCTAATGGTTTTATTGTTGTGAATGTTCCAAAATAATTTCTTCGCTCTCTACATCAATATTTACTGGTTGCTTCATCAAAATATAAAAGCGCCGCGTTAATGAAAGCACGCGCTAGAGCTAAACATTTGGATTTGACCGCCAGATAAATTCTTTCGACGTAACGGCATATCTAATCCTGTTATACTCAATTGAGTGCGCCAAATGACATTAAATACGCATAAATTTGCTCATCTGTAGCATCAACTTTAGCCATCGTCATTTTCACGTAATGAGCCTTTACGTACATAACTGCTGTGAAACCACTGAGACTTTTCATGACGAATGACGATCAATCTCTTGAATTTCTTGACCATTGAACAAATCTTACCTTATTTGCGCCTTATTAAAGCCATTAACCAAGCAAAGTGGATTACCACAACCACTTTTACCCACAAGACCGTAAGCCTGATTTGGTAAGATACTTCGTCTAAGCCTGTAATTGCTGGTTCTCTTCGCTGTAAGCAAAATGCAAATCTTGAATATCCACCTGAATAGCATTTTCAGCTTTTCTAAATCGACCACTTGAGTTTGAGTTTTCCATAGCGTATCTAACAATGTGAAAATCTTGTCGATGCCCTTTACCATTCATCGCCACATGGAAGAAAAACCCAATAATGAGTGGAATAAAATTCAGAAGAAGCAGGAATAAATAAAATGACGCCTAACCTGGTTAATTGATCACTTTGAATTACAACGAATGGTAAAAATCCCGATCGCTGCCCACCATCAATAAAATCCATCAGTGATACCGAGGATTCGCTGCATAGTAAAACACTTTCATAATTTGCGGAAATGTTCTGCTTCTTCATCCATTGCTTTTCAACTTTATAAGCATCTGTCTGATAGATTTTCAGCGTAATTAAACCTTGCATGGATATCTGAAAACTGCTGCTAATCACGCCGTGGACCAATATTTTTGAAGAGTTTTTTTAATTTTATTCACTGCAATAAATCAGCGCAGGAATAGCGGCGCAAATCAGCAAAATCACGGCTGTTTTAAAGCTGAAAAGATCAGAAAACAAGAGTACAGGCAGGGCAAGCAAGCTATAAAAAAGCTGAGGTAAATAACGTCGAAATAGTTTCAGTTGTTCCACCTTTGGAGCCACTTGGATAATGTTTGACGTAGATTGTTGATTCATGATTAAATGGCATCAAGCCAATTACGATAGATGAGGCTACGTAGCTCATGTTTGACTTTAGTACTGGCAAATAAAAGTACCACCGATTTTTTACCCGCAAGCACGCAATGCCAAAGCAACCGGGCCAAGCAATGCCCAAATGACCGCATAATGGGCCCAACTCGTTAAAATAAGCCACCTATAAAATATAGAAGCTTGACAGCACTGATAATCCCGCCAATTAACGCCACCAATTCACTGCTTCGTGATGTAATCCATTTTTACTGTCGGCACCATGTTGGTGGGCGTTTATCTATCATCCCTGTGATTGCTCTAAAGGCAAAAGTACGCACATTACTGTAAGTACTTTGCTATAAAAAATTTAATAATTAAAAACGAATTTCGACAGATGCTGAGAAGTTTCTGACCAGGTGCTAGAAAACGTTCAAGGCCTTTACCTTCTCTGTCCACTGTATTCGTCGATGCTGTGACATTAATCACATAACGCAGCATCAATTAATGATACTTACGATTGAGATATTAAATGCCTGCTCTTAATGTAATATTATCTATTTGGTTGTAACCAAATGCATCAGCAACAAATACTGCTTTATTCAATGTTATAACTAACAATTTCTTATTTGAAATCAAATTCTTTACAAATATTTGCCAAACCAATCATCAAATTCTTCACGCACACAATAGCGTTTTATTTCATTGTTTAGCATCTCTTGCTTTTGCCCTAAATAAGTGAAGCAGTAAAAATTCCCCACTTATCATTGGATCTTGTAATCCAAACCTAACACCACCTTTTATAGTTGAACAGATAACAGCTAGACCCATTAGAAAGTTTACCTTTACTATCCAAGCGCACCATAATTTGAAACCATTTGGAACTGAATTAATAATATTATGAAAATTTGGAGTGTGTTTTACTTCTATTCCCTGTGACTTTGCGCGATCAACATTCTCATTGTTGCTCTGTTTCAAATTTTGACCGGCTTAAAAGTAATTACTTTCACTCCAATAAATGACGATAACCGGAATTGATATAAATTAATACTCAATACGCCTATATTTTAACTTGAGCAAAATAAGTATGGTTAAACTACGCTCAGATTTTAAAGCAGGATTAGCACATATGAACCATAAGCATTTTTAAATGTAAAATACATTTTCTAAAACAGTAAAGTTGATAGCCAGTGAAGTTGATAACCTAATTTCCATGTCTGATAGCAAAACATTAATACCCACCGTCCTCAATTATAAGCTACTTTTAACTGTTATCACCTTCAAGGCAAGCTTTTGAGCATCATGCATTAAGCTTCTTTTGGTGTTAATTTGCATAATCATAACGAACACCTATCACAGATGAAAGGTCTCATTCCAACGAATGTATCTTTCGAGGAATACCATGTTTTGTTTGATCGGACGCTGAATAGTATAGGAATCAGAATATTCATAACTGCATTCAATCCTGCTCTACTCTGAGTAATATTTTCAAACTCTCGTTCACTGATAAAGTTTGTTAACGAAGAGTATGTTTAACAATTTTAAATGGCTGACTTTCTAGTTCACTCGTGGCTCGTTTAAATGTTGTTTTCATTCGACGATCAAAAATTTCATCAATTCCTTTCATTGAATCTTTAATATCTATCCTTGTAATTTACTGCTGCTAGAATCAGTTTTTTGATAATCAAATTAGGTTTTTAAAAGCTACTTAAGCAGAATCTAGACATAATATAACACATTAAAATTATGACGTTTATTCTCATCATTAGCTTCTCTTAACTTCCACCATATAACGCATACTTCTTTCATCAGTATAATTTCTCCTTTCTTAGTAAATCCAAAACAGCTGATGATAGTGTCAGTAACCTAATTTGTGATAACTATTAAACAGTGACTTGATGGGTCTGGCATTTGACGAGATGATGAATCTCAATGCTACCATCCTCGACTTTCCATGATGTCCTGTGCGTTGAGAATAAGCTACAATAGCGTCAAATTTCTCTCTACACTTATCCCACAGCGGCGGTTCTTGCCCATTCACTATTTTGCTCATATCCGCCTCAGAATAAGTCCTGGAATTTTTGTCTGTTTGGCTATATCAGCATCTAATATTCGATAAGAAACCGTGCCACCCTAATACGCCACTACCTGAATTAAACGCATCTGCACACTCTGATATCTATTTCCCGAACCAATTCTGAATCATAAATAAGCGTGAATTATTAGAAATTACCACCAGCGCGCATATAATATTTCTTCACTATCTGGTGTTACTCATCTACACGTACCGCTCGGTTTCCTTCCATCTAAAATAGAAAACCGCTTTGAATCATCCATTATCCTTCATCCCAACATCTGTGGTGCCGCGCACAGATCGAGTATCTCACTAACTCTTTTGGAGGTTGGTGATTTATGTTCAACAGCTGACTGCGTTTGTCGCTCTCCAATATAGTTCCTTTTGCGAAGATAGAAATGGATGCCGTAACAATAGGCAAAATTCATAGGTCACTGCTAAAATGTATTCTTTTTCATATTATTATCCTTAAATAGCAAACAGGTAGGGTATAAAATAATAGAAAAAATAGATAAAATTGAGAATTATTTTTATTTTAACGATCTAACTCAAAAAATACACACTTGGTTTCCCCTAAATTGCGGTCATTTTATTTTTAGTGTTGAACTAAACGTCTAAAGTTTGCTCTTAACGCATTCATTTCGATAAATTCACCAGCGCAGTTCGCTTCATCTCCCATCAATGTGGTGAAAGAGTTGGTCTGCTGCAACTCTTTAATCGATGCCTTTTAACATACGGCGAGCATTTGGATCATGGTGGTTCCCAAGTTGCTCAGCGTTCATTTTCACCTAACCCTTTGTAACGTTGGATTTCTAAGCGCCGACGTGATTTTCATCAACCATTCAACGGTTTGTTCGATGACGTTCGCAGTTGCGTTTTCTACGGTAACGCCAGCGCCTCTAATGCAGCCATTCACCGCGACCGTGCGGTAATCTTCGCAAATTCATTGCCCATCACAATCAAAGTTGATGGAAATATATCGGTATCAATACCATGTTTACGAACAGTGATGACGGCTTCACCTGCTTGGCGTTCGCTGTTAAATTGCGTTCTCGCTCGAATGTAAAATGCGCTGTCTACTGTCGGTTAAATACGCCACAAAGAAATTCTAGCAATTTTCGACCACCTTTCCGTACGCATTAACTCAGCGGTTGATTGTGGTTGATCGCTCTATTAAACCTTGTAATAATGGCTCCGGATAGTAACGACTTAGCGAGTAATTAATTTCTGAGCATTGTTATGTTCACTCACTGATTTCTCAAAGCACTAAATCGACTCATTTGCTGGTGCATTGGCACTGTTATGCAACGCGGCACTGCTCTAACGAGCATTAACTCTTATTGCAGCTCGTCATTATCTTTGATATAACGTTTCTTGTTTTTCACTTTATAGTGGTGAGCGATATACACATAACCACCTAATCAATATTATCAAAACGTGCTTTTCAACGATAAGAATTTTGCTAATGGCAGAATCGGCGGGTTTACGATCACGACCTGATTTTGCAGAGCCACCACAGAATCCTCCACGGTAAAAGTTCTGAAAAACTGGGTGCTTTCTTGGCGATGCTAATTTGCAGGCCAGCAATATCAATGCGCCTTTACGACGAGTCATTTGTGACTTTACGTGCTTCACGTGCGCACGTGCAGCAGTAATAATTTGATTTACAATGATCTTCGCATCGGCTGGATTTTCATAATAGATATTCCTGCATACGCTCATTCATAGCGGATTCAACCACTTCGAAGACACTAATTTGTCTTTTGTTTGAAAGAAATTTCAGATGGGCACTACGAAATAATCATGACCGACCTTCCGATATAGATACACCTGATGCTCTTTCTCTTTTTTAGTAACCCTTCGCTTTCCATATAGTTATTTAAGCTACGAGTTAATGCACCACGAAATCAGCCCTAGTAAATTACCACCATCTCGTTTATTGGAGATGTTGTTGTAAAGCAATAAACGTTTCATTACACCATCATTCCATTGCAATGCAACTTTACGCCAATACCGTCTTTCTGCCGAAAAGTAGAATGGTTTTGGATGGATTTTATTTTTAAATGACAGATGAATACCACCTTCATAATAGATGATCTCCGTGCCATCACGTTTGTCGATTAAACGAATCGATACTTAGAGTTTAAATGAAAGCTCACGTAAGCGTTTTTAAATTTTACAATCGAGGTTGTAATTGCAGATTTCTGGACTTGGCCCGAAACACAGTTGTACCCGTCGGCAGGTTTCTGTAATAACGGTTAAAGGCCATGAGAGGCTCCCACCCTAAGTGATAAGTGCTCGTGCACAGGCATGACGACGAATAGTTGGTGCAATTTATCAGAAAGTGCATTTACTACCGAAACACCACGCCGTGTAAACCACTGATACTTTATAAGAGTTGTCATCAGATTTACCGCCATAGTACTGTCCATGATTACTTCTGCTGCAGCTTCTTCTGGGTGGATCTGCAGAATACATGACGCGTGTCTTGCTGACTAGGTTGTCTGTCATGAATAGTGACGATAATATCGGAACAATAGCCAACAAGCGCTATCACGTATCCACCACCTCGACTTTATGGTGTGAGCTGTTCATCGTGGTATCCACAATATACAGCGCGGACGTTTCCGAACTCAAACTGAACTGTACTTGAGTACACCATAAACCCATTTCTGTAACCGGTGTTTCTGTATAGTTTTCTCTATTTTGTATTATTGAAAATTGTGTGGAATTATAGCAAAGCCTTCTTTGAAATAAAAATTTTAGTGTGTTATTTTTTGTTTGACATCTCGATTTTCTCCTTATTACCTACCTCATTTTTTTGTATAGAGAAATAGGTTTGTTTATTAAGAATTAAAGGATCATCAAACTAGTTTCATTCCTAAATCTAAATCCAGAGCACACCTATTCTGATACGGGAAGTGAGAACGCTATATAATCCTTAAGATGGCCATTATTTGGCATTTTATCAGTTTTTGACGTTCTACATTTTGTCTTCCTCCTTTCGTCTCAAATTAGTGTGAGTTTTGGTTTCACCAAAAAGATATCCGGTTTTATTTCCTGGTACCGTAATGAGTGTTTATGGTTTAGTAAGGTTTCATGCAATCACTTAGATAAGTAAATCAAAAACGCATGATTTCCGGCTTAATGATGTCGGCGCGGTAAAGCTTGATGGTGACTTTAGCGCATCCTTCACAAAACATTCTTATTCATACAGTAATTGTAATGAACATCTTCCAAGGGATGGGAGCGGGTCCAGCTTACATCATGCGCAAGCTGGTTCCACGCTCAAAGTCCTATTGGTGTAACAACAGCTATCTTCAATATCTCTCTCTAACTTGTGGAAGTGGTGGTTAGTTGCACCAATTGGGCGCTAGTATCATGGATTAGGTCAAACATTGGCAAACTACACTTTGTTGTACCTGTGTAGTGCTACTATTATTTGCGATTATTTTCACATCTTCAATTTGCAGGTCCCATTACTTACAATGAAGCTTACCTGGAAGAATTCTTGGTAGAATGAAAGGTGGATTGTCACAAAAGAAGAAAATGTAAGATTTAACCACATGGGAAATCTTTAATGATTACATTATGAAAGGTGGCTAATGTGTGGTTTTGTTTCTTTTTATCGACGTATTCACTTATATGATCCGTTTGGTGTATTATTAACTAGTTTACACTTCTTTATTTTAGAAACTAAGGTTTCGCAAAACTCAAATGAATTACGGCCTTTGCTATCTGAATAGACGTAATTCCTTCTACACTAATAGCCGGTTGGTTAACTGATACTTATTTCAAGGGTCATAAATATGCCACTTACTATCATCACCTTATTCGGTGTGGGTGCAGCAATGTTTGTTTACTGGGGCAGTAGTGACATTATGGCAACCATCGGTGCAAGTATTGGATACTTAATTATGTGCCAATGTTATCTTCACTTCAAACTATCCGAGCTCATGCAACTTCTTTCATGACAGGTTCTGCAGCAGCTTACGCGGTTTATTAAGTTATTCGATGGTTTCTCGCTGCGTGTTGGTATTTTGGCTGATAAATTCGGCGGATGCGAAACTACCTCTTATTATTCCTTGCTTGGCAGTTGCATATTTTCTGTTGCTATATATAACACATTGGGTGTGCCTTAGAACGTAAAAAGCACAAACAGCTAATAACTAGTATCCAAATGGAGCAAAATAGAATAATCTTTGTTGCTTGTTTTCTCACTTCAACAAAATTAGGTAACATTAATGTTAAGATTTTAATCCAAAAGTTTGGATATAAACGATAAAAGCATATCTTCACACCTGGTTATTTTCTTTAGGGTAAAAAGCATTCTTTTGATTGAAAAATATAACGTGCAATAACATAAGCGCTTCAGTGAAGAAAGCCACAACAAATAACAATCATTCTCAATAATCAAATAAAATAATCACTTACCCTCCTTGTTTTCTTCAGGAAAATAAGGTGTTTTAATTCTGATCAAATAAGTTTCTCAATCAAGGCATATCATGGTTGGAATAACCATACAAATATGATAATTAGGTGATTATATTAACAGTGTGGATTATTTTCTATAGCTTTGGCAGAAGTTTCTCGTCAGGATTTTATGAGTTATGTGCGCACTTGCGTGACTATGATTAAGTTCAAGCAGGTTGCAAATGACCTGCGCTAGCCGAACCTAAACGTCCGCAGTATTATGGATCGTGCGCAAAGAATGTGCAGGTTGTACGGAATCGCTACTACGCATACCCATCCGACAGTGGAAAACTTGGTATTGGAAATGATTTCCTTGGAATACTCATGAAACGCTTTCTGCCGCGTTTGGGGAACAAGCTGAAGATAACAAACACAATGCGATTAAAACAGTATTATGGAAAATATGTTTTAGTCGTAGATGGATCTATTCCGGTGAAAGACGGCGGCGTCTATTGTATGGTAGCAGGTAAACCGATTGTAGAACACATTCGCGACGCGGCTAAAAGGTGCGGCGGCATCACGTCCATCGGCTCTTGTGCCGCATGGGGGCGGCGTTCCTTCCGGCGGTGGTAATCCAACCGGTGCAAGCAGCTTATCGAAGTGATTGCCAAAAGGCACACCGGTCATTAATATTCCGGGTTGCCCGCCAAATCCACATAACTTCCTCGCAACTGTCGCTTACATTCTGACTTATAAGAAATTGCCGGCAATGGACAAATCCCATCGTCCGCCATTCGCTTACGATCGCTTTAATTCACGAAAACTGCTATCGCAGACCGCACTTTGATGCAGGTCGTTTGCCAAAAGAATACGGTGATTACGGTCACCGAAACGGTTGGTGTTTATACCATCTTTGGTTGTAAAGGGACCGGAAACTTACGGCAACTGCTCTGCTTTTAGAATTCTGTGATGTCGGCGGCAATAACTGGCCGGTGGGTATTGGTCACCCTTGTTATGGTTGTAATGCAAAAAGGCGTGGGCTTTTACCAAAGGTATTTTCCAATTAGCTGGTGGAAAACCCTGACACCGCGCGTTGAAAAACTGGATGTCAACAACACCGAAGGTTCAGGTGCCACGATGACAGCCATCGGTTTATTGGGTGGTGCTGCCATCCTTGCCGAGTGTGGTGTTGTGACCTACGTGAATTAAGTGTTCAACATAAAGCCCGTTCCGAAGCCAAAGCGGCAGAGAAAGAACAACATACAGGTAAAATAACATGGATAGACGAAAATTTCACAAAAGCGGGTGTGCTTGGCGGATTGCTTCTGCTTTGCTCCGTGTCGAGGCAGGCACCGAAGCGGTTGAGCCCTATTCCCGGTGCACTTGGAATGCTTTACGACTCTACCCTTTGTGTGGGTTGTCAGGCATGCGTGGCTGAATGTCAAAACGTGAACCATACACCGCAGTAAACCCAAAAGGCGATCAGACTTGGTCAAATAACGACAAACTTACGCCGTTTACTCGTAATATTATTCAAGTTTGAGCGAGATGGCGATGGCGGATAAAATAAAGACCAATCGGAAAATGGCTATGCTTACGTGAAAAACAATGTATGCATTGCGTTGATCCGAACTGTGTATGCGCTTTTGTCCTGTTCAAGCCCTTACCAAAGATCCAAAAACCGTATCGTAAAATATGATCCCGATATTTGTACCGGTTGCCGTTATTCGGGTGGGTTGTCCTTTTGATGTGACCAAAATACGATACGACAATCCATTTGGTTGAAATCAGCAAATGTGAACTCTGCAACCAAAAAGGTGTTGGAAACGGATAAAGGCGAATTACCGGGTTGCTGTCATGTTTAGCCGACGGGTGCCATTATTTTTGGTACACGTGGAGAGTTATTAGCTAGAAGCGAAACGTCGTTTAAGCTTATTACGTGGTACTGAATACGATTATCCACGTCAACACGTCAATAGCACAGATAAATACCGTGCTACCCGTGCCCGGCATATCAATATCATTTACGGTGAAAAGAAGGCGGCGGAACACAAGTACGCCGTGGTGTGCCTTTATGACCATCTGGTCTGCTGACCTCTAGATGAAGCGCGACAGGTTCTCGTGCTGCGCATTTACAACACTCTTGTATCGCGGTTTAGCGTGCGTTAGTGGCGACTTGCCGGTCTTACCTTATGACTTGCAAAAATATGCGCTGGCGATAAAATCGCTGAGCGTATTGCAGCACAGGGCCGTGTCAGGCACGCAAGGAAATTGAAGGCGGAGGATGAGCATCGCGAGTAATCCACGTCCGGTGGGCGGTCGCCGGTTTCTGCCGCAATTCTCTGCACCACTTGCCGCTCTTTTGCGTTTTATTAATTTTTAAAACGTTTTGGATTTTCGATGTCGGTTCCGTGACCGCACTTAATGGCGGTTATCCTTGAGCTTTATGGATTGCCCTTTGACTTGCTTGTCGGTACAGGTCTGCCTGTAGCGGTTGGGCATTAGCTTGGACTGTGTATATTTTCAATAAGGAAATATCACGCTCTTCATTCGCCCGGCATTGCTTGCTAGTTTATTCGGCTATTCTCTTGGTGGTTTATCGTCTACCATTGATATGGGGCGTTATTGGCATTTACCCTACTACATTCGGGGCAGTTCACTCGATTCCGTGCTGTTTGAAACAGCATTTTGTATGACGGTGTATATCATTGTCGTCACCTTAAATTTGCGCCGGTATGGCTTGGTTTTCCTCGGGTTTGAAGATATGGTTAATAAGCTCAATAAAATCATGTTTTTCATTATTGCTTGGGTGCCTTGTTGCCAATGATGCGCAATCCTCAATGCCCTTGATGATTGTAGCGGACATAAGTCCATCCGGTATGGCAAAGCTATGAAGCGCTACTGATTCTCTCCCTTGCTAGACAGCTTTCATTATGGGCTTCTATTGTGATATTTTGAAGGTTCCTTAGTGAAAGCGGGTCTTGCAGGACATCGACGAGCGTCATTTATTCACAATTGGCGCGGTCGCTTGCAGGTTTGATCTTTCTGTTTCCTAGCTGTGCGTTTTGGTGAGTTGATTATCGACAAACTGCAAATGGTTTATGGGTTTCGATAAATTAACTAAATTTGAAGCTTATGGATGTTTCCTGGATGCAGTCTGGTTGATGGTATTACCGTTACTTACCCTCTTCCTCGGGGAGATCAGATTCCCGTTGGTTATTTATTTCGGCATTAAGCATGTTACTCGGTGCGGCATTATGGCGTATGAACTACTCGCTCATCATGTATAATCGGGCAATGGCGTTCCAATATTTTCCCATCAGCGGAAGAATCGCTTTATTTCAATCGGCTTTCGTTTCTATTGAGTATGTGCCCTATATTTTAATCATTCGTTCCCTGTGTTACCGGTATTTAAAGAAAAACATACCGAAGACTCAGGAAAATTATTTGATGAAAAAGGCATTTAGCAAAAAGTTAGCGGAGCAGAATAATGTCAGAAAACGTATCCTCAATTGACCCAAATTACCCGTATGAGGGGCATTTACGTATTGATTGCGAAATTGAAAACGGCGTCACCAATGCTTGGTCATCAGGTACCATGTGGCGCGGTAGTGGAAAAATATCGTAAAGGTGCCGACCCACGTGATGCATGGATGATTATGCAACGATATCTGTGGCGTATGTACCACAGTACATGCTAATTATCAGCGTGCGTGCTGTAGAAGATGCTGATGCTAAAGTTCACCTGTCAATGCTCGGTACATTCGTAACATGATTCTTGCGGCGCACAGCATTCATGACCATATCGTGCACTTCTATCAACTCTCCGCGATGGACTGGGTGGATATCACTGCTGCGCTACAAGCTGATCCTGAAAAAGCGACAGACATGCTAAAAGGCGTCTCTCATGGTGCATTAAACGGCTGCTAACGAATTCCGCAACGTACAGAAAAAATCCAGGCATTAGTGGACGGCGGACAACTCGGTATTTTTCGCTAACGGTTACTTTTGGTCATGCGGCAATGAAACTTCCACCGAAGTGAACCTCGACTGCCGTCGCGCACTGTTGCAAGCGCTTGAATGTCAACGTGATGCTAACCAGTGGTGGCATTACTCGGTAGTAAAACACCACATATTCAAAACTGGCGATTGGTGGTGTAGCAAACCCAATTAACTAGATTCCCAAAGCAGTACTAAACCAGAACGTCTCCTGTTCGTGAAAGCTTGTATCGACCGCTTAACTGACTTCATCAGCCAAGTGTATAAAGTAGATGCGGCGGTATTTGCCGCTACTATCCTGAATGGTTAAGCTTAGGGTAAAAACATCGAGGCAACTTCTTATCTGTACCAGAATACCCAATTGATGCGAGATAACTCTAAATTCATGCTAAAATTGGTTATATCGAAAACGGCGATTTATCGACTTTCCGTCCAATCGACCAACAAAAAGATGAGTTCGTTGTAAAGGCATTAAAGAAGTGTAAACACGCTTGGTACGAAGATGATGAACCATTAGAACCTTGGGCGGGTTTAACTCGTCCGAAATACACCAGGCTGGCAAGATGATGGCAAATACTCTTGGTGAAAGCGCCGACATTCTACGAGTAAAGTTGTCGAAAGTCGGTCCTCTCGCCTATTTAATGTGTGGTTTGGCTGCGAATGACACGCCAACCGTCAACCACTTTCAATGAATTGAAAAGGCATTTATGAAAAAAATTGACTGGTAACACGTTAACTACCGTCAATTACATTCCACCCTTGGACGTATTATCGGTCGTACCGTGCATTGCTGTGCGATCAACGACATTTTTAAGTGCTCAATGGCAAATGCTCATTGATAATATCGCTAAAGGTGATATGACGGCGTATATCAAAACAGATATTCCAGCAAGCGGTGAATTCCGTGGTGTTGGTTTTCGGTGAAAGTACCACGCTGGTATGCTTTCCTCACTGGGTTGTCATCAAAGACGGTCGCATTGAAAACTACCAAGCGTTGTACCATCCACATGGAATGCCGGACCGCGTAACGAACAAGACAAATGGGTCCTTATGAGCTTTCCATTATTGGTACACCGGTGGCGAATCCGGCTAAACCATTGAAGTGGTTCGAGACCATTCACTCTTTCGACCCTTGTATGTCCTGCGCCGTGCGTCGTTAATACCGAAAACGGCGAAGTGACTGGAAAGTGAAGGTGTTGTAATGAAACCGATTAATTCTTGGCGTCGGCAATATTTTTGTTAGCAGTGATGAAAGGTGTCGGTGTGCGCGTGGTGCAGAGCTTGAAAAACGCCTGAAATTCAACCGCACTTTGACATCATCGATGGTGTACTTGTGGCATGGAATTACTGGATGCGATGGCAAATCGCGAGCATTTGATTATTATCGATGCCGTGCTTGCCACAAAGCAGCCGGGTGAGATTGTCGTGTATACGATGAACAGTGCCGACCTTTTTCTCACGCAAAATCTCGCCACACCAACTCGGTATTTGTGATGTGCTTTTCCGCTCCTCAGACTGACGGATGAATTTCACAAAATCTTGTCTCATCGGTATCCAGCCGAATCGTAGAAGTCGATGGATTAACGGAAACGATACAAAAGCATTACCGAATGTTTTTGTAACCTTGAATCAAGTAGTACAAAGAATACGGTTTGAATCTTAGACTCCTCTTTAGAAAAAGAGGGGCTGGGAGATTTGACAATCAATAGAGACAGTGTAAACTCTCCCTAACCCCTCTTTACGAAAAGGGGAACTTTTCTTCAAAAGTTTCGCTCGCTATGTTTACAAATCTTATTGATATTGACAAACACCCACTGATAGCGCGCAAAAGCCCCTGACAGACGTTTCATGCTTTATCTTCTGGCACGTTATAGAACGCACACCACTAGCTCTGAAAAGAGTTAACCATGTACCGACACGACATCTGATGACCACTTTTAAACTCTGTTTCTGGCTTTGAAGAAAAATCCAACGGAGACTTTTTCGCTTGAAATGCAAAATTGCTCCTGAAAATGCGAATCTCCCTTCTTTCATCACAATATTGAATGTTTCTGCCGAAAATTTGTTTTATTTGAAGGACAATGGGTCGGTTCGGTGTTAACCCTGTGGATGATTAGCGTCGATATTCTTTCCGGGCCTGGCAAACGTGGGAACCCGCGAGAGTTAGGGGACAAAATCACTGTTCAATGTCACAAAGCCCATTACTTACACGGTCAGTGGCATTGAAACTGTACCGCAATATTTAAGCTGTTCCTTGCATTCTCCCGCTCGATCGAATGCTGACCTACGACCAAGCAATCCAGCTGACACAGGATTGTCTACGCATGATTTTATCCATGCCGACCAAACAAGCGACGTTTGATCCGGATTCTGCTCGCAATTTATTTAAAGCAATGATAAAATAAGCGAAAATTTTTAATCGGGTAAATGATTATGTGTTTAGGGCGTACCCGGTCAGTGTCAAAATCGGCGACAGCGCATTACAACTTGCCACCGTGAATGTTTGCGGTGTGCAACGTGATGAATATTTCCCTATATCTGCAGCGATATCCCAAACCTCTGCTGGGCAAATGGGTTCTCGTCCATGTTGGTTTTCGCGATGAGCGTCATTGATGAAGAAGAAGCCAAACAAACCCAGGTTTGCCTTGCCATGAGTCGTGTTAGAACATGAAGTGGGAGCTTTGATTGAATCATAGTGATTTAAGGTAAAGTTCGGTCCATTTGACGTTGAGTGTTTTTCAGAAAAATGACTAGGGTCGGACCTGCGCTTTTTGCAATATTATATGAGCCCTTACTTTAGACTTGAAACTTATTGAATGAATATAACGTCCACCTCATCTCCTAAATCTCCTATATCGTGAGTGCTCATATAAGTTAAGAATGGTGCTCCTCACTTTACTTTTTATATAGAGTTACTCTTCTTTACTTGCATATAAAGAGACGGTAACTAATTAGATTCACTTTTGATGAACGTTTGTTTATCAAACTTTCCTCAGTGGACATGAAATGTATACAGGAAATGACAGAGTCATAACTCTTCCTGAATTATAGGAGGGAATTTTCAATACCTATGGTCTCACTTATTACATTCGAGTAAAATATATATCCGTCTATGCGTTTCATTTGCTATATCCTTTGGTATATCTATCATATTAAATGATTTTGTGAAAATTTTTAATTGCATTATTCTAAAAGTTTGCTCTGCTGGCTGCAAGTGTTCTTTGCTTGCACCTTTTGTGTTTACACAAATATATATTTTCGTTTCAATAGCGTGGGCATCTTTCACGCTATCGTACGTTGTTGCCATTGTTTAAATTTAAGATATAACTTCCCTACTTTGTCTCTCCAAATTGCTGTTTGCTCTACCTGAGTTACCCTACTTTTCCCCACTTTATTAAATGCTCGCCACTCAATCAAAAAGTATCACTCCGCTCGAGCACTTCATCATAAATCTGTGACTCGGCTCGCTAATAAATTTGATATGCTCACGCCAATCCAATGTCTGAAACTAATGTTGTTGCCAACGACACTTTGGGCTTTCCAAGCCTGTCAATCGGAAACCTCGGCTGTGCTTTACCACGAATGCTTGTACTAATAGGACAGCAATACACTAGCCCTGTCGATTTATTGTAAATTTCATGGCTTAGAATGAGTGCTGGACGACATTTCCCAATTTCTTTTCCTTTCGTCGGTTCAAAATCTAACCAAACAATATCATTCCTCTTTGGTACACACATCATTAATATTCCAGTTCCTGCGGTAACGTCGCCACAACGAACCTCATCTGCATGGGCATCATTAAGGCTGTTATATCTTTTAATAAATCAGCTTCAGTCAATGGCTTTTGAGATGTATAACCCATTTGGGATACTCTCTGTATCCACCGTATCTCCAGCAGTAGTAAAATTAGGAGCAATACGAAGACTCTGTCAATCTTTAAGCCATGCCCATTTTCAAACACCTAATCGCAGCTTTGTTATCTGACAGTGCATAAATTTCTCCTTCATCGTTATGAGGAGGATGGCTATTGCTAATATCACACCTTTCAATCTTCTTTATTAAGATTTCTGCTGGCGCAAAGCGTCCTTCGCTTTTCTGCTGCGTTCGGATTTCCACAACAGCATCAGCACTGGCGTGAACGCTTGCCGCTTATCGCAGATCGGACGCATCAAGAGGCGAACGCGCATGGCTGATAGGATTAATTCATATTAGTAAAATCCACCGCACTTTTCTCAGTACGGTGGATTTTCCCTCTCCTTACTAGGATTTCGTGCAACAAGTCGCACGCTCGTTTACTGACGAAAGCGGCGGCCACAATTTTATCAATTTTCGGCTTGGCGTGCGCCTGCAAAGCTTTGGCAATCGAGATGTCTGCCTGCTGGCTGCAAGCGTCCTTCGCTTGTGCGCGCAATTTCCTCAAACTATATATCTTCAGCACAGCGTGGACGCTTTGCTGCTTATCGCACGGATCGGTGCATCAAGAGGGCGAATGCCGATGATAAAGTTAATCCATATTAAAAATCCACCGCACTTTTCGTGATCTGCACCCCAAAAAGTTAGACTAATCTTCTAACTGATTAAGGTGCAGATTTTTATGACTAAATACAATCAACTTTTTCAAACAACAAGTCGTTAATTTCTATTTCGAACATCACGAAAATCTTGCTTTCACATTGAAGTATTTCAACTTAGCGGCAAAAACCGTTAGATATTGGATTGCACAATACAAATATTCAGGCACTCATGGATTAGCGGTATTACACCGTAAAAGACTTTACTCTCCTGAATTTAAACATAGTGTTGTTCAATCCATTCTCTCCGGCAGATTTACGATGGAAAATGCTGCACTTTACTTTGGTATTGCGAGTAGTGGAACTATTAGTCAATGGTTGAAAGCCTTTCGGAAAAACGGTATAAATGGGCTCCACCCCAAACCCAAAGGGCGCCCAAGTATGAAACCCAAATACGCTAAAATGCCGCCACCACCCAAAACAGAAGAAGAACGTTTACGTCTACGCATCCTGGAGTTAGAAGCAGAGGTGGCTTTTCTAAAAAAGTTGGACGAAATAATCAAGAGGGACGAAGCCAAACGGCAGAAACAGTCCAAAGTTTGAGAGCGCATTATCCGTTAGAAATACTTTTGCCTATAGCGAAATTAGCGCGAAGTACCTTCTTCTATCATCGCCACCCCAAACCTGATAGAGATAGCACACTAAAAGCCCGAATTCGTGATATTAAGCAGGCAGAGCCCAATTATGGCTATCGGCGAGTGAGTGCGAAGCTAGTGGGAGTGAACCATAAGCGCGTACAACGCTTGATTCAAGAAATGGGTTTACAAGTTTGCACGAAGAAACAGCGTAAATATAGTTCATATAAAGGTGAACAAGGCAAAATTGCGCCGAACTTGTTACAACAGGGATTTTTAGCGCGAGTAAACCGAATGAGAAGTGGCTGACCGATATTACCGAATTTAGAGTGAAAGACGAAAAGCTCTATTTTTCCCCGATTTTAGATTGCTTTTAATAATGAGCTGATTGCTTACGGGTTAAGTCGTCACCCAAATGGCATGTTAGTGCAAGAAATGCTGTTACAAGCGGTGGAAAAATTGCCGAGAAATGCGAATTTGATATTACATTCAGACCAAGGAATCCATTATCAAATGCCGAGCTATCAACGCCTATTAGCGAAAAATAGGATTTCTCAAAGTATGTCGCGAAAAGGAAATTGTTTGGATAATGCGGCAATGGAAAGCTTTTTTGGGCGAATGAAAACGGAGTGTTTTCACGGAAAATCGTTTACTAGCATTGATGAACTGGAAAAGGTTATCAATGATTATGTGCGGTACTATAATGAAGAACGAATCAATTGAAAATTAAAGGACTGAGTCCGATACAATATCGAAGCAGTCCTTTAAATAACAGTCTAACTTTTGGGGTCAGATCGTTCTCAGTACGGTGGATTTTTCCTCTCTCATTTAGATTTCGTGCAACAAAGTTGCACGCTACGTTTTTACCGATTAAAGTGCGGTCACGATCTTACTAATTTTCAGCTGCGTGCGCCTGTGCTTTTGGCACTCGAATCTGCGCCCAAGCCAATGCCTTCTGAATAAACGAATTGCACGTCGGTAATGCCTACAAAAGCCTAAAGATGGTTTTTATGTATGCCGTAACATGATCCGTTGGTTGATTTTGATGGAAGCACCAAATGCAGATAACACAATGGCTTTTTACCTTTTAATAAACCTTCCGGGCCGTTTTCGGTGTATTGAATATTCACGTGGACGGGCAATAAAATCAAAATAGCTTTTTAATTGTGTCGAGATATTGAAATCATACATCGGCGCATTAATCACCACGAGATCCGCTTTTTGAATTTCCGCGACCAATTCATCAGATAACGCTAATAAGGCATTTTTCAGCTTCTGCTGTGGTTGACCACGAACGGCGGTGGTGCTGTTGCATCAAAATGTGGTAATGCGTTTTTAGCCAAATCACGCACAACAATATCATTGTTATCGCTAAGCTTTGCTAACCAAATAATCGGATAATTGGTTGGTTTGTGAATTGTCTGCCAAAATACTGGATTTTAATACAAGAATATTGCGCATATTTTTCCTCTTGAAATAGTGAATAAAAAAGTGCGGTCATTTTAATGGGTATTTTCGAAAGATAAATAGGGCTTTTAGAAAAAGCATTATTCATGATCAGTTAATAATCCGAATGACAATTTAAACGCTATCATTCCTTCATTTATCACAAAACTCACCGCACTTTTAAAGGATAGCGACCCTAAAGATGACATCACACTGTCGTGCTTAGCTCACCATTGGCTTATGCCTTTTTCAAAAACTCTGATTTCAGCATAATTTTTGCCACAATCCACGTTGTGATCGCCTAGGAGCAGACGGATGCCTTTAAATTTAGTGCCTTTCTTTAACACTTCGGAATCCCTTTTAAGTTTTAAATCTTTGATGAGCAGCACATCGTCACCATCGGCGAGGAGATTGCCGTTACTGTCTTTGACGATGAGTTGATCGTCATCATGCTCCTCAGCTTCATTGCCGGTCCATTCATGGCCGCAGTCCGGAGCAGACAAATTGGATGGAATCGTGATACGTGTTTTCGCCTTGCAAGATGGGCAAATTGGATAGTCCATGTGTTTCCTTATTATTTAACAGTGGAATAAAAATTGAAATGCGCGCTATTGCAACGGAACAATACGCATTTTGGGGAATTATTTAGCCCTGCTTTATCTGCGTATTTTTGCCAATAGGCTAACGGAAACAATAATGACCAATGAGCCGATCCAGAAATTCAGCGTCGGCACGTTGTGCCAGAACAACCAGTCGCAAATGCTGAGAAAAATCACGCCGGTGAAAAGCAAATGGCGTGATGACATCGGCGGAGCATATTTGAAAGCGCGGGTCAGCAATAATTGGAAAATCAGGCTGAAACCGCCTACCAATAATAAAAGTACAAAACCCTGTGCGGAGGGATTGTCCATTGTGTGGCGAAAAATAACGGTAACAAAGGGAACCTAATAAATGGAAGTAAAACACGATATTTTTCGGCGAGTGTGCTTGTTTGAGCTCTTGCAGGCTGATAAATGCCATGGCGAGGAAATGCGCTTAAAGCATAACCGATGTGATTTGTAGTTCAAAAATGCTTGGAAGAATCCGTTAGCATGATAATGGAGACGCCCGCAAAACCAGGAAACTGCACGCCAGCACTTTTGAGCGGGGTTCTTGTTCGTAACACAAACAACAATAAAGGGACGAATAACGCCAGGTATTCATCAATAACACGGCGATAGAAATCGGTAAGTATTTGATGGCGCAAAAACGTCAACAACATACTGGCAATGCCGCTAGGTTACGCATAACAAGAAACGGCCATTGGCTGAGTTCGACCTTAAAAATCACCGTCACGAATCACAAAGCGGCAATAATAAAAGCCGATCAAAAAGCGGGAAAATAAAAATTTCGCTGGATGGCAATTCGTCGGAAGCATGTTTACAAACACGCCCATTAAAGCGATGCTGATATAAGCCAACACCATACAAATAATGGCTTTTTGATATGAAGTGGCAGTGAGTTTTTCGGCATTGACAGACGTCCTATGATTAGTAGTGCAAAAGTGCGGTCACTTTTTCAAAAGTGTTTTTCGTTTTCACTATGAAGATGTTTTTCAATGTCATGCCAAAAACGTTGAAAAACTCACTGCACTTTTGTCTCTCTTGAAATTCGGGGCTAGTAGCTAATTTGAACCGCCTACTCTCGAAATAGTCAAATGATAATTGATAAGCGTGCAAATAGGTGCGGTCCGCCACCTCTCCGCCATATATTCGTCACCCTAAAATCGGACTCCCAAACTTTTCGCAGCGCGAATCGATGGGTTTACCGGTTTTTGGGATACAGAATGAATAAGCGCAAATTCGGTCGCTAAGCTGTGCGACACAAAATCGGTAATGGCGGATTTTCTTTTGCTTTGACACAATTTCCACGCACCGACGGGCTTTTGCATATCACCGCTGATTCTGCCCTGCTTTTTCTTCGGTTTTTGGGTGGATAGTGCTAAATAGGTTTTCTGAATCTGATGTTCGGCAATTTACGCGACAGCGTCAGCTGGCCTTTTCATTTAATGCCAAGATCAACAAGCCGGACGTCACTGTCCAAACGATGAATCAACCAAACCTGCGGTACGCCCAATTGCTGCGCCACAAACTGAGTTAACCCCTACATCGGCATCATCTTTATGTACGCTTATTCCGTTAGGCTTATTTATTTACAATAAAATCAGGATGTTGGAATACAATTTGAAATGTCATGACAGAAAAACCTCAAGAAATGATGCGCTGAATGATACCATGAAAGTAACGGCGAAACTGCCTGCAATTAGGTGAGAAAACAGAAAAAGTGCTATACTTCCCGCACTATACTCGTTTCATGCTGTCGTCAAATTATGTTGGAAAGTTTGCTCATTATTTTGGTGCCGATGCTTATCGGCTACGCCTTTAAAATCAAAATACAAAAAAATATTACAACAATTTGGCAAAATCACCATGCTACTGTTGATATGATCTTGTTCATTATGGGCGTGTCCCTTGGACAATTAGATAATTTGGCTTTAGCAACTCGCCGCAAATTGGGATTTACGCACTAACATTTATTGTTTTTATTCAGGGCTAACCTTTCTTGGGTTCTCTATGACAAGCTGTTCCCCAGCCTTTAGCCAAAACAACGGAGAAAATGCCCTCCGTTGGCGGATTGTGTTGGATTCGTTGAAATTATGTAGTGGTGCTGATGTGGGCTCTTTATCGGGCTATAGAGGCAAAGAGTTGGGTGACCTGCCGTTTGGCTCCAGCACTTATGTGTTAGTCGTGTTGATTTTTGCGTCGGCATACAATTACGCAATAACGGTATTTCTATTCGTTCCGTGCTTTTTAATCAGCGTGGCATGATAACCGGTGCTATTTTTGTTTTAATGTCGCTACCTTGGTGGCATTATCGGTGCGCAAGTACTGAATGTGCCTATTGTGCAAGGTCTTGCAGTGTCTTCTGAGAGTTAGGCTGGTATTCCTTTCCAGTGTCACCTTAAACAAGCATGGGGACCGATTTGGGGTAGCATTGCGTTTTAATGATTTATCCCGTAATTGATGAGTTTATTTATTGTGCCGTTATTTATGCAACATTACGCTCCACCGCAATAGGCTACACAGGTGCCACCGCCATTGATTGCACGTTGCCGATCATTCAAAAAGCCGGTGGCGTGGAAGTCTTACCATTGGCGTTTAGTTTTGGCTTTATACCAATATTGCACCGCCTATTTTATTGGTCTTTTTACCTCGGTTCCTTTATAGGGTTTTCATTTTTATGACAATTGAACAAATTCTCACTTATATCATCCCCATTTTGGTTTTGGATAGTCACCATCACCATCACCCTACGCTTAGTAATAAAAACATCTGTCCCAACCATGCTCTCATGGTTGATTGTCATTTATGTGTTTCCTGTAGTGGGCATTATCGCCTATTTAATTTTTTGGTGAAATCAATCTCGGCAAGCACTGGCGCCATGTTTGAGCAACTCAAGCCTAAATACATGGATTGGTTCAAACACCTTTTCTCATTGCGATAATTTGATCAATACGCAAACCAACCTGCTCTACCGCCCGATTTTTGATCTTGCCAATCAACGCCTTGGCGTACCTTGCTCTTTAGTAACGAATTGCATATTTCTGGATACGCCGAAAGCATTATGCGAAGCATCATTCGTGACATCAATCAGGCAGAAAAATCCATTAATATGGTGTTCTACATTTGGTCTGCTCAAGGCTTGGTGAATGAGAGTCACACAGGCATTAATCAACGCTCGACAACGTGGCGTAGCAATTCATATATTGTTGGACTCAGTAGGCAGCCCTGCTTTAAAAAGCACCGAATGCCAAGTCATGCGTGATAATGGCACTGAAGTGACGGAAACCTTGCACGTCAATTTATTCCGGATGTTCTTTAATCGCATTGACTTACGCCAGCATCGCAAAATTATTGTGATCGATAACCAAATTTCTTACACCGGCGAGCATGAACATGGTGGATCCGAAATTCTTCAAAAAGACAGCAACGTTGGTGAATGGATTGACATTATGGTGCGCATTAACGGCCCGGTATCTGCAGTATTAAACGGTTTACAGCGTGGGATTGGGAAATTGAGACCCGAGTCAAACTGCCACTGGAAGAACCGGATTGTCCGCTTTTGCCGTTAGAACAAAAATAACTCTCATGCGGTACAAATTCTCGCCACCGGCCCTTGTTTCCCTGATGATCTCATGGTGCAATCATTAGCGATTGCAATTTTCTCGGCTTTTGTAAAAGTATTGCTGATCACCTCGCCTTATTTTTCGTGCCAAGCCACTATTGCCGCGAAGCCTTGCGCGTGCGGCATTACGCGGCGTGGAGGTTTCTATTATTATCCCGAAAAACGACTCCTCGTCGAGTACATTGGGCCGTCGTACTTTCTTCGATGATCTCCTCGCCGCCGGTGTGAAGATTTATCACTTCAATCAAGGCTTATTGCATACCAAAAGTATGTTAATCGACAACCGGTTGGCATTGGTCGGCACGGTGAACATGGATATGCGCAGTTTCTTGCTGAATTTTGAAGTCACTATGGTGGTGGAAGATCCGGCATTTGCGAACGAAATTTCTTTATTACATGAAAGGTTATATTAAAAACTCGGAATTAGTCGATTATGTATGCATGAACACACGCTCCGTTTATCAACGCTTATCGATAGCTCTTTCTTATTTAGCCCGTGTAAAACATCGCGTCTAATATCACTTTATTCCGTCACCACGCATAATCTGCGCTATACTAAGCGCCTTTTAGAAACAGGAAAGAAAAAGAATGAAAAGAATAGAACAACTCTTTGCAAACAACACCAATGGGCCACCCAAATGAAAGAGGAAAAATCCACCTACTTTCAAAGAACTGGCCGAACATCAACAACCACACTATTTATGGATTGGCTGTTCAGACAGCCGTGTGCCGGCAGAAAAATTAACCAACCTAGAACCCGGCGAACTCTTCGTACACCGCAATGTGGCAAACCAAGTCATTCACACAGATTTCAACTGCTTATCCGTTGTGCAATATGTGGTAGATGTTTCTAAATATCGAGCATATCTGTCATTTGTGAGCATACCAATTGTGGTGGGATCCATGCGACCATGAATGATCAAGATTTAGGATTAATTAACAACTGGTTGTACATATTCGTGACATTTGGTTTAAACACAGCCATTTACTGGGTAATTTATCACCGGAACGCCGAGCCGATATGCTCACAAAACTAAAGCAGTGGCAGAACAAGTATATAACCTCGGAAGAACATCCATCATTAAAAATGCGTGGAAAAAGCGGGAAAACTGTCCTTGCACGGTTGGGTGTATGACGTAAACGATGGTTTTTGTGGATCAAGGCATCATTGCCACCAGCCGAGAATCTTAGAGATTTCCTACCGCAATGCCATTTCGCGATTACTCAAATTAAATGAAGATGAAATGCTGAAAAGCAGCATGAGCAAGAATAATCTCTGATTAGGGCGGTCTTCGCACGGCTTAAAAAGTGCGGTCGTTTTTCGAGCAAATCGTGGCAAATTTCAAGAACGGGCATATTCGCTAGAATATCCCCGGAATATAACAAAATTTGATGTTTATTTTCATCTTTTAACTCATGTTTATTATGTGGTATAAAAACTCGTTACGTCTGTTTGTTGGTTCGCGTTTATGGTGAATACGGTTGTTGCCGCACCGCGCGTGCCTGAAGAACGACGGATAACGGATTAATTTATTGCACTCACGCTTCGGTTTTTCCTTCAATCCGCAAACCTCGGATGCCGGCACGAGCATGAATGTGGTAACTGAACAGATTTATAATAAACTTTTCGAGATATCAATACGGCGATTCCAACACCATTTTGGCACAATCTTATTCGATTTCACCCTGACGGCAAGATTATTACGATTTATCTGCGCAGAGGCATTAAATTTCATCATACCGATTGGTTTAAACCGACCCGCGATTTTTAATGCCGATGATGTGGTGTTTTCATTAAATCGTGTGCTGGGCTATGAAACCCTTGCCAACGCGCTGGAACAAAGTGCGGTGGATTATAAAAATCCGCAATATCGCATTTTTCATGAACAAGCGAGTGCGTTTTCCTTATTTTGAAAGCATTAAGTTAAATCAAAAATCGAATCGGTGAAAGTGTTAAATCCAGCACACGTTGCAAAATTACCTTATTTAAGCCGGATGCCTCCATTTTGTCTCCTTAGCCAGCCAATATGCCATCATTTTTCTCGCAAGAATATGCTGTCAACTTAATACGGACGATAATTTGGTGCAACGATTTGATTACATGTCGGCACCGGCCCGTATAAAAGTCAAAAATTATTTCGGAATCAATATGTGCGGTTAGAAAAACGAGGATTATTGGAAAAAGACGCCAAAAATTAAAAATATTATTATTGATTTATCCACGGATCGTACCGGGCGCTTGGTAAAATTTTTTTAATGGCGAATGCAAATTGCGTCTTATCCTGAAGTCAGCTCAATTAGGGTTTATTGAAGGAAGACGACAAACGCTATTATGTCAAAAGTGCGGAGGGCATGAATTTAGCCTATTGTACTTTAATTTTTCAAAATGCTGTCATTCAAGATGAACAGGTTCGCCGTGCTATCGCACTGAAGCCATTAATCGCCAACGCATTATCAAAACCATTTTATCACAATACGGCAACTGTGGCGAATAACATTATTCCGAATATTTCTTGGGCATCCAGCGTAAATACGCCGGATTTTGCTTATGATTTTAATCCGAGCGAAGCCAAGAAAGTCACTAGATAAACAGCTCCATTTGAATATGTGGGTGTTAAATGAAAGACAGGTTTACAATCCGCGCCACTGAAAACTGCAGAACTGATTCAAAGAAAGATTTAAATAACGTTGGGTGAACGTACCGATTCGTTCAGTGACGCGGACTTTTCTCATCGACCAGCTGAATAAAAATCAGAAAACTACGACATGATTTTAACCGGTTGGTTGGCGGAAACCTCGATCCTGATAGCTTTATGCGACCTATCTTAGCTGCAACTCGGCCCGAGTGAAATGACGAACCTCCAATTGGTGTGATGAGTTCTGATCAGTTGATGGATAAAGCATTAGACAGCCCCTAATTTATGGGGCGTGCCACGCTATAATCACACAGAACTTATTCTCTCCAAGCTGCTGATTGTCCCATTGGCGAATATGAAGCGGGTGCTGGTGGTAAATTCACGTGTTCGCCATATTGAAATGAATCCTTTCGGCGGTTTAAATTTCTCGACATTATCATTGCGTAAAGGAGAAATAATGTTGCATTCTTTTCATTCGACAAGTGCTTTTCCTGCTGTTAACGAGCGTTTATGCTCTCTGCTAAGTTATGTGATTTTGATGCAGAGATCCATTGAATGCCGAACTGGCTACGCCACACTTTTTATCGAGGGTGCATATTCACTATTTAAACCGTCTTATGCACGGCGACCTTGGCATCGAGTTATAACGGCGGTGATCCATTAAAATCCACCATTCTTACGGTGTGCGCCCACACTTGAGTTATGTTGTTGCGATTTTATTGGGCGTTATTTTTGGCATTCCCCTTGGGATACTGGGCGACCTATCAAAACGCATTTTATTGGAAAAACGATCACACTTTATCGGCTATCGGCACCGCCTTGCCCGGTATTTTTGATAGCACCGATTTTTATTGTGTTTTCTCCGCCATTAACGCATGGCAAATTTCCGCCATCGGGCAATATAACCTCCTCTCGAAATCAAACCGCTGACCGGTTTCCCACTGATTGATGTCTGGTTTAGTTTGATGCTCCGTATCGCATTAAAAATGATTCAAAATGTCTTACAACATTTGGCACTGCAACATTAGTTCTCAGCATTTACCCTATGATGGAAATCGTGCGTTTGGTGCAACAACGTGCCGAAAATCGTGCTTCCAACAAAACTATGTCAAAATCGTCCTCACTCGGGTTGGTCAAAATTAACCATATTGCGCAAATATGTGTTGCGTAATACGTTGCCCATCTCATTCCACAAATGACCCGCCTGTTCACCTTGGTCATCACGCAATGTATGCTAGTTGAAAATACCCTCAGCTGGCCGGGCATTGGACGTTTAGCTAATTGATGCGGTCACACACAGGATTATACAGCATTTCTGCCGGTATTATTACTATCGGGCTGTATTATTTTTATCAAAATTCTTTTCGGAAACGCTTATTTCATTGCTGATCCGTTAAATAAGAAGGGATGGTGTGGAAAGTAAAGATCAAAAGACTTTCGTGGAAACGGGCACACTCAAAAACACATTTGGTCACTGTTCCGCCAAGATCGCATTGCGCTCTTTAGTTTCTACGCACTTTGTTATTAATTTCGACTACGCTTTTTGAGCCCGTTCATTGCGCCTATTCGGCAGAGACGCAATTTATCGGACAGAATTAATGCCACCCTCTTGGGCGGCAAACGGAGAAATCGCCTACTTCCTCGGCACAGACGATATTGGTCGCGATGTGCTAAGCCGTATTATCATGGAATGTACTTACTGTGGGGCATCACTCATTGTGGTGATCAGCACAGCAATTCTTGGCGTGCGGATTAGGCATTTGGGCAGGGATGTCACAGGGATACAATCAGCATTTTAGGCCATTTATTAGATACGTTTCTTACCATTCCCGTCCTTCTCGTCGCCATTATTATTGCGACATTAATGGAACCAGTTTGCTCAATGCGATGCTTGCCATTACCTTAGCGCTACTGCCGTATTTTTGTGCATAAAATTTACCGCAGTATTCAACTGGAATTAAAAGAATATGTCTTAATGTTACGTTTTAGACGGCATCTCAAAATGGGCTTTATGAAAAAGCACGATCTTGCCAAATATCGCCGTGCAATGCATTCAAGAAACCTCTCGCGTCTTCGATCGCCATTTTGGATATTAGCGCCTCAGCTTTATCGCCTTGGGTGCTCAACGCCCGGCACCGGAATGGGGCGCAATGATCCGCGATTCTTTAGGAATTGATTTATTTTAGCGCCATGGACGGTACTCCTTCCCGGTTTTGCGATTATTTTTCAGTGATTTTAATTGGCTTGATGTTTCTAACGGATTATGTCGTGCCATTACCAAATATTACGAGTAGGTCATCATGGTTCTTTTGGATATTCGCAATCTTCAGTGATATTAAAACGTCAAACGGATTAATTCGCATCGTTGATAACGTCAGTTTCACACTGAACGAGGCGAAATTTGTGGCTTAGTGGGTGAATCCGGCTCCGGCAAAAGCTTAATGCCAGAGTCATTTTGCAATGCCTTTAAGATTCTGGATTGTTTGCCGCCGATCGTTTCCGTTTTAACGACGTTGAACTGCTCAAACTCACGCCGACCCAACGCCTGCTAAATTGTGGGCAAAAAGAAATTTCCATGGTTTTCCAGATCCGCTCACTGCACTCGATCCAAGCCAAAAATCGTCAGCAGCTGATTCAAAACATTCCGGGATGGACGTTCAAAAGGGCATTGGTGGCAACGTTTATTCGGTTGGCGAAAACACCGCGCTATAGAATTATTGCACCGTGTCGGCATTAAAGAACACAAAGACATCATGCGCAGTTATCCCCATGAGTTAACCGAAGGGGAAGGACAAAAAGTGATGATTGCCATTGCTGTGGCAAATCAACCGCGCTTGCTCATTGCTGATGAACCGGCCAATTCCGTGGAATCCATTACGCGCGTACAAATTTTCAAAGCTATTATCCAGCATGAATCAAAACCAAAGGCACATCCATTCTACTGGCCAGCAATGACATCAACAGCATTAGCGAGATGGTGTGATGCGTTTGTGGTGCTTTACTGTGGGCAAAATTCAGAGTCCGGCCCCCGAGAAGCGATTTTAGAGAATCCTCATCATCCCTACACACAAGCGTTGCTACGTTCGATCCCCGATTTTACGCAGCCGCTGCCTTTTAAGAGCCAGTTGGGCACGTTAAAGGCTCAGTTCCGCTACTGGAAGAAATGCTAGCTGGGTTCTGACTTGGTCACGTTGTCCTTTTGCGCAAAAATGTATTGCGAAACCGAGCCGCACTTCGGGTGAAACAACATGAATTTTTATTGCCACTTTCCGATTAATTTACGGGAAAAGAAAATAAAAGAAGCCGAAGTGCACATGACCGTTAACGCTCAGCAATGACACGCAGGAATAAAGAACGAAATGCACTTACTACACGTTGAAAACCTGACAAAAACTTTCAAAAAGATCTTGACCTGTTTGGCGACGGTTGCTTTCATGCCGTGGAAAATGTGAGCTTTACCTTGGATGCCGGCAAAACATTGGCCATTATCGGGCGTAACGGTTCAGGCAAATCCATGTTGGCTAAAATGATTGATCGGCATTACTGAACCCACTTCGGGCAAAATCTTGTTCAAAAATCTAGCCCCTTGATTTTTGGTGATTACTACTTACCGCCAAGCATATTCGTATGGTTTTTCCAAGATCCCTAATACCGCCTTTAATCCGCGGCTTAATGTTGGTCAAATACTCGATGCGCCGTTGCTGTTAACCACATCACTTAATGACGACAACGTACTCAAAAAATTTTTGATATCTTAACCTTGGTCGGGATGCACCCTGATCACGTGACGATTAAAATCAATACGCTTTCTATTGGTCAGAGCGCGTATTGCCCTTGCCGATGCGTTAATTCTGGATCCGCAAATTATCATTGTGACGATGCCCTTGGTTCATTGGATGCAACGGTCAAAAACACAGCTCACCAACAATGTTATCGTTACAAGAAAAATTCGGACTAACCTATATTTATGTGGGGCAACATTTAGGCATCATCAAGCATATTGCCGATGAAGTGTTGGTGATGGAAAGGGTAAGATGATTGAGATATGGCGACACTTATTCTTTTATTTACTTCACCGCAAAGTGATGTGACCAAGCGCCTGATCGAAGCCATTTGGCAAAGGTACAGACGAAACCTCTTGGGAGAGACGTTTTACCGATGATCTAATCGCAAAGTGCGGTGGATTTTCACGCACTTTTGCTGCTAGTCAAGTTGCGACATCTTGCTACAGCACCTTAACCTGCCAATACATCGCTTGCGTATTAACGCAATAATTCCAAAGCCAAACTGATAAAGCTGATTTTTCTTGTAGCCATACAATTTCGCCACAATAGTCGTAGCTTTTTCAACGGCAGATTCTTGGCTGAGTCAAGGTGAGCGCGTGGCATGACTTGCGAAGAGATCACTTCGCTTCATCTTTCCTGGCTCGCTCAACAATGACCACCATTTCGCCTTTGGTACGATTTGGATCTTGCGCCAGCAAGCGATTAAATCGGCTAATTTGTCGCCATGGATCGTTTCCCCATGTTTTTGGTAATTTCACGCCAACACCACATAACGCTCGTAGCCAAAGACACTTTGCATCTCCACCAGACTGTCTAAAATGCGATGCGTGGGATTCATAAAAATCAAAGTGCGGTCTTCTTTTTGCGCACGTTTTTAATTTATCCACGCGGGCTTTGCTTTTGCCGGCAGAAGCCTTCAAAGCAAAAACGATCGGAGGCAATCCCCGAAGCACATAACGCCGTAATCGCTGCGACTGGCGCCATGGCACTCTGAGATCCCCGCTTGCGACGTTGACGCACCACATGAAAGTCAGGATCGCTGTCAATGGCGTACCGGCATCGAAATCAACGCAATATTCACGCCTTGCAAAAGTTTTTCGACTAACGCACCGGCTTTTTGCTGTTCATTATGATCATGTAAGGCAAAAACGGCTTTTTATCACGTAATGGGCTAATAATAAACCGCTGTGTCGGGTATCTTCCTGCTGCAATGAGATCGACTTGTTGAAACGTTTCCAGCGCACGTTGTGTAATATCTTGCAAATTGCCGATAGGGCGTTGCGACGATATATAAAGTTCCGTTTGAATTCTCATTTACGACTTCTTTGTTGCTTTTAGTTAGGGAGATGATAAGATCATCCAATTGTTTAACCAATGGAGTAATTATGTCTATTTCTATTACAACGCATTAATTTAAAAATCGATTAATGCCTTTTTGTTCACGCTAATTTTAGCCGGCTGTAATGCCAATTTTATGGGGAATAAGCTTCACCAGTGAACTCAAAAAGATGCGAATGCAGTTCTGAATTTTATATGAATAAAATTGGGCAAAGCATAAAAATCGAAAGATCAACAAACTTATAAATTATTGGCTGACGCGTGTTTTGGTGACGGAAAACAAAGTCACCCTCAAGCCCAAAGCGCTATTAAACGGGATCAGCACTCAATCCAGATCAATTGTGGATAAATCACTTTATTAGGCGCATATCAGCGCCGTACAAGGAATAATCAACACGCTGAAAGATTTATTACGCCGTATCGATTTAACGCAATTAAGCAGTTCCCAGGTTGGCCGTTGTTATGCGGTGAAAAGCGCGCGCAGCTGAAAACAAAATGCCATTATTGATGCGGTGGCACGTATTCAAATGGGATCATGTCACTCGATGTCCTCGAAAACAAGAAAATAATGACCGCACTTGGGCGTTATTCCGATCAAAGCGAATCGCGGTTTATTAAATAATACGCCGGATGAAGGCAATTTAGCCTTAGCTGGCTGGCTGGCGCTCGCCCGTGCTATAATGATAATTTCAGGTCAGCCAACCCAATTAAAGCTCAAGCTTTGCAAAATTGGAAATCGGCTTATCGAATCCTCTGCGTCTTATTTATTCCCAACGGAATTACAAGGCTTATTCCAATTTCCAACAAAACATCACTTTCAAGTCGCTTTGCTTAAGCTGGTAATGGTCAAATTCTCGGTAACCATCAAATCCGGTTTTGATGCGGCCAAAGGCGACAATACCATCGTTCAAGTGCAGGTTTATGATACCGTTGCGACCCCTATCAACGATATTATTGCGCAAAGCTAAACAAGCCGGTGTTCGTGCGATTATCGGACCTTTGCTAAAAACAAAACGTAGATAGCGTATTAGATAATCCGTCTGCTATTCAAGGCATGGACGTTCTTGCATTGAACTCTACACCAAATGCCCGTGCTATTGGTCAGTTTTGCATATGTATATCTCCCGAAGATGAAGCCGAGATCTGTCATAATAAATGTGGAAAGATGGCATTAAGTGCCAATGGTTGCGGTGCCTGAAAACGATTTAGGACAACGTACGCGACGGCATTTAACATTCGTTGGCAACGACTTTCCCGGTACTGATGCGAATATTAAATATTACAACCAAACCGGTGATGTCGGTGTCGCGTTACAAGGCCAAAACGTACAAGGCCTTTATGTTGTTGCAAAAAGTGAAGAAATTGACTGATGTAAAATCCGTGATTGATAATAGCGGCGAGCAATATCAAATTGTGTGCCAGTTCACGCACAACTCCTCAATAACGGACCAGAATACCGCTTTGTTAATGAACGGGCTACAATTTGGTGATATTCCGTTCTTCAAAGACACAGATTCTGCGCAATATCGAAAGTGCACACCACTACTAACGGCGACTACTCGTTAATGCGTTTTATACGCCATGAGGAGCTGACGCGGTTGTTAATTAGTCATTTCAATGAACTACGCCAAGTGCGGGTTATCAGAGTGACGGCTTAACCGGTAAATTAAGCGCAGGTCCGAACTGCAATATCGAACGTGATATGACTTGGTTCCAATATCAAAATGGTGGCATTCAAGTATTAAACTAAGTTGAAAAATGTTTTCTCTAAAACGTCAACAAGGGGCGAGATTTGAACACAAAGCTCGACTCTTTTTAGAATCTCAAGCAACTTTTTCTCGCGCCAATCAGAATTTCAAATGCGGTGAATTGAGATCTCGTCATGTTGAATCAAGACACTATCGTGTTTATCGAAGTCCGCCAACGTAAAAACGATCACTTCGGCTCTGCCATAGACAGTGTGGATTGGAAAAACAACAGCGTTGGATGGATGCTTTGCCACACTTTGGTTGGCACAGCGGAAACAAAGTTTGGAAGATACAGACTGCCGTTTTGACTTAGTCGCTTTCGGCAAAACCGACCAAGATATCCAATGGATCCCCAACTTTCTTGATTAATCACTATGTTAAATAAACTCAATGACTTTATATGAGGAAAATATTAAAACTCATATTACGTCAAAAAGCCTGTTAAAGTACAAAAATTGTCGAGGCGGCACAACGCATGATCAGCTGTCTCTTGCAAGGCAATAAAAGTGATTGTCTGCGGAGAGGGCGTTCTTATATTAATGCCCAGCTAGCAGTGGCGAATTTATTAAATCGCTGCAATTAAAACACTCGAGCTTTCCTTCTGTTTTATTGAGCTTAGATAGTGCGGTCAGTTCTACCTTTATTTCTGATCTTGCCTTAGAAAAATTATATCAACACCAATTTAACGCCACTGCGCAAAAGGCGATATGCTGGTGGCATTTCAGCGCCTTTAGGTAATGAAAAGAACGTGCTAATATTATTACGCATCGGTCAATAAAGAACATTACAACTCTTGTTTTAACCGGCGGCAGTCACGATCATATTCAAGGCATTTTTGACCGAAAACGATTTACACATCGCGGTGCCAAGCGCAAAGAAAAGCCGATTGTTGGAAAATCGCATTTATTATTAACGATTTGTGAACTTATTGATTTTAAACTCTTTTTCTCATTCATAGCTTGACTAAAAACCGTCCATTCAAAGCCACCTAGCGCATATTACCACACAGACAAAAGGAGACAATGATGCTAGCAAGTCCATTAAAAACTGGTTCTTGTGTTAACGACAGCCTGCTTACTACAAGGTTGTGTTGCAGCTGCGATTGGTGGTCTTTGCGGTTTGCCGGTGCGACAAAAGTTGCCACGATCCTCGCACCATGGAACGCAAATTGACGATGAAACGTTGAGAACAACGTGTCTGTTCCGCCATCAAAAAGATCACTCAAATTAAATCAGAAGCGCGTATTAGTGTCACTGCGTATGGTGGTCGTATCTTATTAACCGGTCAAATACCGAATGAAAAGTTTGCGCGACGTTGCCACCGGATGGTCAAAGGCGTACAAAACGTCAGCGATGTTTATAATGAAGTTCGTGTAGGAGAAAAAGTCAGTTTTACTCAAATGAGCAAAGATGCTTGGATTACCAGCCAAATTAAATCCAAAAATGCTTGTTGATTCCAAAGTGAAAACCAGTGACATCAAAGTGGTAACAGAAAATAATGAAGCCTTCCTCATGGGCAATGTAACCCAAGATCAGGGCAATCGCAGCGGAAATTGCGCGTAATGTTTCAGGTGTGACCAAAGTTGTCAAAGTTTTTAATTACTAAATTAACATTCAAGGCGACGCTTATACGCCACTGTTCTTGTATGACAAAAAGGTATAGCGCACCTTTTTATTTGCCTTCGATTTAAGTGAGGTCAATTTTTCGAGGTGAATTTCATTTTCTGTGCTTTCACAATCACCATATGATGATCCGCAAATTTCTGCGCAAGCGTTTGGATTGATTGTCCATTTGGCAACACAAGATGCGGGGGCGATCTCGATCAATGGAATGATCACAAACTCGCGCTGATGCATATCAATGCGGCACGGTCAGGCGTTCTGACTGAATAATGTGATCAGCGTAAAGCAAAATATCCAAATCTAATGCGTCTCCCCAACGGCGCAGACGAACACGCCCTTGTTCATGTTCAATACGCTGTAATTCATCCAACTAATGCCAGCAGCGCAAGTGAGGTTTCCAAACGGGCAACCGCATTCACATAATCCGGCTGATCTTGTGGCCCAAGTGACTTACTTTGATAAAAAGAACTCACCATCGTTAATCTTGAATCAGAAAGTACATTTTAACGCCTGCAATGCGGCTGTCAGTTGCGCCTGAGGATGTTCAAGATTACTCCCTGAGCAATATACACCTTATTCATGACTCACCTTTTTCGCAGAATGATGTCGCTTACGACGATGATATTTCCGTTTTTGGGCTGACTCGGTAACTCTTTTACCAAATCTTGTCGTTGGCTTTTCGTTTGCTAGAATTGGTATTCATGCCACCATGTCGCCAATTCCACCGCTTCCACCACCCTCAATTTCTGCGCGCACTAACCAATAAATCAAAGCCGGCACGGAATTTTGATTGCTCAATGGCACGTTGTACGGATTTTGGCGTGCGTTTCAAAAACTATAATTGCAATAACCAAATTTCACGAATAACAGCCGTATGGCGACGCGGTACATGGCTAAACTTTTACACAATTGCTCAAGTACATCATTTGAGGGCTAACGCATAAGCATCGTAATTATTCGCCCCTCATTTTTTAACACCTCAACCCGTTCGCGTAAGGGATACCAAAAAGGCGGCAAATAAAAATGCCGGATTGATGGGGAGTTTGTCCGCCACGCGCTCATCCGTTGAAGTTAGCGCACGCAAAATCATTTTTTCCGTCATGCTATCTTCATACTCAGTAAAAATAGGGCGTTAATAATGGGAAAAGTGGCTCAAACAAACCGTATTGACGTAATAGCCGATAAGTTTTTGACACCATAGCCACTTTGCAATAGCTTCAAGCTTTTCTTCAAATAAACGTGCGGTGGAGATATTTTAAGCAAATGGGCAAAGTTTAATCGGTTGCATCACTGGGTTTATCCAAGAACATATCCAATTTCGCCATAAAAAGCGAATAGAACGCAACATACGCACCGGATCTTCCTGATAACGGGTAACCGGATCACCAATTAAACGCAACTTTCCATTTTTTTAAATCGTCAATGCCGTTGAAATAATCTTTCAACGTGTTGTCTTGTAGATTGTAATAGAGGGCGTTTACGCTAAAATCACGAGCGTTCCCGCATCTTGCTCCAGGTGCCATCCACGTTATCGCGTAACAGCATGCCTTCTTCGCTTTGCTTGGCCAGCTTTTTCGTTATGATGCTCTGCATGACCGGCGCGAAACGTTGCCACCTCAATAATCTCACGTCCAAACATCACATGTGCTAAGCGAACAGTCGCCCACTAAACGGCATTGACGTTGAAAAACCGCTGAATTTGTTCCGGGCGCGCATTTGTCGCCACATCAAAATCTTTCGGTTTTTGCCCAGTAATAAATCACGCAAACAACCGCCGACCATGCCGGCTTCATAACCTTGGCGTTGTAATTTTTCCACCACCGTTAATGCATTACGATTAAACATACGCGGTGTGATGCCGTCACGGAGGCTTAATGCTATGTTTAACCGCTTTATGCGGTAGATTGCGTTTATTATGAGATCCCCTGTGCTTTATTCTTGACAGATTCAACGGCAACAGAGTAGGTGAGGTTTTGACGTCATTTTGAGCAACAGGATGTTTTTTCGTTTTTGCTCAAAAGATTTTTAATATAGGTAAAAATAAGACATCTCCATTATTCGACAATAAAGTAAAGTAAAGTGCGGTCTAAAAATAAGATGATTTTTGACCGCACTTTTTAATATTTAGTAGCATTAACCGACCATTTGTTTTTCACGAATTTCCGCTAAGGTTTTACAGTCAATACAAAGATCCGCTGTCGGGCGCGCTTTCAAGCGTTTAATGCCAATTTCCACGCCACAAGATTCGCAATAACCAAAATCGTCGTTATCTAATTTTTTAAGGTACTTTCGATCATTAATTTACGCTCACGATCGCGAGTACGCAATTCCAAGCTAAATTCCTCTTCTTGCGTTGCTCTATCAGAGGATCCGGAAAATTAGACGCTCATCTTGCATATGCGCGACAGTTCGAGACGCTTCATCTCTAATTTGATCATGCCAAGCTTGAAGGATTTTTCTGAAATGCAGACTTGCTGCTCATTCATATACTCTTCGCCTTTTTCTCTTTGTACGGCTCAACACCGGCTAACGCTAATAAGCTCAAAGACGCTTTACTCATTTGTATCTCCCTAATAAAAACGCATCCATTTAACACGTCTAAAACGCCACTTATCTGTGTTGCTTTTTGCGGATTATCAAAAGTAACACCAAAAATTAAAACAGACCCTAGTTTTTGAAAGGCGTAATAAATAACGAACTTCTCAAATGATCAAATGAATTTACGTTTCATTTCATCGTTTTTACCTGTAATTTTTCTAAATTTTGACGATCTTGCACGCATTATTGATTCGCCGGTTTATCTCTCCCCTCGGTTTTCTTTCATATTACGCCTTGAGTTAAATAATAAAGTGCGGTTAAAAACGTGACTATTTCATTAGATAAATTCGCCGGTTGCCTGATTTTCAGCGGATTAACACTGCTCGTTTTACCGGATAATTGGCTTTTTATCATGGGAAATGGGTGCCTATATCGCATTTTCGATATTACTTATAATGTTACTGTGTATCGCCTTAAAGTGACGTGTTTATCCACCCTTCTTGCCTATTGTTTTACTGTGTTTAGCACAACTGGTTTATGTGCATTACCCTGCCCTGTCACTTCTTCAACAAGCGGATAACATTGCCCATCTGCCGACCCCTTCACACCGAATTCACCGTGCAAGAAATATTGCATCAACAAGATTTTCAAACACTGGTCATTGTCGCCAAACTGCTGAGCATTTACCGGAACAGCGAATTTATGCACAATGGAACGCCACCTAAGTAAAAATTGGTGAACGCTATGCAGAGATTTACGTCTGCGCCCCTTTCTTCTCGTTTTAAAATATGCACGGCTTTGATCGCCAACAATGGTACTGGTAAACGCATCACTGCGTGGGCGAAGTGAAAAGTGCGGTCAAAATCGAGCAGGTTTTTTCATGGCGACAAACGGCATTACATCAGGCAAGACAACAAACGGAAAATTTATCTCAACAAGGATTGCTATTAGCTCTAGGGTTTTGGCGAACGGGCATGGCTCGAAAAACCACCATGGCAAATTTATCAAAAACCAATACGGTACACTTGATCGCGATTTCAGGATTACATATCGGCCTGGCGATGATGTTAGGTTTTGCCTTGAGCGCGCTTTACTCAATTTACGTTTCAACCCATTACATCACGCCAACCTTTCCGATTTTCTGTGGCTTGATGCTAGCCCTGCTTTATAGTCAACTTGCAGGTCTGGCAATCCCACGCTACGCGCCATCATTGCCCTCGCTTTGCTCTACGCTATTCAGCATTTAAGACTGCATTGGACGGTGTGGCAACTGTTGTTGCGCGTCGTCGCACTACTGATTTTTATCGATCCGCTCATGTTGCTTTCCACCAGTTTTTGGCTATCCGTCGGTGCGGTTACCTGTTTGATTATTTGGTATCAATGTTTTCACTCTCCCTTATTACACTGGCGCGACAAATCACTCAGCCACTCGCCTTGGGGAAAAAGTGCGGTACGTTTTTCGGTTTTATTTCATTTGCAACTTGGTTTGCTTTTGGTTATTCACGCCGATTCAATTGTTCTTTTTAACGGCATTTTCCTTAAACAGTTTTATTGCCAATCTTATTGCCGTGCCACTTTATAGCTTCATTTAGTGCCGTTGGTGCTGTTTGCTGTGCTCACACAAGGCAGTTGGAACACCTGGTGGCTTGCCAATGATCTGGCAGAAAAATCACCGCACTTTTAGCCCCGTTGCAGGATCATTGGTTGGCTGTTTCTTCTCTCACAGTTTATGGATTACGCTTGTTTTTAACCGTCTGTTTTTAGGCTTGCTTCATTGCGTTTATAAACCCCAGAAACCCCTTTTCTTCTACATTGAATTAGCAAAACTCACTCGTTTAAAGGGATTTCACCTCGCCGCTGAACGCACTTTGAGTTTACCGTTACAAAAGACAATTTATGGCTTAGGTTGCGGATTGATTGTGTTTTCTGACACCACATTAGCGCACCACTACCTTTCCCGCCCAAATTGGCAATTGGATACCTTAGATGTGGGGCAAGGGTTAGCTACCTTGATCGTGAAAGATGGCAAAGGCGTGCTATACGACACCGGCTCAAGTTGGGAAAGCGGCGGTATGGCGCAGTTAGAATTCTGCCTTATTTACAGCGACAAGCATTCAGTTGGAATGGCTGATTTTAGCCGCGATGACAACGATCATTCGGGCGGTGCTCGTGCGATGTTGAGCGCTTATCCCGACATTCAACTGACCACCGCTTCGCAAAAACGCTATGGCGAAACACGGAAAACGACCGCACTTTTTGCCTTGCCGGCAAACAATGGGCATGGCAGGGACTTGCAGCTACCGTACTCTCCCCGATAACATCGTGCCCCGTGCGGAAAATCCCGATTCCTGTACGTCGCTCTTAACCGACTGGGCAAACACAATATTTTACTGACAGGCGATGCCAGATCTCAGCGTGGAATACAACATTTGCCAAGCTAGATAAAATCCACGTACTACAAGTGGGACACCACGGCGACAAAACCTCAACAGGAGAAGCATTGGTGCGCCACATTCAACCAGATATTGCGCTAATTTCCAGTAGTAGCTGGAATCTTGGCATTTTCCCCCATCAAACGGTTGTTGGCGATTAACGCGACACCATGCTCAACTTTATAACACGGCGAAGACGGACAAATCCGCTTGTTATTTGAAAAATGACATCAAAATTCAAACGGCACGGGCGGAATTTTCGCCATGGTATCGCAGATTAATTGGCTTGAAGGGCAAATAAAGCGTACAATGCGCCATTATTTTTGACCCAACGACAGATATTATGACGCAAGATCTTTCTACCCTGCAAACCTTCAAACGATTATGGCTGACCATTAGCCCCTTATAAACCGGTCTTATTGCCGCGGCATTGCATTGGTGCTCAATGCGTTAACCGATTCGGTTTAATTTTCTTACTTAAACCCTTTATTAGATGAAGGCTTTTGGCAGGGCAGATGCCTATTTCTTAAAGCAAATGTCGGTTTTTGTGGTATTGCTGATCATTTTCGCGGTATTTCCGGTTTTATTTCTAACTATTGTTTAGCGTGGGTATCCGGCAAAGTGGTGATGACCATGCGTCGCCGTTTATTTAAACACTTAATGTTTATGCCGGTGAGTTTTTTTGATAAAAATGCGACCGGCAAACTGCTCTCCCGCATCACTTATGATTCTGAGGTGATCGCCAACGTCTCTTCAGGGTTCCTTTGGTGACCATTGTGCGCGAAGGGTGTATATTTGATTTCCTGTTGGGCATCATGCTTTTATACCAGCTGGCAACTGTCGGTGGTGTTGCTGATTATCGCGCGATTATCGGCGTGTTGATCAGTTTAGTGTCGAAGAAATTCTGTAATCTCAGCCGTAATATGCAAAACTCCATGGGTGATTTAACCTCCACCACAGAGCAAATGTTAAAAGGGCATAAAGTGGTGCTGTCTTTCGGCGGGCAAGTTATCGAGGAAGAACGCTTCAATCAAGTGAGCAACGATATGCGCCGTAAAGGCATGAAAATGGCAGCGACCGATGCCATTGCCGATCCTGTGTGCAAATCATTGCCTCGCCCTGCCTTGCCGTGTTATACCTCGTGAGTTTCCTTCCATCATGGATCAAAAACTTAAGTGCGGGGACATTTACCGTTGTTTTTCTCTTCCATGCTTGCTTTTATGCGTCCGTTAAAAATCCTTAACGAACGTCAACGCCCAATTCCAACGCGGTATGGCGACCCTGTCAAACCTTGTTCAGCATTTTGATATGGAAACGGAAAAAGATACCGGCACGCATAAAGCGGACAATGTAAAAGGCGACCTTGAATTTAAAATGTCACCTTTCGCTATGAGGGCAAAAGATGAGCTTGCCTTGATAATATTTCTTTCCACATTCCTCATGGCAAAACGGTGGCATTGGTGGGGCGTTCCGGTTCCGGTAAATCTACCATCGCGAATTTAGTGACCCGCTTCTATGATGTGACTCAAGGTGAAATTCTATTAGACGGCGTGAATATTTCGAGATTATCGCCTATCGGATTTACGCGAAAATTGCCTGTTGTCTCCAACAAGTGCACTTATTCAACGATACCATCGCCAATAACATCGCTTGTGCAGCGAAAGATAAATATAGCCGTGAAGAAATTATCAACGCAGCAAAAGCGGCACACGCCATGGAATTTATCGACCATTTAGAAAATGGGTTGGATACCGTTATTGGCGAAAATGGCGCCAGCTTTATCCGGCGGTCAACGTCAACGTTTAGCCATTGCTCGTGCGTTATTGCGTAATTCACCGGTGTTAATTTTTAGATGAAGCGACCTCCGCTTTTAGATACGGAATCGAGCGTGCGATTCAAGCCGCATTGGAAGAAATTCAAAAAGATCGTACCGTTTTGGTGATCGCGCATCGTTTATCCACCATTGAAAAGGCTGACGAAATTCTTGTCATTGAAAACGGACAAATTAAAGAACGCGGCAACCACCAAGCCCTATTGGCACAAGGCGGTGCATATAAACAATTACACGGCATGCAGTTCAGTCAATAATTAATCTAAGGAGAAAGTATGCAGTTTTGGTATTCCGTTCGTGGATCACATGGCTACTCTGCCCTTTCTCCTTGTTATTTTGGCTGATTAGTACTCTTCGTCGAGCGCTCTTTCGCTTTCATATCTTAAAATCCTATCGCGCACCGGTTCCCGTCGTGGTTGTCTGCAATTTATCTGTGGGCGGAAACGGAAAAACACCCGCGGTGATTTGGTTGGTCGAAGAACTCCGCAAGTGCGGTCTGAATGTTGGGGTGATTTCCAGAGGTTATGGCGGCCAAACGAAAAACTTATCCTTTTGTTGGTCACACCGGCCAGTGATCGGGCGCAAAGCCGGTGATGAACTCGGTTTTAATTGCCACACGGACACAAGCGCCCGTTTGCATTTCCCCAATCGCCAACAAAGCCATCGAATGTCTATTACAACATGCGCCTTGTGATGTCATCATTAGCGATGACGGCTTACAACATTACAAATTACAGCGTGATGTTGAAATCGTGATCATGGATGCTCAACGTGGTTTAGGCAACGGTTTCTTATTGCCGGCAGGCCCGCTACGCGAGTTGCCAAAGCCGTTTACTACGCTGTTGATTTCATTATTACCAACGGCGCAGAAAATCAATACAGCGATGCGGTGATGCTGTTAAAACCACAATACGCCGTCAATTTAGTAACCAAAGCGCAACGTCCGTTAAATGAATTTAACCACGCCACGGCTATTGCCGGCATCGGCAATCCACCACGTTTTTGCGATGTTAGAACAACAGGGAATCACCTTAAGTGAAACCCAAGCCTTCCAAGATCGTCAGGTTTTTACCGCCTCTTTGTTTGATAAATTCGATAAAAATCAACCGCTCTTCATGACCGAAAAAAAGATGCGGTGAAGTCGCCTCGCCTTTGCGCAAGAAAATTGGTGGTATGTGCCGGTAACCACGGAACCAGGGGCTAAAACAAGCAACTGATTCAAAAATCATGCAAAAGTGCGGGTCAAAAATCAAATAAACACCATGAACAAACAATTATTGGATATCTGAGCGCCCAACTTGCCATGGACATTTTGGAATACGATGAGCAGCATCAACGTTTAGTTTGTCGCATTGAAAAGCTTGCCTACCCGATCAAAAACGGTATTCCGATATTATTAGCAGAACAGGCGAAACATTAAGCCAATCAGAGGAACAATAACATGACCCAATTCACCGTAATCATTCTCGCCCGTTACGCTTCCAGCCGTTTACCGGGCAAACCCGTTTAGCGAGACATTGCTGGCAAACCGATGATTCAACATGTTTTTGAACAAAGCCAAACAATCGTGGCGCCAGCCCGCGTGATTATCGCCACCGATAACGACCTAGTGGTAGCAGCTAACTTTTAGGTGCGGAAGTGTGCATGACGGCGAAAGCTCACAACTCCGGCACAGAACGCTTCGGCGGAGGTGGTGGAAAAACTGGCGATTCCCGACAACGAAATCATCGTGAATATTCAAGGCGATGAACCGCTATTCCGCCGGTGATCGTCAAACAAGTGGCAGAAAAATCTCGCCAAATACCCTGTCAACATGGCAAGCCTTGCGGTTAATATCGACGAGCCTGAAGAATTATTTAATCCCAACGGTGAAAGTGCTCAACGGATAAAGACGGCTATGTGCTTTATTTCTCCCGTGCAGTGATTCGCTGGGATCGCGATCAATTTGCGAAAATGAACGACGTAGCAAAATTGCAACTGAACACCCAATACCTGCGCCATATTGCGTTATGCTACCGCGCCGGTTTCATAAACAATATGTGCAATGGCAACCGACCGCATTAGAACACATCGAAAAACTGGAACAGTTACCGCGTGCTGGAACGAGATTCATGTAGAACTCGCAAAGAGGTGCCGGCTGTGAGGTGGATACCGCCGAAGATCTGGAAAAAGTGCGGTCGATTTTAACAAAGAAATCGCATTAATAAGCTCCTCTTTAGAAAGAGGCTGAAGATTTGACAGACAGAATTAACGGAGAAAATAATGTATGTCTTAACGCAATTAAGTAATTTACAATTTGTATTGCTATCAGGAATAACAGTCTCCCTAACCCCTCTTTACTAAAGAGGGGAATTACTAAAACTCAACGACGATAAGCTGCCCAATAATTTCAATATAAAGATCCGACAATTTCTTCATGATGACTTTTGACGCAAAAATTCCTCGCTAACGTACGCACTTACCGGGTGTTTATCGTATGTATGACGATGCAACACGGTGATTTATGTGGCAAAGCGAAAGATCTGAAAAAACGCTTATCCAGTTATTTTTCGTAAGCAGTTAAACAGCAAAAACGGAAGCGTTGGGTAGCTCAATTCATCATATTGAAACCACGATTACCACCTCGAAAGCAGAAGCACTCCCTGCTTGAGCACAATTACATCAAAACCTATCATGCGTTATAACGTGTTGTTGCGCGATGATAAATCCTATCCGTATATTTTTATTAACCAAAGAAACGCATCCTCGTATTACGTCTTACCGCGGATCGAAAAATCCAGGGGAATATTTCGGCCCTTACCCCAACGCCGGCGCAGTGCGTGAAACCTTGTCTTTGTTGCAAAACTGTTTCCCTATTCGGCAATGCGAAAAATTCGGTGTATAACAATCGCTCGCGCCCTTGTTTGCAATATCAAATCGGGCGTTGTCTTGCCCCCTGCGTGAAAGGTTATGTAACAGACGAAGCCTATACGCGCAAGTGAATTTTGCCCGCTTGTTCTTACAGGGCAAAGATCAACAAGTGTTGGATCATTTTGGTCAAACAAATGGAACAGGCAAGTCAGCAACTGAATTTTGACGAAGCGGCACGGATTCGCGATCAAATTCAGGCGGTGCGCGCGGTAATTGAAAAACAATTTGTCGCTAACGACCGCCATGACGACATTGATATTATCGCCATCGCCTACCAACTTGGCGTAGCTTGCGTGCAGGTGTTGTTTATCCGTCAGGGGAAAATTTTGGGTAATCGCAGTTACTTCCCGAAAGTACCAAGCAATACCAATCTGGCAGAACTCACGGAAACCTTTGTTGGGCAATTTTGTCTACAGGCACACCAAGGCAGAACCATTCCGAACACCATTATCGTGGATCGAAAAACTGGAAGAAAAAGCCGATTTGGAAAGCCTTGTTAAGCGACCAAGCGGGGCGAAAAGTTATCATTCAAAGATCATGCCAAAGGTGATAAAGAGCAAATACCTGCAACTCGCACAAATGAATGCAAAGCCGCATTGGTGACCAAGTTAAAACAATCTACCTTGCAACATGATCGCTATGCGCCTTGCAGGAGTTACTCGGCATTGATGTTATCAAACGCATGGAATGTTTTGACATCAGCCACACATGGGCGAACAAACCATTGCTTCCTGCGTGGTGTTCAATCAAGACGGACCGCTAAAATCCGATTACCGTCGTTTTTAACATCAGCGGCATCACCAAGGCGATGACTACGGCAGCCATGGAACAGGCACTGTTAAAACGCTACGACAAAAGATCTGGAAGAAGACAAAATCCCCGACATTATTTTTATTGACGGCGGCAAAGGGCAACTCAACCGTGCGCTACAAGTGTTTGAAAATCTCAAGGTAAAATGAATAAAAACCGACCGCACTTAATTGGTGTTGCCAAGGCGTCGATCGTCGTGCCGGCTTGAAACCCTAATTTTAAGCAAATGGGATAAAGATTGCATTTGCCATCGGACTAGCCCTCACTCCATTTAATCCAACATATCCGCGATGAAAGCCACAATCACGCTATCAGCGGACATCGTGAAACGCCAACAACATTTTACCCAGCGGCTTAGAAAGCATTGAGGCGTAGGCGCCAAACATGTAAGCCCTCCTCAAATACCTCGGCGACTACAAGGTGTTAAAAATGCTACCCTTGATGAAATCTGCCTCCGTCCCCGGCATTTCAAAAAGCCCTGGCGGAAAAAGATTTTTGAAACGTTGCAGCATTAAGACTTTGCCACGCAAAATAAAGAATGATTTGCTAAAAAGACAATTTTTATGCAAAAATCCGTTTATATTTATCTTGCTGGAATTCATGTGTAACAAACCTAACTCGCTACAGGCGTTTAAAGACTTATTGCGTCAGAGAAAATTCGGCTCGCAGAGGTGAAATTGTGACTGAATTGCAAAACTCGGATTTCATTCGATTAATCAATCGAAAAGTCTCCCGAATGCTCACCAAAGTCGGGGCGGTACGCACGCGTAATACGCATGGAAATGGTATGTGCCTTCCCACTGATCTCACCGTGCCACAAGCCGCCAGTTCACTGAAAGATTTGGTGTTGGATATCGATCATAACACTATGTTGATTGTGATTCGCTACCGGTCCGTGCGCGCGCAACTCATTGCTCGTTTGCTGGATTCGATCAGCAAAGCCGAAGGTATTTTTGAGGCAATATTGCCGGGGATGATACCATTTTTGTCACCCCAACCCGCGATACCGACATTCAGCAGATTGTTGCCAAAAATACGGGCATTATTTGATCATTCAAATGAATCCATTTAGACGCTTATGAGAATTCTTATTACCGGCGCAACCGGCTTTATTGGCACAGCCCTCGTGCCGCAACTTTTGGCTCGAAATCATCACCTCACCGCATTCGTGCGCGATATTTCAATGCCGCGCAGGCTAAACTCCCTTCTCCCAACATCGAATACATTAATACGCTAGATTATTTTCTCAACATTTGGATCGAGTTTGATGCCGTCATTAATCTGGCCGGTGAACCGATTTTTCACCGTCGTTGGACGGATGAACAAAAACATGCCGCCTAAAGACAGTCGCGTTGCTTTAACGCAACAACTGGCGGACTTAATTAATCCGCAGTACGACACCACCTTGTTTTATCTCCGGGTTCCGCGACCGGTTATTATGGCGATGGTCAGAGCAGGTTTTACATGAGGAAGCGCACCGGCAACAAACTTTATCGGTGAATTATGCCAAGCTTGGGAGGCGGCGGCATTACAGGCTCGCACGCGTTTGTATTATGCGAACCGGCATGGTCCTCGGCAAACAAGGTGCATTAGCTAAAATCGTGCACTCTATTCTTGTTGTCTCGGTGCGAAACTAGGTTCCGGCGACAATATTGGGCATGGATCGCCCCTTGAAGATATAGTAAAACGCGATGTTATTTTTACTCGAAACAGGATGCTTGCCAAGGCGTATTTAATCTCGTTGCGCCAGCGCCATTCGTCAAAAGACTTTCACGCTATGCTAGGGATGTGCGATCAAACGTCCTCAACAGCCCTTGCCGCACCGGCATTGATGTTGAAATGTCTTCTTGGGGAACGCTGCTCGCTATTACTGGACAGCCAGCATATTCAGTCTCAACATTTACTTGCACCAAGGCTTTCAATTCCGCTATCCGACATTGTCATCTTATTTGCCTGACCTGATTTGAGCGTTGCTTCAAACGTCATCATGCGGTGTGGTGTTATGGTGATCTAACCGTGGAGATGCATCCCGCTCCGTCCAGAGATACGCAGAGCCTTCTGTAGCGTGCGCAACTTGTTGCTGCGAAATCGTCGAATGCCCAAAAGGTACAATAAACGTCCCCTATGCGAGTTTGGCGTGCATCAAGAGCACGCCACACGCGACCTGATTTGAGCGTTGGCACCGGCATCTGTCATGGTGGGTGTTTATGGTCTCAACCGTGAAATTCTCCCATTCGTAACCAAAATACGCAGAGCTGTTAGCGTAGCGTGCAACTTTGTCGCACGATCATCGTAATGCCTGAAAGAGTTCTAAATAACGTTCCGTGCGTGGCTTTGATGGTGCATCAGGTGCACGCTACGCACCTGACACTGAGTTAAGCGTTGCTTCAAACGTCATGGTGGATATTTATGGTCGCACCGTGGACATTATCCTATTTCTCGTCAGAATACGTAGACTCCTATCAGCAAAGTGCGGTGAAAAATGAATATATTTCCTACCGCGCTTGTTGTCTCTATATAAAAACAGTCGCTTATGATCAAAGCGGCTGTTTGATGTATCTCTAAATTAAAGAACGCGACGCGACTGCGTGTATGTTTTGCCCAGTAGCTATCATCTCAGGGACTCAGATGATCACACCACGGCTTGTGCTAGAATGCATAAACTCGATTGTTACCAATATACACCCCTACATGATTATTTTTACGGAAGACTAAATCGCCCACTTTTAATTCATGCTTCTGAATTTGCTTGCCAACATGGCGTTGTTCCGCAGTGGAACGTGTAATGTCTAAACCGTAGGCTTTCAGAAAGGTTGTTTGCATAAAACCGGAGCAGTCGATGCCCCTTTAGTCAGACCCGCCTAAACGATAACGCGTACCTGCCCATTCTTGGTAGATTTTCGCAAGTCGTTTATCGGTAATCTCAGAATATTGGCGTGGTTTGTTGGTTTTTAGCGTGGTGCTAATGAGTTGATTTAATTGTTCTTCATCTTGTGCCGAGGCTGTTGAATTTTCAGATGTCGTAGAACAGGCCGTTAATACAAATAGCGGAAGAAGAATAAAAATTTCTTAAAACATAGGTAATCGTCGTTATTTTAAAAGTTATTTATACATAAAAATTCTCGGCGATCCTAGCGTAAAATAAAGAAAAATCCAGAAAAAGCTCAATTTAATTTTCATAAAAATTCATGTTTTATCGGATATATCGTGCATAAAAGAATTTTTATGCACGATATAGTGAATATTGAAGAGACTAGTTAGAAGTGTCTAATTCAGGGAAGGATTTCACCAAATCATCTACGGCTTTCATTTGTGAAACAAAGGCTTCAATTTATCTAACGGTAACGCTGACGGACCATCGCATTTGGCTTTGCTCGGTTCCGGGTGAGCTTCTAGGAATAGGCCTGCCAAACCAACCGCTAAACCGGCACGGGCAAGTTCGGTGACTTGCGCGACGGCCCACCGGAGGCAGCGCACAAACGGATCGCGACATTGCAATGAATGGGTCACATCAAAAATCACCGGACAACCTTTAGAGACATTTTTCATCACGCTGAAACCCAGCATATCAACAATTAAATTGTCATAGCCGAAATTCGTGCCACGATCGCACAAAATCACTTTATCGTTGCCGCATTCAGCGATTTTTTCCACAATATTGCCCATTTGTCCCGGACTTAAAAATTGCGGTTTTTCACATTAATGATCGCACCGGTACGCGCCATCGCTTCAACTAAATCTGTTTGGCGAGCAAGAAATGCCGGTAACTGAATAATATCCGCCACCTCCGCAACCGGTTGGCATTGATAAATTTCATGTACATCCGTAATGATTTTACACCGAATGTTTGCTTTAACTCAGCAAAAATTTTCAATCCCTGTTCCATGCCCGAGCTGCGATAAGAATGAATGGAAGAACGGTTTGCCTTATCAAAAGAGGCTTTAAACACATAAAGGCACGCCCAATTTTTGCGTCACTTCCACATATTTTTTCACACACTTGCATTGCCATATCGCGACTTTTCGAGCACATTCATGCCGCCAAATAAGACAAAGGGTTTATCGTTGGCAATTTGAATATCGCCTAATTGAATGCATTTATTTTGCATATGTCTTCCTTATTTATTTTCAATTTGAGCCCAACAACCTAAGGTTACGCGCTCATTATTTCCGTAATCCCGTAAAGTTTCAATCGATGTCCAAAAATTCTCTTGGAAAATCGACCGCACTTTTTCCCTTGTTGCCAACCGTGTTCCACTAACAGATAACCGCCTGTCCCGCATAAATTTCGGCGCATTGGCGATAATATGACGTAAGTCCGCATAGCCTTCTTCTTCCGCCACTAACGCAGACAAAGGGCTCAAAAGCGTACATCTCCTGGGTTAAATGTTCATCCCTTTGCATCAATATAAGGGCGGATTACTCACAATCAAATCAAATGTGCCTGTCACCTTGTCAAACCAATGACTTTTGTAAAAACTGACGTCTAACTGATTTTTTCCGCATTGGATGTCGCCAACGCCACCACATTCGGCATAACATCCACTCCAATAATTTCTAGCTGAATTTGCTGTTTTTGCGCAATCGGGTTTTTAATTCAGAGCTAACGCTAAAGGCAATCGCACCGTGCCGGTACCCAAATCTAAAATACGAAAAACGTTGAGAATGTTTGACCGCACTTTTGTAACGCCTCTGCAGAAATCGCCACGGCTTTTTTTCCACCAAAATTTCGGTATCCGGACGCGGAATCAGCGTACCCTGCTGAGACATTTAACGGCAACGACCAAAACTCTTTTTTTCACCGAGAAGATAAGCGATGGGTTCACCCTGCAAACGGCGGGATAAAAGGTGCGGTCAGTTTTCTTGTGTTTTTCGTCAAGCCGCTGTCTCGCCAAAAGCCAAAATAAATGCGCGATTTTTGTGTCACAAATTGCAATAACACCCTGTGCATCGGTTTTACCATTTTCAGCAGGATTTGCTTGATTTAACGCTTGCGCGGCGTGTTGCGAGCCATTGTTGGTAGTTCATGTTTTGTTCAATAAAAATGAACGAGCCGTTAAGCTCGTTCTCTCATTAATTCTGTTCGGACAATGCCGCCAACCGATCCGCCTGATATTCGGTGATAATCGGCTGAATCAAGTCGTCAATTTTACCGTTCATCACTTCATCTAAAGCGATAAATCGTCAGGGTTAATGCGGTGATCTGTCACACGCCCTTGTGGATAGTTGTAGGTACGAATCTTATCAGAACGGTCACCGGAACCCAAAAAGGTTACGACGGGTATCCGCTTGCTCTTGCGCCAATTTTTTCCTGTTCTTGTTGTACTAAACGGGAAGCCAGCACGGACAAGGCTTTTGGCTTTATTTTTATGTTGTGAACGCTCATCCCTGACACTCCACCACCATGCCGGTTGGAATATGCGTAATACGCACGGCGGAATCGGTTTTATTGATGTGCTGACCACCCGCACCGGAAGACGATAGGTGTCAATACGCAAATCTGACGGGTTAATTTCCGGCATTTCTGATTCCGGCAATTCCGGCATCACCGCAACAGTACACGCAGAGGTATGGATACGCCCTTGTGACTCAGTTTTTTGGTACACGTTGTACACGGTGACCGCCTGATTCAAATTTTAATTGACCCGTATAGGCACTCATCGCTCGACAAGCGCAATAATTTCTTTAAATCCGCCCTGCTCGCTTTCGTTTTCGCTCAGCACTTCAATCACGCCAGCATTTGGTTTCCACAACGACTGTACATACGGAAAAGATCGCCGGCGAAAATCCCGGCTTCATCACCACCGGTACCGGCGCGGATCTCAAGGTAGCAGTTATATTCGTCGTTCGGATCTTTCGGTAATAAGAGAATTTGTAAATGCTGCTCAACTTGTTCCAGTTCGGCTTTGGATTCTTCAATCTCCATTTCTGCCATTTCTTTCATTTCCGGATCGTCAAGCAGGAGCTGTGCTTCTTCTAAATTGGCATTGAGCTGATTCCAACGGCTAAAACTTTTCACCACGTCTTCAAGTTGCGCATATTCTTTGGAATAGGCTCTGAATTTATCTTGATCACTAATGACAGAAGCATCGCCTAGCAACGCTTCAAGCTCTTCATAACGTTCTTTTTAAGCTATCTAATTTATTGATAATAGAGGGTTTTCATTCTTTAACCTTCGAAGGAAAATGGAAAGGAAATAAAAATCGGGGCATTCTAGCACAGAATCGGCAGGTTGTTGAACTTTACATATAAGAAAGGCGCTACTAATGAACATGCGCGCCTTCCCAAAACTGGATTTTAAGCCTGAATTTGAGACGACTTTACACATACTCTACGTCAATAATTTCCAAATTCAACCACGCCACCCGGTGTCGTGATATTCACCACATCATCCACTTCTTTTGCCGACCAATCTCGCGCAATCGGTGAATTCACCGAAATCAAGCCGTTTTTAATATCCGCTTCATCTCCCTCACAATGCGGTAAGTGACTTCCTCATCTGTATTGGTGTTAACTAAAACTACCGTGCACCAAAATCACTTTGCCATTATTCGGCATTTTTTGTGACATCAATAATTTGGCAGTTCGCATAGCTTGCCTTCAATTTCCTGAATTCGTCCCCTTCGCAGAAGCCTTTGCGCTCACGGGCGGCATGATATTCCGCATTTTCTTTTAAAGTCGCCGTGTTCACGGGCTTCTGCAATGGCTTTTAATAATTTCCGGGCAGCGTTCGTTCTTTAAATACTCCAGCTCTTTGCGTAAAAGTTCTGCACCTCGAACCGTCATAGGAATTTGTTGCATATAAGATTTTCCTTAATTTAGATAAAGAAAAACTGCGTGGATCGCAACGATCCCCAGTATCAATTAATCATGTTGCGAGAAAACTTTACTCTCGTCTGTTCGCGTACTATTATTGTTCGTCTTACAAAAAAATAGCAACCACAACTCTGAATTATGTATAAGTTTTCACCACGTCGGATCTTTCCTCAAAACCCTTTATTTCTTACCTTAACCATGCCTCTGTACAGCTTCGCCAACGTTGATTTAAACCCCTATCTCAGCAACTTGCCCGAAGGCGCCAATCTGGCATTTATCGCTAAAAACCCTGCACCAAAGATAAAATTGTCGCTGATTATCACGGGACAAACCTTCATGTTGCCGGCGAGTACCCAAAAAGTCTTCACCGCGTTAGCCGCTAAACTCGCCCTCGGCGATTCGTTTCAATTTCAGACCGAACTTTTTAACCAACGGAGACATTCAAAACGGACAATTAAATGGCGATTTAATCGTGCGTTTCACCGGTGATCCGGATTTAACCAGTGGACAACTTTTTAATTTATTATCCGAACTGAAAAAGCAAAATATCAGTAAAATCACCGGCAATCTCATTTTGGATACCTCCGTATTCACCAGCCATGATCGCGGTTCAGGCTGGATTTGGAACGATTTTAACCAGTGTTTTAATGCCCCTACCGGCTGCGGGTAAACATTGATAATAACTGCTTTTATGTAGATATTGACGCCAAACCAATCGCCAGGTGAATCAGTGAAATTTAACGTGCCGTCACAATATCCCATCCAAGTGTTCGGACAGTTTATGTGGCAGACAAAGACGAAGCGCCTTATTGCCAGTTAGATGCGCTGGTGCGACAACAATCGCTATCAAGTGCAAAAAGCTGTTTGGCGCGCCAAGCCAAACCTTTCGGGTTAAGTTTTTGCTGTGCAAAGATCCTAACGCCTTTGCTGCCGCAATTATTCAACGTCAGCTCAAACGCCTTAACATTGAATTTAACGGACAAGTCCAACAACCCTATCGCCAACAACAAGGGCAAAGTATTAGCGCAACATTTCTCCAAGCCGTTGCCCGATCTTATCATGATGAAAAATCCGACAACCAAATCGCCGATGCCTTATTCCGCACGACGCTCTATCAACAATACAAACGGCTCGGCGTCTTTCCAGCTAGGCACTTAGCCATGAAACACGTCTTGACACAAGAGGGATTAAATTCGGCAGCAGCATTATCGCCGACGGCTCAGGCTTATCCGCCACAACCTCATCGCACCGCAAACCATAGTTACAGGTGTTGGATTACATCGCGAAAAATGAAGAAACGTTGCATCTATTAGACAGCTTCCTGTCGCCGGTGTGGACGGCACGATGAGTGGACGTGGCTTCTTTAATCAATCCGCCATTAGTCAAAAACGTCATCGCTAAAACCGGCGCACTGAAAAGGCGTTTATAATCTGGCAGGTTATCTCACCAACGCGCGAGGGTGAAAAAGTTGCTTCGTTCAATTTATCAATGGCTACTCCACCGGCGATCTTGAAAGCAAAAACCAAACGTGCGCCATTGGTACAATTTGAGCAGCGTGTATAACGCCTATACCAGTGATTTTGCCGAATCGAAGCAAGACACTGCAGCGACTGCACTTTTGTTTCGTTACACTTCTTGTCAGAGCATGCACGTAAC
>BNJU01001299.1_pt1 | contig 68088 bp, 59 predicted proteins | sample 8539281 | NCBI WGS metagenome assembly BNJU01 (sample SAMD00202456, study PRJDB9452) | human saliva metagenome | isolation source: human saliva | place: Japan
CAAACAACTCAAATGCTAATAATACTTATGTTAACTTTAATATTTAACAAATATAAACAATTGGTAGACGAGTGGACAAGTGAACGAGTGGACAAGTTGCTTGCGAAAAAGACAGAATAACAAGGTAAGTTGACAGGTAAACAAGTTAGACGAATAGACAAGTTGATTGCAAAGAGACAGGGTAACATGTGAACAAAGTATAAGGTCTTTAACTCCATTTTACCCCGTCCACCCATTCACTTCATATTCATAGGGGTATCTCGCATTCTACTCCCCTCCCTTTGGGGGAGGGGCTGCTTGGTGCTGTTGCTGTCGTTGTCGTTGCTGTTCTTTTTCTTTTCTGTCTTATATCAGTATTTCATAGGCGGTGCTACGTCCTCCCTCACTACTTTTCTTCAATATATCCTTTTTGACAAGGTCGTTGAGGTCACGAGTTGCGGTATCTTGCGAACAGTGATTTATCTTGTACCACTTAGAGGAAGTCAGCTTCCCTTCAAAACCATCGAGGAGCATGTTAAGCACCTTTCTTTGTCGCTCGTTTAGTTGAAGGTCCTTATGTTCATCCCAAAAGCGCACCTTTCTGATGATGCCTTCCGTTTTTTTCAAGTGCAGTATCTAAAGCCTTACGGAGTGTTTCAAGGAACCATACAATCCATTCTGTGATGTCTAATCCGCCGTGTTGTGCCTTCTCCAATTGTGTATAGTAGTCTTTTCGATGATTGAGAATCTCAGACGAAAGGCTGTAATATCTTTGTGAGGTATTGTCAGCCCTTGATAGTAACATCTCAGTTACCGTACGGCAGAGTCGCCCGTTACCATCGTCGAAAGGGTGAATCGTGACAAACCAGAGGTGGGCTACTGCCGCTTTTATTAATGGATCAATGCCAAGTGTTGTGTCGTCAATCCATGCCAATAGCTGTCTCATCAGCTGTGGCACATCACTACTTGGTGGCGCTTCATAATGCACTTTCTGTCGCCCCATAGCTCCCGACACAACCTGCATCACCTCTTTACCTTTTCGCCAATCGCCCACAGTAATCTTATACATTCCGCTATATCCTGTTGGGAATAGGGCAGAATGCCAGCCAAACAGTCTCTCTTTGGTAAGTGATTCTTGGAAATGCTGGGTAGCATCGAGCATCACTTGTACAACACCCTCGATATAATGGTCAGTTTTGGGCAAACCATCATGTGCGAGTCCTAACTGCCGAGCGACAGACGAACGTACACTATCTCTATTAAGCCTTTCTCCTTCTATCTCAGATGAATGAATAATCTCTTCCGTTAGCGAGTCCAGCATAGACTCTCCCTGCTCTTTAAATCCAAACATAGAAAGTCTACCGAGTAAGCTTCCACGCCGAAGACTTACCTCGGAGATAAGTGAACCAAGGGCGTTGTCTTGCCATGTCATCTTACGCAAATCAGCATTCTGCCATACATATTGATGCTTCATAGACCTCTGTTTTAATGCAACAAACTTACAACTTTTTTGCTATAATGCCAAGTCTTTGCGGAGAAAAAAAACGATTATTCTCCGCAAACTTGCGGAGAATATGCTTCCTATTCTCGGCGTGTGGGGCAAGTTGATGAGTAGACGAGTAAACAAGTTAGACAAGTAAACGAGTTGCTTGTGAAGAAAGACAGAGTAACAAGGTAAGTGGACAAGTGAACGAGTAGATGAGTAGACAAGTTGCTTGTATCAAAGACAAAGTAACATGGTAAGTTGACGAGTAGAGGAGTTAACAAGCAACTTGTTTACTTGTCTAACTTGTCCACTTGTTCACTATCATTCAGAAGGGCGTTAATAGCGTTCAAATTAACGCCCTTTTGGCTTGCAAAAGATGCCCTTTAAGACCCTTACTAACGCCCTTTTGAAATCCAATTAAGCACCTTTTAGTTTGCAATTTTGTAACCTATTGATTACCTGTTAGTTGCAGAGCAACTTTTTAAGTGGATTTTGTCGTGACTTTGAAGGGGGATTAAGCGAGAATAAGTAAAGATTTTTCGGAGTCTAATAACAGTCTTTCTTATCATTATTGCAAAAGTAATACCAACTACGAATTTCACTAATTACGCTAATGTTTTTTTATCCTTTGAACATTGAGGTTTGAACATTGAACTCCTTTTACCTTTGAACATTGAACTTTATGATATGTACCGTTAATGACTACGAATTTCACTAATTACGCTAAACTTATTGCTATATAATTCGTGTCATTCATGTAATTCGCAGTTAACCCAAGTTTAACAGGCAAAAATTATTTTTCATAAATTTTCAGGATAGTTCTACCAGATAAGCTACATAAAAATGAGAAGAAACCCAAGCAGATTTACGATAAGTTAAACTTAAAACACTCACCATTCAAAAAGAATAAAATTTGTAGATAAGTTGAACTTAAAACACTCACCATTCAAGAAGAATAAAATTTGTAGGACACAGCGTCCATAAGAAGAACGAGGAAAGTACGGTGATAGTTAGATTTAGACGAAAGTAGGTGTTAAATTTGGGTTAGTAAGATATTATATGCTTTAAATACCGTATATAGTAACTATTTTGTATATTTGCAAACAAAAAGAGATAACTATGCCTAAGTGAAATTATAAAAACAAATAGAAATGAATACTTTGAAGATATCGATAATTACTTGTTTTTTTCAATACTATATTCTCTCACATCTTTTGCAGAGGTAAAATCGAATGTCAGCATTGAAATAGGAGCTTCGACTCTATACCATCAGAGATAGATGGTGGATGTTGTGTCTTTTATAAGTATCCAAACAAAATGCGAAATAAAAGCTACATAATGGTGAATGACCTTGCAACTACAGCCTACATGATGATTAATCGTCATTTAGAAGAGTTTACTCTTGTATCAAATCAGAAAGACGTATTTTGGTACAAGAATAAAAGGTTTACTTTAAAAGTGACAATCAACCATACACAAAGCAAAGGTGATAATGAATGCTATAAAGTGAAAGGCATTCTTATTGTGGAAGATCGTAACAAGAATCAACGGAAACTATCTTTTTGCGGGAATTGTAGCTGGTAGTTTATACTTTGTTGTATTTGATGTAATTGATGTCTTACCCATAAGTAGTATATGAATAGCAGGTGTGTGGGGATGAGCATTCGCAAGTCCATATACATTATGTCCTAAGACTCTGTTGACAATTGGGTGTCTCGCTAACTATTGCTCCTTATATACCTACAACAGTAATAACCAGCTGTCATTATTAATGCTATGTTTTTATAGCAATTGCTGGATATTATCCTTTAATAAGATTACTAAGGTTTTTTTCTTATCATTATTGCAAAGTAATACCAACTACGAATTTTTACTAATTACGCCAATGATTTTTTTATCCTTTGAACATTGAGGTTTGAACATTGAACTCCTTTACCTTTGAAGTTTGAACTTTGAACATTGAACTTTATGATATGTACCTTTAATGACTACGAATTTCTCTAATTGCACTAATCCCTATTGCTAAATAATTCGTGTCATTCGCGTAATTCGTAATTAACTTTTTGAATTATGTTTTTAACCCCTTGAGCTTTGAACTGTCACTATATCGGTAATCATAATTATGGATTATGAATTATGAATTATGAATTAAAATAGTAATTATAAATTATATTTCAAGTCATCAACCTTTCCAATTCACTCCAATTCTTTCCAATTCTGCAAACATTGGAAAGAATTTGAAGGTTTTTAAGGAAGTAAGTGGACGAGTTAAACAAGTTGACAAGTAAACAAGATGCTTGTGAAAAAGGATAATAGATGATAGCAAAAAGAAAACGAGTGAATAAGGGGCAAGTAGACGAGTTAAACAAGTGAACGAGTGGACAAGATGCTTGTGAGAAAGGATAATAGATGATAGCAAAAAGAAAACGAGTGAACAAGTTAGGAACTCATTCACTCGTCATCTAAAATATGTTCGAATGTTACTTTTGAACGAGTAGACAAGTGGACAAGTTGACAAGTAGACGAGTTGACAAGTTACTTGTTAACCTATCTACTTGTTAACCATGTTACTCTGTCTTCTTCGCAAGCAACTTGTCTACTTGTCTACTCGTCAACCTGTCAACTTGTTAACCATGTTACTCTGTCTTCTTCGCAAGCAACTTGTTAACTCGTCAACTCGTCTACTTGTCAACTCTTCCTTGTAAGTTTTGGCTGCACATAGACCTCACCGATACCACGGTAGGCACCCATGACTGGTTTAGAGTCGGAGAAGCGATTCCAACCGTAAGAGGAGAAGGTTTGCTCAGAGGCAAGCTTCTGAGCCTCCTTGAAGACAAGGTTGCCAGCATCATCAATAGAGAGGAGGATGCTTTCCTGCGTACCATTGATAGCCGTCTCATGCTCCTTACTAAAGTCGTCAGCCACGATGACAGAGATAAAGTATTCGTAAACACCTGTCTGCACCTCATTCTTTGCAACGACCTTACCGTTGGTCATCTTGAAGCCACTACCAGGAATGAAGTCTACTGCCCACGTGTATTTGTTATCAACGATGAAGTTCGCCTTATTGGTACCCGTCGCCTCGATACGGACGTCAGAGGTTCTCTCAGACAATGTACGGTCAGCATTACGCATCTTTGCCGTCTGCTTATATTCGCCAACGAAGTCAGCCAATGAAGCTCTGCACCACCTTCAGCGAGTCAACTAAGCCAGCAGCCTTAGCGATAACCCATCCCACACGAGCCTTACCTGTAGTGTTCTCCGTTGCCTTTACGGTCAGTTCACTACCTTGCTCAGCAACAGAAAGCCAGTCGCCAGTCGTTGTATAGGTGACAGGAACGTTAGCCGTAGCAATCATTGTCTTCTGCACCGCCTTATCGTCAGTGAAGACATCCCTGCCCAGCAGGAGTCCGAAGGTGATACCCTCTTGTTGAACATTAATGGTAATAGAGTCGCCCTGCGCGTCCTTAACAACCAAGAGCGTGTTACGCGTCTGTGGACTGGTATTTGTAGTAGCCGTCAACAAGAGCGTCTCAGCCTTCTTCGTAACCGTCAGCCACGCATCCTGCGCATAAGCTTGAGCAGGTTCAGAGCCCATCTTCACCTCATTCTCACCACCAATCACGTTGAACGCCGTCTGCGCCTTTACGACCTTCAATCCCGCAGCATACTCAGGCAGTTCGTTATTATCGTTGCTGCATGCCGTCCCAAGAACGGCAGCTGCAACGAGTAGGAATATAGAAATATACTTCTTCATAATTAATTAATTTTCGTCATGTACTGGATATTTGGCAATGTGAAGGCAAATACGTAGTTGCCTTGAGCATCGGTGACAGGCTGGAGGTCCTCGCCATAAGCCACACCGAAGAAGAGTCAACAGCATGTCCTGTAATCTGACCACTGTCTTCAGCCTTAGCACGCTGCATATCTTCATCCCATGTGAAGAACAAGCTACCCTTACCTTCACCGAAGAGTTTGCCCTCCTTCTGCGATGCTGGAATCATTACGATACCCGCAGGATACTTATAAGTAGGGTCAGTAACAGGCTGTCCAGGAAGCTCGAGGTGGCCCGTAGCAGGGTCGTAAGTCAAGAGAATCTCATAGTTGATATTATTAATATTCAACTTACCCTTCAGCGTATTGGCAACAGAGCCCATCTCCAAAGTAAGCTGATACGCTTACGCAGGTTGGTCTTGAGTTGCCATTCACCAATCCAGAAGTCGATATTCTTATGACTCTTAGGCAAGAACTGAATGATTTTAAGGTCGTCTTGTGTCAGCGAGTGGTCTTCTTCGTTCCATGTAAAGTGCTGATACTTCTTGTTGCCGATGACGATAGGCTCACGAAGAACGATACCTGTATTGGTCGTACAATAAGGCATCTCCCACTTCTTATCGCCCAAGGTGACGCTAAGACGTCTAACCTCCTGCGTGAGTGTTCCCTGTCCTAAGGTGTCATTACCCAAGACAAAGTCGTAGGTCTCGACATTCATACCCTCCATTACGGTAGCAAGACCGAGCATATACTCCTCCCAATTAGTACCCTTTGGCAGACGAGTAAGCACCATCTCATTGTGCCACTTACGTCCTTTCAAGAAGATACTATCGTTGGTTGCACGGAGGATAGAGAACTCATAGTCGCCCTGCGCACCATCAGGACTACCCAACCAAGTCTCAGCCAATGGGTGAATCACTGCGTTATACTCATTGAATGACAAGGTAGGACCCAAGTCCTTCACTACATCGTAGCCCGAAGTAGCCTTTGCCTCAATGTCCTTCACGTCACCCATAGCGGTAACATGACCATTCTTGAACTTCAGCAACAGCGTATAACCACCGTAGCTATAGTTCTTTCCTGTATAATACTGCATTACCCAACCATCCTCTGACGACTCTAAAAGTGCCTTATAGTCAGCAACCTTCTTCTCAATTCGCTCAGCCGCAGGGAGGTCGAAAGTGGTCGTATCGTCATGTAGACACGATTGCAAAGAAAGTGTCAGTACGATAGCCATGAATAGTAAATATACCTTTTTCATTTGCGTATTCATTTACTTTTATCAGGTTCTGAACTTAGTCTTTCGTGCTCTCTCACACCCTTGCATGGGGAGTTTCAGGCTAAGTCAGAAGCCCTTGTTTATTTTTTTATTGATAATACGTACACTGCCCGTTCTCTTATTCCAGTGTGTTCAGGTCGAGTGTACCAATCTTTCCACCTCTTCTGAGGATTGCATTGCGCAGCAGTTCGATGTCAACATTCCATGAATTGCTCATGTACTCGCGAATGATCTTCAGCTTTTTGTTGATAATCGTACCGCCCTTGTTACCTGCATTCTTCATGATTGTAGCCCAATCCTCTGGCGTACTGGTCACGTAGATAGAGTAAAGTTCGGCGATATCCTCAGCAGGATTCTCCATAGAGTAAGCCGAAACGAAACCCATGCTCTGCGCCTTCTTGTCAGGGATAGAAGTCCAGTTACCACTTACGTAGTCAGAGCGTGAGATGTTATCATACGACTCATCGTAAGGCTTCTTCTGATTAAGAATGTGCATGAACTCATGGTGCATCGTGTGGAAATAGTAGTTATTCATACTACCATAATCCTTCAGCTGGTCATCGGTAAGGGCATTTACCTTACCTAATCTTACCTTATAACCACCCTCAGCACTACCGATTACCTCCGTGCGATAACGTGTGTAACCTGGAGTACCTGTCACTAAGATGATACGTGGGGCATTCTCCTTGATGAAGTCAAGTCCGACGGTCTCTGCATAAGCATCAAACCACATATACTTTGTGAGGATCGCCAACTTCACCGTCTTTGCAGAGTCGGCAGGAACGAAGTTGTAAGCCTGCTCAGTCTCCTCTGTCTTCAGACGATATTGGAAGTCTATATTATAAGGCATGGTGTAGTTCTTGTACAACCACTGGTCGAAAGCATTACGCTCCACAGCCTTCGTTGAGAAGATAGAGTCACCGCTTATCTTGTCATCACTACATGAAGACAAGACTGCGCCACAGCTGACAAGAGCGATTGCAACCAAATATAAATACTTTTTCATAACCTATCGTTTAATTATTACGTGGATTAGGTTTCACACCCGCTGTGATGACGTCCTGTGGCAACTGAATAGCCAAGCGTGGGTCGCCAACCTTCATAGAGTCGGTTACGGCAGTAACGTTTGACTGCACATCAACCTTTCTACGATACATTGTGATACCATAACGTTTAACATCCTGCAGACGAAAACCCTCATGGATGGTAACTAATCGCTTCAACTGTAAGAGACACTGCAAGAGAGGTTCCTGTGTGGTAGCCTCAACAGTGAACAATGGATTGAGTTTCTTCTTTGGTGTTGGCTTTGTTGGTGTGTAATAAGCCATTGAACCATAGAAGTCTTGAATGTCTGCAAGTGTGAGTTGCTTTCTATTCTTTGAGAAGACAGTCAACTCGGTGTTGATGTCTTTCAATGCCTTGTCATACTGACCTAAGAGGGCATAAGCCTCAGCACGCTCAAGCAAGGTGATGTCTGTGCTGAATACTGCATACTCTCCGTAAGGTACTCCAATCTCCGCAGTTGCGTCAATCACCTTTGGTACGTATGGAAGCTTGCGCAAGCAATACTTTGATACACCATTATTATACAGAACAGTATAGTTCAAACTTGAACCGCTGTCACCCCATGGACCCGGAGCCTGCAGAGTTTCATTCTTACTAATCAATTCGCCATGCGCATACTTGCTACCAGCCTGAATAGGAATACTGATAACACCCCACTGTGAAGGAACTGGCAACAACATGATGTTCGCATTGTTGCTTGCATTCACAAAGGCGTTTGGCTGTACGTTACCACTTGGACCCAAGCGGTTCCATTCTGCCCAGTTGCGGAGGATATCGGCTGGCTGATCGCCCAATACCATGTTAGCATACTTCACCGCCTTGTCATACTGTTGTGCATAGAGATAGAAGCGAGTTGCGAAAGCGTAAGCTGCCTGCTTGGTGAAGTGGAACTTAGGCTTCGCATACTTTGTACCGACAAGAGAAATACCCTTCAGCATATCTGCCTCAATCTTCTGATAAAGCTCAGCTAATGTGCCACGCTCTATCAATCTACCAACAACCTTCTCTGGCTCTGTTGGATAAGGCAAACCCAACTCTTTGGTAGCCGTAGTCTTGTCGTAAGCCTGACAGAAGACAGTTGACAACTGGAACATTGAGAACGCTCTGCAAAGCAAAGCCTCGCCCAACTGCTCCTGATATTCATCTTGATTTGACACACTATTGATAAAAGCAATCGCCTCATTACAAGAAGAGATAGCAGCATAATGTGCCGACCACAACTGGTAAGGAGTCTCCGTATTGCTCACATCGTCAATATCTTTCCACTGATAAGCCTGCTCTTGGAAACGGTCGAACGCACTCCAAGTACTATGCAGTTGCTCGTCAGTATTGTCCGAATACATCTCAGTGAGGTAAGCTGGGTGCGCTTGTGGATAAGCACTCACCAACAACTGGCTCACTTCCGTAGGATTCTTAAGGTCCATACGGCTGTCTGGATACTTGTCAAGGAAGTCGTTACACGACGTTAGTGCTAACGCTAATGCAGCCACTGGCAAGTATAGAATATATTTTTTGACCTTCATCTTCATAAAGTTTTAAAGTCCAAGTTTTACTGTTAACGTAAATTGTTTTGGCATAGGCGATGCTACACCACCCACATTATAGAACTCTGGGTCCTGACCATTGAGTCGCTTGTCAGCATAGAGTAGGAAGAGGTTGGTAGCTTGAAGCTTCAACGATACGTTCTTAATCATACTGTTCTGGAACATCTGTGCAGGGAAGTCATAGCCTAAAGAAATCTCTTTGAGGCGGATGAAGTCGCCCTTTGCAATACGTGCATCGCTGTAGTTGTAAGCGTTGTAACCCAAGCGAACATTGGTGTTTGCCATATACTGGCTCTTTGAAAGGATACCCGGAACGTTGGTTTCCTTCTCCTCACCTGCTGCCATCCAACGGTTCTTGAACGCATTGGTCATGGAAACGAGGTCGTTATAACGTGCACGGAACTTAGGATCAAGGCGTACGACATTACCGAAGGCATAAGTGAAGAACACGTTCAGACGGAAACCACGATAGGTGAACATATTGCCAAGCGAACCCGTATGTGGTGGGTCGGTAGGACCTTCATACTTCAAGAAGTCGGTCTTTGTACGCTCTTGGAAGTTGATATCGTCGGTTGTCACCTGTCCCTTCTCGTTGAGTACCATTGGCATACCATCGCTGTTCAAGCCCATGAATGGGATTGAGAACAAGGCACGAGCAGGATAACCCTTCTTCGCAAAACCATTGCCACTCACAAGACTCATCACGTTACCTTGATTGAAGAGCTTTGTAATCTCGGTCGTTGCATAAGAATAGATGAAGCTCGTTGTCCAAGAGAAGTTCTTCTTCTTAATATTTACAGAAGAGATACTCAGCTCAAGACCATTAGAATTCATCTCGGCAACGTTAGCAGCACGGATAATCTCACCACCCAAACCAGCTGTTACCATCGGACCAATCTCGTCGAAGTTTCTACGTGTGTAGTAGTCGAAGGTGATACCCAAGCGGTTGTTCCACAGTGAAGCATCGAAGCCAAGGTTCAACTCGTTCTTCTTCTCATAAGTAAGGGTTGAGTTTGCCAACTCGCTCAGTTCAAGCTGTGGTTCTGATCTTCTGCAAAGAGACGGAAAGGAGTTGAAGCGGTGATGATAGCGGTTGAGTTGCTATAAGAAGCATCTGGAGGCGTACCCGTAAGACTGTAAGAGGCACGCAGGGTAAGTTTGTTCAATGGAGAGAGCTTGTTAAACCAGTTCTCCTCATGTACGTTCCATGCACCAGACACGTTCCATGTTGGCATCCAGCGTGCACTTGAGTTACGACCCATCTGGTTTGAACCCTCATAACGAAGTGTACCATTGAAGACGTAACGGCCCTGATAGCTGTAAGTAGTGTTACCATAGAAGGCTACACTGCGTGAGTTGGTTGGGTTAATAGTATAATAGGTATTGCCCGACTCCAATGCACGTTTGAAATACTGATAGATATAGAATGGCACCATACCGGCATCATAACGCAGACCAGCACCCTCGAAAGCATTGCGCTGACGTTCGATGCTCTTCAACTCCATACCACCAAAGAGGTTCATGATATGCTTCTCGGCAAAGGTGTGACTATAGTTTGCCGTTGCACGAATGTCATAATCGCTCATGCGGTTATCGCCCTTATGATACAAACCACCGTATGGCAACACGGTCATTGGCAACACGTAAGGGTTATTAGGGTCCTTATAAAGATACTTGTTGGCATCGCGGATAATTCCGTTTGACATCGCACGATAAGCCAATGCCTGATTGGATTCATCCTTCACAAAATGCTCCTGAGTTGAAGCCATATACTTAAATGCACCCAAGACTGACAGCTCCAGACCCTTGACAGGCTTGTACTTCAATTCCAATTGGAAACGAGCATCGAGCGTGTTGAGGTCGATATAGTTGTTATTCAACTCGTTGAAGATGTTGAATGGTGCATAATTCGCTACATAGGTTGCTGATGGGTCAAGTACACGTGAGGTGTTGCTTGCGTAGGAGTAAGGGTTGATATCGAAGTCACGCTTCACCTCACCACCTACTACGTCAACGTCTTGTCCCAAGGTTCCCGGTGCACGCTGCTTACGATAAGCGGCACCACCAATGAGGTTCAACGACAGCTTGTCTGACAAATGCTGTGTGAGATTCACATTGAGCGTATAACGGTTTACGTTGCTCTGCTTATACCATCCTGGGTCTAACAATGCACTGAACGATGCATAGTAGTTTGATTTCTGTGTACCACCGCTCAAGCTGATAGAGTGGCTCTGCATAATATTAGATGAGAACAACTCCTTAAACCAGTTGGTATTGCGGAACTCTGCACGCTGTAGATAGCGGTTGCGTGCCTCTGTGGTGTTCTCTAAGGCAAAACGCCCTGTACGTGCATTATACGTGTTAATCAGCTCGTACATCTTTCCATATACACCATACTCGCTACCATTGAGTACTTCTGAGAAGTTCAACCAACCTTTGTCTGCCAACTCTCTATAAATACCCATCTGCTCCTTTGAGTCGAGGATATCGAAGTTACTATAAGAGGGAACGAGGCGAGAGGTGAACTCACCGGTATAGCTGATGTGTGCCTGTCCTTGCTTACCTTTCTTCGTAGTAACGACAATCACACCTGCCATCGCACGCGCACCATAGATAGAAGTTGCCGAACCGTCCTTCAGAATCTGGAAACTCTCGATGTCATCGGCATTAAGACCTGCTATCGCAGAAGAGATAAGCGTCTCTGGATTACCTGATGCCAAGTCGTCTGCACCAACATTGGCTGCGTCTTCCATGATGACACCATCGACAACCCAAAGTGGCTTACTGCTACCATAGATAGAGGTGGCACCACGGATACGGATCTTTGGTGACGTACCGAAGGTTCCGCTGACGTTCTGAACAGACACACCTGCTGCCTGACCTTCAAGCGAACGGCTGATATCTGCCACACCACTCAGGCGTGCCTTCTCAGCATCAACCTTGTCCGTTGCACCCGTAAAGAGACGGCGGTCGGTGCGGGTAAGACCCGTAACAACAACCTCGTTCAGTGTCTGAGTGCTTGACTTTAGCACCACCTTCATGTCGGTAGTACCCTTCAGCGTCTGCGATGCCATACCGATGTAGCCCACAGTGATCTGAGGATTAGCAACGTCAGTGGTAAGCGAAAACTTACCATCAACATCGGTTACTGCACCCGACTTGGTGCCCACGACCATAATGGTAGCACCGATAACGGGTTCGTTATCGTCGGCAGCCACTACGGTACCCGAAATTTTAGTTTGTGCCAATGCTGCGCTTACGCACATAAACAGCATGGCAAAACACATAAGTAACTTTTTACTCATAAACTTTGTTATATTTAGTCTGATCTTATTAAATCCGATTGTGAAACACTTTCTCTATCATATAAAAGGACAAACAAAACTCTTCTTGAGCCTTCCATACACAGTGACTACAGCTTAAACTCATAGTATAAAATATCTATAATCTCAACAAACATGTGATACATATGTATTAAATAATTTGCAAATATAGCAAAAATTTATTGAAAATGCAAGGTTGTGAAGTTTTTTTGTTGACGAGTAGGCAAGTGGACAAGTGAACGAGTAGACGAGTGAACCAGTTGCTTGTAGATAGGGTAAATAAAAGACAGAGTAACATGGTTAACAAGTAGACAAGTCAACGAGTGGACGAGTGAACCAGTTGCTTGCAAAGAAAGACAGAGTAACATGAGAACGAGTTTTCCTTTATAACAAGTAACTTGTTTACTCGTCTACTACCCTCCTTAACAAGCAACTTGTTTACTCATCAACTTGTAAACTCGTTCACTCGTCTACTTAAACACAGCTCTCAGCACCTCGTGTCCATTGCTATACACCTCCCATAGTTCTGCACATTCGTCTATGATTGCATACCATGAGGTTATTGTTCCTTCGGTTCTTTCAACCACACCCCATCTTTCTTAAGATAAACAATTGGCTCTACATCAAATTTGAAACCCTCAATGGGGGTACGTTCCTCCCAAATGTCAGTTACTTCTTCAATAAACTTTTTGTATGGGATTTCTATATAACGATCTCCATTATCTAAAAAAATCCTAATAAGCATGTCTGAGTTTCCAAATCTGGGAATAGGATGATATTACCATCTGACACAACCGTATTCGGAGTATATTTTTCCCCTTGATATTTACAATAACAATATTTATAGAATGCAGAATACTCATAACTACGTCCATACGGAATATATAGCTTATAATAACTACCTTCTTTCCTAAACCCTAATTTTTAAAAAGAAATCATTTTTAGTAAAAATCTTCCAATAAGGGGTATCAAACTCCTGGCTAAATTCCATATTCAACCAATACCCATATATATATATATATAATTGCCTCTCTTTAAATAACTAACATCCTTTAAAAACCATATAACAAAAATTATTTTTATTGTATTAAACTTTTCCATCTTTATACACTGCTCGCAGCGTTTCTCTTCCATCATTGAAAACTTCCCAAAGTTCAGCGCCATCTTCAAAATCTATCCTTTGTAACAAATTCCATTCAGGTATTCCTAATCTACCATTGTTACCAGAGGTAAATCCTATGGAAGTAAATGGATAATCCACATCTTCTGAAGTAGGGATGACAAGTATCTGTGAAGTATCTTCTTATTTAAATAGGATTACTGTTATTCATTCGCGCTTTATTTGATGTTTCTCTTATACCATGCACCATGCAGATTCTCTTCAATATATGAATTATCTTTGAACAGATAGACTAATGGTTCTACATCAAAAACAAAATCAGAAATAGGCTTTCGCTCTTCCCAAATAATTGGAGATGAAGCTATGAATTCCTCATAAGGAACTTCTATTCGGCTATCATCATGGTCATTTAGCTTAAGGTGTCTTCTCGTTTTACGTTCGTTGGGGGATAGTATGAATAATCCATGCCATATATTCTCAACTTCATACTTGTACCCCAAGTAAATGCAATACATGCGACTTTCATAGGCGGAATAAGGATACTTCTGATCCATTTTAAGGAATAGCTTAAAATACTCTCCGCTTTTTGAGAATAACCTTGAATCAACCTCTTCTTTCGTATAGATATACCAGAACCACATATTGTCATTATTACAGTAAGTATCTAATCGTAGTTCTTTTCCATTTATTAAGATTCGCTTACCTACCTTTTTTTCTATTTTCATCATTTGATAACTATAAATTTTTCCTTCTTTGAATACTGCATATAAGGTTTGCTTATCATCACGTGTTATCTTCCAAATTTCAGTTCCATCTTCAATAGAAACTCCAAGACCTCTTGGTATCGTAAATTCTGGAACCCCAATTCTTCCTTTTATTCCAGCTGTAAAACTATGTGAAGTGAAAGGAGAATCCTAATCATCAAAAGTACCACCTTTTGGGGATAACAATATTTTTCAGGAATATCTTTTGATTTGAATCTTATGACCACACAACTATTATTTAAAAAGATGCAACTTAATGTCCTTGTTTTACTCCTCCACCAACCAAATACCATCTTTTTTTAAGATAAACAATTGGCTCTACATCAAATTTGAAACCCTCTATTGGTCTGCGTTCCTCCCAAATGTCAGAAATTTCCTCTTCCATCGCCTCATATATGGGGTCATATCCGTGTCTTGGAAAATCTTTGAAATATTTCATTGCTTCTTCTAATGGACGAAGTATAAATTTGCCTTCTGAAGAATTCTCTACAAAGAAATTAAATCCCTTATATTTAACAAAGGTTATTGTATTAAAAGGCGCTTGAAATATCTTTTTTTGAAACATATTTATAGCTTATTATATTATTATGTTGCAAGAAACCTATTTTGCTCAACTTTTCATATTGGCACTTTCTATCTATTAATTCAAACATATCAGGATTATCTGTTTTATAAAAATAATACTCTTGTGATAGATAGATAGCAAAATTTCCTCGTTTGTACGTTCTCATAAAATTACTTTTATAGATATAAATTTATTTTTCTTTTCTTGCTAAATATTACTTTTTAATATCTCTCTGCCATCGCTAAAAACTTCATACAACTCTGCTCCATCGTATAGCTCGGCATAAAATTGGTTTCTAAATTTAAATTTGGCAAAGTCAAGTACCAAGTGCGAATTTACTTAATCTTTTTGTTAAAAAACAAATTCTGGGGGTCTACATTTCAACTTTTATCTTTATCATGTGATTTCGAGACTTCAATTGGTAACATGGTAAGTGGACAAGTCAACGAGTGGACGAGTGAACAAGTTGCTTGTAGATAGGGTAAATAAAAAGACAGAGTAACATGGTAAGTAGACGAGGTCAACGAGTGGACGAGTAAACCAGTTGCTTGTAGACAGGGTAAATAAAAGACAGAGTAACATGGTAAGTGGACAAGTGAACGAGTGGACAAGTTAACAAGTTGCTTGCGAAGTCGAAAACCCCATCCTGTTTCTCCAATGACAGCCGAGATAACAAGTGACCAATGCCAAACTTGCCAAAAAGATGAAATAAATCATCACTCATTCGAGTTTTAACACTCAAAAAGTTTGGATAACTCACTTGTTTTCTCTATTTTTGCTTCCATAACAGTTTTGTTGTCTTGTCTTTTAAAATCAGTTCTTTAGCGATTACTAATTTACAAAAGAAAAATTCGACAAACTGTTATTTTTTTCTATCTATTTATTAGGGTGGGAAACTTTAGTTATAAATATTCGATGAGACAATGAATCTAAAGAAAATATTAAAGGAAGAAGCTACTTGGGATTTCTTGGCCTTTAGCGGGTCTGTTGATACTACTCTATATGGGATCGAATGTCATTATAGATACGTATTTCTATATGATATCATTAAACATTTTTGATTTTTTTCTGTTTTCTTATATAATACTTAGGATAAAGAAAAAAATGCATTACTACTCTTATGTTGTAGGCTGTGCGTTTTTTGTAGTTTGGTTAATCTTTTACATTATATGCGATTTGAAAAGCAGAAGTTTGAAAGGTTATATGACCAAACAACTTCCAGTATTGTATTATATTCCAACGGGTTCTGGAGGGAGGTGGTCCAGTAGTGGATTTAGAATAGAATGTAAAGGAGGTAAGATAAAAATCCCAACATCTCATGAATCAGATAGCCTATATCAGATTTACGGGGACTCGGTTATCAATCATATCGTAGTACGATTTTTGCTAAAGGAACCTTTTCCTGATGTATATTATGTAGATAGCGCACGAATAACTTATAAGTAAGTTAGTTCTTTCTAAAACATACTTTACAGATTGACTTATAACAAATTAAATAGAAAGGGATATAAATGAACATGAGAATTATAACCTTTATAGGTCTAATTACATTTATAATTAGCTGCTTTCTACCATGCTTCTCTGTAAGAGATAGTTCCTTTGATTACATGGGATACACGGCTTTATTCTTGGGATGGGCTGGAGTATTTATAAATAGCGAACTAACTGTTTATTATATATCATGGTATGCGAATATTCTTTTCTTGATATCTTTATTTATAAAGAGAAAGTGTATCGGGATAATATTATTAACAGGCAGTCTCATTTTTAGGATGCTTATTCCACGGATGCCCCTATATTGTTATTAACGAAGCTGGAAAACATAGTGATATTGTTTCATTGCAGATTGGATACTACGTATGGATTTTTAAGCTTTTTTTCATTTTACTTATAGGAAGGATTTTAAGATATAAAAAAATAAAATTATCATGAGTATGAAGTACCTTTTTATTATTAGTGTTATCCGTTTGTTTTTTTCGTGTATAGAGCCCTAACGTAAAAGACATGTTAGGAGATGATTTTAGGTTGTATAAACATACGCCTGCGTGGTCTTTTAGCAAAGGCTGTTGAGGATGAAGATACTACAGAGATTTCTAAACAAGTTTTACAGATGCATATTCCTGTAGATTACCGAGATCCAAAGTACAAGCAGACTCTTTTGATGTTAGCAACACGTACTAATAAAATAGAATCCGTTGAGAAATTATTAGAGTTAGGAGCTAATCCTAATGCACATAATGACTCCACTAAATACTTTGGACAAAGTGCTGTCTTATTAGCTTGTCGCTTTACTGGACCCTCAAGTAAAATACTTGCTTTATTACTGAAATATGGAGGAGACCCAAATTCAACAGCTTGTGGAGTTCAGGAGGATGGTTTAGGGAGATATTGTACCAATGAGAGAATTTGCTTTAAGTGCTGCTGTGTTTTCCTCCTTTGAGAAGGTTAAATTATTAGTTGATGCAGGAGCAAACATTAATTATGCAACATCTACTGAAAATTGCGCAATAGAAAATTGTATGATTCATGGCAGGATGGATATTATGTTATATCTTCTACAAAAAGGAGCAGACTATCGCAGAAAGTTTACAGAAATAGACATAGATAAGCCTGATTACCCTACTTTTGAAGTAGACATTCTATATAAATTACGCAAATGCGTATACCCAATTGGTTCAAAAGGCATACAAAGAGAAAAATGAAAGTTGTTAATTTCTTGAAGAGAAAGGGATTAGATTATTGGAAATCACCAATACCAAGTGGGATGTATGGGGTTATAATGCGTGAGATAGCCCCTAAAAATAAAGCAGACTTCGATTATTATATAAAGCATTATTAAATTGGTCTCTTTACGGTAATGATTTTGATTCAAACATATAATAAAAAGAAATGAACATTGAAATTATCGATTATGATACATATAAAAGATTAAATTATGATTCAGTATTCAAAGACTATCATAATGATTCTTATCGAATATATGGGAAGATAGTGGAAGGCGATTCCTATGCAAAAATTGCTTGGTCAAGTGACCTATTACGCCCTCAGTTCATAGAAGTATTCCCTAAGATATTTGCTATAGGAATTGATCAAGATTTTGCTATCTATGATTTTGACTTGAAACGTAGAATAATGTATTTAGACTTAGGCTTTTCTTTTTTTGTGAAATGGCTATATTTGAAAAGAAAATACTTATTGCTACTGAGTTAGAAGTTATCGTTATAGATACACAGCAATATAAAGTTATAGATACGATTCCATTGCAAGATACATACGATAAAAATGAAAATTAATTGTGGTGAAGTTAAAATCTATTGTATGGATCATTCTTTTTGAAATATTATTACAGAAAAACTCGATAAAAGGTGGGGGGATGCCCTAAAAGTAAGCAATCTCAGCACATCTGTAACACACTTTATATCAAAACGTTAGGAAAGTCCATCTGAAAAGGTGCTTAATTGGACTTCAAAAGGGCGTTAGTAAGCGTCTTAAAGGGCACCTTTTGCAAGGCAAAAGGGCGTCTTTGAGAAGCTAAAAGACCATATGTTGAAACACAGTATGTAGAAAATTATTTACAAACAAACACCCCTCCACAACCTCCCCCTCTCTGTGTGACTTTTATATATAGTAGGCTTACTTTATCACTCCATATTTCGGAAGAACTTGATGCTATCTTCCCATATCATGAGGGATTGGCAGCCGTTGCAGTACGATAGCATCGCTAATTATCGTCAGGTTAAGAATAATAAGGTCCTTGTCTTGAAGGATGGTAAGTGGAAGGCTCTCCAACTCAGCGGTCGCTGACCAAAGGAAATAATGAGGAGAGGGTGTGTAAATTTTGGTAAATTATAATCATTTATCGACAGATAGTTGTTAAGATTACTCTTAAAGGTAAAAAATATTCTCATTTCCCGTGGAAAAGTAGTAATTTTGTAGCCGATAAACCCATGTTAGACAAACTTACGATCAATGCTCGTTGAGGAGATGAAACGTTTTAAGGAGTTATTTTTTATACCGATACTATTCGTATGTCTTTGTTGTCAGGCAAAGGCATCTGCCGTATTGCAAGATAGCATACAGCTTGCGGACTCAATAAAAACGGTTGATAGTTTAAGCCTTGTTGCTGACACAGGTTTAGTTCCCTCTATAAAATGTGTTCCTGCAGAGGGAGAGGAAAAGTCTTGTAACACTTGTAAGCCGCATTTTGATAGGATAATATATACTTGTGCACCACTTATTATAAACGGTCTTATCATGAAAGGGCAGAGTAGGCAATTTCGTGGTTTGCGAAATGACTATATACCAAGATTTGATAGGAGTTTAGATAACTACACGCAGTATCTCCCTGCTGCCGTTATGCTTGGCTTAAAGGTTAGTGGCGTGAAAGGTAGAAGTAGCTGGGGGCGTATGCTTGCCTCTAATGCTATGTCGGTAGCGTTGATGGCAGGTATTGTTAATTCGTTAAAATATTCTGCTCAAGTAGAGCGTCCAGATGGTACGGACCTACGCTCTTTCCCTTCTGGGCACACTGCGACAGCCTTTATGACTGCTACCATGCTGAATAAGGAGTATGGCTATCGGAGTCCGTGGATAGGTGTCGGTGCTTACACAGTGGCAGCAGCGACAGGTTTAATGCGTATGGCAAACAATAAGCATTGGCTGAGCGACGTACTGACAGGGGCAGGCGTAGGTATTGTGGCTACAGAGTTGGGCTATTATTTTACGGATTTGATATTTAAGGAGCATGGGTTAAGAAAGGCTGATGTAGAGGAAAAGTTTGATAAGCTACAAAAGCCGTCATACGTTGGTCTTAATTTTCTTATTAATGAGCCGTTAGGTAAGTATCTCAATGGGAAAGGCTCAAAAGTTAAGGTGTCGCGTGGATGTACCTCAGCTGTTGAGGGAGCCTACTTCTTTAATCCCTATATTGGTGTTGGTGGGCGGTTCTCTGTGACCCGTACGTCAGTCATCGTAGACAATGTCAAGGCTGAAGATAATGTCTTCGATACGTGGAAGTTAGGTGGAGGTGCTTATTTCTCTTATCCGTTATCAGAGCGTTGGCTTCTCGGTAGTAAACTCTTGGTTTCATCTGTGTTTTATCCCGACATAAAGTTAACGGACGATTTAATTGATTCTCATCATGGAGTAGGTTTTGGAACAGGTCTTTCACTGACCTTCAGAGTTCGTCAGCATTATAATGTTCGTTTCCTTATAGACTACAATCTCTTACCTTGTCGTGTGTCAGGAGTGCGCACTTGTTCTCATTCTTTAGGATTAGGCTCCTCTTTTGTCATTAGTTTTTAACCAAGAGTAACGTTAAAAACAAGTCCAGCACAAGCAACTCGTTCACCCGTAAATTTGTTACTTAAAAGAACTTTGTTCATCTGTTACTTTGTCTTTTATTTACTCTGTCTACAAGCAACTTGTTAACTCGTTCACCCGTAAATTTGTTACTTAAAAGAACTTTGTTCATCTGTTACTTTGTCTTTTATTTACTCTGTCTACAAGCAACTTGTTAACTTGTCCACTTGTAAATTTGTTACTCAAAAGAACTTTGTTCATCTGTTACTTTGTCTTTTATTTACCCTGTCTACAAGCAACTGGTTCACTTGTCTACTCGTAAACTTGTCTACTCGTCTACTATCATGAATTATACCAGTAATCATAATTATGAATTTTGAATTATGAATTCTGAATTAAAAGTATTATCTTTGCACCGCTTAAATTTATTTTCAGATGAATAAACAGTTTTTATTAGCTGCCTTATGGCTCAGCCCTTTGGGATTGTATGCACATAAGGCTAATGGGATTGGTGCGGTAACATGGAAAAACGAAGCGCCAATAGAAAGAATGATTCGGGGCATTGATGAGGACAAGACGCACCAGCGTTTTACGCTCAGTGGCTATGTGAAAGACCGTAACGGAGAACCACTTATCAATGCAACTATCTACGACCTCACCACACGACAAGGCACGATGACGAATGCCTACGGACATTTCTCGCTCACGTTGGGCGAAGGACGACACGAAATAAGGTGTAGCTACGTAGGATATAAAACCCTTATTGAGACCATTGACCTATCTGCAAACCAAAACCATGACATCATCTTGCAAAACGAAGCACAGTTGGATGAGGTGGTTGTGACGACAGACCTGAACTCACCTTTGTTGAAAACGCAGACTGGAAAACACTCTCTCTCACAGAAAGATATTAAAACGGAGTACGCACTGATGAGTAGTCCGGATGTTATCAAGACCTTACAGCGTACGAGCGGTGTGGCTGATGGTATGGAACTTGCCAGCGGTCTCTACGTTCATGGTGGTAATGGCGACGAAAACCTCTTCTTACTTGACGGTACTCCCCTCTATCATACCAACCATGCATTAGGTCTTTTCTCCTCTTTTAATGCCGATGTTGTGAAGAATGTCGACTTCTATAAGAGCGGTTTCCCAGCACGCTATGGCGGTCGTCTGTCGAGTGTTATCGACGTTCGCACGGCTGATGGCGACCTTTATCACACCCACGGCAGCTATCGTATCGGCTTACTCGATGGTGCCTTCCATATCGAAGGGACCCTATCAGAAAGGGGAAAGACATCCTATAACTTCGGTTTGCGCCGTAGCTGGATGGACCTCCTCACGCGTCCTGCCTTTGCAATAATGAACCACAAGAGCAACGATGAGGATAAGTTGAGTATGTCGTATTTCTTCCATGACTTAAACTTCAAGTTGACCAATATCTTCAATGAACGTTCACGAATGTCGCTGAGTGTCTACTCTGGTGAGGACCGATTGGACTCAAAAGACGAGTGGCACAGTAACAATAGCAGTGGTTATAATGACGTAGACATCTATGTGAATCGCTTCCACTGGGGTAACTTCAATGTTGCCTTAGACTGGAACTACCAGTTCTCGCCGAAGCTCTTTTGCTAACTTCACAGCCGTCTATACGCACAATCGCTCAACGGTTAGCAGCTCAGACGAGTGGAGATTTACACGCCCCGGAGAGAAAGAACAACTAACGTTGACCTCTCATGGCTATCGCTCATCTATTGATGACATTGGCTATCGAGCAGCTTTCGACTTCCGCCCAAGCCCTCGTCACCACATTCGCTTTGGTCAGGACTATACCTATCATCGCTTCCAGCCACAGACTTACAACCGTTTTGATAACTATCAAACCAATAGTGAGGCAAAGGCTGACACGATTGAGACCCACAGTTATAATAAGAATGTGGCACATCAGCTGACCTTCTATGCCGAAGACGAGATGACACTCAACGAGAAATGGAGCCTCAACGGGGTGTGAATGCCGATGTCTTCCATATTAGCGGTAAGACCTTCGCAACACTGAGTCCACGTCTTTCGATGAAGTTCCAGCCAACGGAGCGTCTGTCTCTTAAAGGCAAGCTACACGCTGATGAGCCAGTTTGTACACAAGATTGCCAACTCCTTCCTCGATCTTCCAACCGACTACTGGGTGCCAACGACGGCTCGACTACACCCGATGCGCTCTTGGCAGGTGGCTGCAGGAGCTTATATGAAACCTAACAAGCACTGGATGCTCTCGTTAGAGGCTTACTACAAGCGTTCAAGTCATATCCTACAGTATTCAAGTTGGGCAGGATTGGAGCCACCAGCAGCCAACTGGGACTATATGGTTATGGAGGGTGATGGTCGCTCTTACGGTATTGAATTGGATGCTGATTACAACGTTTCCAACCTCACACTACATGGTTCTTATACCCTCTCATGGACTGAGAAGAAGTTTGATGACTTCTACGATGGTTGGTATTATGATAAGTTTGACAACCGTCATAAGCTCACCCTCACCGGAAGATGGAACATCACAAAGAAGATTGCAGCCTTTTGCAGCATGGACATTCCGCACGGGTAACCGCATGACAATCCCTACTCAGTATATCGGATTGCCTGACGTTCCAGCGCAGGAGCAGGGAGGATTGACCTTTAATTCATCTGATGACAACACGTTGAACTTTGCTTACGAAAAGCCTAACAACGTTATCTTGCCGGCTTATCACCGTCTTGACATCGGCTCGACTTCCATCATACCACCAAGAAGGGGCATGAGCGCATCTGGAACCTCAGTTTCTACAATGCTTATTGCCACCTGAACTCACTCTGGGTACGTGTGAAAAATCGACAGCAATAACCAGATGAAGATAAGGAACATAGCGTTCATCCCTGTGATTCCTTCGTTCAGTTACACATTTAAATTCTAAGTTTCGAACATGAAAAAGATATTTTTCCTCCTCTTCCTTGCCCTATCGGTGATGAGTTGCAAGGATGATTTCAGTGTCAGCAATCTACCTGATGCAAAGCCAAAGTTGGTTGTCTATTGTATGCCTTCTACTTCGACACCACTTATATCACGGTGTCACGTAGCATACCTTTGAAACAATATAACACAACAGAGAAGAATGTGATGATTGATGATGCAGTGATCAGCTATCAATTGAACGGACAGACGAGGACGGTGACTGCCTTGGGCAATGGTCGCTATCGTGTCGTTGGACAGCAGAAGGCGGGCGATAAGGTGCAGTTGCGTGTTGAAGCGCAGGGCTTAGAGGCTGTCGAGTCGTCTACGGAGATTCCACAACCGATTGGTATCAGCAATATTACCACACGTATGGTACGTATGAAGAGAGACCCTTCGGCAAATGTAGAAGACTTCCTGCAGCTGCAAGCCACCTTCACCGACCCTGCCCAGACACACGATTATTATGCTGTGCGTGTCAAGAGTAAGAAGTTGCGCTACCTTTATGTTACCTGTTTTAAGAATATGGGTGGCTATATGCAGGAGGTGATGAGCTACTATTCTTACGCTGACTATATGGAGGGACGTAAGACCAACAGCTATGATAGTGTGGCTGTAAGATACGACTTGGAAACAGAGTATATACCTATCTCAACGGCAAGTGAACCACTTTTGAACCCATTGTCAGACATTGACGATGATTTCGACTTCAGTAGTGACTTCTATAAGCAGTTCTATGTCTTCGATGATGCGACAATCAATGGCAAGACTTACACACTTCGTCTGAACGTTGAGCCTTACACTGGTATAAGAGATGAGACCAAAGCGTCTTTGGCAGAGCTAAAGACAAAGTATGGTATAGAGGAAGGATTGCAGTTAGAGTTCTATCACATCGCCCCAGCCTACTACCGTTTCCTACAGGCTTTGAACGATGTTTCGAACAATTCCCTTGCTCAAGCGGGCCTCTCTACTATCCGTACCACCCTACAGCAATATGCTGAATGGTATGGGAATCTGTGCTGGGTTTAATATGAACCGAGCAAAACACTAACTGAGCCCAGCAAAGCCCCAACTGGCCCTCCTTACCCCTCCCCCAAAGGGAGGGCGTAAACACCGTGATACCCCTTACGGCATGGAAAAACATTTAGTTAATAGCTATAAAAAAACATTGCAAGACACTCAATAGTTCATTCTTTTTATCATCCTCGAACACAAAAAAACATTTTTATTTTGTGGTCTAATACCCACTTTGGGTTAGGACTTCTACCGTAGATGAGGATTTGAAAAACATTACATAAGTTCTGATAAAACATCTATAAATCACGGCAAAAACACATATTAAAAAGTAGGTTTATAACTAAAAAGGAAATCAGTTAGTTATAAAACAGCACAAGAAAAAGGTGCTTAATTGGACTCCAAAAAGGGCGTTAGTAAGACTTCAAAAAGGGCACCTTTTGCGAGCCAATTAGGCGTTAAAAAAAATAAACTAAAAAGAGTATGTTTTGGAAAAAGGGTTTGAAAGATTAGACAGAAAATAAGCAAGTCCAAAGCTCTCAAAACAACAGTCCTTCTACATTACTTCCCTTTAGTAAATAACTCGCTGGTCTCGAAGAGGAGATGGGGAGAGACTCGGAAGGGGTATCTCGAGATTACGCCCCTCCCTTTGGGGGGAGGGGTGAGGGAGGGGCCAGTGGCTGAGGCTCTCTTTTCTAAAAACTCCACCGTCACCCTACCATTTATCTGTCGTCCAGTAAGGTAGTTTGGAACGGCATATTGCTGTCCGGCGATGTCTGTCACCCAATAATACGAGTTGACGTTATTGATACCAAAGAGGTTCAGACAGTCCAGACCGAGCCAGATATTCTTAAAGATTGTGTTGCGATGGCCGTCGTTATTGTCTAATAGGCGATAGCTCATACCGATGTCGGCACGCTTGTAAGCTGGTGCGCGGAAGGTGTTATTCTCCAATTCCTTGTGTGGAGCAGAGAATGGAAGACCGTCTGCATAAGCCAATTTCAGCGACATACGCCAACGCGTCGTACCCGGGAAGAAGTCCGTGAAATAAAGGTTGAGTGCATAACGCTGGTCGGTTGGGAGCGGAATACTTTTACCATTCAACTTCATACTCGTGTTCATCACACTCAGCGTCAGCCATGAGTCAGCACCCGGAACGAACTCACCAAAGAGTTTAAGGTCGAGACCTGTGGCATGTCCTGTCGCTGTATTCTCACCGTAATACGTCACTTTCACATTGTCAACAGAGTAAGGAACGAGGTGTGAGAGTGCCTTATAATAAGCCTCCGCAGTGAACTTAAACGGACGACCTAACATCTCGAAGCGATAGGTCATACCTGCCAATGCGTGGATAGACTGCTGTGCGCGAATCTTCTGATTGAGCGTTGCGTAGGTGACACCATTGACGATTGACGTGTCGCGAAGCTCCTTATAGAATGGTGCCTGATAGTAGATACCACCTGCAATGCGGAAACTAAGGTTGCGATTTCTACCCGGTGTGATGGTCAGCGATGCACGTGGGGAGAACAGACTCTCGCCATTGAAGTCCCAATGCGCAAAGCGAACGCCATAATTCAGTGTGAAAAGCGTTGGAACAGAGTCACGTGTCTGGAAGTTCCATGTGTCCTGCAAGTAGCTTTCAAAGCGTTTCGCCTTGAGTTCGTTACGAGCACGAAGCGAGTAAATCATCTTCAAGTCACGCCCCGTATGCGGAACGTTATAACCCGCTGAATCACGGTATTCGTATTCAGCAGAGTTCTCCTTGATACGCTCAAGTTTATAGGTCACTGCGCCCTCAATCTTGTGTTTGCCAGCCCGATGCTGCATCATCAGCTTCAAACTCTTCACGTCAGCGTTGAGATAGTCGCGAGAATGCTGCATATACGTACCCACACCGAGGTTTTCCGACGTCTCCGTCTGTGTCAGCCAGTACTGTCCTTGAATGTCATAACGCTCCTGCTCCTTCGTTGTGAAGCCGATGCGAGGAGGGAGAGGTCGGTGCGTGAACTCAAATGGCGTGTGATAGCCAACGAACCAAAGAAGGTTCGGAAGAGGTCTTTCTCCTGTCCATCGAAGTAAACACGGAACTTCTTCACGTTCTGCAGCGTACCGAAGTTTGTCTCACGGTCTTCTGGCTCGAAGTTATAACGGTTGTCAGAGATGTTACCGATGAAATCTACCTGCCAACGTTTGTTGGGTTGCCATGAGAGATAAGTCTGATAATCAAGGAATGACGGACGATATTCGCCCTTTGTCTGGAGTGATCCGAGGAGGTAACGATTGGTTTTATAACGCACACCATTGGTCCACGTCAACTTCTTCGTAGCCAATCCGAGGTAGGCACTGGCACCTAAAAGGGAGGCAGAGACGGAGGCTTCCGTCTTCTTCGGACGTTTATAGGTGATGTCCAAGGCTGAACTCATCTTGTCACCATATTTCGCTTCGAATCCACCGGTTGAGAAACCAACGCTCTCTACCATGTCGGGATTGATAATAGAGAGTCCTTCTTGCTGTCCGCTTCGCACAAGGAAGGGACGGAACACTTCTATGTTATTGATATACACACAGAGTTCTCATCGAAGGTACCACCACGAACGTTATATTGTGAAGATAGTTCCGAGTGGGTTGAAACACCCGCCTGTGTCTGCACCATTTCTTCGACAGCATTGCCCGACGTAGAGGGTCCTTGTTTAGTTTTTTGAATATCCAATTCTTCCGTTGTTCCGTGCTGTTTGGCTTTGCCCTGCACTACAACCTCCTCCAATGCGTTGTCGTCAGCCAACTGAACGAGCAGGGTCTGCTTACCCTTTGGGCGCACGAGAATCCTCGTCTTGGTCTTGTAACCAATCATTGAGAAGCGCACCTTCACGGAGTCTTCACTCTGCAACTGCATATTGAACTCGCCTTTTAGGTTGGTCATTGACAGTTTTCCCTGCGTAACAACCATGACAGAAGCCAACTCGATAGGGTTGCCGTCCTTGTCGGAAACCTTCCCTTGCAGTGTGAACGATTGCGCAAATGCCAACTGCGCTGTCACTATGAACAATAGTAGTAATATGTATTTCTGAATATCCTTATGTTTCATACATTATATAACGACTCTTTCACAAGTTTATTGTAAGTATCTTATGAAATAGAATGTGTAAATATTATTGAGTATAGATCTTCGTGGATACTTTTTCTTCAGTGTATCTAAAACCCAACTTTGAAAACATTCATAATATGATAAATTCCTCCGAAGAAAGTTATAGGCCTCGTTTTAATTGCCACTCGGTTGCAAGTTAGATTTTTTGTTTATTTGTTAAATTTTGTATTACCACGATAGTGAAAACTCAATATTCCAAGTGTTTTGAGAACTGTTTGCTCAGGCACCGGCTTCCTAAATGATTTTACGCTACGGAATTAAGGTATAATAGAATAACATGGCAACAATTCAGATAAAAATCTTGGACCAATCAAAGATACTGGTCTATTCAATCTAACTACGTGCTGCTTGGTCGGTCGCCAGAGTTCTGGTAAGAGTACTTTCACAAGGTGTTATGTTTCCGCCGTTGACAGAGAAGAAAGATAATGACTTCTTTTGATAACACATCCAGGCATATACACACAACAAAGCGTTTTGTACTATGGATCTGAAACACCCACTGTATTGATGAAATGTATTTCGTTGAGGACACCTGAAAACTTAAGACGGTGATGTGGGTTGAATATCTCACTGACAGGTGTTGGACAGAATGTTAAAATCAACCGCAAGCAAGAGGCTTGGGAGGATAGGTATGGACCCAACTGTCCTATATTCCGGCTGAAAGAAACTTGCTCGCTGTTCAGAAATATCAATGACACGATAAAGCAAAGGAAAGGGATTCCATCTTCAATTTTGCGTTATATGGTATGAGAAAAGATACTTATGGCCTGATAACAAGCTGACTCTTCTGACAGATGATTTCAAATATTACATGATGAAGGACTGATTATGTGAAGCCAAACGGCAAGCCTATAACTTCTTTCTATGCTCCAAGCGTAGTCTAGTCAATCATATTTATCGATGTGATGACAGATTATATTATGGGTGTCGTAGAAAGGTAGTTAAATTCAGTATATTTGATTTGATGAACCGCCTCAAGGGAGTCGTTAGATACGGATGCGTAATGAAATCGTACATGGTGCCCATGAGGTCACGGAAGAGGAGTTGGCTCCAATCCGTGAGAAGATGAAATACCAGTCGGCACAACTTTTTTTATAGAAGAGCCGGAGCAGAACCTCTATCCTGATGCGCAGCGTAAACTTGTGCAGAACATCATACGGCATCTGAAAGCTGTGAAGTCAGTTGGCAAGCATCGTTCTATGGTGGTACTCACTACACATAGCCCTTACGTGCTGTCAATACTCAATGTCTTGATAGCAGATGCAGCAGCTGTCGAGAAGAAACCCGGCGACGAAAGGCTTAAAGATGTGGTTGACGAAAGTACGTTGCTTCCAACAGATGCTTTCTCGGCATATTTCATCAACAAAGATGGTGTATTCGAGGACATCAAAGATATGGAGATACCGATGCTCTCTGGTATAAATTTGGATAGTGTTTCTGATTGGGTCGATGAGCATGTGGGTCGTATCAATGAAATATTATACGCAGAATAGTCATGGGGAAAAGTACATACGAGAACTTGACTCGTGCTGGGTATCAGGCTGAACAGCCCCTCGAAGTACGTAAAACGGTTGCCACACGGGAGCAAGGAAAGAAATACACTCTTGCCATTCAAGGGAATCTGCGGTCTGCGGTCTTTCAAGTTGACGGTTACATCATAAAGACTGGTGTCAAATGTGACAAGTTGGTGATGGTACAGACATCGGCAGGGTCTAAGGAAGCATGGACACAGATATTCGTTGAACTGAAAGGGCATGATGCCATTCATGGCATGCAACAGCTGCTTGCAACAGCAAATAATCCTACATTCGACAGCTTTAGCAATCGGCAAAGGAAAGCTCGTCTGGTAGCGACATCATTTCCTACGAACAAGGCGAATCCCAAAGTGGAGAAACTGAAGATTGAGTTTGCCAAACTGAATATCGATTATAAGAACATTAAATCTGGTCAGACAGACTGTTTGTAATTAAGGTTAAATGAAAAAAGTGGATGCGCCTCATTTGACACATCCACTTCTATATTTATAATCGAAATCTTTACTTTTGTCTTTTTTTATCCCAAGTACTTCATGAGCACGCGTGCATTTCCACTCTCACGAATCTTCTCGATAGCCTTCTCACGAATCTGGCGAACACGCTCACGGGTAAGACCCATCTCTGTTCCAATCTCTTCCAAACCCTTCTCTTGGCAACCGATACCGAAACACTCGGTGACAATCTTTATCTCACGATCCTTCAAAGTGTTCTGAAGAACGGCACGGAGATCGTCTGACATTGACTCGAAATCAACGCCACGGTCGGTACGAGAGTCATCACCTGAAGACAGCATATCGCTCATTGAGTTATCATCGTCATCGCTAAATGGAGCGTCGATACTCATGTGATGGTTGTCTGCACTTTGACTCTGACGGATGCGAGCCTCATCGATACCTGTCAACTCTGCCAACTCATGGATAGAAGGACGACGGTTGTGTTGCTGCACAAACTCGTTCGTTACCTGATTAATCTTTGAGATAGCACCCACCTGATTCAGCGGAAGACGCACGATACGACTCTGCTCAGCGATAGCCTGCAGAATACTCTGACGAATCCACCAAACAGCGTATGAGATAAACTTAAAACCACGAGTCTCATCGAATTTCTCAGCTGCCTTTACCAAACCAATGTTTCCCTCGTCGATAAGGTCGGTGAGAGAGAGTCCTTGGTGCTGATACTGTTTAGCTACAGAAACGACGAAACGGAGGTTAGCCTTAATCAGTTTCTCCTTTGCACGCTCGCCCTTGCGACCGCCTTTGTGGATTTCCTGTGCCAGCTCAATCTCTTCGTCAACGGTAATCATCGGTTCACGACCAATCTCAACGAGATACTTATCCAGTGCCTCACTTGATCGGTTGGTGATACTTTTTGAAATCTTAAGTTGTCTCATGAATTGTTTACTATTTCCTCCTAAAAATATAGCTAATTTCCGTTATCCAAAATTGATACGGCGTGCAAAGGTACATATAAATATGTGAATAACCAAATCCGAACACCTTTGGTTGTGTATTTTTATGTTTTTTTATACGATTACACGTCGCAATAGCCTGTTATTGTAGACAAAATCAATGTGTAATGCGCTAATTCCGTCCTTTTGCAGGTAAATAAGTAGTGCCTTGTAATGATTTATGACGTAAAAGAAAGACTCTTTTTTTCTCTCTTTAATTGATGTGCGGATGCCCCGCACATATAGTGTTTATACTTCGCACCACTGGTATTAACCATGAATAGGAAATAAATATAGGTGCAGGATCTGTTTTGTCAATTCTTGTCAGTAGGATTCATAAGCATATAAACGGAAAAGAGGCGACTTTTTAGCGTGAGAGAAGGAAAAAAGAAGAGGCTTTCAAAATATGACGTAATAAACCAAACTTCTTACAGAATAAGGCACACAGAGAAACGGAGGAAACGGAGATAAAAGAAATAGCACGGAGGTACTGACGGCACACAGAGCGACGGAGACGTAGATTACAAATTCTTGATAACTTTTGAAACAAATGCTTTGGGCATACCTCCCGAACAAAGTTTGCAAACAAACTCTGTTGCTCCCTGCACCGATGGTGCCTCCGCGACTCCTATCGCTTTGTGTCTAACAATCCTCCGTCCTCTCCGTCCCTCCGTGTGACATTACTTCAAAGTTCAAAACTTAGGCGACTGACTTATCACTCCAAATTTCTGAAGATGCTTATTTCCAACTCTTTTCTACCAATTTAGTAACAGAGTTGATGGTCATTTCCATTCCCATCATCTTTGTTTTCACGTCCATACTGTATTCCGTAGCCCAACCACTGTTGAGGAGTTTGGTCATGGAAGTACCGTCGACATCCATTTTTGCCATACCCATCTTCTTCATCTGTCCCCAGTTAGCATCGAGCTGTGAAACCATAGCTTCGTCAGCACCCATCTTTTTCATCTTGTCAATAAAGAAGGCTTTGACGTCGTCTTCGGCCATATTGCCCTTAATCTTACCAATGATATTGAGTGCGTTTGGCTCCTTGTTGACCTCGTAGGTTACAGAGGTTTTGATGCCTTGCATATTCATATCTCCTTTGTCACCCGTCTTGAGTGTCTTACCAAAAAGGATAAAGAAAGTATTGTTTTCAACAGACTCGATGAAAGCTTCTTTGGTGAGTAGGCTGTTGACAGACATAGCCATCTTATACTTAGGCAGTGCCTTCTCCATTTCAGGTTTGGCTTTATAGAGCGAGTCAATGGATGCCATTGCTAATTTGCTGACCTGTGTTTGAACTTCAGTATAGTTCAAGATGTCCTTCACCTTTTCCGTTAGCATCTGTCTTTAGGAGCAATGGAATATTACTGAGGTATTGGTCCATCATGTTTATCATCTGCTGTGCAACCTCCTGATTGCCTTCCATCTTCATATTGGTTGTCGTCATTTCGATGACATAACCATCTGCAGTAGCATCTTTTACGGTAATCTTTAGTTTTGCTGTTTGTCTTTATGCTTTCAGAGTTTCCAGCCATCGGAACACTGAGTTTAATATCAGCTACGCTCTCATAGGTAGCTTGGTCGCCTTTTTGGAAGTTAGCCTTGATTAAGGTCTGGGCGTTCAACGCTGTTACAGCGAGGAGTAAAACGAAAGTTAGAAGTGATTTTTTCATAAGACAATAGTTGTTTAATTAGGATTTTAGACTTTAGAATAAAAAGATTAACGGCTCCAGAATTTATAAGCATTCGTTGTTAGTCCTGCCTTTATAAATATCCTGAAGCCGTTAAATCTATGCGTATTATTGACGATTAGTATGATCTTGCGATGATGACACGATACTTAGCAGGCTTGCCGCTTACCATGTCGACGCCCGGTGTCTGCTCGAACATATAAGGGACACAACGAATGGTTGCCTGCGTGTCTTCCTTAATCTTCGCCTCAGTCTCCTCAGTACCATCCCAGTGGCAGAGGAAGAAACCACCGTCCTTCACCTTCTCCTTGAACTCCTCATAGTTCTCGCACTCGTAGATGTGAGCATCACGGAAATCCTTAGCCTTCTTGAAGATATTGTCCTGAATCTCGTCGAGGAGGTTCTTGATACGCTCAACAATGCCGTCAAAGCTTACGCTCTCCTTCTCTAATGTATCGCGACGCATCACCTCAATGGTGTTGTTCTCCAAGTCACGACCACCCATAGCGAGACGTACTGGCACACCCTTCAACTCGTAGTCAGCAAACTTAAAGCCCGGACGCTTGTTGTCGGCATCGTCATACTTAACGGTGATACCCAACGCACGGAGCTGATCGATCACTGGCTGCAACTTGTCGGTGAGCGCCTTCAACTGCTCCTCACCCTTGAAGATTGGTACGATCACCACCTGAATAGGTGCAATCTTTGGAGGAAGAACAAGACCGTTATCGTCAGAGTGGGTCATGATGAGCGCACCAATCAATCGGGTACTAACACCCCATGAGGTAGCCCATACATACTCTGGCTTGTTCTCCTTATTAAGGAAGGTAACGTCGAACGACTTTGCAAAGTTCTGACCTAAGAAGTGAGAAGTACCGCTCTGCAATGCCTTACCGTCCTGCATCATCGCCTCAATCGTATAGGTATCCAATGCACCAGCAAAACGCTCAGTCTCACTCTTCACACCCTGTACGACAGGGACAGCGAGCCACTTCTCAGCGAAGTCAGCATAGACACGCAACATGGTCTGTGCCTCCTTCTCAGCCTCCTCACGTGTAGCGTGAGCCGTGTGACCCTCCTGCCAGAGGAACTCAGATGTGCGGAGGAAAGGACGCGTACGCATCTCCCAACGCATAACATTACACCACTGGTTGCACATCAATGGCAGATCGCGCCAAGAATGAATCCAGTTTTTATAGGTATTCCAGATGATTGTCTCACTGGTAGGACGGATAATCAGCTCTTCCTCCAACTTTGCGTTAGGGTCAACCTGCACTGCATTGCCATCCTCTGTAGCCTTCAGACGATAGTGAGTAACCACAGCACACTCCTTGGCGAATCCCTTTACGTGCTCAGCCTCACGAGAGAGGAAGCTCTTAGGAATCAGCATTGGGAAGTAAGCATTCTGCACACCTGTCTCCTTAAACATCTTGTCAAGCTGTGCCTGAATCTTCTCCCAGATAGCATAGCCGTATGGCTTGATAACCATACAACCACGTACGGCAGACTGCTCAATCAAGTCTGCCTTTATTACCAAGTCATTGTACCATTGAGAGTAGTTGTCTGCTCTCTTGGTCATCTCTTTTAGTTCTTTTGCCATAAATATATTATTCTATTTTTTATTTTGCACCTTTAGGGGATTTCCCATGCTATTATAGGCATTTCCCTTTTGCGAGTATGCCTTGAAACACTAACTTTGCACACAGATACGGCTGAGAAAGTCAAGACCATTAGGAATCACATTCCCACTTGCTAATACCAGCCTATCCTTTGCGAAAATAATGCAAATGAGTGCAAACGAAACTTGCTTCACTTTGCCGAGTTAGCTTTATTTTTTGCAAAAATACAAAAAAATGTTGGCAATGCGTGCCCAATGGCATATATTTGTTTAACTTTGCACGAATTAAAATGAATTAAGGTGCGGCTAAAAAGCCAAGCCAAAAGGTAAAAGATATTAATCAATAAATACGTTTGATTATGAAGAATATGAAAATGATGGCAGCAGGAATGTGTCTCCTCACTGTCGTAAGTTGTCAGACAAAGCAAGGTACAGGTGCATTAATCGGAGGTGGCGGTGGTGCTGCATTAGGCGGTATCGTCGGTCAGATTATAGGTCGTAATGGTAAGAGTACAGCTATTGGTGCTGCTATCGGTGGTGCTGTAGGTGCTGGTGCTGGTGCCCTCATCGGTCGTCACATGGACAAGGTAGCACGTGAGACAGCACAGCAGTTGCCAAACGCACGTGTCGACAAGGTGACAGATGCTAATGGTTTAGACTGTGTGAAGGTTACCTTCGACTCTGGTATCCTCTTCCCATTGAACGGTTCAAACCTCAGCGCAGCTGCTAAGAACGACCTCACAAAGTTCGCTTCTTTGATGCAGCGCAACTCTAACTGTGACGTTGCTATCCAGGGTTACACTGATGCTTCTGGTAACGACAACATCAACCTCCCATTGTCACAGCGTCGTGCTGATGCGGTATCATCTTACCTCAAGGGTCGTGGTGTAAGCAGGCGTCAGATTCGTTCAGTACAGGGCTTCGGTAGTGCCAACCCTATCGAGAACAAGACAGTTAGTCAGGCTAACCGCCGTGTAGAGGTTTACCTCTATGCATCATCTGAGATGGTTCGTCAGGCAAACAACGGTTCACTCTAATTCCATTTAATTATACTTTTTAATTATACTTTTGAAGTTTGAACTTTGAACATTTGAACTTTTATGCTTTGAGACTTTGAGGTTTTTCGAACATTGAACTATTTAGCAATAAGATTCGCTAATTTCGATAATTCGCGAATCACTTATTGCTAGTCATTAATGGTTCATATCAGAAAAGTTCGAAAGTTCAAAACTCAAAGTTCAAAAGCTCAAAAGAGTTCAAAGTTCAAAGTTCGGAAGTGTCTTATACTTTTCATTTTTTCTTAGGTATAATATTGAAGTGATAGACGGCATGTAACATCACGTAGCGGGGAATAACATTACTGTAAGTTTCTGTGATTCCTTGTGCATTCATCGTCCGTGTGACATTATTCAGTTGACCAAGAATGTCGAAGCCATCAAGCAATAAGGTAAGTTGTCCTTTGAAGAATGAGCGTGACAGACGGGCATTCCACACCAAATCATCGCTATTCATCGACTTATCTAAATAACCTCGGCGACTGTACATTGTCAGGTCAGTCCCAAGTCGGAAATCCCATGGCAACTGTAATTGTGCTGTTAAACCGTAATTGAAATCACTCACATTAAATGCCTCAAAGTCTTCACGAGTACCATCGACATGTGCCCAGTTTCCTTTACTAATGAAACCAATGGAAGATTGCCCAAGCCTATAGTTCAGCTGTAAATCACCAACGTAGTTTAACGATTCTACTATGCTCCTATTAGCTGCAGACGTGCCTGCCAAACCAATAAGGTCGACACTCTTCTCATATCTTAATCCAGCCATAGCTTTAAAATCCAACTTGCGATTTTTGGTCAATGGTCCAGCACCACCTAAAGCAAGCTGACCTCGCCAATTACCATTCACATTGTCTGGTCTGAATGTTCGCTTTCCTGTAGCCTTGTCGTAGGTATAGCCCATAGCAATAGCGTTAACAGTGGGGATATATTGAGCCTCTATTAACCACATCAGCCCCTTTTTCGGATATATACGTAGGAAGTGTGATATAAGTTCGTGCTTATAGGATGGTTTCAAGTTGGTATTACCCATTGTTACGTTTAATGGATCAGTGGTATTGAGGATGTTTACAAACAGGTTCATGTCTGGAGCTTGTCCGTTCACATGATATTGAAACATGAATTCATATTTGTGATCAGTACTACGCCATTTGATGAACGTACTATACATATTGTAAAGTATAGAACGTTTCGTAAAAGTCGTATCTACATTTCCACTATGATAATGCATCGTCCGTGAAAGCAGCGATAAATTAGGTACAAGCTGTGCCCACCACTCCGACTTCGTCGTTTTCTTATTCCATACAAGAAAGGCACCGAGGGTATGGGTATTATCCGTCTGCCTGCTGTCATAACTATTATGAATATCCATTACTCTGTTATAAGCATCCACAGAAGGAAGTGTTCCAAGCTCGTGCTCTGAATTAATTCCCCAATCTGCTAACTGGTCAAGACGATAGAGTGAAGAATATCGGTTTGAGGTAGTCCGATTGTATTTATAACTAAAGTCGAAGAACAAGCCACGCTTTACTAAATAGCTGTAAGTCACCTTTACCTGTCATGCTGTAGCCGTGGTCAGGACGGTTGTTGAAATATCGATTGCGGAAGTCTGTATTACTTTGGCTGACCGTTGGTATAATAATCAATGCGATTACGGTCAAAGCTATCCTCTGTAGCATGCCTCAAAGAAGCGTCAGCATAAAGGGTGATATGGTCGGGAGAATGCTTGAACTTAATTAACGACTCCATCGAAACCGAACCTTCTAAAGAATGTCCAATTGATAATCCATTGCGAAGATTTCTGTTAATAGCTGTACGAATCAACTCCCTACCTATCATTGGTGTGTACAAACTATCCAACTGTGCCTTTGAGAAAGACGTAAAACTACGATTAAGCGTCAGCGAAGAATATCCGCTTTTATTGTTATAATAATGGTAGTTAAAACGTGGCTTGATATTCAAGTTGGCATTCTTAAACTCAAAATAGAACTGATGATCGGTGGAGAGAGTAAAATTGTGATTTCTATTATTAGCTACCATACGGTCGTATGTATCTCCGTTAGCAAGGAAATTTGTACGATTAGTGTTATTCACTATCGAGTTGTCAGCATGCTTAACCTGCGCATTTCCACTAAGTTTATACTTACCACTGCGTGCATCTATATTATAGTCAAGACCTCCTAACTGTTGCTGTGTCAACCCACCAAAAAGATCAGAAGGCGACCAGTTGTCATTCTCACCGGGCTTACGGTCGTCGTTTAGATTGTTCATATTTCCATAGACAGCCAAACGGGAGTGATCAGTAAACCGCATAGCAAACAGACGAGCCAAGTAGCGTTCCTTTGTTCCTCCACCAGTTTCCACATTACCTATCCATCCAATGTTGTATTGCTTTTTCAGTTGAACATCCATCACGTATTTCTTGTCTCCTGCCACCTCTTGCCCGAGAAAACGACTATTTTCGCCAAGACGGTCATACACCTTTACTTGGTTTACCATATAAGTAGGCAGATTCTCAAACATAACAGTATTATCTCCACGGAAAAAATCTTTTCCATTGAGAAGCAAACTCTCAACAAACTTTCCATTAACATATATGCGTCCATCCTTGCTTAGTTCAGCACCGGGCAACTGACGAATAAGGGCGTCGAGCATAGAGCCTTCACCTAACTGGAAAGCGTCGGCATTATAAACAATCGTGTCGCCTTTATGATAGAACTTCACCTTTGTAGCCTTAACAACCACCTCCTTTAAGTCTACTGTTTTCGGTCGTTTCAGAAAGATGGTACCAACTTCTCTGCTTATCTCTCGCTTGTATAAAAATGACGCAGTGGGAGCTTTACGTAGGTAGGTGTATAACCTTCTTCGGTAACACGCAGTATATAATCACCCTCCTTACGTGGAATCGTTATCCAATATTCAGATGTTTTTCCAGCTCTGTTCACCACTCTGATATTCTTTCAAGAGCCTTCGTTGAAGCAACGACTGAGCTGTCATTAGCATTTAGCACTTCAACTAAGCAACCAGGGACATCTACATGAGTAACAAAGTCTTGCACTCTACCTTCAATGGTAATCGTATTGTCTGAGGTTTGTGCTGATATGCAGACAGTAAGGCATAACAAAATTAAAGCTGTACAAAAGGTTTTCATATTTTATTCTCAATGTTTGATTCGTATTGTTTCACAAAGAGGTATGGGGTAATAGAGATTCCTCTAAATTATCTTTTTAGGTAAAGAAATAACGCTTGCTTGTAGGTTGTAAATCCAGAAGATTCTTTCTAAGATATATCAAGAAGGTAGAGCATTTTAGCCATATCCTACGTTTTTGTCTGATCATACTCTGTCCAATAATGATTAGAGTTCTTGGACGAAAAGAACCGAATGGATTTTACAGGCATAAACCGAACTTTTTCTATCAGTTTGCCTGCAATTATATTCTCTACAAGAGGTGTATTTCATAATTTAAAAACTTGTCTATCAATCGTATTCTTTATATTAACACGCTGCGAATATACAAAATGTTTTTTTAAACAAGAAAAAAATCGTTATTTTTGCATTGTTGCTATATCCGCATTGTTTCGTAGTCACCGAAAGTTCCAAGTTCAATGTTCAAACATCAATGTTTCAAGTTCATATCATAAAGTTCAAAGTTCAAAACTCAAAGGTCAAAGGTAAAAGAGTTCAAAGGTAAGAGAGTTCAAAGGTAAAAGGGCATCTTTAGCTAGCCAAAAGGGCGTTAATTCACATGGAATTAACGCCCTCTTAAATCTCTAACACTGCTTTTTTCTCTTTATCCCAAGCAACTCGTTAACTCGTCTAACTTGTTAACTATGTTACTTTGTCTCTCTTGGAAGTTGACGAGTTGACAAGTTAGACGAGTTGACAAGTTGCTTGTTATAAAGTCTAAATTTGTTCTCATGTTACTTTGTCTTATTACTCAAGCAACTCGTTAACTTGTCAACTTATCCTGTCTTCCTCGCAAGCAACTTGTTTACTCGTCCACTTGTTCACTTGTCTACTACTCCGGATAAACGAGATTGGCATCGGTGATATTGTCCAGCACCTCGGTGAGGAACTTACGTGACTCCCACTTAGCCATAGGCAGGTCGTGGAGCAGGTAGTTACCACAGTCGCGTGGAGCAGCACCGGGGATTTCACCCTCGAAGTCGGCAACGAATTGGAAGGTGCGGCGCATGAGGTCGACAATCTCTTTCGACTCAAGGTCGCCACGAAGGATGAGGTAGTTACCAGTCAGACAGCCCATTGGACCCCAATAGATAACACGATCTTTCCACTCGTCATCATTACGGAGGAAGGTGGCAGCCAAGTGTTCAATAGCGTGGATAGCACCGACGTGCAACACTGGCTCACGATTTGGTTCTTTCATACGGATGTCGAAGGTGGTAACGGTCTCGCCACCCACTTCGTCCTTACGACTCACATAAATGCCACGCAGCAAATGCTCGTGGTCAATGGTAAAGGAAGGAATCTTATTCATAATTCTTATTTAATTCATAATTCATGTTTAATTCACAATTCATAATTCAGAATTCATAATTATGATTACTATGGTAATTCACAATTCATAATTCAAAATTCATAATTATGAATTATGAATTGCCTCTATAAAGTGCCTTGTTACCTCAAAGCTGCCGTTGGCGATGCGCTCCCAGAAGTCGTAGTACTGGCTGGCTTTGTTGTCTTTGAGCGGAACATCGCTGATGACACGGAAGGAGACGAAAGGGGTTTGATAGATGTGGCAGACCTGCGCAATAGAACAACTCTCCATGTCGACAGCTGTTGCCTCTGGGAAGTGGTCCATGATCTGTTGCATCTTCTCACGTGAGTTAACAAACCACTCGCCACTGACGGTCAGTCCTGCCTTGACATGCAGGTCCTTACAATCAGGTAGGTTGTTCAACGACAGTGCCTTTTCAATCAACTCCGTAGGAGCCTTGAAGCGAGCAGGCATACCGATAATCTGACCGAAAGCCACCTCATCGCCACAGTAGGCATCGTGGTAAGCACACTCCGTTGCCACCACCACATCAGTAACCTCCAATGAAGTGTCGGCTCCACCCGCACAACCACTTGAGATAACAAGGTCGGGGTGGTAATGATTAATCATCTCTACAGCACCGATGGCAGAGTTTACCTTACCGATACCACACTGCTGCAGAATGATTTCCTTATCTCCCAACCGTCCCGTAACGAAGTCTTTATGATTAAAATGTTTCGTCTCGGTGTTGGAAAGAATTGCTTTAAGTTGCGCGAACTCTTTGTCCATCGCAACGATGATTCCTATTTTCATACTGCAAAGGTACGAAAAAGTTACAAGTTGGATATTGTAAGTTCTTAGTTTTTTGTAACTTTGCAGAGATTAATCATTTGTCCGACATAAGCAAAAATTAAATAAAAATGAAAACTTGGAAAAAGATTTCTACCCGATGTACTGGTAGTCGTGTTGTTTGCGGTCATCTCGTTCGCTTACTTCTTCGTTCCGGTCACTCAGGGTAAGATTCTCTATCGCCACGATGCCTCAGCAGGTGTCGGTTCGGCACAGGAAATGACAGAGTATCAGAACCGTACTGGTGAGGCAACACGCTGGACAAACGCCATCTTCGGTGGTATGCCTACCTATCAGATGTCACCGTCTTATCAGTCAACAGACGGACTGTCGCAGGTGATGAACGCTTACCACCTTTGGTTGCCCGACAATGTATGGTTTCTTTTTGTCTATCTCTTAGGCTTTTATATTCTGTTGCGAGCCTTTGACTTCCGACAGTCGTTGGCAGCATTGGGTAGTATCATGTGGGCTTTCTCGTCCTATTTCCTCATCATCATTGCTGCCGGTCACCTCTGGAAGGTAATGGCATTGGCTTATCTTCCACCAATGATTGCTGGTATTGTCTTGGCTTATCGAGGACGTTACTTGTCGGGATTCATCGTGACGGCTATCTTCACCGCCTTTGAGGTGAAAGCCAACCACGTGCAGATGACATATTACTATCTCTTTATCGTCCTCTTTATGGTCATCGGCTATCTCGTTCAAGCCGTTCGCCAGAAGCAACTCGTGGGTTTCCTCAAGGCTTCGGGCGTATTGGCTGTAGCGGCATTGATTGGTATCTTAATCAATCTCTCAAGCCTTTACCACACATGGGAGTATCAGAAAGAGAGTATGCGTGGCAAGAGTGAGTTGCTGAAAGCTGACGGCGCGAACCAGACAAGCTCTGGTCTTGATCGCGACTATATCACGCAGTGGAGTTATGGTATTGATGAGACGATGACCTTACTCGTACCTGATGCAAAGGGTGGTGCGAGTGTTCCATTGAGCCAAAAGCAGTACGGCTATGTCGAAGGTTGACCCACAGATACAGTCAATGATTCCACAGCTCTATGACGCTTTCCCACAGTATTTCGGTACACAGCCAGGTACGAGCGGACCAGTTTACGTGGGTGCCTTCGTGCTTTTCCTCTTCATCTTAGGACTTTTCGTGGTGAAGGGTACGATGAAGTGGGCACTCTTAGCAGCTACCATCCTGTCCATTCTCCTCTCATGGGGCCATAACTTCATGGGCTTTACCAACTTCTTCCTCGATTACATCCCGATGTATGCGAAGTTCCGAACGGTGGCAAGTATCCTTGTTATCGCTGAGTTCACCATCCCGCTCTTGGCAGCACTGACCTTAAAACGCCTTGTTGACGAGCCTGAACTCTTAGGACAGAAGATGAAGTATGCTTATATCAGCCTCGGTTTGACAGCGGGTGTAGCCCTTTTAGTGGCTGTATTCCCAGACATGATGGGTCCGTTTGTCAGCGATCAGGAACGCCAGATGATTAATAGTATTCAGGGCATGGACAGCAATACAGCAGGAACAATCCTCGCGAATGTCTCTGCGATGCGTGCTGCAATGGTCAGCTCTGATGCTTGGCGTTCGGTTATCGTTATCCTCATCGGCTTTGCGCTGCTCTTCGCTTATAAGATGAAGAAGTTGCGTGCCGACTATATGGTGGCTGGTCTTTTGGTGCTTTGCCTCGTTGATATGTGGCAGGTGGATAAGCGTTACCTCAATGACGAGATGTTCGTACCAAAGAGTGAGCGCGATATGCCACAGCAACCAACAGCAGCCGACCTTGAGATTAATAAGGACAAGAGTCTTGACTATCGTGTGCTGAACTTCGCTTCTAACACGTTCAACGAGAACGAGACTTCTTACTTCCATAAGAGTATCGGTGGTTATCACCCTGCTAAGCTCCGTCGTTATCAGGAGATGATTGATGCTTACATCGCTCCAGAGATGCAGAAGACGATGCAGGCGATTGCTGCTGCAGGTGGTAATATGCAGGCGGTTGATGGTGTGAAGACCTTCCCTGTATTGAATATGCTGAACACGAAGTACTTTATCCTTCCACTGCAGGGTGGCACAACGGCACCAATACAGAACCCATATGCACAGGGCAACGGCTGGTTTGTCAATCAAGCTCACCTATGTCGACGATGCCAACGCTGAATATGCTGAGGTGGGTAAGATTGACGTGCGCCATGAGGCAGTAGCCGATAAGAAGTTTGAGGCGGCTTTGGGTCAGGCGAAGGCGAACGACTCTACTGCAATCGTGAAGCTCGATAAGTATGAGCCTAACAACCTGCAGTACACTGTCAACTCAAAGAATGGTGGTGTGGTCGTCTTCTCTGAGATCTACTATCCGGGTTGGACTGCCACTATCGACGGTCAGCCTGCAGAGCTCGGTCGTGTTAACTATATCCTCCGTGCTGTGAGCGTGAAGCCGGGTAAGCATACCGTAGTCCTCGACTTCCACCCAACAAGTATCTCTACCACTGAGACCATCGCTTACATTGCGATTGTTATCTTGCTCTTGGCGATTGCGGGTGCAGGGTATATGGAGTGGAGGAAGAAGTAAACAAATAGACCAACCAACTGCCCCTCCCTCCCTCCCCCATAGGGGAGGGGGTGAAATGTAACGAAGGCAACCAGTCTCCCCTCCCCATCCCACCCTCCCCCCCGATAGGGAGGGGCGTAGAATGCGAGATACCCCCAATCATTTCTGAACTTGTGCTCATTGCGAGAAGTGAAGTGTGGAGACAAGGGGAAGTCATCACAAAAGATGAAGGTTGAAAAAGAATACCCTCGCAAGTATATTGGCTTACGAGGGTATTCCGTTTAAATCGAAGAGTGTTTAGGGCATAGGCTTTATATACTTTTATTGTATAAGGCTTATTGCGTTCTTCACCTTTTATATATATTGTAAAATAAGGATAAGAAGAAAATTATGAGACAACGAGTTGAAAAGAAGCTAAACCAGCATTTGATGCTACCGATAAAGCTGTTTATGGGTAGGGAGAAGTCAGGAGGTATCGTTCTGATTCTCAGTGTCGCCTTAGCAATGATATTGGCAAACAGCAATATTGCTGAGAGCTATTTCCATTTCTTTGAGCAGGAAGTAGGCTTTATCGTCAACGGAGAGCCGTATCTGAATTATAGTCTGCACCATTGGATTAATGATGGCTTAATGGCTATGTTCTTCTTTGTGGTCGGCTTAGAGTTGAAAAGAGAGTTTATCGGAGGCGAACTGGCTGACATCAGAAACACCATTCTACCTATCGGTGCAGCAATAGGCGGTATGATTGTACCTGCCTTGATATTTTTAAGTCTGAACATAGGTACCCCACAAACGATGGGATGGGGAATACCGATGGCAACTGACATTGCTTTTTGCCTTAGGAGTAGTATATCTTTTTGGGCGATAAAGTACCCGCATCGGCTAAAGCTTTTTCCTTACAACGCTTGCCATAGTAGACGACCTTGGGGCTGTGCTTGTCATCGCCTTCTTCTACACTTCCGAACTCTCTATTGCGAGTTTGCTCTTTGGTTTGGGCTTTCTTGCAGTGATGTTTATAGGAAACAGACTCGGTATCAAGAGCCTATTCTTCTATGCCGCACTTGGTATCGGTGGTGTATGGGTAACCTTCTTGCTGTCAGGAATCCACGCAACGATTGCTGCCGTACTTGCTGCCTTTATGATTCCAGCCGATGCGAAGATTAACGAGTCGGTCTATCTCAAGCGTATGAAGAAACTGACAAGACGTTTCGAGAAAGAGGAACCTAACGAGGTGAGAACCTTGGAGGAGGGACAGGTGGACGTGCTGACACATATACAGCACGACACCGAGATTGCAATTCCTTTGCTGCAACAGCTTGAACATAAGATGTCACCTATCGTTACCTTCTTGATCATGCCTATCTTTGCAATTGCCAATGCTGGTATCAGCTTCACGGATTTAAGTCTATCTGACATCTTCTACCCACGTAGCACTCGGAGTGACATTGGGTCTGCTCTTAGGAAAGCCGATTGGTATTATCGGAGCAACTTTCTTAATGGTAAAAATGCGTTGGGCAACCCTTCCAAGTGCCATCACTCGTCGCACACTGCTGGGCTTAGGTATGCTTGCCTCTATCGGCTTCACCATGTCAATGTTCATCTCTACCCTCGCCTTCACCGACGAGCTATTGATGACACAAGCAAAATTGGGTATCTTCCTCGCCTCCATCTTAGGCGGAATAGGTGGGTATGTGCTGCTGAATAAGAAAAAGTAAGTAAAAAAACAAGAAAACAAGAAAACAAGAAAACAAGAAAACAACTGGCCCCTCTGCCCCTCCCCGTAGGGAGGGGAGTGATTACCGAGATACCCCAAGGATTCTCCAAACTCGTAACCGCTGATTTAAGAGAAAGAGGGCGTAAACAGTAAGACTTCTTTTATAGAATCATAAAAACAGAGTAACAAGCTAATTTGTTGCTCTGTTTTTTTAGACTTTATAACAAGCAACTCGTCAACTCGTCAACTTGTCAACTCGTCAACTCCCAAAGAGACAAAAGTAACATGAGAACAAATTTAGCTTTATCAAGCAACTTGTCAACTCGTCCAACTTGTCAACTCGTCAACTTTTGTAACACAAAAACAAATTTACTCTTTATCATTGAACCTTCATCGAACTACTGAATTTCTAATTACACTAATGCTTTTTATCCCTTGAACTTTGAACTTTCAACGACTACGAATTACGCTAAAACTTATTGTAATGTAATTCGTGTCATTTGTGTAATTCGTAGTACTTTATTGGTAGTTGACAAGTTAATTGCAGCGATAAATCCCAGTTAACATCGGTAATCATAATTATGAATTTGTGAATTATGAATTATGAATTAACAAAGGATTATGAATTACTCGAATTAGAATATATATTTATATAATCCTGCGACAAAAAAAGTGTAAAGTTTAATTATTTCAGCAATCTACCTATTTGTCGCAGATCAGCAAACAGCCTCAACTGAAGAAAGTTACTAATTTGTCGCGCTATTCCACAATCATTTGATTTACATAATATTACAAAGGTAGAAAATCAAACAAAAAACAGTAGCAAACAAATTAGTAACGATGAAAACAAAAGGAAAAGAACACAAATATGACATATTTGTAAAGAAAAGAGAAAGATGAGGAGACAAACCTCCTTATCCGTCTCTCCACTCCTCCCTATCCGTCGAACAATGAGGAAAAAGACTCCCTTTTTGTCGCACAGAAGCTACTTCGCTGTCGGGGACAACCTCCCATGAAGTCGCACGTAACCTACATATACGTCGCCTATTTTCAGCGTAAGCACCTGTACTTCAAATATATAAGAGTGTCTAACTAAGTCTTAAAAGTGACTGACAATGATTGTCTAAGTCCAAGACTGGGGTTTATGGGAGGAGTTTTACATACAAGAACTGACGCCCAACGTGGTTGCTAACGCTGTGAGTACGGTAACGAGAATATGCAGGATATTCTTCCAAATAGGTTTAATCATAACGTCTAAATAAATTAAAAGCCCAATCGGCAAGCAGATCACACTGCCGTCCCTTCTTGTTAACGGCATTGTATCCGAGCCGATTTGGACTAAAAGTGAATACTAAAGGTTCTTCCGAAATATGGGGATAATAGGCACACAGAGTCACAGAGGCGACGGAGGTAACGCACAATGTTACGGAGGTGCCGACGGCACAAAGAGCGACGGAGGTATAGCTTACAGATTCTTGATAATTATTTTTGGATAAACGCTTTGTATTTAAGCTAATAGAATTGGCAAACAAGCTCCGTCACTCTATGCACCGACGGTGCCTCCATAACATTGTATTTACCTCTGTTCTCTCCGTGACTCCGTGTGACATTGCTTTCAAACTCTAAACACAAGTGGCAAAACTCATCACCCAACATTCAACACCCAACACCCTATCCCTCTCGCTCATTAGAAGCCAATATGTTACGTTCTTACAACAACATTGTTTCCTAATAAGCGATTTAGGGTAAACGGAGAGCGGAGGGGCGCAAACTTGACACTCCCCCACGCTCATCTCTCAAACCAATCGACTATGCGTGGCCCTCAGTAGTTGCAGTAGCCTCACCTGGCTCTGGACCAGCAGAAGGCTTGTTCTCCTTCTTCTTGCCCTTGTTTCTTTCGCCTTCTCGGCAGCCTTAGGCGCATCATACCGCACAGCCTCCCTGAATACGCAAACCGCTGATGAGGGTCTTCACACGACGCTTCATCGCATCGATAGTCACCGCTGGCGAGAAAAGCACATGCGCACCGTAGATATCTCTCTGTGCGTTAAAGTCTTCCGCCTTCTGAACACCCTGTGAGTGAATACCTACGCGGAAAGTTCCCAATCCGTCGAGCTCACACGGTTACCATCCCTGAGAACCTGATTCATCTCGAACACCAACGCACTGATGACAGCCAAAATGTCGGGCTCAGTTACGGTGCAACGCTCACTGATACGCAGAGCGAGATCCTTAACACTAACAAGGTCGGGAGACACCGCACGGGCATACCAATAACCCTTGCGCTTGCTGTTCTTACGATTGTCCTGATACATACGAAATTTGATTGACATAACTTGAAAAATTTAAAAAGTGAAACAAAGAAATTATTGAAATGAAAAAAATGAAATCTTAACTCAATGCTCTAATAAGACAGAGGCAAATCCTCTCCGTGGCTCCACGCACGACGGTGCCTCCGTGACTTACATCGCTTTATTTTTATTACTCCTCCGTGCCCTCCTTTTCTCTGTGTGATACTACCTTAAAACTAAGTGGCAAACCTATTACTGAAGACTCTTCATCGCCCTTGCTATTCGCCAGTCCTCACCCCCTCCCCACAAAAAAAGAAGGGGAGGGACAACTACCTAAAAAGACATACTGCGACAAAAAAAGTGTAAAAATTATGTAAACGAGTAAACAAGTAAATAAATGAACACGTAAACAGATAAAAAAAGATAAACACAGAAATAACTAAAAAAACACAATAACGCAAAAAAACGTATAAAAAAATATAAAGGTAAAAGTCGGAAAACACAAAAACGTAAAAACATACTTCATCATAAACATAAACGATTAAAAAAATATGAAAAGATATTCACGTAAATAATTAAAATATTTACAGTCAGTAACTTAAAAAGTATTTCTCAGACCTTCGGCGACAAAAAAGTGAAATCTTTTCACCGCCTTTTTCTTCCCTATTTTTGCCCCAAGAATCTGGTGTCTATTCTTCCCATCACGCCTATAACTGATGTGAATCCACCGCTTTTTTATCGACTCCTGCGGCTCAAGAATCATCTGATCGAAGTCCGTTTGAGAGAGAATTGCCGCATATTTCCGACACATTTCCAGTCCTGTGACATGAATATCAGCCGCCTCACCCCGCAAATGTTGCGAATGTTCAGCCCCATGAACAGCCCTATTCACAGCCTCACAGCGATAACCTCCCACGACTATCACACGTCCCACACGCCTTCTGAGCGGTTCTAAGACGCATCTACAAAGCTCCCGAAGGTTCTCTATCACCTCCGCTCTCGAAGCCTCACCGGGCGCAGGATTCGCCTCTGGCACATTCTTAACACCCATGCCCACCGCCTTTCCCGAGCGCATCATCTCGCCCACCGTAAAATGTGGAGAGAGTCGCTCCTCAAAATCTATTTCATTAGAATGACTATCGTTGATCATACACATTAATTATTATAGATTATTTGGTTCATTAAAACTCTGTTCGTCATCCCTTCATTCCTGATGACGATGCAAAGGTACAACACTAAAAAAACCGATTCCAAGGAAGATATATGTAGTAATATAAGTAGACAAGTAAACAGGTTGACGAGTGGACAAGTTGCTTCTAATAAAAGACAAGGTAACAGAAGAACACAAGTTAGTGGACGAGTGGACTGGAAGACAGATTTGTAAACTCTTTTCGAACATCTCAAAAACAATACATGCTCTTTTCCCTTCGAGAAGATGCCTAATTGGCTTGTAAAAGATGCCCTTTTAAGGTCTTGTTAACGCCCTTTTGAACCCTAACTAAGCACCTTTTCTTGCACGACTTCATAACTAATTGATTTCCCGCTACTTGCAACCTTACTTTTTCACGTGTTTTTCCACATTATTTTAAGTGATCTCCTCAAATTTATGTAATGACTTTTCACCCTCCCCTATCCAAACAGATGAACAAGATGCTTAAAATAGATGGGCATAACCTATTCTTACAAACTCAAACATAAGGTATAACGGACATTATCCGAAGTTGCCAAGTACTTGGAGGGTATGTTCTTATAAAGATATCTTTACTACAATATCATCTCGACCATTTCAAATAAAGCAATCAGAAATAAAAAGATAAAGGAAAAATATCCTGTTGTAAGCCAAAGTTTATCATATATAGAAGGCTATTCGGACATTGAGTGTGCATTGAAATGTGATAGTTCGTTCATCGTTTTTGGAGACCATACGAGAATCGTTAAATTTATTGATTTTGACTTTATTGTGGGAGCTGATGGCGTAAAGATAATTACTTCTAAAATTAATAATAAATATGCCTATTTCCTTTTACTATACGTTTCGGACAAGATAAACAATAAGGGATATAGTAGACATTTTTAGTCAAATTGTAAATTATAAGTATAGTCTTCCCCATTTGCTGAACAACTACGTATAGTCGATAAAATAGAAAAGCTATTATTACCTTTATCGGAAATTCAAAAAACCTTAGAGATGTAAAAGATATCATCTCTAAAGTTTTATACTATTTACCAATTCACTACCCTATCTACAATTTTCTGCTGTTCGCTTGCCGTACGACGCAGATAGATACGCGTTGTCTCTATACTTTCATGCCCCATAAGGTCGGCTAATAAGGCAAGATCATTGAAGCGGTCGAGGAAGTTTTTGGCAAAGCGGTGACGAAAGGAGTGAGGGTAGACCACATCACGATTCAATCCATATTTCTCTGCAAAATGCTTCAGTTGCTGAGCTATCCCTCGTGTCGTAATCCGTTGCCCGAAACGATTGAGGAAGATATAACCCGATGATAGTTCTTTCTCTTTAATCCATTTAGTCGCTTCTATTCGTAAAGTCTTAGGGATATACAGCCGTCTTATCTTTCCTCCTTTACTGTACAAGTCAAGATAACCTACTTGCACGTGTTCTGCCTTAATATGCAGAAGTTCGCTAACACGTGCGCCTGTTGCTGCCATAAACCAAACGATAAAGTACCATTCATCATAACCATCTGTTTTGAGCTTTGTTTTCAGAAACTTATAATCAGCATCACTGATTACGTTCTCCAGAAAGTTTTTTTGCTGAACCTTGACGAATTTCACTTTAAGTTTTTCCTGTTTCGTAAACTCCAAGTATTTGTTTATCGCTTGCAACCGCAGGTTAACAGTCTGTGGCTTAAAGTTCTCTACCAAATACCCTTTGTAAGCCAAAAAGATTCTTCTTGTTCACCTCCTTATAATGATTAAGGAAATAGTCCACCGTCCACAGATATGATGTGATGGTGTTTTTTGCCAAATTAGTTTTGGCAAGATGCTTTTGAAATGTTGTTACCATATTACATTGATTTTGAATGAATATCGTAACAATAACGTAGACTATAACGGACATTATCCGAAGTTGCCATACAGCATTCCTTATAATTGGGTATGGGTTCCTCATAATAATATTATAAATATAATCGGTGGAGCACAGCCTCTCAAGAGTCAATTTAGAGAATATTTTTTTCAGATGGATATATTCGACTATATCAGATACGAGATTATGGAGAATCTCCTCTTCCTGTTTATATTCCAATAGAAACAGCTACAAAAACAAACAAAAAGGGGATATTCTATTAGCGCGTTATGGTGCATCTTTAGGAAAGGTTTTTTTAGAGCTGAGCAGGAGCTTATAATGTTGCAATGGCAAAGGTTTCTGTCAAGTACTTCAATTTAATAGACGAGAACTATCTCTATTTTTATTTATCAAACATCTATCAAGAAAAAAATACTATCTATTTCAAGAACCGCTCAAGCAGGATTCAATAATGGTGATTTTGTAACGATGTTCTTTCCCCTCCCACCTCTTACTGAACAACGAAGAATTGCTGAAAATATAGAACACCTTTTTATAATATTGAAGACTATTGAGGAGAACTTATAAGCTCTCCTCAATAGCATTAAGTTTGTTGAATGCGGTATTTATTGCACAAACTATTCTTTCTTGTTCAGCATAAGGTGGAATAGGCACTTGAATAGCTTTAAACAACTTCTTGTTCAAGTGTGGAATAGCAGAACCAACTTTGTTTTCTCGTAAAGCTTTTCTGTTTTGAGTGATAATGTACAAGATGTACTCTTTATTCATATTTACATTAAAACTTAGTTGTTTGAAAGTACTACCTTGATATCCCTCCATTGGAGTTACAAACACTTCGCCAGAGTTCTCTCCATCAACTAAAATCATACAAGTATTAGCAGAAATATATCTACCCTCTTTTATTATCTTCCCATCGGAAAACCCTCTTAAAAATCTTGCATCTAAATTGGTTAATGCTCTATTCTTTAGCTTTTCTCCATCAATTAGTCTACATACCTCTTGCATCGAAGTTATAGCCCACCCTTTGGGCAACTTCGGATAATGTCCGTTATCACAAGTGATTTCAGCCTTTGGATTGATACGTTTGAGGAGTTCTGAAGATGGCTCATCGTTTGGATCTTGAGGGACAAGTTTACCATGAATCGCAAGGTCGAGGATTTTGTTCTTTGCCTGCTTGATGGAGCTTTGCAAGTCAGCCTTACCTTGTTCGATAATATCAATAAGTTTGAACCAACGCTCTATTTCTTCAACAATGCGTTGCTGCTCAGCAAGAGGGGGAAGAGGTATAGGACCTTTACAAGCATCTGTAGTACTTAGCCTTGGCATTTTCACACCATATACGCAGTTTTGTGTATAACCTAAAAAATAAGGAGAACGTAAAACATTACAGACGTATTTGTTAGAAATACCACCATATGTATTTAAGGGCATTATTTCTGTTGTACAAAACCCTCCCTTAGGTGCAACTAAAACCTTATTCAAATAGGTTCTAAGTTTAGAATATAAAATATCACCTTCACTAAACTTATGACGAACGCCATTTATCCGTCGGTCCTTCTTGCTAAGATATTGAATAATATCAGCGGTTTCTCTTTTTATGTCCTCTAATTCTAATATCCAACTATCATCTTGTATATCTTTAACTTGTTCATTTTGAGAGCTTCCATAATTACTTATTTCTCCCAATGTTGTCCACACCCACCCACTTGGCACCTCAAACGGCACCTCCTGTTTATCACAGGCAGCATCAGAAGTCTTTGTAGTCTTTCGGCTACGTTTGATTTTCCCTTCTTTAATCAGGCGTTCCTTTTCGGAACGGATGTGTTCAAGGAGGACCGATGCTGGTTCATCGTTCGGGTCTTGTGGCACGAGTTTACCGTGAATGGCAAGGTCTAATATCTTTTGTCTTAACTTCTTTGTGTCCATGATTTACCAATTAATCGTTTGTGGGGTTTTATCCGTCCTGTGAAAGTCAGAATTTTGGATAGTTGTACAGACATTGTTTGTACGATAGACATAACATCTGTAGTTGTCTCCACTACCGTTCCTAACCTAACATCACATCACTATCCATACCATTTACTCTTTAATTCCTGCCATTAACTTCTGCAGTTCGGCTACCGCCTTACTAATATTGCCAGCTTGGGTCGTGATATTCGTCATCAGTTCGTCTAATGTAAACTGTTCCTCTTCCCCACCAGCCTTTATCCACGTAATGTCAAGGCTTGTCTTGTCACGTGCTAAGATATCATCAACAGCATATTTTCTCCATCGTCCAGCAGGATTTGTTTCCTCATTATAGGTTTCCGCCCTTGACGAAGCATTATAGCAAGCAACGAAGTCATCAAGGTGGTGGCGTTGCAGTTTGTTGGTAGCTAACGTATGCTTGATGTCCGTACGATAATCATAGAACCAAATATTTTTGGTAGGCTGTCCCTTGGTAAAGAAAAGGACATTAGCCTTCACACTCTGTGCATAGAAGAGACCTGTAGGCAATCGCAGGATAGTATGCAGATTGAAATCGCTCAGAAGTTTCTTGCGAATGATTTCACCAGCACCCCCTTCAAAGAGAACATTGTCAGGCAAGACAACAGCTGCCCTGCCTCCGTCTTTCAACATCAACATCATGTGCTGGAGGAAGTTAAGCTGGTTATTCTTCGTCTCTACATAGAAATCAGGACGATTGATGTCTACAGAGCCTGCAGGGCGTGTACCGAACGGAGGATTGGCAAGAATGACGTTTACCAGTGTCTCAGGTTCTTTCTCCAACGAGTCCTCACAAGCAATAGGACTTCTGTCTGTGCCGATACCATGCAGATAAAGGTTCATAGATGCAAGCGTAACAACGAGCGGTGTGTTGTCAACGCCGTGCAAGCCTTATCATTCAGGAAATCAAGTTTACCCTTGTCCTGTGACTGCCCTTTCATATAATCGTATGCTGCCAGCAGGAAGCCACCTGTTCCACAAGCAGGATCGCATACCGTCTCACCTATCTTCGGTTGAAGACAATCAATCATTGCCTGAATCAAAGGGCGAGGCGTGAAGTACTGTCCAGCACCACTTTTCTTGTCCTGACCATTCTTTTCCAAGATACCTTCATAGATAGCTCCTTTGACATCCCCGTCCATTTCAAGCCATTGATGCTCATCTATCATGGTTATCACTTTCTTCAGATAGACCGGTTTATCAATCTTGTTCTGTGCCTTTGTGAATATCGTTCCTATCAGATTATCCTGCTTGCTGAGAACATTAAGAGTCTTTTCATACTGTGCAATCAGGTCTAATCCGTCAAGCTCTTTAAGCTGTCCCCATCGGTACTCTTCAGGAATAGCAGATGCCTCCTCAAACACTTCTACGTTCTCAGCATCCATCTTGAGGAAGAGAAGATAAGTAAGCTGGGTGACATAATCAGTATAGCCGACACCCTGTCCAGAGAGTGTCGTTGCAAGCTTCCATACTTCCTTTGTCAGAGCCTGTTGCGTTGATATGTTTTTTGCCATATTATGCTAATTTTCTATAGATGATAAACTGTGACAATGAAGACAAAGCTTCATTTGCTGTATCTCTGCCTCCAAAGGCACGGATAAGCTGGGCAGCCTGTGTCTTGTCATTCTCCTTAATATCGGTAATGGTGCAATATCCATTAGATGCTATGTAGTTGAGCACCTGACGCATCAATTCAATTTGCCCCGCTGTGATAGAACGCCATACTTGTCCATACCATAGGTTAAAGTATTGTTTGGCTGTTGGATATAAACTTTCAAGCTGTTCTATCTGATGGAAAGCATAGCGTACTAACTGGATGATATTCGTAAGTGCTTCTTTTTCTTCTTTTGTTGAACTACTCTTCACCTTTCGTGAATTGATGATAGCATAGGAATTCCAAAGCAACGAGGTGTTAAACTTATTATTTGCAAGCTTCAGTTTGTTTCCAAGTCTTTCAACATTGAATACGTAAGCGGTTCTCCCTGATTATTATATATAATGCGCAGGGCTTCTATCTCATCCTTATGTTCCTGACAGTAATCCTCAAACGCAGACGTGGTAGACTGTGCCTCCTCCGTTGAGAACCCTTTTGAAATTAGCGTATCTTCGCCGGGCATCAGCGTTTCTATAAAGCTAGCATTAAGAATCAACAGAAGGTCTCTTGCATCTGGATGGTTAGCGATGTTGCGCACCAACGCCTTTCGTTCCGTATTGGGCTCATTAACGTTGTTGTATTCAGGCAAGACGTTGTCCTCAAAGGCTTTAAAGATATTGGAGGCTATCTCCATCATGCTTTGATGTGCAAGACTAACAAACTTCTCACGGTCACTCTCCGTACACTTATGGCTGATACGAGACAAACGACCCGCCAATAGGCGCAGATAGTCATCGCTCACATTGCCATGGGTTATCTTCTCCAAAAGTTCTTTCAGAGAGATAACTTTCGTTACAGCACCAGATGGAGAGGCTATCGTTTTCTCATGCTCAGTTACGCCCACAGCATCAACCAAGAAGAAGCAATCCTTGCTATAGGCATTGGGAGTGACATTACGCAACTGCTCATCACCAATAGTACGGACACCACGCCCTTTCATCTGTATGTACAAAGGCTCGGAAGCCACATCACGCATGAACATAACGACTTCGAGCGGTTTTATGTCTGTTCCTGTAGCTACCAGCGTACAAGTCACAGCAATACGGAAGTCCTTATCATTGCGGAACTGTCGTATTAGTTCGTTGCTATCCCCAGCAGAGTAGGTTATTTTCTGCACAAAGCGATCGTCTTCACGATTAAACACCTCTTTGGCAATCCTCACAATATTCGTAGCATGGCTTTCATTCAGTGCGAAGATAAGCGTTTTGGGCAGATAGTCCATATTCGCCTCGCGCTGAGGATCGGTGAACATTTCCGTATATACCGCATCACGATAAGTTTCCAAAATAAGCTTTATCTGTGCAGGATTGATAATACTCTTGTTCAGTTCCTCCCGTGTATAGTTCTTAGTTTCTTTACTTTCAACAACTTCAACTTTTCCCGTATAACGAGTTACTTTTTTCACTTTCTCGTTTTCAAGAATTGCTCCACCATTCTCCGTTACCTTTGTCTTGATACGATACACACGACCATAAACATTTACACCATCCAGAATAGACTTCTCCAAAGTATAGTTTACGATGATATTATCATTAAAGAATGCCCTTGTTTCAGGTCCCGGAGTTGCTGTCAGACCTATTAACTTAGCCTTTGAGAAATAATCAAGTACTCGTCGCCAACTACCATAAATCGAGCGGTGGCACTCGTCAATGATAATCATATCGAAGAAATCAGACGGCAGACTTGGATTTTCAGGAAACTCTCCAACACAATCCTCATCATATCCGTCGTCAGCATCGTTGTCTTCAATCTCCTCGCCTTTCAGCAAGGAGAATAGTCGCTGTATGGTGGAAATGACTACACTGCTGCCATTTGGAATCTTCGCTGACTTCAGCCGATTGACCGTAAAGATGCTGTTGAAAGAATCACCATTCTCCGTCAATCGGAAGTGCCAAACTCGCTTTCAGCTTGCTTGCCCAGATTGTTCCTGTCAACCAAGAACAAGACACGTCGCATAGGGGTAAAAGACAACATACGATAGGCTGCAAGACAGGCGGTATAGGTCTTTCCTGCACCAGTGGCAAGTACCATCAGTGCACGTGATTCACCAGATCGAAAACTCTTCTCCAGTTCGGTGATGGCTTCATACTGACAACCACGTAGTCCCTTAGGGCTAAGTGTTGGCAATCCCACATAGTCATCCTGAAGTCCTAACATCTTGGTAACTTCCCACGGAGAGTGAATCTTACTGCAATACTCAAAGGCAGCATCGCTCTTACGAGTATCGTAAAACATCATCTCCTTGCTGTTGGCAACGTATGCGAGAGGAAGGGGGATTTTAGGAAACCACGCCTGACACCATGAGGGACAACGACGCGTATAAAGTGTGGCTTGTTCCTTTACGACATCTGAATTTATGTCGACCTCAACTCGTTTAGCTTCTAATATTCCAACTGCCTTTCCATTAAGAAAGAGTAGATAATCAGCCTCTCGATTACCTTTCAAAAGCCCCTCTCTTATGGCTACAGCAGTCATGTTAGGAGCATAACCGCTTCTATCCACTACTTTCCAGCCTGCTTCTTCAAACATACTGTCTATGATAACACGTGCCTTTTCTTCTGGTAGCATATCGTAACGTTCTTATAATTCCATATTATGAGAAGTTCTTATAGCTATACAAGTACCTCTAAATGAAAACAGCCATTATAACTGCAAAGATAGTGTTTTTTTAGACAGAATGACATAATTATTTTCAGACAGAATGACATAAATATTTTAAGACAGAATGACAAAAAAGACAGAAAAACAAATAACATAGAAAAGCCCCTCTCGTAAGGAAAGAATAACCTCTCTATGCGATAACAATTTATACATCGCCAAATAGCATATCCTTTGGTTTCTCCTCTTCCAACAACTCTGTAAGTGTCATGAAGTATGGGTCTTTAGCATATGGTGTCTTACTTTGTTTCACTTTGAACGTGCTGCCGTCTGGTTTAGGAACATATATTATAGGCTCGGCGCTCTCCAAGTCAAGGCAAGGTAGAACTCACGCTGTGCGTCAAAGCCTTTGGCTTGCAGTTGCGTACCCGACACGATGCGTGGACCGTTAGAAGACAACTTGTAAAGTTCCTGACTTTGCTTGTTGTGGAGCAACACATAGTGGCAATGCTCAAAACCTGCTGTCAGGCGGAGCGAGCCTTGATCCATGCCAGCACGGACATAGTAGAGTTTGTTCTTCTTGATGGGTTCAAGTTGTCCACTCCTGTAGTAGCCCACAAGCACAAGGTTGCTCTCATCGGGAACAATGGTGTAGGTCAACCCCTTTTGCGGTATGCTGTCCTTGATTTGCTCATAGCGTTCTTCGGTGCGTAGTATCTGCACGAGGTGGTCGCGCAGCATCTTGCCCTCGTCCTCTGGCTGTTCTCCGTTAGGCAATAGGGGAAAAGCGCCGATGTTCACCTCCTTTATAGATTTAATGTAGTAAGGTGATTCTGAACCGTTTTCTTTGCGATAGCGTCCTGGAAAAAGGATGTAGCCACCGATAATCTCTTTAGCAGTGTGCTTGAAGTGGGTGCTGCCATAGTAGATAGCATCGCGGTAGCGGTGCATCTGGTTAAGCGCATCGGGTGGCGGATAGTCCGAGATATCATAGTCATCTTCAAGGTTATCAATATCCTTGTTCGTATCGTCAAGCACACGGTACTTAGCATCGTAGAGGTAGGTCAATACAAAGCCGTCTGCCTTTTGAATGTTGAGCACAATGTCGGGACGCTGCTCCGTGGTAGCGGTATGCACCTCGCCCGAACGGCGGTTGTAGGTGTGCTGATAGCACAGTTCCACAATGTCATCGTTGAAAGCGGTTGTGGTAGGTAATCTTGTGCTCCACAGTGCTGTCGGTAAACGGTGTGAGCATCGTTTTGCGGTTCTCCTCCACAAGTACCGCTTGGTCGGGGTCGGTAAGGTCTATCTCCAACACGTCCATCATTAGTTGCTTCATCTTTAGAAAGCACCACAACTCGTACAGTTCCCAAATGGGGCGCACGCCAATCTCGTTGCTACCCTCGTAGAAACCGAGACCGCTTTGCAGGATGTACCACAAGCGGTAAATCTGCGAATAACCAGTGCGCTTTTGCAGCACACTACTCTCCTGACGAAAACCTTTAAACTCGCCAATCTGTCGCCAGATGCGGTGGTGTAAGATGTTCTGCAAGCGTTCTCCTTTGCTTTTCAGCCAGTCCAGTTCCTCTCCTAAAAGCTGACCTTGATAGTTGCGCTGCAACTCTCCCAGCACATCCACAAGTTTCTTACCAATCTGCTTGACGGTGTACTTCACAAAGCGGTTCTCCTTTGTGTCGATGGTCTTCTGCTTCTCGTCGTGACGGAACAGGTAGTGGTCAAGCGTCTTGGCAGCCTTTTGCTCCTCATATTGGTTGAGCATCTTGGGCGACCAACGCTTTATCTTATCCACACGGTCGTAATAGGTAATACGCTCGCCTCGGGTGTTAGGACGGTTGGTCACAAACTCCAAAGCGGTGATGTACTCGTCTATCACACCCTTAAAGATAGAGAGCCAGATCATTTCATTGCTCTGACTGCTCGACAGGTTCAGCGACTGAAACGTCTTGGTAAGATACTTGAACACAAGGTTTTCATACTCGGCGTTAATCATGCTCATCATGTGCATGAGGTCACGCTTCGTGTCGAGTTTCGGTGATACCACACGAAACTCTATCCATGCCAAGCGTTCGGTCAGTCCTTTGGGCTTATAAGTATATTGCAGACGGAAGATACCTGGCTCGTTGAGGAAATCAAGAGCTGCCATGAGGAAACCACCATTGCCAGCGGCATACCACTGGAATGCCTCTGCCACGTCTTTATTGATGTGGATGATGCGAGGCTCTCCCTCAATGTCAGTAAAGTGCAGCGTGATGTTGTACTGGCAAGTCTCGAACATCACAGGGGGGCAGTGCCGCCCACTCCTTGCCCTCAGGAAGAGGCGACACACCAGCCAATTGCAATGTGCCCTCGGCTGACGAGCGGTAGTCGCAGTAGTGCATGGCAGCATCCGCACCTACACGGCTTTTAAGTCGTCGGAGCGAGTTCTGTATGGAGCGTGTGGTGATAGTTATCTCCACATTCCCTGCCTTGTCTGCAAATTTCAGCGCATCCATGTTTTGCTATCATTTATGGCCAGAAACTGGTGAAATGAGATAGTTCGAGGCGTTCACGCATTTCTATAATCTTAGCGTTGGCTTTGGGGTATGCTACCTCCGTCCATGTTGCCAATTGTGCCAATGGCTCTTTCACCAAGTCCTCATTACCCTCAATGCGTGGCAGCACTTTCATCATCAGGATATTGTCAAGTGCCTTGTTGTAGAGTTCCTCAAACTCAGCTTTCTTGTTCTCTTGGCGCAGAGCGTAGAAGTGGAGTATCAACTCGTTTACTACACGGTAAGCGATACGGAAAGGGGTCTTGCCGAGGATAGCTTCAAGGCTGTCGGGCGTTGTTGTGCCGTCGGCATAGGTTTGTCCGATGGTAGCCTTAATCTTCTTTTCAAGCAGTTCACGCTCGCCGTTCATTTGCTGCAGTGCGTTATTGCTCTGCGCAAATGGAGCGAAAAACCAATCCTTATCCACAACGTCTTCACGATAGCTGAGTGCGTCAGGCTTCTCTATGTCAAACATGTCGTTTAGGTTCACCTCGTTCATCTCAATGGTCATGGCGCGGTCTATCACCTTACGGCTGAATTGGTAGGTGGTATCGTCCATGTTCACTGTCCCTACTACGATAAGGTTGCGAGGGATGCGCAGACCTTCCTCTCTGAGTTTTTCGTAAGTGGCATTGCTACATGGAGCTATCTTGTCCTTGTCAATAGTGTAGCTTGTGCCTTTCTCCTGTTTCTCTTTTGAAGGGAACAACTCTTTAAACAACTTGTTGTCATACTTATTAAAGATAGCAGCAGGAATAAGTGGTTCGCTCTTGATAGTTCCGTCCACATCCTTGCGGCTTTCCAATATGCTCAGGAACTCGGCGAAGTACTGCTCAACAGCTGCAAGATTCATTTCATCAAGGCACACGAAGAATGGTACATTCTCGTGTTGCATGGCTTTAATGAGGAACTTCACGAACTTTGTCAGGTGGTAATTACCACCGTCAAGTACGGTTTCATAACCGAGCAGCTCAGTGGAGTCGTTCCAGTTTGGTTTCACCTCTACAAGGCAGTAGTTGCCCGGCGACGTCTTATCCTCGCGCAGGTCGCCCTCGTCGGGGCAGCTGGCGTATGCCATTTCCTTTACGATGCGACTCTTGCCAGTGCCTGAGATACCTGCAAGGAGCAAGAAAGGTTTCGTGCGGATGACTGAGAGATATGAAAGAACATCCTTGTTAAGAGTAGCATCTTTTCCATTCACATAATATGTCAATCCACTTCGTTCCGTTGTTGTGCCATTTATTTCGAAGTTTGCAACCAATTTACGAGCACGCATAACAAATTGATCTTGCAAAACCAACTCTTTGCCTTCTGTCTCAATAAACTCATGGTTCGCTAAAAAAACTTTTTGTATGCGAACGTCTTGAACAGACTGAGTTCGTGCGTTATCACATTCATTCTTATAAACGCTATCTTCTCTATATCTTAGAATAGAGTCTGTCACTTTGAAATAGTCTTTCCAAAGAGAAGTTGTCGCTACGAACAACTTAAATTCGTTTATAGTGATTTTGTATTCTCCTGTGGCATCTCCAACCTGAAGGAGTATTTTCAAAAAGGAACAATAATGGATTCATATTGTTATTATTTACTCTTAATACAAATGATTGCAACTGATTATTGATGAGGTCTTGGTACGATTGCGTGTTAGCAAAATTTGCATTACATCTTTCTTTAATAGAATAATATAATGGAGTTAGATTGTCTGAATCATATGGGTCATTGGTTGTCAACAATCCCGCAGGAACACAATTAATTGTGGCTCTGTGCGGTGTATTTTCACTCAGAGAGCCATATTCTTGTTTTGTCTTGTTGCGATTAAAAAATGATTCGTAGTTTTCAAACTCATTGTTATTCCAATCTTCCAAAATGTGCGACATATAGCACAAATCAGCAAACGACTGATTCTGCTTGGTTATGTACCAAACATTATCCATATTGTCAGCAGATGCTATTTCTACTTTTTTTATATCACTTATTCTCATTGACGTTATACTTACTATTTAAATATAATATAAAATGAGCAAGGAACTCAGCTAATCTTGGTGGAACAGCATTTCCAATTTGTTTACAGATACTTGTCTTTGACCCCGAAAATATAAAATCATCAGGGAAAGTTTGTATTCGTGCAGCTTCTCTTGCTGTAAGTGTTCGGTCTAAATCGGGATGGGTAAAACGTCCTCCAGAAGGGGTGTCAAACCGTGTTGTTATTGTCATTGAAGGCTTATCCCAGTCCATTCGCCCATATGCTCCACTATGAACAGAGTGTATCTCTTCATCAAGGCTTTGCCAGTTTTCGTTAGCTATAATTTGTTTCATTCTTCTTAAAGCTATACCATTATGTTTTGAAGAAACATGATTAGGTACAGAACTGCTACCATCGGTAGCAATGTCTTTCAAATCAAAGATAGCATCTCTAATTGTTTCTCTTCTATTGAAAACACTTTGCAATTCTGTTGGCAAACTCTCCCGCATCAATTTTAATTCCCTATCAAGGTCAAAATCAAATTTTGTACCCAAGATAATAACACGACGACGTTGCTGAGGAACTCCATATTCCTCAGCCTTAAATACTTTTATATGTAAGTAGTATCGACCATTCTTGAAATTACTGTCATCTTCGAAGATACTCTTTATCGTTTCAAGAATCTCACCATTCTTGCTGCTCAGTATTCCAACAACATTTTCAAATACAAAATATTGAGGCTCAAATTTTTGTATTATCTTAAAGTAATAGCGAAAAAGGAAATTACGAGGGTCATCAATGAACTCTGATGTTTTCCTAATACGACTTCCTGCCATAGAAAAGCCTTGACATGGAGGACCACCAATAACCACATTGACATCATGAAGTTCTTGGTAAAGTTTTTCTTTACAGCTGGAATTAAGTCTTTCTGTTGCTTTTGATATACTGTCATCGAAATGGTCGACAAAAGAACGTATATCTTCGTTCACCATTATCGTGTGTGTATGGTTTCTTTTATAGGACTGTGCTATCTGTTCATCAATTTCATTAGCAAGAACTACATTAAATCCGGCCTTCTCGAAACCTACCGACAAGCCACCGACCCCAGAAAATATATCTACTACATTCATTTCCTTTCTGTATTTAATCTATACGCTAATTGGTAATTGATAATCTCGTTTATCTCATCATCATTCAAATCGAATAACCGACCAATGAGAATATCTATTTTATCAATGGTTGTCTTATGCAGTTTATGTTGATAGACATAGTCGGTTTGAACTGAACCAATATACTTTTTTTACTATTTTCTAATTCTTCTTCTAATTGCTTATACAGTTTAACTATTCTCTTTTTTTGCTTTGCTATCTACCAAGGAAAAATCCAAATGTATCAAGTCAAGTTCTTTTTGTAATATGCCAACAATCAGAATATATCTCCCAAATGTAATAAAACAAGGAAGAGTTTAATATAGCTGAAAATAAACAAACATCATCCTCTTTTGAAAAATGTGTATTTTTTTATACTCGTTTGATTTCATTGCATGAGTAAAACACTTACACCAAAAAGTTGCTCTTTGATTCAACCATGCTGCATATTCTCCGTCTGCACAAACATTTTTCAAGCAACGAAATCTGACTGTTGTTAATCACTTTGTCAGATATACTTTTTGAAAGTTCAGAGCAAAACTTTGGTTTACCTGATATTGCATCTTTATCCAGTTGAACAAACTGTATATCCTTGTATAACTCGTTCCATTCATCCTTATACCAATGCTTATATTTTGATACAAAAACACTCTGATTTGAGCGGTTTCTTGTACCAATTATGATTGTAAGTTTTTGGTGAACACCAAGAAACAATGAGCATGGTCTATCAGCAAAGTTTATAAAGAACAACTCAGTGAATTTATCTTGTAGCAATTTTCGTAAGGGCTCCATTCTTAGAGTTGAAACGATAGATATAGGGACGATAAATCCAATTGTTCCTCTTGATGATACTAAATTGCAAATAGAGCGTTCAATAACAGGAGCATACAGGTTTCCCACAGGAACTGTCTTAAAATATTCAGGTAACGAATAATTAAGTTTTGCAACGGTGTATTCTTTGTAAGGAGGGTTTCCTACAACACAGTCAAATCCTCCATTCTTTAAAACCATTCTAAACTCTTTTTCCCAAAGGAATGTATCATCGCAAATTGTGTTGCCCAACTTGAAGTTCTTTAAATCCTTCTTCGTAAGTTTGACAGAAAACTCATATAAGGCAGTTGAAAAGAGTCTATACCTCAATATCTCTAAAGTTTCTTCATCAATATCAACACCAAACACATTGTTTTTGATAATGTGCTGGATGCCAGATGCGCCTAATGGCATTCCAAGTAATTTGTAGATATTGCATAGAATGTTTATTGCTTTTATAACAAAAGAGCCTGTACCACATGTGGGATCAATTAGTTTAATTGTCGCTACATGATTCTTCATCAATGTAATCTCCTTGTCATCCAAAGTAGATATGAATTTACTCAAATCATTCAACGATAGCACATGATTTACTATATACTCTTTATCAAACAAAGAGTACAAAAATCCAACGACTGTACCCTCAACGATGTAAGTTGTTGTCAAATCGTCTGTGTAATATGAGGCAGTGTCTGTCTTTGTTAAATATTTTTCAAAAATAATTCTAAACAACGACTCATAATTAGACTTAGAGATACCCCACTTGGAGATTGTATTCAAAAAAACAAGGCTCTTTTCGCCACCTATATTATCAATGACTTTCTTTATGTCTTTACTATCTGTTTGTGAGATTGAATAAATATCTTTTATATATGATTCTCTGCGATTTGTTGCTGCAAACAAACCTTGCTCTTCTGATATACTAAGATGAATATAATATAGCAAGACAGACAAGGATACTACATTACCCTTGTCAACATTCAACTTTTCTGCATACTGTTTAATTTCATCATGTAGCTTGCAGAATGATTTAAATATAGCGTTGTTTGTCATTGCAATTATATCTCTGTAAGCAAATCTCCTGGTTGTACATTAAGAATTTCTGCTATCCTGTGAATGGTTTCCAAACTGGGTTGTGAAGTATTGGTGCACCATTTTGAAATAGTAACAGGGGCTTTCTCCAATTGGTCTGCCAACCATTTTCCAGTATGACCAGTGTCTACAAAGACACTTTTTATGCGGTTCATATTTTTCATTCGGCTTAATGTTTTTCGCAAAGTTATTAAATTATTGGAACATTCTATCATCAAGACTTTATTATTTGACTGCACCAAATAAAAAAACGGCAAGAAGGATAACATTCTTGCCGAAATGGGAACAGACGATACAATGTTTGAGCGAAAAGGAAACATTGTTTTGCTCACCAATAAGTATTCTTTTGCGCAGCAATTAGCATTGTTTTGTTAACGCAGAAACGTATGTTTTGCATGGCAATGTGCAACAGGCGGTTATAAGATGCCGCTCACTGGCACACTGACGATGTCGTGAACGGGGAACTTCTCGCAACCGATGTAGAGGGTATCGAAAGCGTCGGAGCCGTCGGTGCGGTGTTCGAGGAAGTCTTCTTCGAATTCGGCGAGTTTCTTGTCTGACTTATCCTTACGGAAGCCGTTGCGACCTCGGCTACCTCCCTGCCGATTGGATGGCAAGGATAAGGTCGGGATTGTTGGAGCGATTGAAGAACGGCATGAGTCGCTCTGTATGACTTTCCATTTTTAGCAATTTTGCCACCACTTATTCCTGTTTTAACAACAAGATATGTGAAATATTAAAAGTGGCAGCAAACTGAAACAAAACCATTCTTGTCTTTATATTATAATATCTTCCTTACTTGGCAATACTTATCATTCATATTTTTTTAGAGGGCTTTTTTTATATTTAGCTTTTTTTGCTACTGAGCCACCCCACTGTTCTGTCCCTTATGTTTTTATGTCATTCTGTCTTTATCATTCGTATAATTCGCGTCATTCGTAGTTCGGTACATTAAACAGCTGCACATTCTGTCTACTTCTCCCTACCCTGTCTCCGTTCATCTGCTACCCTGTCTCTAAACAACCAGTTCATTATGTCCCCTTCGACCCTACCCTGTCTCCGTAGCTTATGTATATCATCTCTCCCATGACATTAAACATCATCTTTATGTAAAAGTATTTTTACGAACTTACTAATTTGTCGAGAAATAGTAAACAGAAGATTGGGCAATATCTTCCCTTTTTGTCTCGAACGTTTAGAGAAGAATTCGTAATTATCAAAAAAACACAATTATTTATAAGATAAAATAAAAGAAGACAAAGTTCAGAAAATCACAAGTTTATTTATGGAAGAAGCAAAGGAAAAAGAAGTGAAAGAAAGGAAGATTCGTTATAAAAAAATGGATGAATTGTTTATATTTTTTTCATAACGAGCCCTTTATTCTTTCCCTATTCGTCGCACCTAACCTCCTAACTTGTCGACTACCCCACCCCAATAGCTACTAAAAGTGTCGCACCATAGTTACTAATCTGTCGCAACCTACTTACTAATCTGTCGCCGCTAAGTTACTAATTTGTCGTCGATTAGTCGTGTAACTATTTAAGGGTCAAAGGATTTGAAGGCCTCTACTAATATCTAATAAAGAATATATAACGATATTCTAAGTTAAGAAGAGGTGTTTTGTTTTGAGAAAATATATATTTTTTCGCTGGGGGAAGAAGACTTTAAACAAAGGTTTTGAGTGCAACCTCCCTTTTTGTCGCACATACGTTTTGGGAGCGGTGCAGGCGTTTTCTGTTTTGCGGTAGGCTTGTAGGACGAGCGTTTTGAGTCGGGTTTTCATTTCCGTTTCATGGTTTTGTGGGTTTTTAGTCGGTGGTTTTGGGTAGGAAATTTTGGTGAGATTCGTGGCGGATTGGTAGTAGGTTTTGTTTCGTTTTCTTATTTTTATTACCATTGATCTTTGCTTTATTCGGTTTTTTTTAGGCGGTTACACAGGATTCTTATTATCTTCAAATATGTTTTTATATTTGTGTATCAGTATATTATCGGCTTTTAATCATCTTAAAAGCTGTTCTTTACTTCCTCGTGTTCAATGATTAAAGGGCGGAGATGCGCCAGGACGTTTGTTTGTTTTTCTTTGTCATCAGCTTGTCGGTATTCGTATCGAATTTAGAAGGATTATTTCTTCTTTTCATTGTTCAAACTTTTCGGTTTTTATGTTTACATTTTAGGTAGGTTATTCGCATTGAGTTTTCTTTTTTTCATGACTTTGTCGACATACTTTTTATAGGTTTTGGCATGAGAGTTTTTCCTCCTTTTTTGTCGCACCTAAGCCTTTTTTTCGTTCTTAATCATTCGCAAAATGCTGTTTTATCGCTTAAAGATAGCGGAGACAAATAGGGAAGCTATTTTTGATACTCTCCTACTCTATTTATGCGATAAAGCATTATTATAAAGGAAGTTATGGAAGTTTTCTTTCTCTTTTACGTTAGAAAAGTACAAAAACTTGTCACTTTTTTGTCGCACTTTACTTTTATCAATATTCGTACTTACGATGATAATCAGTGAGTTATACTGTTTTATTGCGTCTTAAAAAAATATTCCCATTTTGTCGCTTAATGCTTTCAAAGCAAGTTATTTTTTTGAATCACGACACGATTATCTTTAGTCTATTTCCACCTATTTAATCTATAAGAACGAAATATGTTCCTATTTTGTCGACCCTCACGAATACTTTACATTCAGTTTTCTCTCCCTATATGTCGCACCATTCACCACACACCTGCTGAGGTTTTTCCTATTCTTGTGATGTTATAGGTCCTCCGCACATGTGGTGCTAAGCCTTCGCACCATGTGTGCGGAGCGTTAGTAAGATATTAAATATTGTGTATAGAGATTTATCATGAGTTCATAATATTAATTTAAAGTACTTTTTCTTTTTGTCTTCATATCTGTTATATTAGTTATCAAATTTAGTAACTATTTATATATTCTAATCAGAAGAAAAGCCTATATAACAGCTTTTTTTGATATAAAAAAATAGTTATTTTTAATTAAGATAATTAATTATCTATTTTGATAATTAAAACAAAGATATTATCTTTGCATCATCTACATATACCTGAGCTTTATGAATATAACCTCAGAAGACGAAGCTCTCATCGAATTATATACAAATGGCAAGACATCAGATAAAAGATATAGGAGTTTGCCGCCCCAAGTGATAAAGGGGTTTAAGAAAGCCGTAGACTATATGAAAGCTGCTCAGCGAATAGAAGATCTCTTCCCTTTGAAAGGACTTAACTACAGAGCCCTGAAAGGTAAAAGAAGAGGGCAAGAGTCAGTACGTTGCAATGGAGCTTGGCGGTTGATATTCAGACGTTCTCTCATTGATGAAAGCGTCATTATTACAAATATTGAACTATTAGAAATTTCACATCATTATGACTAAGTTTAGCTTTAATCAGGCTGTTCCCTTTGAGGCAACTCATGTGGGAGAAGTGATTAAGGACGAGCTCTCTGCTCGCGATATGAAGCAGAGTGAATTGTCTGGACTCACTGGCATACAGAGACCAATTCTGAATGATGTCATAAAAGGCAAGCGTTCTCTAACGCCTGAAATGGCATTATTATTGGAAAAAGCTCTTAATATTTCTGCAACATTTCTCATGCAGGTTCAGGCACAATACGAATTAGACAGTGCAAAACTGAGCGAAAGAGTTGTGTTGCAGACAAAAATGTTGGACGTATGGAATGTTCTCAAAGAACAAATAAACACACTGTTTTTTAAGAAAGTTGGTATCATCAATGGTAATGTCATCGAAGATGTCAAAAGGATCTTTGATGTGTTTTCTGTCGACAATTTAGATTGTTTCTTGGAACTTAAAGCGAAGGAAATAGAATTGTCTTACTATTATCGTAAGTCAGAAAAAGTGACAACAAATCCGATAGATATTTTTTCATGGAAATACTACTGTCGATATCTTTCACAACATGATAAGTCTTCTTTGGGCGATTTCGACAAGAATGCTGCAGCTGAATTAACAAAAGGGCTGAATGTAGTGTTTAAAGAGAACAAGGATACTATCAAAAAGACAGCAACCCTTCTGAATAAATTTGGTATTCGCTTCTTACATGTCGCGAAAATTGGTCAGGTCCCAGTGGATGGTATGTCGTTTTGGACGGGCGATAATCCTACCATCGTTGTTACCGAGCGTATACCCTCTATTGATAATTTTGCTTTTACAATTTTACATGAGGTTGGTCATGTTTACAATCATCTTGAAAAGGATGGACAGACAATGATAAATATCCCTGATGATAAGAAAACTTCGGAGGAAACGGAGGCTGACGAATTTGCCTTGAATGCAGTTATCCCAGCCTCTGATTGGAAGAAATTCTTGGCAAGAACTCGCGACGTCGTACCTTATAAGATTGCTCCTTATATAAAGGCTGAAGCTGAAAAGTATGGTGTAAACCCACAAATACTTTTTGGCAGATATAAGTATGACACTGGCATGTACAAAATAAGGAATTGTTTTGAGAATAAGATTTTATAGTTCATCACTTTAACCTGTATTGGTTTATTCAAGTTGCGTTATGAAGATTTTATCGAAAATGATAGTTAGCTGTCGGCGCATTAAATGGCTTGGACTTTGTATTTTTCTTCTTGTTATCTCTTCAATCTTGTGATACGGATTTAC
>BNJU01004862.1_pt1 | contig 68011 bp, 88 predicted proteins | sample 8539281 | NCBI WGS metagenome assembly BNJU01 (sample SAMD00202456, study PRJDB9452) | human saliva metagenome | isolation source: human saliva | place: Japan
TTTTCCTACGTATTGCTATGGATAAAGTGGTTAATATATTATTTGGAGATTGGTGTGTATGATACATATGCTATTTAAATGTGAAAATAGAAATATGTGAAGATAATTTTTATGAAAATGTAAATACCCCTATTATTAAATTAAACCATCAGATTTATGATATCATATGTACAATATACTGGCATTTTTTACACAAGGCTATTGTTTCGATGATGATGAATTTCTTCTGTCCTTGGCTTTTATGTTACTATTATGTCGTTGGTTTGTATCCGATGTTTGGGAAAATTTGATGTTAATGCACTTCTTAAACCATGTAGACTCATATAAAGTGAAGAGAATATGGGAATTAATCAATGAATTGATATTCCAGAATAGTTGGAAAATCAGAACTTTACATCTATGATATACGAATGAAGAAATTGCTAAATAGTAAATTTAATGAGCTTAAAACATGTGACTTGAGACTATATAGAAAGGCAGGTGTTATATAAAAACTATGTACCTGAATTGTATATGCTAATTGTAAAGAAAATAATTATAATAGGGAATCTGAGTTCTATTTTAAATGAAATGATTGGAAAGTATCCAAATTTTTAGATTTGATTGGTATATAGGGTACCAAAAAGGGTTTGCATTTTACGCTTCAAAGGTGAAAATATTGAAATGGCAAGATTTAAAAAAAGTAAACTGAAAATAAATTGTTTAACTATGTGGTTGGATTAGATGAACTAGATTGTAACGAATTTGGAGGGCAATAGAAGGAGAATTGAGATGTACTAGATTGCCGTATTTTATGATTTTAACTAAATTTGTGATAGAAACATATCATTACAAGGAGTTGACATATTGATTATAACCTTCTTATTCAAAAAATAGAAGCAACTATTTTGGGAAGATATAATAGAAGAACTATGATGTTTAGTATTGATTAGTGCAATTGTAAGGACAGTCCATTAAAGCATAAAGAAAGCTTTTTGGTTTTATTGAAAAACAGAATGATGAATTAGAAATGAAAAATAAAGAGCTTTTCAAAACTTAATGAGCAGCGTAGAAAAATGATTGATCAACTGCACACAGCTGGGGAAATGAATGCTATCCGAAATAAGGCCAGGAATGTAGTACTGAACTTATTAAACGGAAAAGTTCTTTAAGTAAATAGCTTTTTAAAGCTTACTATAGCGAAAAAGGATTTGATGGTGAATCATTATTTACAGGCAAGTAATGGAAGATGAACCAGAGAAGTTAAAAATATTTTTCTCTGATAGTTTTAATTCTGTGGTGTTGAAATAAAGAATGGAAATGCAATCTGTAATTGAAGAATCCTTAGAAAACTGCATTGTACTTTTAAACTATAAAAGCAAACTAAAAAAGGAATGTCTGTAAGAAAAATTATGTAAAATTTTCTTGGAAAAACTTATGGAGGACTATTCAAAAGACATTTTTCCAAAGATGTTGATAGTACAGAAACAGAGTCTTTACAAATGGTTTAGTTATAATGTTTTTCCAAAATAATTAAGTTGGATGAAGTTTGGGATGCAATAAATTTTGGGCACACCGAATACTTAAGTAAGATTATTATCAAAAACATTTTCACAGAACTTTACAAATGTTTTGTTTCATGGAAAAAACAATGTGCGAAGTATTGCTTGAATCAATGAGGATAAATGTATATTAAGGTAAGGGAATGAGCTTTGCGCGAAACTGTGGGACAGAGAAAAGACTGAAACACAAGAGATGATTTCAGCGCCGAAATTATGGTACATCAGCATTGTAGAAGAGGAAGGACTTAAATATGTATGTAAAACTGATAAAATTATGGAACAACAGTATTTAGTAAAGAGCTGATGTTTATTGACGAGGAGTGGTAAAATGAGATGTGCCGGCAGAAGACTTTACGACGAGGCAATAGTAGGTACAGATAGAGAACTCGAAATTAGGCTAAAAGAATTTTTGATTTAATGATGATAAAGAGTAGTAAGAAAGACATTGTCATCCGCAATTGATTTTTAGAGAATGATGGAAGCTTCGGAGTGAAATTGGATGCAGTTTTCAATTGATATACTGCTTTTCCAGAGGGAAATATAAAGAATTTATATTCTTTATATTTCTCAAGATATTATGACTTCCAGAATTTATTCAACGAAATATAGAGTATGCCTCTGGTATATCATTTCATGTCTAAGTTGATATTTAGATATAATATATCTCACAAGAAAATGGCATTCATCTCTGCTAATATTAGCAGTAATGCAACTTGAATAAATTAAACGACATGATTGAAATAATTTTGAAGTATTAAATTTGTTGATTTGGACATACGTGAAGATATGACAAGACATAACACCCTTTGGAAAGAAATCGAGATATATATTAAAAATATCAAGCGCTGAAAAAGAATGGCATACGTTTATTGTCACTGGACTAACATCATAATGAAGATGTAGATTTGGATGAATTATTGAGGAGATTATTGCACTATCATCAAAAAGATCACTCAGGATGAATATAAAAATAATGATGAAAATCCAGATACTTCAAGCGTAAAAGGCCCAACACAATTGCGTAAAAAGAACAGCTTAATAAAATTCGATTTGCAATGCCTCAAGGCATTTGAAACCAGCACAGAATAATAAATAGATAAAAGATATTTATTTATCATGCTTAAAGCCAACGTGCATAGTAATGATTATAACGCAATCCGTAGATATGAGTTCAAGAAATGTGCAATATCTTAGTAAAGTATTTGAGAAGTAATCAATTTAGTATTGATATATATCAGCCTTGTGTGAGTTACTACCAAGAGTTAGGACGGAAAATGAATTCTTATGAAAAGGATGCTAGATCACTTTAAAAGGAGTTAAGTTTAGTATTTCCAGTAAACAGGACTGAGAGCGTAAAGCTTGCTGTGATAGGGCAGCTGAGAGAAACTGCCCTCAATATGGGAGCTCATCGTGCAAACCCTATGCAACTGTTAGAGTTTTGCGTTTCGCCATGCTGCAACGAATCTTACCAGAAACTGACTTCACATCAAGGGATTACAATGTTGAATTAAGGGATGTTGGATTGCTATTTTGTTAAGCATGAGGGGCATATTGATATTGAAATTTTTATCAGAGAAATATAAAGAAGAGTATAACAACGTGAAAGATATTATCTATGTGTATGAAGTACGTTATGATGTCGATGTTAAATAAAAGAGCTTTTGAGTATTTTTCAAGCTTCCTTGGCTATAGGAGGCTATACCTGAAGAAATTAGGAAAAGTATTAAAATCCTTCTCTATGTATGGATTTTATTTCAGGATAGGAAATTTCAAAATAAATTAGGGTAGAGGTAGGCATATGGACGAACTTTTAGACATTATTATACCACATCCTTCTTACAAAGGGATGCGGAAGTAAATGCTATGCGAAAATAAAAGATAGAATAAAATATAGAACTTGGTATGCAGCGGCAAGAAAGGTATGACAAAACGTGATTTAGAGATTTCTTGGAAACCAAAATGAAAAATAATGAATATATAAAGGTGTCTCTGAACATTTGCCTTCCAGATGTGACTGCAACTTCCAGCTGAATGAGATTGAAACTTTTGTAAGACAATCAAAAATATTTCTATTGCAAACAAGAGAATTATTTGAGGCAGGGGTGGCTGCTTTGTGCTAGTAGATTATCAAAAGAGTCTGTAAATAAAAATTTCATGATAATAAAGGCGGAAATTTCTTTAAATAGATTTTCAATTCTTGTTATATATATAACAGTTAAAAAGGTATAACATCATGTTGGTGTGGCTAAGCCACCCACGTCTTTGCCTCACTGTATTCTAGTCCAGGCAGTCGTCCCTTCATCATATTAATGCTTAACTCACCGTAGACCTGTGCCCAGTTTCGCATCGTGGTAGTCCATAGTTGCTCTCAAACGTGGCTAAACATGCAAACTCTTAAGGAGTGCTTGCATCTGCTTGAAATACGCTTTCCGACGTGTTGCTTTACGGTATGTAGAATTGGCGATCTCTATAGCATTAGTTGCATAAATAACCTTTCTAACAACGGAAGAAAACTTGAAAAATAGAGAGACAACATCCCAGTTATCCTTCCAGCGTTTCACTGCGTTAGGATACTTTTGGTGTCCATTTTTCAGTCTGCCTGTTCCAAAGCCACCAGAGCTTTCTCTCATCAGAAGCCTGGCAAAATGGTCTCCCAACTGTCGCAAAATGCTTTTCCTGTCTTTATCGTGCACATAGGTCTTTCAACGTATTACGAACCTGAGCGAACTTGTACATCTTGATACTCTGTTTTAGGGAAAAGGTCGTGCTCTATGGCTTCTTTATTCTTGTAGTCCATCAGCACAAATGACAAGGATGTCCTTACCTCTGTTTTAAGCCTACTAGTAAGTGTGGATAGCCAGTATTTTGAACTCTCATTGTCACCTACCTGTATTGTGTTAGCACTTCTTTTCCCCAGCATTAATACCTAAGATGACATAGGCTGCAAGCTCTCCTATTACGCCGTTATCACGTACAGAATAGTGGACAGCATCAATATAACAGGATTGACAAACTTCATTCATACTCACCTGTTCTGCCAGCTCTCTCAATCTGAGTGCGCAGGATTTTACTTCGTTATACATCCTGAAATGAAACCTTCTGACGTTTCAAAACCATAGATATCCTCTATCGTCTCTTGGAAATCTGCCTTGTTGTCATTCCTATTATTACAGATGGATATGATCTTCTGGTCAACAGTCTGAAATGGGTTCTTCTCTGACGCTTTTAACAATCTGAGGTCAAAAAGCAGACCTATGCGATCCTGAGGAACCTCACCTGACCTGACCATAGCGCTGTTAACCATCTTAGGCTTTATAGCTGTACTCTGTAGTCATCACTTACATCTCTCAGATTTGGCTATATCCAAGTATGTTCATCCATTTCGGCTTTCCATCATTCCTTTGATGGTTCCACTAACAGATCTGGAGCAGCATCCTTGAATGTCTTTCAGCTGTTTTCAATATCATACTCTGAAGTAGTTGCTGAATGATGTTTCTTTTATCTTCAGTCATTATAACTCTAGTACCGGTTTTCTTTTCTCTTTTTCGTTAGCAATTGTGCCGCCTCCTATGTTTATATTTTTATCATAGAAGACCCACGTGCTACGGATAGTTGCTTTACAAAAGGTTTTCACACTACTAATAAAGACCAAACTAGTCTCATTCTCTCAATTTCTGCAAAATTGTGCCATTTCACTTACTACTCAAATCGTCACCACCGTAGCGGTGGCCCTGCCCTCGCTGTACTGGCCTTCCCAAAGTTTTACATACTGTGTTCTTCTTAAGGTAATCGTAGGAAACCATTCCTCAGAGCGCCTGTTCCACTTCACCTATAGTATTATCCTTACCTGTGGAAGGTGGGCAAGATAGGCACTCATCACAGTGCATTTGATAAGCTCTGCCCTCGCATCGTCAAGTACCCTGCGCTCTGGCTGCTGTGTTCTCACTCTTACATTTAAGCCTCTGCTCATACCTATGCTGCTCCTCAGCCTGACGAAGACCCTGTCTCTAACCATCTTTACAGAGTTATCTTCTCCGACAAAGGTCAAAGGTCCTCACGATTGACATTTGACTCTCACTATGCCCATGAGCAGGATCTGTGAGGTCACTCCCTTGCATCAGGGAGAGTACTTTCACAGCTTTATGCCCATTGAAGCACCAGCACCCATATCTCCCATATGGAGCTGCTTGTTGCCCACCTCTGTTCTCTGGCTCTCTCAGCTCCTTATGCCGTTGGTCTTGGTTACAGCGTTCATCTTCTCACGAAGCTGGTTCTCTCCTCTTCCATTTCTCTGGCTGTGGCGCCACCAAGCCCCCACTTGTTGCATGTTTACCTGTTACGTCAGCCATTCTCCTTTAGCCTCTGAAAGCATCTTAGCTCTCTTCTGCATCTGCAAGCAGTAGTTTCTTTTCTTCTCTGCAAGCTTTTCTACATCTGTCTCCGCAGTTTCTTTCTCTTTCTCTATTTTCGCTCTCTCTTCTCTGTGCGCTCTTCTTCCTCTTCTATGAACTGATCTGGCTTCTAAGTTAAGTTCAGCCATCACATCCCTCAAAGCGCTTTGTCATTGGTGTCTATTCTATTTGCGGCATCTTCGATTATCTCGTCAGAGAGAGCCCCAGCTGGATATGGCTATAAGGCATCTCGCCGGGCAGGCTATATGGATGCGGTAGGTAGGCATAAGAGTGTCAATATTAACCCAAGACTTGCATTTACTACCCCGGGAGTAGTGAGAGCATATACCTTGCTTCACTATAGTGGTAGTTGCCATCACCGGCATCTCTTGCCTGTAAAGTTGCAAGTATCGCATAGCAAGGCCGCACCCTCTGTAGGGTCAGTTCCGCGCTCCAAGCTCGTCAAAGAGCACCAGGCTTTTCCCTGTCAGCCTCCCTTTACTATACTTACAATGTTTACTATAGGAGATGAAAAATGTTAAGACTCTGTTCTTATACTCTGCTCATCTCCGATGTCTGCGCATATTTCCCTCAACATACCAAGCTCCGACTTGTCAAATGCAGGGATATGAAGCCCGCCTGTCCCATATGGTCACAAGACCCACTGTCTTAAGCGAAACCGTCTTACCACCTGTATTCCGGTCCTGTTATCACAAGGGAGTTCAAAGTCTTTTTCAGTGTTTATGTCAATCGGCACGACCTTTTCTCTTGTCAAGGAGAGGATGTTCCACCTTTTTGATATTTATTCTTCTATCAAGATTAAAGATCGGCTCTGTGGCACCTCATCTCCTTTGCAAGCTCTGCCTTGGCAAATATAAAGTCAGCACCGAAGGTTCTCAACATCGTATCTAAGCTCATCTATGCAGCCTGTTGCCTCATCGGAGAGCGCCGCAAGCACCTTCTGATCTCCCTTGCCTCCTCCATCATAAGCCTCGCCAGCTCGTTGTTATACTAATCACCACAGCAGGCTCTACAACAAGGTGGAACCGTTGAAGACTGGTCGAATGAGACCGGTCCACCTTGTTTATGCTCATTTTTCACAGGGAGACAGTATCTTCCATCCCTCATCGTAACCTTGTTGTTCTGTAGGAAGCCCTTGTCCGCCGCTGAGTTGCAAGGCTGTCGTAACTGTTCTCTCGATTTTGTGCATTAGTAAATCTATCTTTCTTCGTACATTTTAAGACTGGACTAGCATCATCAGCCATTTCTCCTCAGAAATGATACAACGCTTGATTGTTATTATACGGTGAAAGAGGTGCAAGCATCTCAAGCCTTTCAGACAGGCTGTCTGCTGCGAGCTATCTCTTTGCACGATTTTTCACGCGAGAGCCACATCAAGAGTCTTGTTGATATTTATAAGCTCAGCCCATGCCAAGGGTTGAGCCCACCTCAAGCCTTACAAGAGAGTCCCTATCTCCGTAAGCCCTGAAAATGATATAGTCCCTGACTGATATACTTTTGCAAGAGCTTGAGCAGTTTCCTTTCTCGACTTGTTTATCTCCTTATGTCCGTCATAGGCACAAGGAATGCACTCTCCTTAGCCTTTTGAGAAGAAGCAAGCTCAGAGAGCTTCTATCTAGTATCTTGTCAAACCCAATGTATGTAAAACTATTCATATTTCTGCTCATGATGTGTGGCAAAGCATTTATCAACTTCAGGATTGCCAGCGCAGTTTTAGCAATGCAAACATATTTGTATTCAGTTTAGATTTTCTTGCAAAAATTACTTTGCATTATTTTTATCTATGTTTGCCACATTCTGTCTGCATTTAGTAAAATGGAGCTGCAGAGCAGCCCTCAGGTATTACGCAACCATTTAAAACTCGATGTATTTATTTTCTGCATTATCATTGATTACATAATAAGTCTTACGCTCATTTGCATTGATGTAGATTTTAACTGACTTTACATCATCAATGCGTTAGCCCTCTGCTAAATAAGCTGCTCTGGTTCTCTGAACCATCTCATCAGAGCTAATCTGAATTCCGTTAAATCCAAAGCGTCCCCAAGCTCTATCCCCTCAGTTGCTTCCTTATTTGCTTCCTTGTTAACAACCATACTTCTCCTTAACAAAATAAAACTCGATGTTACTTTTATGTCGAAAGTTGCTTCGCCCCTGCAACCAATTTCTGCTCCACTTTTAGCCCATGTAGATTGTTTTGTCTCTATTCCTCAAAGTTCTGCTGGCGCAGTGCTTCATAGAGAATGATGGATACTGAGTTTGATAGTTGCTGACCTTATCTCACCCATCATAGGTATTCTTACTCGAAGCATCCTCGTATTTTACAAGAACTTCCTCCGCATGCCAGCGCTTTCGCCAAACATAATGAAGTCATTTCCCTGTATTCTACTCAGTATAGGCTTTTGCAGCCTTGGTAGCTTATGTATATCCTGTTCGGGTTCTTTCTCACGAATTCCTCAAAGTCCTCATACACGTCAAGTCTAATCTTTCCAGTAGTCCATTCCTGCTCTTCTTACAGCCTTATCCGAAATGTCAAATCCCAGGCTTTAATAAGGTGAAGGCTCGTCCCAGTAGCTACACAGGTTCTTCCAATATTCCTGTGTTTGCGGTATTTCTGCCCATAAAACAATGTTCATATCAGTCACTTGTTATTTGCAATATTCTATGTTGATGCACTTATCTCCGTCATAGGTAAGAGGAATGCATTGATTCTTGGTAAATGAAGGCCAGCCTGATAGTTCCCATTCCAACTGTAGAGGTGTGATATCTATGCTTCATGCCCTGGCTTGAAAATAGCGTAGCATGCCAAGCTACCAATACCAAGCTCACAGATAGCACTAAAACCAATTTCCAAGCTCCCGGAAGTGGTCCCTGCATCATCATTTTTCCTGCTATATCACAGGCTACCGCATTGTTAAACCTCTATAATTACCTGTCCTCTTACGTCACCTGTTATTCCTATAATACCATCAGTGAATCGTGTGTAGGATTTCATCCTTCAAAACCCGTTTTGCCACTAGCTGCTTCAATCATACAAGTCTGTTTAAGTATGGTTGTGCTGCTGCAAGGAAGGGATTGATGTATTCAACACCGAGTCCTGCCATTTTTCTACCTCCATGTTATTTATTTTGGTACCGAATTCTCTTCAAATGTCTCTTAGCAAAGTTTTTCATTCTTGACATTGTAATCCTTAAATTGTCAATGGAATATGCATAGGATATCCTTATGAACTCTCGACATTCTCCAAAGGCTGTCCCCGGTACTACTGCAAGCTCTCTTCAAGAAGTTTAGTCGCAAACCCTCGCTTGTCATTCCAAACTTTGATGCAAGGGAAGATGTAAAAAGGTCTCAAAAGGTTCAAAGCACTTATTCCTATCCTTTTTCAAGTTCAGATATAAGAAATCTTCTGCGCTGATTGTACGCCTCCAGAGATGTTTTCTACATCTGTATCACCATGATGCTCATAGCCGCAGTACTGACTTGTAGTCGGTGCGCACATAATAGCAAACTGGTGAATCTTTAGCATCTGGCTTTATAACCCGCTGACCCTGCAGCATAGCCCATACGCCAGCCGGTCATAGCAGTGTTTTGAAAATCCATTTATATAAACAGTTTTTCTTTCCTTCATTCGGAAAAAGACGCTATAGATACGTAAGCCTCTCAGGTAAGTCTGACATATCTCATCTGTAATGACAAATATATCTTTCTTATTACATCCACGATAGGCGCAAGCTTCCTCCTCTGTCATAATGGCACCTGTGGGATTGTTGGAAATGGCATTATCAAAATCTTAGTCTTGTCTGTATAGTACCCTCAAGCTCTGCTCTCGTAAGCTTAAACTCATTCTCTGCCTTAAGCGGTGAGTAGACACCGCTCCTGCGCAAGATGGGTACAGGGCAGATATGATACATAGCAAGGCTCCTGGGAATAAGCACCCTCATCATCCTTATCAAGCATGGTTCTAAGCGCTATATCTCATAGCCTGCCGCCAACGGCACTCATAATCTCATCTTTAGCCTCATAGTCAAGGTTGTACTTTCTTTATGTATTCTGGAGATATTTTCCTTAAGCTCTTTAAGACCTGGTATTGGAGGTATAATGCGTTCACCCCTTTCCAGTGAATATATCCCTCTTCTCTTATATGCCAGGGTGTCTGAAAGTCAGGCTCGCCCACACCCAGAGAAATAGCATCCTTCATCTCGCTTACTATGTCAAAGAACTTCCTATGCCTGAGGCTTTATCTCCTGAATGGCGTTGTTTAATATTTCTCAAGGTGTAATTAACTCCTTCATCTTTTCTTCTTCAACATAGTTTCATCTGCGTGTTTTTGTACTTTAAGCACAAAATGTGTCTCAGTACTGATGACCGATTCAAGTGGGGATAGCTTGCTATGTACGAACTTAGCTACATCTCTCATAGTTTTCCTTCAACTAGTAACCATAAGGTCATAGTCTGCTGACATAAGGTAGACATAGGATACTTCTTCAAAACGGTAAATCTCTTGCCATAAAAGTCAAAGCCTTCATCCCTTTTAGGTGCAACCTTTACCTCTATGAGGGCGGTCACAGTTTTCACTATCATCTATTTTTCCCAGTCTCACAAATGTAGATAACCGCATATTATCTCTCTGCTTCAAGAGCCTTAATCTCAGAACCTACAAGCTCCGCTGATACTCCAAGCATGGCTCCAAGGTCCTCTCGCAGATAATTTTGCTGTTTTTCTCAACAGCCCTTAATATTTCAAGTCTCAACTTTTTATTTTCCATGCAACCTTCCTCACAAAACAAATATAGTAATATAATACTATAACTTGCCATTTCAACAAGTATAAATTCATTTCCAATTATAGAATAGTCCTGTATCTAATAACTGTATTTTGAGACTCATAAATCTCTCCTCGTCATCAACATCTATAACCCTGTCCCTTCAGAGCTCCTTCCTATGCACACAGCACGAAGCCTGCGTTCCTAAGTGCATAGACCAGCTCTTTCTCCCATATCTGTGGCAAGAAGGTAAGCACCCTTGAATCAAGCATATGATTAAGGTTGAAATGATTGCGTAAGCTCTATGGTTTCCTGTTCATAGCTAAGCCTGTCCGCATATACCATAAGTCCAGTCTTTTCTCTGTCGCCCAAGCTCCAAAGACCTGCAAGTATACCACCGGGACCAAGCGGCACCATGGCAGTGGTTTTGTAAAAACGCCGCAGTATCCGTCTCAATAATCGGAAGTCTGTCTGCCCTCTTATTCTTAAGCTTCTCTATATAAGGCTCAGGGTAAAGGGCTCTTAGCTCTTCAAGATTCTCACTAAAAAGCTTTGTCATGCCGTATTTCCCAAGGCTTCCCGTAAGTATGATATCCTGCCCTTTATAAAGCTTACCTCTTCCAGGGTGCTCTAGAAGCACTTTTATAGCCCCACCTCCTAAGATAACACTGTCTGTCTGTCTTGCCCAGTATCACATAAGCTTACCGACACACGTATTATCTGTACTCCAAGCCTGTCTGCAACTTGTTTTAGAGAGGAAGAAAACTGCCTAAGTTCACTCTCTATAAAGCCTCCCTTAAATACAATTTCAACCCTTATCTCCTCAAGGCTTCCGCCCGCACACATAAGCTTCCTTAAGATATCATTTAGGTCTTCTTCAAGAATCGGATTCTCCTTAAAGCGTCAGGACGGCTGAGTCTCTGCAAAGAATTGCGCCTTCCTTTCCCCGATAGATGAGACAGAGTAGGCATTCTTTGGAACAAATGCCTACTCTCCTCCTTTAAGTATAACTGCTTAAGCTACACTTTTCTGTAAATGTAATCAGAAGTTCGTATCATCCTTGATTCCTTCTTCCGAATCACCACCGTCACCAGGTGCCGCTTTTTTGGACTGGTATTTTTGTCGTTGTTTTCGTTATTCTCGAAGATTTATTTTTCTTTTTCCTCTTCCTTCTTCTTTCTTCTTCCTCTTTCTCTTCTCTTCAGCCTCTCTTGGCAGCTTCTATCTCATACTCGTGAGGTCTGTAAGAGCTGCATTAACAAGCACTTTGTCAACAAGCACTCTGTCCTTGTAGATATTTACAAAGCTGTGCCCCGCTTCCATTTTTTCTCTTGAAAGCACTACTGAGGCGAGTTCGACCTTTCTATGCGCCACATCTCTGGTCCTCATGTCCGGTATACGTTGAAGGTAAATCATTCCGCCATTTGCTATTCCTCTATATATATCGGATATTCTGTCGTATTCTTGAATTTTAAATCTTTCCAGGTTCCTGCAATGGCTGCATCCTCTGCAAGGTTTCACATAATCAACACTCATAGAATGGTTCTGTCTCTGAACTACTCCAAGCTCTGAGAACAGGACTGCATTGTAAAGCGTTGAAGATACCTGGCAGATACCTCCACCCATATCAGGAACTCATCTTGCCTTCCACATAGGCTGCACCCATACTGCAGCTCATTCTGAAGCGTATATGGTGCCATCTTAGCATTGGCTGGAGTGTTTCACCCGGCATAAGCACTGAGCTGTTTATCACGCCTGCAGCCGTTGGCTGCTGTTCTGTCCCTCTTCCGCCTGCTGGATTGAATCTGGTAGTGGCACCAAGCAAATCAGTTACCATGCTTAGTTCTTCTCTGCCATACTTAGGCTTCTTTGGTATCAAGCTGCAAACTCAGCCTTTTTAGTGTTGTCAATCCTTCCGGAAGTGACTCTATATGCTTTTACATCTTTTGCTATGGACGCCGCTTCCTTTGTATTAAGGCTTCTGCCTGTTTTACCGCCTCCTACTACAAAAATGTCCATCTCGTCCTTGTAAGAGTAGCGTTTTCTCAAAAAGTATGTTATATTAGCAACAGACTTCACAAAACTGTCTATTTTCTTGGAATCATAGCTAAACTCAAGGTTATACTCAGGCTTATTTTTCCTTTTGCTTCCTTGATCTTTGTATCTTTCATAATATTGCCGACTTCGCCAATCTTAGATATCTCTTCAACTATATTATGGCTCGGTTTGCCTTTACTCTAAAAGTTTTTATGAAAACCGACTCAGTTCCTGTACTCGCCGTTTTTCGGCAACAGATACCACAAGTTCTTTACTCTGAACCTTAGCAGCATAATCAGCAATTATTTTCTCCGCCTGCTCTTCTGTCTTGCCACCGACATCTATCCTGTCTCACCCTTATGCCCTCACAGATAATTCTTCTTTCTAGAGCCAAGTAGTGGATACGGTAACCACAAGTCCTGCAGTGGTGATAACAAGTACAGCCAATATCCCGTAAATCGAGATAATCAGCTTCTTTTGCTATTTCTTTTGCTACTTCTTCTGCTTTTGCTCCTAGACTTACTCTTCCTTTCATTTTTACTCCTCTTATACATTACCCAACATGTGTTTGATACTATTGGGATTAGCATCGATAGTATTACTACTATGATGATAATCTTTGAAATCAGCTTTTTGATATTATTAAAATCCATTTTACCTCTCCAAATATATTTCAAACTTCATTTTCATTTATATCAAGCCTTTTGACCATTAACACTGTATATGCTATAATAATTTAGTGTCAAAAATATGAAATTCTGCATTATTTTTTCATAAACGGAGGTCACTATGCCTATTTTTCTTATATTCATCATACTTTTTCGTCCTTTGGGTAAGATATGAAACCCAAAAGAATTCCAGAATCGAAACCGAGGATAACCAAGGCTTCCTAGAGAGGGAGCGTCAGGCTAATTTTTACCAGAAAAGCTGACCTCACAGACCTCGACTACATAGTTGTCCTCTAAATGAACTCCCTTTTGCAGGAAACTACGAAGAGGTAAGCTCTTTCTTATTCACTCCCAGAGGGCTTAAACGACTTCACAAAGAGCGAAAACTTTGACTGTGAGAAGAAGGTTATCGCCATAAGCCACAAGAAAATACTCAAATCTTGGTCATATGAGCAACACTGATATCAAGATGGAATACGGGGTTGCGAACCTCAAATCCCTAATCCAGTATGATGAAAATTTCAAAGCTCGCAAGGCCTTTGCCAAATGGGCAAACCTTTATGAAAACGGCGAAGAAGGGGCTGCTGAAAAAGTCCTTACTTACGCTGTTTCCTGCAAGTCTGACATAGAAGATGTATTTATCACCCTGGCTAAAATTCTACCGTAATAACGGCAACGAGCTAGGTATCAGCGACCTGGTGAAGCCTGCCAGTGTTTTTGATGAGCTTAGGAGGAAAATATCATTAACCAAATCAATTCTATTTAACTATTTTAGCTCAACCTTCCTCCTCATACAATAGGAGTTTTTTGACTAAATTTAAGCTTCTATTTTTGATGTTTTTATATGATACAAACATAAAATCGATTGCACCCACCGAAGGCTGTGATTTATCATCTTCTTTCACCTATATTATATGACGTTGGTATCAAAAGTATTTTACACCCATTGATATAGGATTGCTACAGCTGTGCTTTTGACACCCACATCACTATATAATCACTTGCAAGACGGACAGACATCCGAAAGGAAGCATCTGTCACATTTTGGTGCTCTAGCGGTGCAGATTTCCCTCCCAAGGGCTATGACATCCAGATTCCATATTATCCACGCGCTTTCAGGCAGTACCTCCATCAGCTCAAATTCTGCCTTAACCGGGTCTTCTGTGGTTGTTATCCCAAGTTTCTTTGATATTCTTCTTCACATGTGTATCGACAACTATGCTTGGAATATTAAATATATTCCCTCTGACTACATTGGCAGTCTTTCGCCCTACTCCGGGAAGCACTATAAGCTTCTCAAGCTCCTTTGGCACTACTCCACCGTATTCACTAAGAAGCATCCTTGCACAGGCTATGATATTCTTTGCCTTATTGTGATAAAATCCCGTAGAATGAATGTCATCTTCCATCTCTTAAGGTCTGCCCTGCAAAGTCTTCCAGAGTCTTGTATTTCTTAAACAAATCCCTTGTAACCATATTTACTCTGGCATCTGTACACTGGGCACTCAAGGATGGTTGCAAAGAGCAGCTGCCAGGTGTTTTCGTGCAGAAGATAGGTACGGCTCTCCCCTCCATAGCGTTCTATAAGCCTTCGTATTATCTCGTCAATCCTTGCTCTTTCCTTCTTTGATAGTTTTTTCATATTTGCTCCAATAAAATTTAATTTGACGCAATCTAATATATCACAAAAGTAAATTGTAGTCTAGAGGTGTTTCACCCTACCCCAAAAGTTTATCAGGATACGCTTGAAATACTCCATGCTTTTTCTCTAATTGCAACAATATCATTAGAAGTCAACTGGTTATGAGCTTTTCTATACATATTCCGAGCATTTAAAAGGTTATCATTTAGCATCTTTCCAGTCACAAATTCTCTCGTCTTCATCACTATTTACGCAGAAGTAATAGGTTTCTTCATAAGCAACTTCTTCGCCTTTGATTATTGTCTTATCAATTCGTGTTCTTTCTTCAATCTCGTGAATCTTATCACATATCGGACAATCCATTTGAATTTTTCTAATTAGGGTACTTTCGCTCATTACTGTATCTCCCTTCATTCGTCCTCGTCATTTATATGGTAACTTCATATCATATTTTGCATAATGAAATGACAAACATAGCACTTACTTGTCTGATTGAATAGGTATTTTAATGGTTTTCACCTCCCTAATATCAATCTTAAATCCATCATCAGTTGATAGTATACTCTATCAGTTGATAGTATATCATCAGAGAAACAAAAAGAATACTCTAATTCATCATCTTTACTCTTTAAACTATTTGTGCTTTACTAAAATTCGAACAGCTATTTTTATCAGTTTCTAACTTTTTCTGCATATTCATTTTGGATGAGATTACTTAAGTCTCCATGATAATAACCACTTAATATTTCTAATTCACTATTAATTAATTCATCGTGCATTCTTTTTGCAGATTTTATCATAATTGGTCTTTCTTTACTTCCCTACTATCACTATTGATTTTGATTTGTTAGTTTTTATATTCTCAAGATAATAATTGGAATTAGCTTAAAATGAAAACTCATATCTCTTTTGTTATATTAGAACTATCAATATAATACTTATCAAATAATTGTTCTTTTATAAACTTTAAATTGAAGTTTAGAAAACCACTTTTTATTTATTAGTCCATAAGACATATTAATTGATGATTCTATAAGTTTATTTGTCATTTTCATTGGGCATACTAAAGCACTTTCTCTAATTATTGCATATTCACATATATTGTCTCTTTTGACAATATATCTAATAAAAATTTGTGCTCTAATGAAAGTCCTCCTATGAGTTTAACATTTCTGTTATAATTATTGTCAATATATTCAATTATTTCATTTGCATTACTTTCCAATAGAAGTAAAAATCTCTATCTTCCTGAATGACCATCTAATATTGGTAGTATTAAGATGATAATTACTTTTTAATATTTCTGACACTTCTTCATAATTCCACCCTATGATAATCCACCCACCGATGTAATAATATAATACTACTTTATTAGATTTTTCCATATTCTTTTAACTATCATAAAATCACCCCTTTAGTTAAATTAGGTAGTATCAAAAACTACCTGTTTTTATTGTTAAAACATCTTCAAATCCCTGAATTTTTAGATAAAATTAATCTAAAAAGGGCATTGACCTTCCTTTTGTGGTATAATGTCGTGACCAAACCTTCATCAACACAAAACAAAGGAGACAACGCCCATATGAACATTATACAATACTTACTTAACATAATTCAATATCTTTATCAACAAAACTGCTGGCTTTCTCAGCTTTTATATGCAGATGCGTACCTCTAAACTGTGGTCCTTTGATGATTCCCTATTCTTCAAAAATATCAAAAGTTCAAAGTTGATGAACTGCCCTGAATCGCTGATTTACGCCAAGACTGGACTTACAAGCGACCTTATTATCTTAACAACCTCAAAAAGGTTGATAAACTGACCTTGCTGAAAAGTATGGCAAAAATAAATATAAGCTCCACATCTGGCTTTATTATAATGCTGACACGCTCAATACTCGGTTACCAGGTCTCTGACAACCGTGGTGTCGGATCGTGCATTCTGTGCTATGCGGATGACTTCCAAACCTCGTAAGAAACTTCCTGAAAAGTTCAAGTTCACTCGCGGATGGATATAGTGCTTATCCGCTTTGCGGCAATGGAATCTCGCAAAAAGTTTGGAAATGATTTCAGTTTTTACGTCACAAGAGTTATTGGACTTCACTCAACGACGATGCCGTGTCAAAGAATACCGTCCGTTCAAACAGATGATTGAACGGCTTTAACCGTACTTATAAGACTCTTACCGCCAAACAAACGGTTTTGACAATATCGACGGTGCCAACATGACCTTGCCTCTAGGGTGGCTTACTATAACTCTACGCCCACGTAAAATGATGCAGGCTAAAGTCCAAATGAAGTAGAAATGCTACAAAATGCTGACATATGCCAGCTAGTGGCAGATTCTAATTTATCTTGACAGCAAACCATCCCTAGATATGCAGAAAACAAAATTTACTAACAGGAGGGAACTGTTGTCAATGAACTGTGGAATACAGTAACAGATGGTCTGCCGACTGTGAGGATATGTCGCGAAAGTCTATTGACATAAGGTTCTCGGATTACTCTATTTGCAGAAAAGGCTGCTCGATCCTTTTCCTGCCATCCGCGAGGACGGTGGCAGAGCCTCGCAAAATGGGTCAGGGACACGTCCCTCAGGGGTTTGGGGCAACGCCCTGCTGTTTTAATCACCTTATCTGCAATTTTCAGGGTTCAATGAAGCTCTATGGACTCTTTTTTATCTCACTTGACACTACCGAACAGAATATACTAGAAAAACATCAAGAAATAGTATAGTTCTCCATTCATTCGTTCTCGTTATTTGTATGGCAACTTCACATCATATTTGTATGATAAACCACTAATTACTATCAATCGATAGTATATCCTATCAATTAGTAACATATCAAGAGATAAACTAGGGAAATTCAGGCTTCGGTTACTTTTATAACTGAAGCTTTCTACCACTTAAATCATCTCAATATTTCTCTAAAATATTTCCCACTATTTTTTTAATGAAAGTCTGGTATATTTTCCTGTTCTTATAAGCACTATCATTCACAGGTTCACTAACACCATCAAACTCAAATTTTACTCATTTTCGCCTTCACAAGCAGATTACCTAAGGCTGTAGGATAACATTTATTATTATAATCTGTTATCTCAACAATACCGTCTTCACTTTTTATAGAATCATTCACAACTTCCCTTATACATACTCGTCTCTGCCTTTACAAACATCTTAACTGCTGTTGACTTAAGAAGGTCTTTACGCTTAGGATTAATGAATATTTTCATACACATTATAAGCTACGTTATACTTAGCATCAGTGAAGGCAGGCTCTGTATTTTGAGCCTTTCTTTGTCTCCTCCATACTGATAATGTCTGCTGAGTAAGGAGAGCTGTTATTAAAGATACATTGTATAGCTCTTGTAAACGCTTGACTCATCACAAGGGCAACTTCTTTTTGTTGTTAGGTTCGTATCTTGAATGTAACCCCTATGCAAAGCCATACTGGTTTTCCTCACTCCTGAAAGAAACCAAGATCACCTACATTGCTGTACTCTAACGCTCGCCTCATAGTAATTGCGGTAATGCTCGAGCTCACTGCCTGCATCTTTTTACAGCAAAACCAGAACCTAGTGGTAAGTTCTCCATCATCACCACCCATATGAAGGTGCTCTTAGTTCTTTCAAGGCTCTTTTAATCCGCTCTCAGTTTGACCACCCTTTTCAGGATTCTCTGGCTTATTAGGAGTTTCAGGCTGCTTTTGGCTCTACAGGCTTCACCTCCGCTAGACACTGTAGCCTCTATTGTCTCATGGCTGGCATCCGTCTGCATATACTGTTATTGTATTCTTTTCCATAATTTGATAATACTTGTTGGTAAAGAACGCAGACCCTTTATTATAAGCTTGTCGCCATCTCATCCTATAATCACCATCCTTTAATGCATAATTAGGATCCTTTAATCCCATAATGATGATTCTTATATTCTCCCGGATACATAGCTATAATCTTTGAAAGATAGGTCTTATCTGCATATACCACAAGTTCCTCATCCGCTCTTATCGCACTTCCTGATGGATAGCAGTAAAGCCTTCAATACTCTTTTCTCCAAGGTAGCTTCCATCCATTACAAGCTCGCCAAGGAGGTTATCTTCAAGCACTTCCTTTACTCTTGTAAGTCTGCCTGTAGTCTTCACATTAGGTGTCTTTACATACTCTGAGAATGTTAAATACTTGCTCCTTTGTTCTTGCTGTATTTACCGCATCATTATAGTACTCCCAGTCATAGAACATCTTGCCTCTTCATCATAGACAGCTATATAATTGGTCATATCCTTTTCAAATCTTGTCCACTATGCCCCTTTGCATAAGCATTTTCAATACCAAGCTTTTCAAAAATCTCAGCATTGGCAACGAGGTCTGTGTTGAAAATGATGTTGGAGATAGATATGCACCGCCACCTGCTGAGCCACTGTCTGAACCTGTACTTATCTTAGAAGCTCCGGCTACTGCATCAAACTTCATTCCATCAACAGAAAAGCATACTTGATTTTGTTCTAAGAGCTACAACCTTATTTCCTGCGCTGTAGTTATTATTCTTCTTGTCAATGTCTTCTTCCGTCAGTTACCTTAAATACCTTATCTATTGTCTTATAGCTGTTAAAATGAACTCTGCATAATAGTTACTCGTTATACAGGAATGTTGTTTACACCCTTTACTTCCATCTTTCTTCTTTTGCCCTCGTAACGTCATTATAGCACAAAGAGATCATTGAACATAAAAATAATCGCTATATATCTAAGTGTCCTTATTTTCACCCGCTGAAGTATGAGCTCTACCTTTTCAACTGGATTTTCCAGTACCAACCACTACATTTTTAACTGCCAAAATGAAGATTCTTGCCTGACTGCACAGATGGCTCTTTTTAAGAGGAACTCAGGTGTTTCTTTTGCCCTCAACCTTAACACGAACCAGAATAGCCTTACTCAGCAGACTTAATCCTTATCCTGTAATATCCTCTGCTCCTAAAAGTTAGACTGCTGGTAGATACGCTAAGAACTGCTACAGTCTTTCGATGATGCTCCTTAAAATGGTCTTGGTATATACAAGCCTCTTTTATTAAGAGTTGTCTGATTTTCATTGTCAGATACTAACTGAAGTGCTCCTGAGTTGGTATCCTGTCAAACCAGGTCTTATCAGCCTCATCAGTATAATTAAACTGCACTTCACATTGCCCTTCTACAGCAGGCACAGTATGACAAGGCTTCTCAGTTACCTTTCTTGTAGCTGCCAGATTTAAGTCAAATGTAGTTGTCTTTAGGCTTATAACGAAGCTTTCCTCGTCATCGTAGTTGCTAAGGTAGTAGTCCCAAACAGCAACCTCAACATAGCCTATGATATACTTAGGAGATTTTACCTCAGCAGTAAGCACAGGTGCTACAACCTCCCTGCATCTGCATCTCTGTTTAGCTTAACGCTCTGGCTTGCTTGTTATCAGCCTTACTTACAACCTTAACTTCAGCAGGGTTGAGGCTTGATACCTCCCATTTTACAATGGTTCCTCTTATCTACAGGGTCAGCTCTCCTGTAACATCAACTCCATCTACCAGCACAGTAGTATTATCCTTTTGTGTAGCCCTTTTCAAAGTTTACTACTACAAATCTCTGAAAAACTTGTTGCATCTATAATCTTAGTCCTTGCCTCATTAACAAAGCTTTAACTGTTTCTGCTTTGTTTCCTGCATTTGATGAGTTTCCTGCATTTGATGTCTCTCCGCCTCACCACATAAGTTGTTAGCACCAAAAGAAGATGCCGCTTGAGTAGTCTCTACTCCTGCTGTATTGCTGTTTTTGCTGGTCTTTGAGCCTTCCTCGGTTTTGCCTATATTGGCAGCACTTGAGCAGTCTCATCCTCTTCGATCGTTGAGGTTAGAAGATGCATAGTGATCTCCTACTACAGTAACTGTCTTGCCTGCAATTACAAGTTTTACAGACTTTTTAGTCTTGTTGATGGCTATAAGCTCTATCTGAAGTAACCTTTGCAAGCTCCGCGCCAGGCTTTAAGTGTAAGCTCTACATATAAAGCCTTACCACTTATAGTTAAATTAGCTAGAAGAAAGTTCTGCAAATCTATTGCCGGCTTCATCTATGATAAGCCCCGTGCATTTCTAACGGCTCCTATTAAGACAATCTTCTTGAAATTTAGCACCCTTTAGCTATATGAATCTTAGATTTTTCTAGTGTTATTGACCAAGGTCTTAGTCTTATGGTTTCCTTTGGTACGCTTTAATCTCTTTGCAGAAGTGACTTAAGACTATTCTCTTTAATGCTCTTCTTCTTTAATGCATTCTTTATGGCTTTGTTTTGTGCCACGGTAATCTCTGTCTTTTAACTGCAACCTTCTTTGTCTGTGCTGCACTGTTCACTCGTACGGTTGGAAACTGATCTGCATGATCATAGCTTTAATGTCATGAGTGCTAACAAGTGTTGCTGGCTATGTTTTTCCCTTAGTCTTCTCATCTTTCCTCCTGATGGTTAAATGATGGTTATCAGATACAAACAATAATGAAAATTAACTTCATTATAACGAGCCGTTCTCATAATCACCAATAGAAAGTAAAAAGTTCCAATAAATTATTATTAATGATAATTTTTCTCATTAGCTACAAATAAACAGGTATATAACAAATTTTTATTTTCTTTTTCAAATTGAATACACAGTTAATATTTATCAGGAAATATTTAGAAATATTGTTAACAATTCCTGAACATTTATCATCTTTTGTTATATTATTATTCTATTAAGAAAAATTCCTCAGGAGGGTGCTTATGTGACAAGGGCGATGCTTAAGTACACATGCAAGAATGGCATTTTAAGAAAAACTATATAAATGCTGTGCTGTTTTCGCTTTATTTATATGATTTTAGCTAATTTTATTTGATCCTTCCTCATCTAGAGGCAATAGTGCCTCTAATGTGTATAACAGCGGCTTACCCGAAAGGATAAAATACCTTGCTTCTTTTGTTCTTGGACTAATCATAGTCATAACTGTGATAGTAATAGTCTTTAGGGTGCTTGCATACAATCCTATCGTAGTTGGTGTGCAAAGATTCTTCATAGAGAACCACCATGGGTCAGGGTTCATTGCGTTTTATGCATTTAAGACAAATTATATCAACATAGTAAAGACCATAGTTCCTAAAGGATGTGTATATCTGTCTTTGGGCACTGCTATTTTTAAACGCCGGTCTCATCACAATCCCTATTCATCGGCATGGTTCCTTTTATACTGGCTGAGAATCCTGATGATGGATGCCGATGAAGTGATAAGACTATCTATGGAGATGATGAACGGTGAGAAGTTAAACACCTTTTGTACTGGATATGCTTTTTGCCTTGGCGTCTCTTGCAGCCTTTTACCTTAACATAGTAGGTATCTTCTATGTATACCCTTACGTAATGCTACAGCACGATGAGCTGTATCTGGCTATTAGCTACCGGTGATTTTTATATAATCAACGCGTATGTTTAGTGACAACTTTTAAAGAAAACGGCGGTGGTGATGTGGTTAGTTTTCAGACATTTATTTGATAATGGAAAGGTAATACATACCTCAAGCCGTTATGGGAAACAATGACCTGGAAGTTGTGAAAAGACTGAAGAGGGCGAAGCCATCCGCCTCTTCTTGTAAATGCTAGAGAGTCAGCCACATACACCGACAAAGCTCACAGAACGACCTCGTATTCAGGTATGCAGTAGGCTCAATGATGTATTTGAGATAAATAAGAACTTAAAAGACTGCCTCCTCCTTGGCGAGTGCCTTTCCATCCCAAGTACTTCATAAGCCGCTTCCTGAGAAAACACTGGATGTGGTTGAAATGAGACGAGTGTTATGGCAAATGTAGCTTAGTACTTTTTATCTTGATGAACTACATGATGAATATGACCTCTGCGAAAATGAGAGACTTAAAATCTACGTGATGGACGGCTTGAAATTCCTTTCAACCATAGCTTAAGTCCTATGATGTCATCTCTTTAATGTGCCTCCATCTCGACCCCCGGCAGAAGGACTTATGAGCTACAGGCAATAAGCCTTATAAAAGAAAGACTAAACCCGTGGCATCTACGTGGCAAACATGTAACTGCTATGGTCGGTGTATCTGCCTATCCTCATTTTCAATCCTAGCCAACCTACAGATATTTAGCATACAAGATTTTGCAAAATGCCGTAATGATATCCCCAAGAACGAAAAACAGAACTGTCTGATTTTTTCGCTTCAGACAGTCCCATTTACAGTTAAAAAGTCTACCTCATCAGGGTTATGCGCGTGTCCGCCTATATATGGATTATAAAGATATCCATATCCTCATCTTCAATCCTGATAGTTTCGATTTCGCTCATCCTATCGGGTGAAGTGGTTTTAAAGTGGATTATACCCTTTTCATAAGAAATGAAATACAGATGTTAGAAAACAGTAGTCTGATACTGCCATCTCCCAAAAGTATCTCATTATCAAGCAGAGCCTTGTACCTAAGGGGCTGTAGCCCTCTGATTATTCCGTTGTTATTGTTGTATTCTACAACGTCTTCCCATATATCCCATAATAGTCTCATCTGATCTCACTGCAGGACTTTTGCACTCTTTCTTTAAGCTCTTCCAGGTGGTGAGGAGAAATTACTTACCCTCTATCGCCCTCACTCCCTGCCCCCTCTGTGTAAAGCTCTTCAAGAGCCTCCCAGGTCGTGCATTTACCTCATCAGGATTCTTATACTTCATTTTGTTGGCAGTACTATGTATGAGATAGAGGTCAATATAGTCCAAATCAAGGTCCTCATAGACTTTGTCAGAGCCTCCCAGCCTTGTTATAGCTGCGGTTCGTGGCTCCATAGCTTGCTTGTGATGAAGACATCAGACCTGTCTTTTTATAAGCCTTCACGGATGGCAGCCTCACTCCAAGCCCACACTTCTTTCATGCCATAGGCTCCTGCCAGTGTCTATATGCCTGTAGCCTACTTATTGCCTCAAATACTGCCTTTCACAGACCTCTCCGTAGGGGATATTCCAGATCCCCAAAGCCCATATCAGGTATTTCTATTCCATTTCTTAGTATCATATTACTCCGTAATGTAGGTAAGAATATGCACATATGCATTGTTCATTCCATCCATGTGAGAACGCTCACTAGCCATGGGTAAGCCTTGTACCAGGACCCACATGCGTGGCGTGATATCATGTCCCGCCACTCATGGAAGCACTCCCGTCAGAGTCTACAGTGAGGGTGAAGATATCCAGTGCATAATCGGCTTCTGCTTTGCAGCCCCCTATAAGCTCAATATTAACCATAATGACATGGGAAGCTGTTGTCCTGCAGAAAATGCTGACCTTTCTCTCATCCGTAGTCTGCTCTGAGTCCCCACGCAGGCTATGTCCACACCCAGCACATCAACCACATCCTCAGGAAGTCACGAGTGCCATGCCCTATTTCCTATATACCGCAAAAATACATACACTTGCGGTTTAGCTTAAGTCCTCATTTTTAAGAGATTTTCATTATCTCTATAAGGATGGGCAGCCTGAGCCTTATCATCTATGAAGTGCACTTTGATATAGCTCTGAATACATATACCTTGGCTCTAAGGCTATCATATCTCCGACCTGTACACCAAGAGCTTCTGTATCCTTATCGCTTTTTACATCTTCATCAAGGACAACCACTACATTTTCCTCTGTAGTTGTGGAGCTATTTTCCAAAATATTTATCAGGAGTTACGATGGACTGAAGCCCTGTCCCTTTGTACGGCTCCTGTGATAACCTGTACCATCTCTTGTGTGAAGCCTCATATTCTCGTGAAGAGCAGACTCAGCGAAAGTCCTCCCACAGGGCATGTACCACAAGACTTCCGTCTGATGTGTCTGACCATAAGTCCTATGTCATCAAGGTGAGCTGTGATTACAAGAGGTTTCCCCTCGCCGCCAAGGCAGGCAAGAACTCCTCCTTTCTGGTCTCTATGCACTCATAGCCAAGACCTTTATCTTTTTACCATATAATCGTGTATTTCTAAACTGTCCTGTAGTAGAGTCGATAGCAAGCAGTCCTGAAAATTCCTTTAAAAACTCATCCTCATTCATCTTTTTCATACTATCATCCTCTTTCCATTGATTACTACATACCTGTGTTTAAAATCATTTGGCTCCAAATACCATAATCCTCATAGTAATCTCTAAAAATATTCGTCATTCACTCATTTTTATAATGACTAATTACGAATATTTTAGGTAATCATATTATGAAATCCAATGTTGTATTCCCTGATTTTATCAACTATGTCCTGAACTGTAATACTGTCAAGATACTCATTTACAACCTCTGTAGAGTCCTTCCCACACATATAAGGTCTGGCAAAAAGTTCTTTCTCTCACAAGAATTTACATCTGACTCCAAACAGCTGACAGGGTGCATGCTCTCCTCATGATTCTTAATATATCTCCAACTGTGTATTCCTTTGGCTCCTTAGCTAGCTTTGCACCCACCTCGGTTTCCTCTATTGGTAGTGAAGTCTCGCCGTTTAGCACGGCGTACTATCTGCCCAGGTATTTCTTAGAAATGTTTTGTCTCTTTGCTACATCCTTTAGTAGCAATAAATCCGCTGTCCTTATGTTCAGCCAAATCCACCATCAGTCTCATGTGCACTATCTTCCTTTGTAGAAATCTTCATACTAATCCATCCACTTCCTCAGTTAATCTTGTAATATACTTTTTCTTATCCTTAAATGACGGAAGAATCTCGCTTGTAAACTACTAAGAAATTCAGCTTTTAGCTCCGACCTGATCACCTGCAGTTCACCGGCAGGACATTGTATTCTTCATCAGAGCACTAGGCAGGATGTCCGTCATGTAAGCTCCTATCTTTCTGTGGAAATCTAGCGCCATTTCTCTCTTTTGATAGCTTTCTCATCAGTCTTCCCACTCCCTCAAGCTCTATAAATATACCTAGTGGGAGCTATTATCACTTGTCTTGTTTTCTTCCTTATTTTCTTCCTTGTGTTTCTTCCTTTTTCTTCCTTATCTTTTTCCTTGTGTACTTCTTCTCTTTTCCTGCCCCTCTCTTCCTTAGGGATAGGACTTCTTTAACATATCGAAGAATATCTCAGGATAATTGTAGCCTCTGTATTTCTTTTAAGACCACGAAATAATCCAGAAGCATACCCTTTGCTCTATATCACCAACAAAAAGACCAAAGTCAAAAGCAGATGCTTTTTGTCATCAAAGCATACCAGCTGCATATCTTCGCTATAAACAGCCACCCTATGGCAGATCTCTGATATAAGAAAAGCCATCAAATCTCATCACCTGAGTCAGATATCTCTTATACAAAGACAAAGTCTCTTTCTTTATCCAGTTCTCTTAAAATAAAATCCATCACATCACCTCTCTTAAATGTCGAGTTTATTTGTAATGAGCTGTTATCAGATATCCGTCCTTGGTACTGCTGACAACCAGATTAGGCTCAGAAAAGTCGCAATCAAAAATCCGTCACCATAAGCATTGGTAACAAAGAGGTTGGTCTTTCGATACTGAGCTTACAAGTCTCTTTGCAAAATACATCGCTCTTTTTGAGTGAGATAACCTGAACACTGCCTATCCTTCTATCTGTACCTGTATCAAATACCAGAGGATATTCACACTAGCCTCGCAAGGCTGCTCTGGTCTTTGTTCCTCACTGCAAAGTATAATAGAGCCTGCAGCAACAAGGGCTTCTTTTGTGCTAGTTTAGAAGCTTCTCAAGTCAGATACCTTGTTTACCTTGACTTTTTTGCAGAATCTCCTTAAGCTCACCCTTATACTTGCACCTTACGGCTTCACTTGCCGCTATTCGTCCTAAGACCCGTAACATCAACGTCTTTATTTAAGTCCGAATCTAACAGTAGTGCCCATATCACCTGCAGCGTCATGTGTTTTTCTGAGCTCTATGATAACTCGCGCATTATCCCATTGCTGCTCATAGGCGGTACTTCCATACTTACTGCACCGAACCAGCGGAGCCCTGTTCACTGGCAGCACTGCGCGTGGCTTTATCTGCCTTTTTCCGCAAGCTGCGACTACAGTCGCAGAAAACAAGATTGAGCTCAATATAATTATCGACTTAAATATCTTATTCTTTACCAAGTTCACTCCAATATTCAGGTACTATTCATGCATAAATGCCTGATAAAAATGGTTATACACCCACATAATACTATGTTTTAAAAAGGTGTTTTGACAAGTAAAAGTCCATCTCTAACTCTAGAAAATGGACTTTAATATGTCTCATAAGTAAATAAAATATGTTGATTTTACGCATCCATTATACGATATGAGTATCAAAAAGTATTTGGCACCGTATAATACAGGGCTTCTACAGCTTTGCTAAATACTTGCAAAAATATCTAGTATGTCAGTTTATCAAGCTCCTTTACATGCTCTGTTGTATTGCTGCAGGTGTGGCTTGCCTTAGAGGCATAGTTCTTAACTGAAGCTGTTGATTTTACTATAGCTGCATGGTTCCCCGGACTGCCACACAGCCTCCCGGCAGCCCATTCCCTCAAGAAGATAGCCATTGTACTTTGCCTGCCTTGCCGCCATAAGCATTTTGCGGCAGTCTCTAAGTCCTTCATGCGTTGCTCGGTCTTCACCTCCATATCAGGTGAATGCTCTTAATTACATTTACTACAGAGGTAGCAACTCCACCTGAAACCGCAAAGTTACGTACCATCAGTTGAGGCATCGTTCACTCCGTCAGGATCTTCTTCAATATCTCGATATCTATATGCTTTGACGCAAATATTCCTGCCATTTCTTCAAAGGTAAGAACAAAGTCCACCTCTGAGCGCACCTCATCCCATGATGGCTTCAAGCTTCTTAGCTGAGCAAGGTCCGATGAATACCACTCTTACCCCTTTGGATTGTAGTGCTTTATAAGCCTTGCTGTGAGTGTCATAGGAGTAAGTGCCATTGAAATGCACTCCTGCATCCTCAGGGAAGAGCTTCTTTGCCATAGCCGCCCAGGCAGGACAACAGGAAGTACCCATCAAATGGCAGCTTGTCAGGCACCTCTTAAGGGAAGTCGTTTGCTGGGTAGCACAGAGGTCTGCACCCTACAGCCACCCTCAAATACATCAGTAAAGCCCAGCATCTTCTAGCCATACGAATTTTTCCCCTCGAGTTACTTTCGCACCGAACTTACTGACAAAGGCAGGGGCAGCAGCATAGATATGCTCTCCTGACTGGATTGCTCGAATTACCTGGAATATCTGGAGATTTATCTGCACTGCTCCAAATGGACAGGTTTATAAGGCACTTAGTATGGGATACACATTTTCATAGTCTATATCAGCCTTCCTGTGCACATCTGAATGTATGGCATCCATGCCATACGGCAGCGCAAGGTCTTTCCTGCTGATGATTGCATGAGTATGGGCAGATATCTGCACATTTGCCACATTTGATACACACCTCTTGGTCTATCTTCGACCTGCCGTTTGTCCTATCAAGGGAAACGCGGGTCTTTGGACAGACTTCCACATTGCAGGGTGGGCAGACAGCCCTGACAGCCGTCAGTTACAAAACACCCTCTTCTCGGTACAGCCGTTGCAGGCAAACTTAATCTACATTGACGAGTGGGGAGTATAGTAGGTCTCGGCTCTGTCAGCCGCCCTCCACATTGTCGGATATCTTAGCGTGTTCACTCGCATCTCTGCAGGAAGTCCCATAGCAGTCTAAGACGCTCCAACTATACTCTCTCAAGGAATACGTCACTACGAAAGCTTCCTACTTCACGCGGAATTATCTTATAAGGCATCCTCGATTCTCTGGTCGGTTGTACATTCTGTGTGGTATGCCATCCTGGCAACCTCAGTAAATATACGGTGTCTGATTTCCTGATTCTTGTTTCCAATGCCTCCTCATTAGTTTTCCTCCGCATTTTCCATAAGCCTGCCCCTTGTAGACGGACTTATTTTCCTCATTGCCGCTTCATTTACAATAGTATCTGCTCCACTTCCCAGGGCTCTTTTCACTATAAAGTGTGAGTTCATTATTTGGCTCTAGTGGACAGCTTAAGTCTATGCTAATGAAATCCTTACCCTGGTGTTTCATCTAGTTCAAGAAGAATCATTAGCCTAAATGTATCTTTATTATCCTACTTGCAGCCTCTTCTGTAAAGCTAAGTATCAGTTAGAACATTTTCGTGCTCTTCATTTTCCGTATATTCGCCCTTAAGTGCTACATTGTAAGGCTCACCATTTAGATTAATGGTTGAATACGCAGGCTTATGAAAGCTCCACCTTTGATTTTGTGGACTTCATCCCCTTCTTTTAGCTTACTAAAAAGCGTATGATTTTCATAGGAGAATCCAATCTCACTGACACCCTCGGTAAAGCTATTGTGGGTGAGCTGTAGGAGAGGAAATACTCCCTGGCACTTGTCTTCAAGCTCGTAGCTTCGTCCGTTAAGTCATACAAAGAAATCTTAAGCGGATGAGGCTTATTGCGGCTTGATATCTGAGCCTGAAGGTTTCCTTTCCCAGCCTCCAGCCATAACAGGCTTTTGTCTTAATGCTCCGCTTTCAAGCTCGGAAATAAGTTTATTCAAATTCACATATCCCATAGGATTTTGAGGGCAAGCGTTCATCTGAAAAATCAGGGTTTTTCCGATGTATTTTTCAATGATAGCATCTGCCTCCCCCACTATGGAAAAACCACAGGATCTCCTGCAAAATTCACTATTATCATATCAAGGTCAGGTAACTCTCACATCCTGCCCCATCATACCATCAAAAAGAGGTAACTCTAGCCCTCTACAGCCCATCCAAAGCTGGTAGCCATAGCCAAAATGCTGTTTTCTATCTGTTTTGAGGTAGCCATAGTTACATATTCTTCGAAATAAGCTGCTCTGCCCTCCCATTTACCCCTTGCTATGTATAAAGTCCGAGCTTTGCTGCATCTTCGACGTCATAAACATACACCCCAGCCACTCCTTGGTAACGCCTCAGGGCTGGTCTCCCAAAGCACTGGCTGATTCCAAAGCTTGTTAAATATCCTCTCCTGTAAGAACTCATACATAGGCTTTCCTGCAAGCTTTGATATAATGGCTGAAAGCATGTAGTTATTCATACTGTTATAGATCAATACCTTTCCTGCATTTTTCCTTTAAGGATGCTGAAAGAAAGCCCTTAATCCACTCATCTCCAAACCATGGAGCTACCCTCATTGAAGTTAACACCGTAGTCAGTAGTGAGGAGGTCTCGTATGTCATATCTCTAAACTTCACCATCTGCCATAGGTTTGTGAGATCGCTAAAGAAGTCTACAACCTTGTCATTAAGCTTTAGCTTCCCTGTCATCATAGAGCAGACCAATAGCCATTCCTGTAAATGTCTTGCTCATAGAATAAGTAGTACGCCATTCTCCCCTTCTGTACGGCGAAAAGAAGACTCACAGATGACTTTTACTATGTCTAAGTACCAGAAAATGATGAGTTCACTCTTTGCAGAGCCAAGTTCGAATAAGAGGTTGTAAAGAAAAGATGTTGGTACCCCTCCTGCTTCAGGAGTACTTCTTGCCAGTGGCTTGGCATCTTTCTTATCCCAGTCAAATAGTGGCTTTTCAGGCGTAAAAAGTAGCCTTTCCATATGTCCTGTCTTGCCTGTAAGTATATCAAACATTATGAGCGGCTAGAGCTCTTTTTCAAAATCTACCATATTACCTCCTAAAACTCTCTGATACCCTTCTTTTCCCTCATCCCTGGTATTTTTCTATATTTCTTATGATTACATCATAGCTTACCTGTTCATTTACCTTTACACTGACTGTACTCCCCACCTTGTGTCCCATCAAAGCCTTGCCCAGAGGGGATTCTATGGTTATGAGATTGCTAACTGAGTCTCCTCTACTGAAGTTACGTTTATATATTTCTTCTTCATCATCTTCCACAAAAATATACAGTTACAGTATTATCAAGTCCTCACTCGTCTTCTTTGAATCATCCCTATTATCCTTGTAGTCTTAACCATCTTCTCGAGGTAGCGTATCCTGCTTTCATTTTGATTTTTGAATCTTTTTGCTGCATAATACTCAAAATTCTCTGGAAAGGTCGCGCTCATGTGCCCTTGTTTTTGACCTCCGCTATTGCTTGCTTTCTTCCACCAGCTTTCTATGCTCAATCTCCTTCTTCAAGCCTTCTTATATCGTTTTTGTAAGCTTGTCGTACATCTAGATCCTCCTGATTTCGTGGATAAAGCCTTCCTGCAGTGTAAGCTTTCACCACTGTAGAATAATCTCCGCTTTATCTTTTTCTATATGTTTGAAATCTTCCCTGAATAGCATATCCACCAGCCTTATCGTATGGCTCTGTGTGGAAACATCCTCTACCCTCTGCCTCATTCATAGGATATACGCTTACTCGGTCTGAGAAGGTGCGTACAATCAGCTGATATCACTCAGCATGGCTTTTAATTATGTTTCCAATTTCTGCTGTCTCTTCATTATTATCGACTTCTTTCATCTGATTTTCAAGAATCTTAAATAATTCCAAGTATTTGTTTCCCTCTTTAACTCCCCCTATTTTCCAGGACTTCCTTAGGGATATAGATGAGGTAACTCCCTGTATACCTCATGGCTCCTGCCTTGGATAAGCTTCTATCATACTACCTGGCATCAGCCTTGTCTCCTAGGCTTTTTCAAGGATTTCGCCGTCTACAGACACCACTGTATCTGCGCCTGATAACTATGTAGGCGTCTCCTTCTTCTGTTTCTTAGTCAGAATAAGGCTCAACACATCAGCAGCCTTTATAAATGAAAGCTCCTCCACCTTTTCCTTTGGGTGAAGCTTATTAAAGTCACTTTTTAACTTCTCCTCAGCCTCACTTACCTCAGTCGTAAATTCAAAAGCCAGCTTTCCAAGTATCTCAATCCCATGCGCGTGAAGCCGAAGCCAATATATATTTTGTCATAATCATCCTCCTTTTTATCTTACCTTCGCCGTATTTTTCGTTTATAAGCATGGTATCTAATTTGTCTGTTTTCTCTTTTCTTTGTCTATGCAGTCTATTCTCATCCTGCTTTACTTTTTCTTTCTATAGGAAAATATATCAAGCTGCTTACATTCATTTTCAGCCAGATCTCGATACACCTACTCCAACCAGCCTAATGCCATCATTTTCGCTAAATAAGCCTCTCTCTCCAAAGCAAAGCCTCTCATAAGTATAAAGGAAGTGCTTTCTATATCCCTTGACATCATTGGTTGGTTCTACCAGAGTAGTCTGCTTTGACCTCCTCTTAAAAGCTGCTTGTTTTTGGCTACTAACGCTTATAGTATAGCCTGCTGCCTCATCTTTTGTAAGCTCTTTTCCCACACTTTCTGAAAGCCAATGTATGACAGGAGGCATTTCTTTATCGTAGGTGGACACCCTGATGTCTGCGGAAGGGTGGTCTCGTTTGAATAGCTCTTAGCCGCCTCCCTCTCACCAGATACCGTATCGCTTCTCTGCCGTTAGCACTATCATATATGTAGTTCTCCTGACTTTTCACCTAGCAGAGAGCAAAGCAGGGCTTTATCGAGCTTAGCTGCATCTCCTATGGTCTTAACTCATATTCTTAAGCTTTTCAGAAGTCTTATAGCTACAGCCATGGAGCTTTTCTATTGGCAGAGTCCACATTTTCTCCTTTATTTCCTCTGGAAAAAGAGTATGTACCTTGTAAGGCTTTTCAAAATCGCTTGCCATCTTGGCTAGGAGCTTGATAGTAGATATGCCGATATTAACAGTAAATCCGAGGCTTTCATAGATTTCTGCCTTGATTTTTCTCTGACCTAGCTATAGGTTCCTCTATCCCTGTCATATCAAGATATGCCTCATCAATAGACACCTGTTCTACTGCTAAGGCATATTTCTAAGTATATCTATAAACTTCGCCGAGTATTCTCTATAGGTCTTAAAGTCAGAAGGAAAAGTCTTTAGACTCGGGCATTTTTTTCAAGGGACCTCATAACAGGCTCGCCTGTCCTACTCCCCTGCTTTTTGGCAGGAATCGAGCAGGCTGTGATAACTCCATGCTTTTTGACACATCCCTCCTATGGCAGAGGGTATGGTTCTAAGGTCAATGCTTCCCGGCTCTTCTTTAAGCATCTTAACTGCTGTCCACGAAAGAAAGGCTGAGTTTACATCCACATGGAATATCAGCTTGTCCATACCTTCACCTCCAAAGTGAATCTACTTCAGATATCCCTCTTGCCTAGAATTTTTCTTATATCTTTCCTCTGGCTCCTTATGATGTCATCTGAGTTAACAAAGTCTGCAAATTCTGCTTCGCTTATCCATTTATAGTCAATGGTTTCATTTTTCCTGCAAAGTTACAGAGTCCTCGGGCAGTCAGTCCTTGTATAAAAGTCTTCAAATATGCATTTCCCGTGTATCGTCCTGCCAATGTGTTCAAAGTCTTCTGCCTCTATCCCGGTCTCTTCTTTTAGTTCCCTCTTTATGCAGGTAAATTTGTCCTCTCCTTTTAGTGCACTTCCTCCTGCTGTGGCTTCATGTTTACCGGGATTAGTAGGCTTGTGAGGTCTCCTTCATTAACAGAAAGTCGCTGTCTTTATGTTGAACCAGCACTTCTGCATACCAGATGATAAAGTCCATCCGTATTTTTCTCCCCTGACCAAATCGACACCTGCAAGGGTTTCGTCTCTATTATAACCGTCCCAAATTTCCATGATTTTCTCCAAAAACTTCTATTTTTTTATGTGACGTCCAGAATGATAGAATTTCAGACTCGCGTCCGCATCCGCTTCGCTACGCCTAATGCGCTCGCTTAGAATTCTATCATTCTTGGCTGTGTACTGAAAGTTTAGCTTTCATTCTTTTCTTCTTTGCATTATGTGATTGCTTTTTAGAATATAGTACCTAACAATATTTATAATTTTCTTTATATTATTAATTGTCACTTATCAGCTGGAACTGATACTTCCTAAGCGAGCGCATTAGGTTTTTCGTCAACTACACAATTCTAAAATAGCCTCTTTCAGAAAAACCGAGCGAGTCTGGAAAGTTATCAGTGACAGCGTGACTTAGTCCGCATATTCAATAAAAAGCGAGCACATTGCCCTCCCTTTATTGTAGCGGATTCTTGCTTGGTTTTCCACCACATGAGATATGGGAGTATTTTTACTTTTTCTATAGAAAATCAGCACTCTGGTATAGTCGGTATCCTTTATGGTGAAGCTGTAGCTTACCCTTTTATTTCTCCGCCAGCACCCTAATAGCAGTCTTTGATGCTTCGATTTCTTCATCGGCTCCAACTGCCTTATAAGCCACGAATTTCCCGCTAAGCCTTGCCCATAAGGGAGGCAATATTCGCTAGGGTCGGTAGAACAGATACAGCCCTGGATACGCAGAGGTCAGCTCTCTGTATTCTCCTTGGTCTGCAGCCTCCTCGCTCTGGGTGTATGGTAGCTATGTCTTTAAGCTCAAGTTCCTCGATTACCTCATTTAGAAGTTCAGTCTTTTTATTGAGGGAAACTGCAGAGCGCAACTCTAGTTTCAGGAATACTATCTGATAGGAACACCCGGAAAGCCTGCGCCTGTACCGATATCCAGCACAGTCATAGGTGTAGTCATATCCATTACCTTTTGCTATCATAAGGCTGTCTCACGAAGTGCTGTGATGACAAATTCGTCGTAGTCTGTGATAGCTGTAAAGGTTCATTACTGTTTTCTGCTCGATTACCATTTCATAGAACCTGTAAAGTTTTGTCACATTGCTCTGAAGTTATTGTTATTCCTTCATTTTCAAGCTATACTGATTTATCTTCCATCAGTCATCCTCTTTCGTTAAAGCAGTCTCTACAACCCCTGTATTATGCCCAAATAGTCCTGTCTATGGTCTACTACAGCGTATATGGTAACTATCCTCTTTTCTTCGTTTATTTTTATAAAAACTATGTCCTTTCAAGTATAAGTACCATGTAGTCTGCCTTTTTAAGATATTATATGTGAGCCTGTCTCGATATGAGGATTGTCTCCCAAGGATAGGATTGCCCTTTCAAGTTCTTCAAAGCTTTTTCATAGCCACATTGTTGCCAAAGTTTTCCGCAATGTAAAGGACAATCTCCCTTATCATAGCATCTGCAGTGTCAGTCCTTATAACCTGATATTTCAAATTCTCTCCTCCTTAAGGATGGCCCTCAAATCATCAAAAGTATCCTTAATAGAAGCAACCCTGCCGTATTTTACATCTTCCTCAGCTTCTGCAAGAACCTCTAAAAGCTCAATACGGGCTTTTTCATCCTTTTTATATTCTTCATATCCGATTGAAACAGTATCACCTCGTCCATTGACGGTAATAATTACTGCTTCTTTACCCTGCCTGCACTGCTTTGATATTTCGTTGTAATGATTACGCAAATCTGCTGATGGTCTGATAATTTCCTGATTAAAAAACATTGTCTTACCTCCAGAATATTATAGACATATTATATCATAATATGTCTATAATATCAATCAACCTTCTGCATCCTATATCATTTCTCTGACCGTCTCAAATATATGGTTTAAGCTCTTCATTGTCACAGGCTCGCTATAGAGAGTGGCGCTGTAAGCAGAGTGGAGCTGACAAGCTCTGCTATCATATAGATCGAGGACATCTTTAGTTCTTAAATTCCAGCTCTTCATCCATTTCCAGCCTGCCAAGTACATCAAAAGGATTCGCCTCTTCATCAAAGCTGCCATTCTTCTTGTCTGCATTTTGCCTGATGGCATTCTTAAATATGCCCCAGCTTAAGTTCTTTGAAATGAAGTTAAGCAGGATTTATTCTCTATAAGCTGGTCTAATATGTTGTCTATAAAGAATATCATCCTATCCTCGAAAGTCCTCGGCATCAGACTTTTAAGTGCATTTTCAGCCTTTTCAAATATCTTATTAGTCTGTGCTATGAGTCGTTCCTAAGGTCGTACTTGTCTGCAAATACAGATAAAGGTGCCTTTGCAACCCCAGCCTTCTCTACGATTTCCGATATAGAGGTCTTGTTGTACCTATATTTGTGAAAGATATGTCAAAAGGCTGCAGTTAGTGCATCCTTTTTCTGCTTCTTATTGATGTTCTACCTTTCCCATAGCTATCCTTTCTATAATACACTAATCAACTCATTTTTATATGTCTATTTTTGAATATTACAAACACCTTTATTTTATTTCTCAACTATCATTCTAGCTTCAGCCCACAGAACAAACAATCGCAAATCCGCTCTGTCAGCCAGTTCTACACGAGGTTGTCAAAAATATTTCCTGTAAGATTTTTAGTTTAATTTTAACTATAATTCTACACTAATTCAAAAGTCTACATAAATCAATTGTGACTATTGGTCATTTTTAATCTATAATCATATCAACATAAATGACCAACGGTCTAAATATAATTTGGGTGTTCATCATGATAAATTTTGAAAGGAGTGGTGAAGATGAGAAATTCCTATTTTCATCATTTCACTCTTGCTTTTAATTCCGGCAGCCTTTGGTTATGTAAATACGAGTAAACTATGACATACTTTCATATCTTCCAAAGGATATTGAAACTATGAAAGGACAGGATATCCTTGAGGAAGACTTTGAGCGGAGCCTTGCCCTGCTTGTAGCAGAGGAGATGCCGCCAAGGATGCAGCCACTCTTAAGGAGAGAAGGTTGAAAAGGTTGAACTATGTTAAGTCTGTAGTATGGTATACATCTATAGCAGATACCCTCAGTGCCTATGCAGATACTCTCCTGATAAGATATATAGAGTTTAACGGTGAAAATGCAACCCCTGATGATGGTTATTTTCGGTGAAACAACTTCTGCTGACGGTACTATGCAGGCTGTAAAGGATATCAGAAAGATTGCAGATAAGCAGAGCTTTCTCTCCAGGTATGTCCTGCGTAGTATCAGATACCAAGGATCTTACGAACAATGAAACTCCTTTTGTGTAGCTATAGCTGTCATCCTCTCTTCTATAGTGCTTGCAGTTACGATGGATTCGCTTCCTCGTGCCTATACTCTTTCCTTTTAAGTATAGGAATGGCTATCATCTACAACCTTGGCTCGAATATCATTTTCGGCGAGATATCGTATTTGACAAAGGCTCTTTCTGCAGTACTCCAGCTAGGTGTAACAATGGACTACTCCATCTTCCTCTGGAACTCATTTAAGGAAAACCAGCAGAGGTTCCCCGGAGATAACAACAGATATAGTAGCACGCCATTTCCAATACACTGGTTTCGGTGCCCAGACTCTATAACCACAGTCGCAGGCTTCATTGCCCTTTGTTTTATGAGCTTCACCCTTGGACTTGATATCGGACTTGTTATGGCAAAGGGCGTTGTATTTGGAGTAATTGCCTGCGTAACCATCCTTCCTTCTATGATACTCATATTTGAGAAAGCCATAGAAAAGACCAAACACAAGCCATTTCTTCCATGATTTTTAAGGGCTTTGGTTCATTTGTTGAAAAGCACCATCTTGTGTTTGTAGCATTATTTTTAATCATCCTCGTGCCTGCTTTTTACGGTTATAGCAATACTAAAAACTATTACAACCTTTCAGATACCCTGCCCAAGGACTTGCCTAGCAGTATCGCAAACGCCAAGCTGCACGAAAACTTTGATACTGCCACCACCCATATGGTGCTTGTGGATAGTTCCCTTGAGTCAAAGGCTGTCAGGCAGATGAGTGATGAGATAAAAGGTTGACGGAGTCAGCTATGTACTAGCCTGACAGCCTCAAAGAGCCTGCCATCCCTGTGGAAATGCTCCCTAAGAGAGGTGGTGATAAGCTGCAAAGTGACAACTGGAAGCTCATCCTCGTAGAACCTCCACACCGTGGCTCAGATGAAGTAAACTAAACAGGTTACCGAGATAAATAAGATAGTAAAGTCCTACGATAATAAGAGGAATGCTTATCGGAGAGGCACCTTGTACCAAGGATTTAATAGATATAACCAATACTGACTTTAATACCGTAAACCTTGTTTCCATCGGGCATGCATTTATCATCATCCTCATTGTATTTAAGTCAATCAGCCTTCAATCATCCTTGTAAGTGCTATTGAATTTGCAATATTTATAAATATGGGTATTCCTTTACTACAAATACCTCCCTGCCTTCATTGCATCAATAGTAGTGGAACCATTCAGCTTGGAGCAACAGTTGACTATGCTATCCTTATGACAACCAGATATCTAAAGGAAAGAAACAAGAGAGGATAAGAAGACCTCTATCCGCATTGCAAGCGATACCTGTACCAAATCAGTCATTAGTGGTGCACTATCCTTCTTTGCGGCAACCTTCGGCGTAGTGTATATTCAAAGGTAGATATAATCAGCTCTCTCTGCACACTTATGGCTAGAGGCGCTATTGTAAGTATGATTACGGTTATCTTCATACTTCCATCCTTGCTTATGATATTTGACAGGATAATAATTCACACAAGCCTTGGAATAAAAGGCGGATAAATAATTGGAGGAAATCGTCATCGAAAAGTGAAATTTTATTAAAGACAGTAGAATTACAACTGCAGTTGCTATGGCAATAGGTGGAATCGGGTATATAATTACAGCCTTGATGCTGCCACTGACACTACTTTGGGAGTCAAAAGCAATTCTGTAAGTGAAAATGCTGAGTATTCAGTTAAAAAGCGTGAAAGATAATGAAGATAAGCCAGAGCACAAAAACGCTGAACCAACAGTTAAATATGTTGTTAACAATACGGTAGTTCAGCAGGAAAGGATACTGAGTCCACAGCTAAAACTGCTGCAGGAAAGGCTGAAAAGGAAGAGACTGTATATTTTTCACAAATGCAAAGGGTGAAAAACAGAACATTATCGTAGCAACCATCTTAAAAACACTGAAAACGCAGCTACATTAGAGGATAAAACCACACTTTCAAATATGTGAAATGTAAAGGAAATGAGACCTTCAAACAGGACGGTGAAAAAGCTTTGACTGGCAGATCAAATGGGCAAGATATCTACTATCAGGAAATACAGACAAGACTCTCCTGTTACTGTAAGGTAAGCTACAAGCTTTGACGGCAAGGATATCGAGCCTGATGAGCTTCTTGGCAAAAGCGGCAAGGGTCACCATCCGCTACGATTATGAGAATAACACAAAGACCATAAAGAAGATAAATGGTAAAGATGAAGAGGTATATGTACCATTTACCCTTGCCACCCTCGTTACCCTGCCTAACGACAAGTTCAGTAATATAAAGGTTACAAAACGGAAAGGTGACATCAGAGGCAATAATTCCGTTGCAGTCGGTCTGACATTTCCAAAGCTAGCCGAGGCCTGGTCTTGACAATAAGGATGAGAAAGTACCTGAGTATTTTGAAATAAATGCAGATGTTGAGGATTTCTCTTGAATATGACCTTAACTGCTGCCCTTCCTGATATGCTGTCAGACTTGCTTGATACGGATGAGAGCATGGATAAAAGTTTCAGGATAATATCAACAAGCTGATTGACGGTGTTGACGAGCTAAAGAATGGCTCTGCAAAGCTTAAAAGACGGCACTGCAAAGCTTAAAGATAAAAGCGGTGACCTTGCAGATGGAGTAAAGTCCCTTGACTCCGGTGCGAAAAAGCTTAGTGAAAATATTACAAAGCTTAGCAAAGGTGCTTCTACCCTTAAGACAGGGATATCTTCTTTGAGGGCAGGTACTGATAAGCTAAGTGCAGGTGCAGGTAAGCTTGAAAAAGGCATAGGCTCATTAAAGGATGGTGCAGACAAGCTTTCTGCTGGTGGAGACAAGCTTTCTTCCTCACTTAACACCGTTTCTGCAGAGTATTCTAAGATAAATGCAGGCATCATCACCCTTGTAGATAAAGTAAGCTCTCTTTCAGGGTAGTGCTTCTAAGCAGGAGCTGAATTAAATGCTAAGATAAATGGCTATAAGGAGAAAATGACAGCCCTTGTAAAGTCTTACGGAAGTGAAGAGAAAATAGCCTCAAACCCTGCTGGCTGGGCGGCTTACAACCAGATGAAGGGTGCCGTAGGTGCAATGGAGAGTGTAGCCACGACACTTTCAGCACAGACTTCTCCTGACAGTGATACAGCAAAAAGCCTTGCTGCCCTTAAGGAAGGCTCCGCTAAGATAGATACCGCCCTTAAGACTCTTGCGGCCTCTTCTAAGACTTTCAGTGGTGGCTTAAATCAGCTCTCCACAGGCGCTTCTGCCCTTAATAGTGGAAGTAAGGAGTTAAAGTCCGGAATCAGCGGCTTATCCACAGGTGCAGGTAAGTTATACACAGGTGCTTCCGCCCTGGAATCAGGTGCTATTAAGCTGAATGCAGGTGCCAAGGAGCTGCACAAGGGAACAACCAAGTTGGACAATGCTACAGCGAAGCTGATAGATGGTATAGCTTCTTTAGATAAGGGTGCAGGCAAGCTTAAAGACGGTACTGAAACATTTTCTTCAAAGCTCTCAGACACCGATATAGCAAGCATTTTCGACCATTTTGATGTAGTTGCCAAAATGGGCAAGGACTACAACACCTTCTCAGGTGCAGATAATGGTGAGGATAATTCTGTTAAATTTGTGATAAAGGTTGACGGGATTGAGGAAATAAATATAGGATTTTGAGGTGACTGAGAGTCGAGTAGGAGGCGGTGACTCAACCGCCGTCTCTCAGCAGCACTGTACGTACGGTTCTCGTATACAGCGCTTTTGGGGAGTTGACGTGCACAGACTGATATGCTGTGGCTAAATCATAAAATCTACCGTTTATCAGTCTTTCTTTTGTCATTGCCATATTTATGGCAGCTGTATGTTGTAAACCAATAGCCACGTCTGCTGTTTGCCGCTTTCCATGCGGGTCTTTTAGGAACGCCCATTACCCTGAGTTTCGGTATCTGGTTCTGCACACGTTTCCATTGCTTCTATATCACATACGTATTCTGTGATAGAGCCATCCGTTGACATCATCTCATGTTGCTTTTCATACTTGCTATTCCATAGTAGTTAAGCCATCCTCTTGCATATACCTTGATTCTTTCTAGGCTCGGCTTGATTGACTGACAGCGCTTACGGGAAGAAAGCTCTTTCAGTTTCGACTTAACTTATCCCATGACTTTGCATGAACTCGGACATATGCGTCGCTTTTGTTCCTTCCCAATGCAAAGCCAAGGAATTTAAAATTTCGGATTGCAAATACGCTGACAGTACGGCTTTTCTCTCTGTTCACTGTAAGTTTCAGCTTCTCCTCAAGATACTTCGTACTGCTCTCTAAGAGTCTCTCTGATGCCCTCCTACTTTTCGCAAGAAGCACTATGTCATCTGCATATCTTATGCATGGGACACCTCTTTTCAAGAAATCCCAGTCGAATTCATTGAGGTAGATATTCGCACGCAAAAGGGATAGAATTCCTCCTTGTGCGACCCTTCCTCTGTTTTGTGGTAACTCACTCCATTTTCCATTACGCCACTTTTGAGTACCTCTTGATAAGTTGCACCACACGTTCATCTTTTACGCTTTTCCTCAGAAGGTTGATAAGAATCTCGTGGTTGATTGTATCGAAATATTTCGATAGGTCTAGAACTACCGCATATGTGTAGCCCTGTTCGCGTACTCCTTAACCTTTAGTATTGCTCCTTTTGCGTCTCTGTTTGGGCGGTAGCCGTAACTGCCGTCTGCAAAAAGTGGCTCATAGATTGGCACTAACTGCTGTGTTATCGCTTGTTGAAGTGTACAGTCTATCACTGTTGGTATGCCAAGCTTCCGCACACCACCATCTGCTTTGGGAATCTCAACTCGTCTTACTGGAGACGGAGTATACTTTCCACGATAAAAACGTGCCGTTAACTCTTGTTGATGTTCCTGAAGGTATTGAAGCATCTCTTCGATAGTCATTCCATCAACTCCAGGTGCTCCCTTGTTTGCCTTAACTCTTGCTCCTACTGATTCGGTCCTTTGTCTCTCGACTACTATGACCTCTGCTGACTTCTGTGCGTTCAGCATTGCTCCTAGCAATGGTTACCTCTTTCAAGGCTTATCACACAGACCTCCCTAGGTACCACACGTTTCTTCCTCTCCATCTATCTGCCTCATTTATCATGCATGATTCCGTGTAGTTATCGGACTTTGGCTTGTTTGGAAGTCTTATCCTCATGCATAACCTCTTATGAGATTTCTGTTCGTCAGACCAGAGATTTGCCCATGAGTTAGTATCTTCCTCATATACAGCTTCCTTCAGATTCGAGGTCACCCCTCAGCACCTTTTGCTTTCGGCGCATCCTTCCCCACTCACGGGCGGATTCGGGACTTTAACCCGTTAGGAAACGTAAGCCGCTAGGCTACTATCGCAAAAGCAGCAAACTTATATAAGTTTACTGCCTTAGTAGCTGTCCATTTGCAGTTATTCTGATATCTAAACTCCTTAAATAAATTCATTCCAAGTATGTTCTATCATCTGTTTTCATTAAGTATAAATTAATAAAATCAGGATAATTTTTCCTCTTTTCTTTTAACCATGTCCAAAATATTCCACAGCCTTTGAAAGTGTCAAATACATCTTTAGATGATGAAAACCAGTAACTATCTGATTCCGACAAGTATAACATTTGATATTCCCTATTCTTATCCATATCTGAGTTTAATTCTTGTACTTCCTTTAACGCAATGTTCAATGCTTCAGATCAATTGAGATTCAACAGATATTTGATCTATAACCTTGTTCTCAAAAAGCTATGCTTTCCAACATACTATAAGCTCTATCTCATCACCATATTTTAAAATATGCTAGAGAGCCCTATCCACTAAACTTGGATTTAAATATTTTTCGAAACCTCCTCCATAATATATATCCTATGCTTTAATGGAAGCATACTAAAAACCCTCAAACACATCTTCTGTACCAAAATCATGTCTTCTTCGCAAAAATAATTAACAAATATATCCTCCACAATATGTGTTACAATTTTTATAGATGTATTTAACTCCTCAGGCTCTACCGTCCCATTAAATGCGATCCATCTCCTCCACTTTGAAAATATAGCAATATTATTACCAATTTTTCGTCATATTCTTTAATATATTTCAATTTTCTTTTCCAATTCAAAGATCCATAACATCTCATTAGCTTTCTTTACTTTTCATTATTTTTATCTTTATAGTAGCAAGTCAATAGGTCCTTCGCCTTTAGCCCATTATTTGCTCAATTTTTATTTTCTGCCCATCATCCATAAATATTCACGAAAACCTCTAAAAACTTTTCATTATCTGAGCATCTAATATATTAAATTCCATATAATAAAAATCCTTTCTTCAATTTGAATTATTATACCATATATTCCAGTATTTGTATAACAAAAGTAAATCTAGTTTTGTGCCAAAGTACTGTTGGCAAATTTCCTACCTTTTTCTTTTATCATTGTTTTTTATTTTTGTATCACAAACAAGCCCATAGTATGCTCTGAACAGACATTTTCTATTGATTGATAAGTAAATTTCTGAATGCCTTTCTACCTGCTGTTAATGGTGTACCGGTTAGTGGAGAGGCTTCCTGCCTCACTTCCATATACGAGTCCTTACTGTCTCGTGATTTGTGATTTTTGAAGCCTGAGAGGCTCTTTTATCTCACCTGCTTTTCATCAATATCAACTCCCCTGAGTAACGGCAGGCGGTTTCTACAAGGGCTTTGTTTTCTTTCCTGACAGAAACTCGCAGGTTATCAGCGCCTGATTCTGACCATCCTATGCGCCTGTGCTCATTCTCAGCGTTATCAGCGTACAGTCTTTGTGTTTCCTGTATTCCATGTTTTCTATAAACAGATGCCTTCTGCAGGCTGGGAGTTTTGATTCCCTCTTGTAGGTACGGTAGCAGCCTCTCTCCGTTATTATAAAGGTAGGCGAAGTTCTCGGCTGCTAGTCCTTATCGCTTTCATCTTCTGTTTTACTCACCCTTTATATATTCAAGCATATAACCTACATTTCTTCAATCTTCTCAGAATCAAAGAGCCTGTATATCCTCTGTTGTACAGCCTTACTGCTATTTTCCTTGAATCTCTCCTGCATGTAAGTGGTATCTGGTCAAGCTGAAACACCGCCTCATCGTCACAAAGGCTCTTTTATCCAGCTTCCACCATCTCCATTTAAGATACGCCTGCCTATTTCATCAGGGTTATATTTCTTCTGTATCACTGCTTCTCTTGTGTGTGGAATCCACTGCTTCATCCATGCCTCCAAACACGCACTTTCTCCACCAGAGTACTGCTCCCTTCCTTTCTCCTTCTCTCTATCCCAGCCTTCATACATAGGTAAAGACCTTCATCTCCTTTTACCCATAGGTTTATGGTCTCTTTCCTGCATTGAAAAGCCATACTCCATCCATTTCCTCAAAAAGAACTCCGATTTCCTTTTTCCTGTCAGACCTTGCCTTCATCTTCTTCACATCAAGCTCTTCCTCTGATGTTATCCTCTTTCTTTATTCCTATGCTTAAAGTATCCCTGTGTTTGAAAGAACATCATCATAGTCTTCAAGTATAGTGCGCTCCTTGCAAGCTCGCAGACCTCTTCAAAAATTTTCTGCTCTAGGGTCTTGAATGAAACCTATTTTCTTTTCAATAGCATCAGTCATAGCAGTCCTTTTCATTATGTTTCAAATCAATAATAAAATAAACCGTATGATTGGCTGGGATAACCTTCTTTTGCTACTTAATTATATTATACACTCAACTTTTAACTATTCAACTCACTCTCTCTATAAAAATAAGTCTTCTTAAAACGGTTAAAGTTATCGCTAATTATGTGCCCGCATCTTGATGTTAAAGATAGAAAATATTGAGTGTTCGCTTTCAGACTTAATACTAGGATGTTAGACCCTCCACCCATACTTTCTATACTGTAATCAATCACATTATGCCAATTTATGTCATCAAATAACATTCTACATTCTATATGATTCATACATTTTGCTCGAACTTCTTCTTTAATGATTGAAAAATCAATCATCTCCAAAAATTTCTAGTATATAACTACATAACCCTGCTGCTGATTGAAATATTCCTTTTTGTTCTTTCAAAACATAGAAGCTATTAGGACCTGAAAAACTTTTATGAAGGAATTCAATACTTCTTCTATCGCATCCTTTTACTATCAGCTTCTTTTTGGATATTATAGGAGATTTTCATAATTTTGATCGAAATATGAGCATCATTCCAAAAACAATTAGTCTGACCATTAACCTTATCATACAGTATTGTTAGTTTTCTCCAGCGTCAATATTTGATGTTATTTTTCCCTCTTCTTTCATCCTGTTCATAGCCTCCTCAATTTCACTGTCTGTATTCATTTACTATTGCCTGATATTTTCGTTAAATCTAATTCCTCTAATTCTATACCTTCTCCTCCCAATTAATACATTCACAGGAATCCACCACTATAATTGGACCATTAATACCTATATACTTAACCCCTTTTTGTAGATAGTGGATGAAAATTTTTCACCACTAAGTAAATAGTTGTAATATTCTCGTCAGTAAATCGTATAATTCATCCTGCTCAAATGCAATCTGATTAACTTTTTCCATAAACGAGTATCATCTGTGTACTTCTTCAGTAATTCTAATCTTTTTGCTCTCACCAACTCTTCTTCCAAAGCATCCTCTTCTGACTCATTATAAAGGAACACCAAAAATATTACTGATGCTAAACTCCCTTTATCACTTCTATCCAAAATTTCAACTTTGCTTGCAAGTTCGTCTTCATATCTATCTTTTAGCCAAGTTAAAAGCTTACCATTCTCAAAATAATGACGATTCTGGTTAATGAAAGTTATCTCTTAACTCTTCCATGCTCTGCTACTTCAATTCCATTATCCATCTCTAAAGAAATCTAATTTTTAACCATAATGAAACACTCTCAATAAATTCAAATAAATTACAAATTTAATTATAAATAGCATAAAGTGCATGATTATCTCTTTAATAATCATTAGCTTTCTACATAATCAAGCAGTTTTTCACTCAGTTTAGATTGTTATTAAAAATGCTATAAAACTATCAATTAGAAACCAAAAAGTTTTCCAATAGAACGTCCAACCTTTTTAGTTCATTCTTTATTGCTCTTCCAGCGTCCTTTACACCATCCCAAGCAGCCTTAGCTACAGTTCTAGCGGCACTTGCAACTCTTTTCCCAGTGTTATATACAGTTTCACCGAGTTTTGAACCACCAAAATAACCTACCATCTCCTATAAACCTGTGGCAGCTCAAGAGGCACTCCCACAACAGGGATCCAGCCTGTTAATGAAGCTCCAAATGCAGCTCCTTTTGCCATTCCAATCAGACCTCCTGCCATAGAGGTAGTCACTCTCCCCATTTGGTCAAGTCCTTTTGTGACGGACATGTCACCTGATGCTATCTTTGCTAATATTTTCACATTCTCAATTCCTACACAGGCAATATTAGCGATCACTCCGGCAGGCGTTGCTTTAGGAATGAATGAAATTATTCCCTTTCTTATAGCTACCTGAAGTGTGCCTGCTGCAACTGTTTTTATTGTAGTATCAGCACCTGTTTTTATCGCACTTCAACAAGTTCATCAGCATCAACCTTTTCTCCATTAAATGCTTTAGCAGCCAAATTTAATCCCGTTGTAACAGCCATTGACTGCAAAGCCATTGCTCCTGCATTTTTACTTATATTCATTGCAAGTTCTTTTGTCTGGTAATGGCTGTAGTCCATTTCAGGCATTATACCATCATTTTTGAGCCTTTTTCCTGAAGAGCCTTCATCTCTTCCTTGGTAGATTTGCCCTTTACTCCCCACACATCAATATGATCAGTTATAGTTTTTGAAGAACCTTTTTCTTAAAAATATTCTTTTTACTCGTCTAACTGCTCTGAAGGCACATATCTCTGATTACTATAATTACCTCTTTCAAGTAAGTCTATTGTGTCTTTGCATCTTTTCCAAATTTTAGCTGATAGTTCTGATATTTTCCTGTATCATAATTTATAGCACGAACATCAACCGAATTAGCTGTATGAGTTCCAGTACCTCTACAGCTATATTTTTACCCCTGCAAAGACGCACTTAGTCCTGCTGTTTTGGCTATCATGTTTTCAGCAATATACCATCTAAATTAGGACTCATCATTATATGTCCGTCTGCATTTCTTGAGAGCGCATCCGCTAATTCAACATTTTTAGCATATAAATATCATCTGTTTTCTGTAATTCCCTGCCAAAGTCATTTACAGACATACCGACTGAAACTTCCTGCAATTTATCTGATAACCATGTTTCTTTGAAATACCTTCTTGAAGCAGCTTCATTGCAAGAAGCTAAGTTTTTATCAAATGTTTTTATCGATTCAACTATATCTCTAGAATCCTTCTTAGCCTCTTCATCATCGTTATTTCAGACAGTTCTTTCTAAAGAGCCTCATGTCTTCATTCTTCATCGCTTGTCTTATTATCTTTTTCCTTGTAAAGCTTAAGATATGAAATATATCTTTGACAGTTCTTGCTTCAGATTCTGTCATATATTCTCTTTTTCTTTTTATCCACTATTTCATTCGACATTAATCTTACCTCTGGATGCATTCTTAAACTCGTGTCTCTCATACTCTTGTTTCATCTTCTCAAGAGCATCCTTCATAATTTCCGATAATGAATGTGTATTTTTATGGCTTCGTAGATGTCGAGAAGTCTGTATCGATGCCTTATCATCAGAAAACGCAGATTCTATGGCATCTTTAACTACCCCTTCAATATCAGCTCTCTAAAAGCCTTCTGTCTTATCAACTAGTTTACTGATGTCTATACTATTTAGATCCGTGATACTTCTTTTGTGCAATATGAATCTTAAATATCGTTTCACGTTCAGCCCTGTCAGGTAAGCCAACATAAAAATATCTCATCAAATCTCACCTTTTCTGAGCAGTTCAGGAGGCAGTTTAGTAATATCATTAGCTGTTGCCACTACAAAAGTAAGGCTATCCTTTTCCTGCATCCAAGTAAGGAAATTACCAAATAATCTTGTGGTAACTTCAGCACCACCACCTGTACCGCCAATCCCTGCAAAGGCTTTTTCAAGCTCATCAATCCACAGCACATAAGGTGAAATCGCCTCTGCAAGTGCTATCGCATTCCTAAGATTGCTTTCAGATTCTCCCACATATTTTCCCATCAGCCTACCCATATCAAGCCTTAGCAAAGGTACTTCAAATAAGTTGGCTGCAGCCTTTGCATTTAAGGACTTTCCACATCCCGGTACTCCAGCTATGAGCACACCTTTTGGCATATCGACACCGTACTTCTTAGCCTTGTTAATATTTTTATAAACTTTAGCTTTTCTTTTTCAAAACCACCCTTGAGATTTTCAAGACCTCCAATATCATCAATGGTCTCCTTGAGCGGTATCATTTCCAGAGATCTCCGGCTTTTTAATCATCTGCTGCTTTTGGTCAAAAATCAGCCTCAAATCCTTCCTAGTAAGCGCTCCATCATCAGCATAAGATAGGGCAAGAAGATTGTATATTTCAAATTCGGTAAGTCCTTTAAATGCAAGCGCAAATTCATCAATCAGCTTTTTCATCTTTCTCCTCAATGCCTAAGTTTTCCTGAATAAAAATTCCTTATTATCTGCCTTATTTCATCAGTATTTCATCAATCCATTTCAAGGATAGTAATATACTTTTTCTAAATCTTTTGGAATAACTAAAATAGACGATACTATTATGATTGTAGCCTCTACTCCTTGATTTATCATTCTCGAAAGCCCCTTTATTTTGAAACAATCTTAGGCTCTTCAAGATACGAAGTAACATCCTTAGCACTATTATCTTCTGGTCAACAAATCTGCTGTTTTTAGCTGGTCACATACAGGAAAGAGTGCAATCTTCCATTACAGCTGTCTTGATTTTTAAAATCTATATCCGTTTGTTTCATCTCCACTCATACACTTTACTTTTACTAAGCTCAATTCAGATATGATGTTATCCACCTATCTTCTTCAAAGGTATTTTATGTAAATGACAGGAAGCCTCGCATCTATGTAGTGGCTAATTTCGATTCTAAGGGTTTTTGTTTTCCATATTCACCATCCCACAATATATTTTTATAAAATAAATAAGTTAATATAAATCTATAAGTTTCTATATACTATTTCACCTTTTTCCTTGGTCCTGATCCCCAATGTAATGCACCATACTTTTAGCTTATCATCACAACTCTAAAAACTCTTTTTGAACCAACATAACACCCACGCCAAGAGTCATATAAGTTTTATACTATCTAATGTATAAAGTTATATACTTTATGAAAACAACTCGATCTCGTTGATATGAAGATATATAAACAATACATCTTTATAAATTAGCCAATCCCAAATTCTTTGAGACTGAAAAATCTTGTCTTTCAGTGAAATGTTTTTACAAATTCTATTTTTAGTTTTCATAATCATTAGAATACAATATTGAACTATCTCTATAATTATTATCTTTTTGTTTTCTCATTTCGATGTTCACAAAAACAGAATTTTCCTTATACTCATATACCCTTTTAGGGTCCAATTTATAGTTAATATCCAAATATGCAAGAATTTTTAGATAAATCAAATATTACTCCTTTCAACTACTATCTGGTACTTCCAATCAAACACCACATTCTCCATCGAAATATCTGCAGTCAACTTCTACCCTTTGAGTCAATCATAACTCGTTGGCTGATTGATACCGATGTAACTGCTACTCCCCTCTTTGCCAAAGGAATAGAAAACTTTTCCACATAGGTATATGGTATCTGTCTCTTCATCTAAAAGGTCATATAACTCATCCTGATAAAGGCTACACTATCTATAACTTCTTCAAATTCCTCATCATCGAGTGTACTTCCTAAAGCAATATTCGTTCTGCCCTTGCAACAGACTCTTTGTAGTTCACCTTGTTTCTTCATCAAAGGACACATCAATATTTCCTAGCAAGTTTCTAGCCAAATCTTCTGCTTGCAATTCTAGTTCTATTTTGTCTGCAATATCTGTCTCGAACCTATCCTTTAACCAGACTTCAAGTTTTCCATTTTTAAGGTAACTAAGCAATCTTTGATATGGAAAAATTATCTCTCTAGTTCTTCCATACTTCGTACTTCGACTCCATTTTCCATCTCCATGGGAATCTTTATCTTTTGCCATTAGCTCATACCTCCGTATTTAAGCATAATCTTCTTTTGCTTCTTCCTTAATTTTATTAACCGTACTAGCAGGCGAAATTACTCTTATATATTCCGTAGGCTGACTCATAATCCATTTTATAAAGCCTCCCTCAAATACATTAAGTTCAAATACACTTTCGTTCTCACCTTTGTTCTTTAAGCCTTGCATTTCTAAACCTGTCTAATATATATGGACAAAAATTACTAGTACAGTTGATTGTTACTGCAATATATTCTCCACCATACATTGAGATAATACCTCGGAATATTTATCCAAATAATTCTTTTAACTCTGGTTTGATCTTGTGGCTTTTGTTCTTTCAGTATCTCAAACGAATCAATCCTATCTAATCTATAATACGCAGGATAAACATCTTCCGTCTCAGACCTACAAGCAATCAGATAAAGGTATCCCATATCAAACTTAACCTCGCAGGAATCACTTGCCTCATTAACTTCATCGTCATTATTCTTAAAATACTTTATTTTAATGCATTTTTAGTTCAGTACCTCATCAAGTCCCCTTGCATTTTTGAGTAGAGATTTATTATGTAAAAGGCGGTTTATAATTATCGGTTATTACTTTTCATCCTTCTAGGTGACATCTCTGTATTGTCTGAAAGGTGCTCCAAATAGTATCAAACTCATCTTTTCTTAAAACGGCAGAGTCTTTTAATATTTGTTCTATCAGCAAATATTCAGTAGATTCAAGCAATTTCCTCTTAACTCCCTCGATAGAATAATCATTCATACCCCCTGTCATATTTTTAATTCACTATAACTGAAGATTTCACTCAAAATGTATCTCACATCTATATCTCTATCAAACGTTCTCGGGAACAGTCATTTTCAAGACAGAATATAGTTTTATTGATTTTTCGCCGTTGAGTTGTCTGTGAGTACAATAACAAAGCTCTTTGTTATCTTGTCCATTATACCTCCTGTTGTTTTCTATGTTAGTTATAATATATATATATCGTCATATTATGACATGTTATAAGTATATCTAAAAATTATTTCAAGGCAAAAGAAAAGGCTGAATTAACAAAAGCTCCAATTCACTAAAGCGCAGATAATTTTATAATCCAAGTCTCCTATTTCATTTCTATGATGATATGCAGTGCAAGAACTTGAATCAAATATAGCTATATTATAAGCATCTCTGTCAGGTGCAATACCTTACTCCGTCATATACAAAAATTTTGCAAAAATCACTGATACTACGCGTCGGTAAACAGTCCAACTCACTGTCCCATCTACTCATGGGTTTAGCTAAATCTACTTCAATGGCATGCAATATCTTTCTCTTTTATTAAAAATCCACTTTATCAGTATTGGTATTGATGGGCGAATTTTGTTAATAGAACACAAATCCAAAACATTAATCTCTCTTATTAGCTTAAATGTAGCAATAGTTACATAATCAGCGATAGTGCTCTTATCTCTTTTTACAGTTGTCATTTTCCTATTAGAAAGATATAAACAGCTTTGACCTTGAATTTGCTCTTCCGGAGACGCAATGTCATCCGGAGGTGCCCACATTTCCTCTTTTTTAAATCCCTGCCTCCCTTTTTCATTGGATATTCTAGCCCTATAAAAGCGCTCGCCAACGCAAGAGATATATTAGCAACCTTCAATATTTCTCTCAATAATTCCAAAATTAATATAATTAGTGTGGAAATCTATTGATGTTTCTAAGGCTCTTTCCTGAATTCCCTCCCATGTATGTACTCCTCTGCATAGAGTTTTTAATAAATATTCTTCATCATACAGTTGTGAATGCCTGCTGGCTCATCAAGAATCTGTCATTCAAAAACAAAGAGTGATCAACAACTCTTTACTGTTTCAATTATATCGGCAGGATCTCCGAGAAAATGCTCCAGTCTTTATGCAATGTTCTATGATTGGTTTTTAGCACTACTTGGATATGCAGATGGCAACTTGGACTCAGGAACATATATTTCAATAATATCTCCCAACATATCCTCAAATGTTGAATTTTCCTTATCTAATTCAGAATTATACACCCACGTGTCGCTCCACAAATAGGGCAGTCTCCTTACGCCCAACTATTTCAATGTGCTTGCTTATCTGCTCTTTATTTTAAAAGCACCCATACAGCTATCATTCATTCACCTCTAAATATCTCCTATCAGCTCAAGATGATGGCATTAGAACATTTTATGACTCTAATCCCGGAAAATTTGTGGATGAATAATAGTCCAATAAATTCTGTAAGCCATCTGTCTTAGATTTTACTAAACATTCCCAATCCAACAAACTTTGCGATGACTCTCTGCAAATTTCCGCTGTGTCTGATATATTTTCATTCGTTTTCAGATACAAAGTGGTGAACTCTTAATTCATTTTTCCCACCAAAATATATAATGTGGATTGCAACTGCCAGTGCAAAATCCGCTTTCCTTATAAGCATCACCAACTATTGAATAGTCAGAAAAGCCCTCATATCCCTGTATAAATTAGATGGTTTCTAGTAAATAGTTCATCCTGGAGAATCAATATAATCACATTTCTCTTTGCCTTCATGTACCCATCTTCCGAAATAACCACATCCCCAACTACTTCATCTTGTAAAATCTTCATCCTTTGGTGGTATTAAATGTGTATAGTGCTTCTAATTCGTAGTTATTGTCTTCATAATAATTAAAATTACCTACACTGGAATTTATCATAACAATATCCTCTTCATTTATCTCTCCCACAAGACACCTCGAAAGTCAATACTGTCATCACATAAATATCCCTTGACTAAGATGATGAATCCTTCAATACCTCTTTATAATTTTCTAAAGTTTTCTGCAATTTATCCTTTTTAATTTTATCGGTTTCTTCTTCAACCTCATTTCTCTTCATAATCACTGCCAAATTTACCAACCCTCGGATTCATCAATGATTATTATTTTTCTATCTGCTCCAGCAAAATAATAGTCGTAAAGAAAGTACTGCTACAGCGCACCAGCTCAATAATCGGAATAATAGAACTATATAATCTGTCTGTTTCTAACAATTCTCTCAAACACAATAGTTCATTCTGTCTGCCTAAATATGGAAAAGATACCTATTTACACCTCCATCTCTTTGCACAAGAATCTATCCTAATGCTTCGTAATTTGACCCTATATTTTTAGAAAAAGTATGCATAGCTTAATTCATTTCATACCTTTTCTTCAAAACATATCATTAATTGATAGTGTTGTTCTTTGCTTTAAGCTTTCATTATTTTCTTTTTGTAATCTTGTAATATTTACTTTCTAACCCAATGCAGACATTCTCTATAATACTCAAAATCATTAACCTTCTGGCACTTACCGAAGTAGTCAAAATAATTCTTTCAAATTCTTTTTCCTAAGAACTTGAAACATAGTATATGACAATTCGTCATTGTTGCAAAATGCTACAAAATAAGCTCCTGAGCTAGTTAATTCATAAATACCTACCTTAGTGTCTTTTATCCTTTAACTTTCTCAACTTGTTTCTTACTAACAACGACGTTCACATAACTAAATACTTTTATAATAATCATTTATCTGGCTCTGAAGCCTTTGAAAATTATCTAAATCAGTCTTTATTTCTGCACACTACACCTTTTCCATTAATCATTACAAAATCAGCTTTGAGTTTGCAACCAGTAACCCAGTCAAAGCTGCTGTACTATATAAATCTATGCTTTTGTATTAATAACTGGTTAAAAATAGTGTTCTTAAAATAGTATTCATTCTATACTCACTGTTCATATACTGGTATATCTGACTAATCACTCTACCATGTGTCAGTCCATCATCTTCCTTACATATCGAGATATACACTAGGGAAAGAATCCGGCACATTTTCTCAGCCAAACTATCAATGTATGGCACAGTAAAAACTTTTTGTGATAAGAAAATTGATTTTATCCATAAAATTGCCTCCTTCCCACTCAGATTTTATCACATTATTTGTTAATTCACACCTCAGTTCATAGATTTTATCTCTGCTTGGAGCAACATCAACACATCATTTTTCCATTGCATTTCTAAGTGAGATGTCATTTTTCTTTATATATTCGCTTGATATACCACTTATTTTTCTCGTTTTCTTAAAGAAAAACTATGTCTTGGAAGATCTATGTCCAATAAGTCCATATTGTGCGAGGTGAAAAATAGCTGTTCTCCATCTCCAAGTTTATCAATCATCACACTTTAAAATGCCTGTTCTAAATCAGAATGAATGTAAGATAACTTCTCATCACAGTAATAGAAACCATTTCTTTAATATAATTGAGCTTATCAAATTGGCAATCTCAATTCCTGCAATAGTGCCACTTGATAATTTACTTCCCTTAATTACCTCCCCTTCCTTTACTATGATGTCCTGATTTTTCTTTTTATTACATTACTATATCAATTTTCAGTTTTTTACAGAGATTATATCTGTATCTAATGCCTGTAAAACCTTTTTCTAGTATTTTCAGCCTTACATTGATGTCTGAATAGATACCATTTAACGATATATTTTCATATTCTTCGTTTAGTACAAATTTCCACCCAACTTTTTACTGTTTTATCAAAATTCGAGATATTCTTTTAGTTTCTTATGTACATTTCCGTATGAATCATTTTTGCAATCAATCCTAAAATAATCCAAATAAACCTTATACCTATCCTGTGCTGTTAAGCAGGTATCCTCATAGCCCCTTTTCTATGTCCCCATTCTGCTAGTCCACGTGTACAAAACATTTTCAAAATCGTCTTCTAATGATAAATGGTACAATATCGTATTTCAGGCATTCCTTGAACATAATCAACCTTCCGACACGACCGTACCGTCTTGAAAAGGATGAATTTTTCAAATTTTATGATGAAAATCCAAAATATCCTCAAGGCTTTTTTTCTTTTGACATTGTATTCATTAAGGAGCTCTTTCATCTTGCCTGGACACTCTTCAGAATGGGGTAGTATTCATTCCACCCACTTCATTTGGAAGCTTTTTATAGTCGCCGACTGCAAACCAATCTCTTTCTTGAATCACTTGTTCCATTTTTAAGAAGTAAATGAAGTTCCTTTGATAAATTCTTCTGTAAGTACAGACTTTGCATTGTCAATAATAAGGCTGACTAAACGGAAATGATTAGCTGTCTCAATCACATCATCCACATTCAGGCTTCCGTCTTCTACACTCATAGTATTGGTTTCAAAAATATACCTGGTCTGCTCGTGAGTCAGACTGCTTCCTCTATATGGTTAGAATTATGAGTCAGCTCTATCTGGTTTTATGAGTATATTCCACCTGAATAACCTGAAGATTTTTCTTCCTGCAAGATATCAAGCAGTAGTTTATTTCCTGTTTTGCAACATTTCCTCGTATGTTATCTCTATAATGTGAACCACATTGAGCTATTTTTCAAGCATATTATCAGATACCTTAAATACAATACAGTTTCTTGCTCATCTGCTACGGACACTCCAAAATCCTGCAGATTTCCTGATAATGGTTCAGGCTTTCCTGTTACAGTGTATCCGTACAGTTTATATCCTCTAAAAGACGGTGTTAAAATTACGAGTTTTGTCTTGCGACTGCGATACGCTTCATCTTCCCAAGCTTCATCTGACCAAATTTTCTTCAATCTTCCACCCTCTATCAGTCTCATGTTCTTGCCTTTTCCTGCTTTTGTTGTTTCACTGAATTTTTCAAGTCGCTCCATATTACAGCACTGTAAAATGGGTCCGCTTTTTACCTCAAAAGGAAGCCTCTGCTCTCTTACAACCGTTTTTACAAACATATTGACAGCAACCGAAGCATTCATACCTACCTGTTCACAAAAGTTCTCGAAACCTTTTATCTCACTATTAATTCTATACTTAAAGTAGACTGTGCCATACATATCTCTCTCCTTTTCAGTCATTATAATTAGATTGTCAAAACACAAGTCAAAGTGAAATTCATTAATTAGTTATCATATGCAAAAAATATTACATTTGCAATACAATGTAATACTAATAGTGTTTTATCACCTCATCTACTGCATTTCCATCAATTCATAAGCTTCCTTAAGCTCCATAAGCTCCTTCTGATAGTTGCACAGAATTTCCTATGCATTCTCGCCCTTTTTCCATAACTGCGATGTATCGGCATTTCGGATAGTTGATAGTCTGTGCTACTACAAATGTAGTCCTGTCTCTTTGACAGCTTTTGGCCACAGCCTCCTGTATCTGCCTCTTTTTCGGAAACTGTATCAAGCAGAGGGCTTCGTCTAGAATAAGCACCCTTGGATTTCTTATAAATGCTCTTGCTATGGAGATTCTGCTGTTTCGTCCTCCTGAGAGATGCCTCCATGTTCCTTTAAGACGGTCTCAAGTCCGTCCGGCAGGCTATCATAAGTTCTCTTAGAGTTTGCGACGATCTATAACCTTTTGAAGCTCTTCCTCGGATACATCATACAAGTCCATAGGTAATATTTTCCTGAGTGTACCGCTAAAAAGTATGGAATTCTGAGGTACTACAGCCAGCTTCTTACGGTAATGATGGAGGTTCATCTCCTTTATGTCACAGCCGTCTATCAGCACCCTGCCCTCGTAGCCCCTCATAAAGCCGATTATCAGGTTGAGTATGGTAGTTTTACCTGCTCAGAAGCTCCTACTATGGCTATGGTTTCACCCGGGCTTGCCTTAAAGCTAAGACTGCTAGAAAGAGAGGCTCATCGTCCCCATACTGTAGGCTACATTGTCAAACCCCACAAAGCCCTTATCTCAGGCTTTAGCTTGTTTTGATCATGCCCCTCGATATCATTGCTTACATGATATCAGATATAGACTACCAGTCCCTTGGTTACAACAGGCACAAGACCTACCTGTCGCCAGCACAGCCTTCATCACGGTACCAAAGTAAGACTGGTACATAGCCACATCACCCCTATGCTTATTTTCTTGTTGGCGCCTGAAGGCATGTAAATAAGGCAGAACACGCGAAACACCTGAAATACTCACCCAGCTCCAAGCACTCAGTAAAGTCTGCACTCATATCCAGCCTCCAAAAGCCCTTGTCTGCCACCTTATGCTTCCTTTTTCTCCATCTTATGTTTGCTTCTCTTCATAGGAGCATGTGCCTATAGGTATCATTCTCCATCATTTCAACCACTGAAACTGTGAGTCTCTCCATTTCTTTACGAAATGCAGTGTTGTAGTTCTTACCTTTCTCCGAACAGTAATAGCAAAACCGCCACAGGCACAGTAGCAAAGGAAGAAGCAAAGACGATTTTACCTTTGTTATGAAATGATAGTACCACCATATTTACAACTATATAAAGCACAGTTATAAAATGTTCGAACCCGAGTTTTCTATCTGCTCCATGCATCCCTCATAACCTTTGGACTGAAGCCTGCCTGACTCCATCTGGGTATGGTAAGAGATGGATAGCTGCGGAGCTTTCAACCAGAGCACATCTGTAGCCTTTTCCACTCCGCCTGATGGTCTTTTGCGGTAGACATGATGAATGTAACTGTAGGAACATTTTGTACCGTCAGAAAGTATGATGAAAGACTGAGTTTAGATAATCTTTTAACAGCGTCCTCATCAGGCTTTGTGATTATATCTAATCATCGCAAACAATACAAGGGAGAGATCTGACGGCGAGTCTTTATCAGAAAGATACTGACCAAAGCTTGACATATCTCTAATAAAATGGCTATCATGCGTTTTAAGGGTTCCTTCATTTTCCTAAATATGCTTTTTCTCATAATCCGGTTCTTTGTAGGGTCTGCTTTCATAAGTCCATCTCTCATACATCGATATTACCTAACCAAAACTTATTTTTCAACCTTTATCATACTTTTCACCTAGTACGATAAAGAAATCTCTTCACCCAGCTAGAGTACTTGACGGGGAGAATCTCTTACCGCTTATATCAACAACTCCATATGTTCTATCTTTGTCCATAACACTGAAAAGTCCATCCCTTATAGTCCACTATTTTGCCCATTTATTCTTAAAATCCAGTAATTTTTCCACTGTCATTGTAGAGCATTACCTTTCTGTTTTTATCTTTTGACGCAGACTTATCCTTTTACTACAATATATTCTGCTAGGCACCTCTTTATAGCTGCATGATTAAAGCTTAAGAGCTTCCTCACCATATTTTATCTATAATTATTTCTCTTACATAACCGCCTGTCTGCTTCCATATTTTTAATACCGTTGTAAAATCACTTTCAGCCTCTATTTAAAATCTCGGAAGAATCACATGAACTTAGGTTTTAACGCTCATCAGCAGCCATACACCGTATTTTCCATCGCAGTACAGGAGTAATGAGCTTACCTTGATACTTTATATTCGATAGCTTTTTAATATGCTCAGTTTCTTTCCTGAACCTTTTCCTTTCCTGCTTTATTTATAGATGTAGTCTCCGCCTTTTAACTATCATTCCATCGGAAATGTCCTTATTTTTAGTTACAACTCTACTTCCATATGCATTAAAAGAATTTCCTCCAAATCAATCTTCTGTCGCCACAAGCTTACTATAGCTATGGCATTAACTAGCCCCTTTGCCCGGTTTCTGAAATGATACCATACTCTACCGTCAATCTTAACTACAGCCTTACACTATGGAGTGTACAAATCTGTCATATTTTTAGAAGCTCACCGTCCTCTCCTTTATAATTCACGTTGATACTGTTTATCACCCTATCCTCGGACTGTAGCCATATTCTTATATGTCTTCAATATCCCATTATATATTTGTATCCCCAGCACCATTTTCCCATCATCTCTCGATTACACCATATCTGCGTATTTCTGTCAACAGATTGCATCAGCATGAGTGCCTCGCCACTTTTTACTCGCACCCTATATGGATAACTGCCCGATTTAAACTGCATATTCTTGCTTTCCAAACGATTCCCTGCAACGTTACCTATTTCCTCTACTTACCACTCCAAGCACCCTTACCTCTAGCATTTTATAATTTTCGCTTACCACCGTCGCCGTGAAGCATATATACCTTTGCATTCTGCCCAATGTGTATTAGTACGTTCACTCATTTTATAAAGATTTTTACGAGAATCTCAGATGCTCCTGACTTTCTGTGAGAGCCGCTAGAAACCAAGCGCCCATCCTTTACTTTTATCAATTATTCGGATATACCTTTTATTATCTACTTTATTCTGATAACTTCCATATGATCAAACCTCATATCCCTGATATGTATTTATTATCTTGCAATCATTCTCGGTATCGAGTATTACTAAGTCTCTTTTGGTTTCCCACCGCAGATATACCTTTATCCTCTCCAAACCTTTTGAACACAACCCCGTCACTATAAGATGCTCTTACTCATCAGCTATATTTTTAAGTCCAGAAGCACTTCCCCTCTTCATCAATTATCATACCATTATATGAAGTCCCATTATGGTTACATAACAGAGTTTACCATCTGCAAGAGCCGTAACATTCCTCATCTAAATCCTGATTTTCGATGGTTGATCCAAAATAGTCTGGTATCTTTTGTTTGCAGACGACCATCACACAATATTTTGCCTGTGTGCGGATTCTACCTCCCCACCCACTGAAAGTTTGACGACGCCATTATGACCCCTATCCAGACTATATCCTTTTTCCCTTAACGAATTGCCTGTGGCAGGAGCCACTGCTCCTATTGTCATAGTAATAAAGATAGTTGTTGCCACAAGTAATTTTCCATAAGTTCCTCGTAAAATTAGATGTTTGATTTTGAGACGTATCGATATTTTACCATCTGTGGTGAAATGGTATGTTTTGTAACTGACTCAAGATGAAACGACTATAATAAAGTTAAATTTTAGATTAGTCGGAGGTGAGTATAGGTATATAAAAGACGCTATTTGCGGTGTGCTAACGCGTAGAGTCAGATCGAGCAAATGTCACAGAATCCAGTATGCTCCCAATTGAATCTATTTAGGACAGCAAATTTAATTTGTAGGGTTAATGTGCTGTTTGACAAAGCAGTCACGCCTCCACTAATAAATGTCCAGACTCGCTACGGCTTTTTCTGTAAGATGCAGTTGTAATGGCTCTCGTTAACGAAAACCTGATGCGCTCGCTTAGCACATAGTTCCGGCTTGATTGATAATTCGGACAAACAAGCATCAGCCACAAGAGGGCAGGGTGGGCTAGTTTTTAATTTGGCATCTGAGTTGTATTTGCATAAATCGAGGGTACAGCCACGAATGATAAATTCTAGCGAGCGTAATAGGGCAGTGAAGTGATGCCGAGCGAGTCTGAAATGTTATCATTCGAGCACACTTAGTCCGATGTATTTAGACTGCAACTTAAATTTGTAGCATAATTATTCACATAACTCATTAATTTAGTGCCAGCTCGGAATGATAAATTCAGCGAGCGCATTAGGCTGGAGTGAAGTCGATGCCGATGTTCTGAAATGTTATCATTCGGAGCGTCACTCATTTCTTATATAACTCTGACAAATCAGAATTTACTAGTGAGGAGCTCTAGGCATGTTAAAAGAATCTCTGGCAGGAATCAAAAAGCAGATTATGAGACAGATATGATTCTGTTTTTAACGGATTACGATAAGTCTCTCCCCTTATTTTGAGAAAAATGCAGAGCTCTTTTGCTTGATATGCAAAAGAGGATAAAAATAACGTAGATGTGGCTTGTTTACTTGCTTCGCGTCACGAATGGAGCTCATGACAGTTATGATACCCGAGCAGCTTTTTATTAGATTTTCTTAACGAAAATAAAACCGCCATCAGATACATGATAAAGCAAGGACATACACAAACATCGGATTACCACATTGGCTTTTGGACTCATCTTACACCTCGATTATTTACTTTGCAGTTGAAGAGCTGATTCTTGTCATATTATGAACTTGAGTGAAGGTTTAGGCGAATATTGAGAGAGGATGATAGCGATAAGAAACACCTTGAAAAAGCCATGTAAACATACTTAAAAGCAGGGAGCTCCAACAGTCATTTTAATTATGCGCATGGGCTTATGAGAATAGAGACCAAGAGGCAAAGAGTAATTTTGAAAGATTACCTAGACTATCCTCATAGAATGAGGCTGATACTGTCACTGGCCCATTGTGAACCTCTTTTCTTGGTCAAGGCAAAAAGCAAATGTTATCTTCTCAAGTAAAAAGACGGCCAGGATGAGAATTATTCACTACAATGATGATATTTCTGATTATCAAGTCTATGACCCTACTATGTTTGATGAATATGATACATTTTTAGAAACATGATATGATGTACATATACGATGACTATCATTTATTATTATAATTCTGTGGATTAAGACTCACAGCATTTTAGAAACTGATTTTTATATCTTATTAATTCCAATATTTCAAGGCTTTGAGGAGAGCATTGAAAGAGCTGAGATTGATGAGGATTATAGCAGTTCTGAGTGAAAAAGAAGAGTATATCAAAAGCTACAAAGAAGATTTAGTAGAAAGTATAGATGATGACAAAGGTATAGAAGATGGCTGTAAAAGCCTGAAATAACTTTAAACCTCTCACCCTGAGTGATGAGTGTTTTCTGACAGACTGCCTAAGACATAAGTTTACGGATACTATTGATTTTAACTGTTTTCGGCTAATCTGTACCTGATTACATTTTAGCCGAAAACGACTTTTGTGGCAAGTCCATTTTTATTCCTACAACGTAAAATATCATTCGTTTTGTCCTTGAAAATGAACTTGGCCTAAGTAACAAAATTTAGGAGGAGACAGCTCTAAGTTTTGCCATAAGATATTTCTAGGTACTCATTTATGCCTGTAACTCCATTTTCATCATATTTAGCAAAAGAGTCACTATGTTTCCTATTTCTTCCTTTGTGATATCTAAGGCCTCTTTATAATTTCCTTCAGCATATACACAAGATTATACCCAACACACTATAGTTCATCTTTCTCTACCTTCTAATTCAGACTTAAAAGAAGATATATCAGTAAAGTTGTCTATTATATTCATTTATTATGCTGTCTGCCTCTCAAAGATTCTTACCAAGGCATAGTTTACCTCATCAGTTGGCCCAGCTGGAGTATATACTCCTTTATTATCAGCGGATAAGGACCTCTCGGACGCAGAAATATGTGATTAATTGAGGTTATTTTTACCAAATCATCCATTTCATACACTTCCCAGAATATATTGTCAATTGTAAGCTACTTTAACAGATATTTTTGTGCTTATGTATTTCCTAAGGCTTGCGGATAAAGACTCATTTACCAGATAGAGATAACTCATTTACCACCTTATAAATCCAGCCTGACAGCAACTTGTATCCGAACTCTTAACTAAGTGATTTAAGCGTTTTACTCCAGTCAATCTCTCTACAGCCTGCTGCTCCTTATGAGTCATATTTTTCTCTCCCTTTAGCTATTTATTCTGGAGAATATTTTATCTAAAATCTATTTATGTTCCAACCCCTTTTTCCTTACAACCATCGCTGCAAGCAAGAAACGCTAAGACATCTGCCACAGGCTGAACTCATATACAAGCCCTTTTGTCCTAAAGAGAGTGTTAGAAAAGTAGGTGAGATAAAATATTCGCTGCCTTGACATAGAAATAATCAGGTAGTATATCACCTGCCAATGTTTTGCATATATGATGTTCCTGTAGCAAAAATAAGCTTTCATAAAAGGCAGGGTGAAACACTGATTCTAAGCATACACAGCGATATTTATTACATCCCTCATTTGACAAACTTTAAATTCCTGGCAAATACATATAAATAACTGCTGATACGCTCATAAAATACTGTGCCGACTCTCACATTTATACTTTAAAATGCCTTTCTCACTCCTTCATACTGCCCCTGCACCGTAGTTCATTGCACATATTGGCTGAAACTTGTCCCCAGCCTATTACAAGAGTAAAAATACGCAACTGTCGCCACCTCTTGAACTAACGGTTAGTGCCGCTATTACCTCTTTCCAAAGCCTGTCTGCCACCACATTGAGCAGTACTCAAAGAAAGGCTTGTGATTCCTGTCTTGCAAAATTGCTGCCCTCCCACCAAGATGTGATAAACATTTTCCTGTAAACCTTGCTTTTGAGGCTTACAGCAATATTTCCATCTCTTCCTGCTAGTATAACAGTACCAAGGCACCCACTGCCTGTCCTATCAAGGTCGCATAGGCCGCCTCTGATGAAGCCCATGTAAGGCCAAATATAAAAAGAGGATCTAAGATGATGTTGGCAAGATGCCGGCAAGTGCCCTTCGATGCCATCCTTTTACATTGCCACAGAGCCTAAGTTGATTGTAAACAGTGAATGAAAAATAATACAAAGGGCAGGCTATGGCACCAATCCCTCAGTATTCTCCTGTAAACCTCGTAAACTTCAGAAGCTGAGCTTATAAGCGCTATATATGATATGATAGTGAGGGTCGCAGAAACAAGAGCCTCCCAGCTAAAGACATTAGCTACAGCCAGAGATCTAGCTAAGTTTCAGCCTCCAAAGATTTTCTCCAGCTCCTGCAGGTTTTCTGACATCGCATTGCCACTGCCATAGCCAAACCAAAAGCCCAGAGCCTGAATCAGGCTCACATAGCTACCATGTGATCTATCGTCGCTGTCATTGACTTGTTGCTCAGCATTGCAATGAGGTATCCGTTAGGTTGTATATCATAGCCACAAGCATACCGATGATGAGTGAACGGCCATTTTAGTGAGGAGGGGGATGGGCAGTAAGTATGTCTCTTCGAAAGTTCTTCGTTTTCAGACTGTGTTTCTGCTGTTTTCTGTTATCACCCTGTCCATACCTCTACCTCCTCTCGCCATTTAATTATCCCGTCTTTTCTGCTGTCTATCCCACAAAGTTATGCCTTCCTTGCTTCCTCCTCCCTTATCGCTGTCAACCATGACTTGGTCGCCGTCCTCAAACTTAGTAGTAGCATAGCCCACTCCCAAAACGGCTGGGGATACTCGTATTCCCTTTGCCACTATGTCTGCGTGGCTAAGAGCTGAGCCTGTATCTGCTACCACAGCACCTGCGTAAGACTAAAAGCGGTGTCCACCAGGGTCGGCAAGATGGGCAGACCAAAATATCACCCTTTTTTCATCTTTGTAGAATTCTCAGTACCTTTATCAACATGTCTCACTTCATTGCCACCCCTGCCGCCGCTGACTCTTAAGCACCTCTCCTGCAGTGTCAAACACAAGTCCTTTGATGCCTCCCAAACCTTTGATAGCCAGTGGACGTGTTCTATTCCTTTTCTATCTTTCTCCATATCATTTTCTGATGATGCCCTTTCTCAAGGACTTCTATCAGCTTTCTAAAAATAGATTGCTGCTTTCCTTAAAGTCTTCTATTTCCAAGGAGGAGAACATTTGCCCTTTTGACGCATTGTCTCACTATAGTAGAATAGGGTTTCCCATAGATACTGGCTTTCTTTGCACGCACTTTTATGAAAATACCTGAATGACTCTATCCTTTTCCTTAGCTTAGGAATTTATCTCCGTAAATCTTCTTTATCCCTGACAGTATCTCCTCAAGTCCGCTATATCCACCTTTTTCTCTATCATCCTGAATCACCAAAGGTTTCTATAATATTTAGCAGCCTCTCTGGCTCCACAAAGGTTTTTGCATCTATACAATAGCAGTTATAGTCTGACTTTGAAGCTGTTTTTACAAAGAAAGTCCTGCCAAGCTGCTTAGAAAATCAGGGTATTGCTTACAAATACTCATAGCTCTCTCCTGATATCTGTGCTTTTTCTAGCTCTTCATTTTTCTTAACTTCAGCTGCAAGCTGTTCTGACATCTCTTGATACCACAGCTGTCTTATTGTCAAGGTTTCTAAAGGTCGTAGACCGTATAGCTTTTCATCCACCTCACAGCCTTTTCCAAGTCTTTTGCGAGTACTGATGGAAACAGAGCATACTGAACCTGTCATAGCAGCCTTTTTGGTAAGCTCAGCTGTAAATAATAAATCTCTGCACTCCCATGGCATCCATTTTACTAAACTCGCTTTTTAAGCTCTCTATTTCCTTTTTCATAGTCCTCTCATAAATGCCCTGCATTTTCTCGCTGTAGTCATAGCTTCTCATCATTTTAATGCTCTTTAAATATATTGAATATGCTATATTTACAGCATTTTTGACTGAGAGGTTTCTATGCCCGTCATCATCCATTCTGGATTTAATGCTTTATTCCGCCTCGGCAAACAACCTGACAGTTGCTGGTCATTTGAGTAACCTATAATCATAGTCGAGTGCCCTGCATGCAAATGGCATTTTTCAAGACAAATGCGTACCTCTCTTTGTGTATCCTTTAACTCACCCTTTTTAGATAAGCCTTCAACTAACTCATCCTCGTGATTATCCCTAAGGGTGGTAATCTCCTGCCTGTAGGATGTACACCTGCCACCTCTTATAGCCCATTCTACATCCATATACCGTAGTGCTTCTCGATGGCATTCCCTGCCTGTACAAGTGCTCTCAACCTCATCCTCCGAGAGGCAGGCTTTTTCAAGCCCTCACTTACCTCGACCTGTTCCTGTCACATATAATCTGAGTTTTCTTTTGTACCAAGTGAGGCTTATAATCCCACCTGATTTGTCCACTATGTAGTTATCCACTGTTACGCTCCTGCTTACTACGCCTCGCCCAAGGCCATAGCTTGTATTTATCTGCATTTCTCCCGGTTTTCATCTGACAGGGTTGACCGAAACAAGACTCCTGCCTTTTCGCTTTCAAACTCATGGTCTGAATGACAACCGCAATAGCAACAGATAGCTGATTGTAGTCTGATTAGCCCCCAGCGTACTGCCCCGTGCCCCAAAGGGATGCATAACAGTCAATCCATGAAGGAGGACTCTCCACACCTCTTACATTTAGATAAGTTCTGCTGTCCTGCAAGTTTAGCATCAGGCAAGTCCTCTGCTGTAGCGGATGAACGGACTGCGACCCTGATATTTTCTCCCAAGCCTTCATAGCATTTTTACCTCATTTATTACGGTATCAGGCAGCTCTCTTTTCTTATAAGTTCCTTAGTTTTTTGCAGTTTTAACAAGCTCTCACTTCATCTTGCACACTTCCCTGTAAGTTCTTTTGAAGACTCTCAAGGAGTTTATCTTAAGAAATTCTGTAAGCATCTGCTGTTACCACGAAAGCCCTTGGCACATTTATTCCTGCATGATACCATTTCCCGAGATTGGCTCCTTTCCGCCTGCCATCATCACATCTTTTGTGTATTCTACCAAAAACCGACTACCATAATAACTCTTCTTTTCTTAGTAACTATCTCATCCTCAATGTACCTTTTCCACCATAGCCGTAATGAAAGTCCTCAACACCTCATTAAAATACTCTTTTTTCAAACTTACTGTAATTTTGAAAATATTACAAAAGCTCTATAAATGCATTTAGGAGGCCTCTTTTCATCTATGCTTTTAACTGCCCCTTCTCCTCCAGTAAGCAGCTATCTTCTTTTGATAAAGGCTTTATATATCCACTTATCTCATGGGTCTCTCATTTTTCCTTGTAAGTATAGCCAAAGCCTCCGCATATATCGGCTTTTTTCTCATTTTTCTTAAAATCAACAGAGTACTCATAGATAATGTCTGCGAGAAAGCTCATGGATTGCCCATAGATTTATTAAAATATTTTCAACCACAGCCAGCTTTCTGGAGCCGACCTATACTGCATCACATCGAGGATGAGGCATCCTTGTCCTTCCCAAAAAGTTGTAAAGCCTCCTGAGCTATCCTGTTCTACTTGTGCTCCTTTTATACTAAGCCCCTTGTGCTGCTTTTCGTGAAAGAGCATAAAGCTATATCCATCATCTTCTGCTTATTTCCAGTTTTTCTTCTTCTATTAAATGCCTCTGCCTATTCATCTCCATGAATATTTTGTTGTATGTTCATAGATGCGATAAACCTTGAAGTGAAAAAGTCAATGAATATAAGATATTCATTGACCTGGGGTTTGGTTTTCACGATGAACTGCTATAGCATTCTTTTACCTCACTACGCACATTGCTGTTCTTACTTTTCGTTTTCACTTAGTCTCCTATTTCTTAACAGTTCTATCATCTACCCTCTTTCATACTTACGACGATAAAAATTGTGCCATTCCAGTCATCCAGCAGCAATAACAATACTTCATGGCTATAAAAACATATATATGCGGAAAATAAACTGCCCTGAGCCTCAAACATAACAACGAACTTAGTCCATTTTCAAAATAGCAGTCTGAAAACTGCGGATAGTAGTTACGTTGCCACTGCAGTAATAATTATGTTTCAAATATAACTATTTTTCATGTCTGTCTCTCTTGCTCCAATAACCTATACAGCATAAACCTCTTTTCTGGAGGTAAACAGCACAAAAGCTCGTATACCAATTATACATATTAAAGTTATAAACATTAAAATATAGTTATAGGGTAATTTATATATGAAATGCAATATAATCGAAAACCTCCTTACACATCTTAATGTACGAGTCCACGCTCTACGACCTCTGCCCCAGTCTCCGCCGCTAGATGCTCTCTATATTTCAACTGTCCTTTATCTGCATTTATAAGAATATTTTCTCTGAAAGCTATTATCGATATTCTCCTTACATCATTAAAACTTAGTGCAACAGCATATGTGCCTATGGCGTATTAGGCATATCATCCACATTTCCGGTTGCTTTCAGGCTATGCTCTGTCATTTATATTTGACCGCTCCGGCTTATCCTGTAATATAGCAAAAGCACCTCGCCTGCATAAAATGTTCCTTAGGTGGCAATCTCTATTTCCAAGCTAAGCCCTCGTCATCCTTAAAAACTGCCATACTATAAAATTTCATCT
>BNJU01002363.1_pt1 | contig 68002 bp, 87 predicted proteins | sample 8539281 | NCBI WGS metagenome assembly BNJU01 (sample SAMD00202456, study PRJDB9452) | human saliva metagenome | isolation source: human saliva | place: Japan
CCCAGATGAAGTAAAATTTTCTTGGTATAGGAAAAAGGCAATGAGAAAGGGGATTCAGCTTAGAAAAGGGATATCCTAAGATGGCGAAAGGAAGAAAAAGTATGAAGAAGAGACTTGTCATGATATCCACTGCCGTTTTGATGGCGGGAGTGCTTGCATCTTGCGGCGCTAAGGCAGAGAAGAAGGCGGAAAGCAGTACGGCGAAAGAGACTTCGAAAGCTGCCGAGGAAAGTGGAAAGGAGACCGAGAAGGCCAGTGCCGGCGGAACGCTTTCTATTGTTGCGACTTCAGAAGACTATAAGAAACTTTTTGATGAGTTCACAAAGGATACCGGGATTCAGACGGAATTGCTGTCCAAGTCTTCCGGAGATGTGCTGAATCAGTTAAAAGCCGGCGGTGGAACTCCGATTGCCGATTTATGGTTTGGCGGCGGAATTGATGCTTTTATGAGTGCGAAAGAGGATGGGCTTCTCGAAAAAGTTGATTTGGACAGCGCTTCCGACTTTGCGAGCGGATATGTTGATCCGGATCACTACTGGTATACTAAAGGCGTGACTGTAGTTGGCTTTATTGTGAATAATGATCTTTTGTCTTCCAAGAATATCGAAGCGCCGAAGACTTGGGATGATTTGATTAAACCCGATTACAAGGACGAGATTTTGATGTCTAACCCGGCAATCTCCGGAACCAACTATGGTGCAGTGAATGCAATTCTCCAGAAAAAAGGAGAGGAAGAAGGATGGAAGTATTTCACTGCTTTAAATGAGAATGTGAAGTACTACTCCAAGAGAGGGGCAGACCCGAAAGAAAAGACCGCTCAGGGAGAGGTTGCTATCGGCATCACACCGATGGACAAGAAAACTGAGAAACTTGCGGATGAGCAGAACTGTACTTTGGTCTATCCGGAGGACGGTATTCCCTATGTTCCGGAAGGAGTAGCCGTGTTTAAGGGCGCAAAGAATGTAGAGCAAGCGAAGGAATTCCTGAACTGGCTTTATAACAGTGAGGATCACCTGAAAGAGCTCACTGAAATTGACGGAAAGAATACCATTAAGGTTGTTTTACCGAAGCTTTCCGGAATGGATTTATCCTTTGACATCAATAAATTAATGAAAGAAGATTTATCTCTGTTTGGTTCTGAAAGAGAGCATCCTTTCCAAATGGGAAACGCTTACCAGTGCCAAGACAGAAAAAGCTGAGAAAAGTCATGATGTTCTTGCTTGATGGCAGGAAGGACGGCTCCGGAAGAGAAAGAGAAGCAAAAGCGGTAGAGCGTTACAGGACAGTTAAAAAGAGGGTGGATTTTTTTCCACCCTCTTTCTCCTATCTCTTTGCTTTCCTTTTATTTCTTTTATTGTTTACCCGGTTTCTTCTCTATTTCTCCAAGCCTTAGAGGGAGAGAATCCTTTTGTGGTTTTTGACTCAGTCCTAAAAGCAATACAAAAACAGCACTATGGAATAGCATGGAAAGCTCTTTCCTATCCGCATTTATTTCGACAGTGTTTGCTTTTTCTGGCGTATGCCATTTTGTTGCTGAAATCCTGGAAGCAGAAGGTTTGTCTTATTCTTCTGTCCATCAGTTTAGTCTCTCCCCCTTTATTTCTTCTCTCTCTTTCATCAGCTTATATGGGAGAAGAGGCTTAATCAGTTATCGGCTTCTGCATTTCTCACTGGATCCTTATAATCGTTATGGTGTAATTGCGATGCAGAGCGTTCATTTCTGTTGTCTGAATATCCTTTTTTTTATCCATGCTCTTCGAGCAATCGACGGAAAGTGGCTTTATGGAGCGGAAGACCTTGGAGCAAGGCCTTTTGCCATTTTAAAAGAGATTGTTTTGCCTCTAATGCGACTAGCTTTTTTTGCCAGCTTTTTTTCTCAGTTTTTTAAGGGCACTTTCGGACTTCGGAACACTAGTTATTATTGGAGGAAGGTATAGTACTTTAGCTTCTGAAATATATTTACAAATTGTGGGGTACTCCAACTTTCAAAAGACGGCAATCATGAATCTGCTCCTTTTGTTTCCCGCTTTTTTTTCCTTTTTCTTTTACAGGAAAGCGATAGAACAGAGTGATAGTTGGAATAAAGAAGAGAAAGGAAAAATTACACTGAATTTTTCCGGGGAATAGAGGATGCGCTTTTTAACGCTTCTCCTTTCCGCTTTTTCCTTTTTGAGATTTTTACAATATCTCTATTTTTCTTTTTTGGTTTTATTCAGTTTAAAAAGGCGTTCTGTATTTTTACATTGGAAAATATGGGCGATTTGTTCCAGTACAATTTATCTACCCTGCGCTTGAGTCTGATTTTATCACTTGTCACTGCGCTTTTTGGCAGCTTCTTTTCCTTCGTTCTTTCCTATATTGCGGAAAGAAAACTGCGGGTAGGAAAGAATGTGTTGGACTTTGTCTTATCACTTCCTTATCTTCTTCCGGGAACCTGTTTTGGGCTTGCCTATATTCTGGCTTTTCATAAGTCTCCCATAAAGCTGATTGGAACAGTTTGGATTATTTTATTTTCGCTTATCTTTCGGCAAATGCCTCTCGGGAGCCGTATGGCGACCAATGCCATAATAGCACTTCCGAGAAATTTGGAAAGAGCGGGGAGAGACCTCGGGGCAAGGCCTGTAAAGGTTTTTTTGCAAATTGTTTTTCCTCTTTTACTGCCAAGTTTTTTATCTTCGGTCTACAATCAGTTTACGCAAAGTCTTACGACGATGGGAGCAGTTATCTTTTTAATCAGTGCAAAGTATAAGGTTCTCGTTTATACGCTTTTTGATGCGATTAATCGCGGGAATTACAATGTTGCCTCTTTGATTTCCTCGATTATGATTTTACTTTCTCTGGCTTTTTATCTTCTTTTAGAGGGCTGTAAAATCTCTTATGAAAAAGGAATCAAAATTTCCTTTTTAAAGAAGTGTATAGGAATCTGAAAAAGGAAGAGTAGAAGAACGCGGAATATAAGGAAGAGTGGAAGAAGAATGCAGGAATATAAAGGACAAAAAGTGCAAGGAAGGATTTTTCGAGTCAAATAAAAGAATGGAGTGAAATAGTGAAGGAGTATACCAATCAAGCTCACCTGGCAAGTTTGCAGAATGTTTTCGTTTCGCTATGGCAGAGGAAGTGCCTATGTACTTCGGGATTTTGATCTGTCTATTCGAGAGGGAGAAATTTTTTGTTTACTCGGAGAGTCGGGGTGCGGAAAAACAACCTGCTTACAGATTTTTGGAGGGTTCCTTGTTCCTGAAAAAGGGGAAGTCCTTCTTTCCGGAGAAAAGTATACGATGCTTCCTCCGGAGAAGCGGGCCTGTTGCAACAGTTTTTCAGTCTTATGCTCTTTTTCCGCATCTTAACGTGGTGGAGAATGTTTCCTACGGTTTAAAGCAGAAGGGCATAAAAGAAAAAGGAAAGAGAGGAACTCGCAGAACGATATTTATCTCTTGTTGGTCCTCAGTGGATATGAAGGAAGAAATATTTCCGCACTGAGCGGAGGACAGCAACAGAGAGTGGCTCTCGCCCGATCGCTTGCAATTGAGCCGAAATTACTTCTTCTGGATGAGCCGTTAAGCAACCTGGATGCGGGACTCAGACATCGTATTCGAGAAGAACTGAAAGCATTACAGAGAGAATTAAAAATCTCCATGCTCTTTGTGACGCATGATCAGGAAGAGGCGATGGGACTTGCCGGAAGAATCGGTCTTATGAAAGAAGGAAAGATTCTGCAAATCGGAACGGGAGAAGAGCTCTACCGTAATCCGGTAAATGACTATGTGCGTAATTTTTTCGGAGAGAGTAACTGCATCTCCTATCAGGGAGTGGAGTATCCGCTTCAGCCAGAGGAAATCGGCATGGAAAACGATACGGAGAGAGTGGAGGCGCTTTCGGGTAGAATAGGAAGAGAGAGGAACAGATTGTACTTGAGGAATTATTCAGTCGGTTCAATTTCTTGCTATAATGAAGCAGTATCTGGTAGAGTGGGAAGGCAGAACGATAAAAGTGAAGATTTCTTCTTATGCTCCGTTTCAAAACGGAGAGAGCGTTCGCTTATTCTTTTATAGAACGGAGGCAGTATGATTTATTTGGACAATGCAGCGACCAGTCAGAAAAAACCGCAGTCTGTTTACGATGCAGTGCTTTATGCGATGGGACACATGGGGAATGCGGGAAGAACAGCCTATGGTGCGTCCCATGCTTCTTCCAAAACGATTTTTGAGACAAGAGAGTTACTGACGAAGTTCTTTCACGGCGGTCCGGTATCCAATTGTATTTTTCACTAAAAATTCTACGGAAAGCTTGAATCATTGCGATTCAGGGAAGCTTACAGAAGGGGATCATGTGATTTCCACCGTGATGGAACACAATTCCGTTTTACGTCCTTTGTATGCGATGGAGAAGAGAGGGGTGGAACTATCTTTTCTACCCTATACGGAAGAAGGCGGGCTAGAGTATGGAAAGCTTGATTCTCTTCTTCGGAAGAATACGAAGGCGCTGGTCTGTACGCACGCCTCTAATTTAACGGGAGACATGGTGGATTTAGAGCGCATGGGGAGTTTCGCACGAAAGCATGGATTGTTGTTTATTGTGGATGCTTCCCAGACTGCCGGCGTATATGAGATTGATTGTAAAAAGTGGGGAATCTCTATCCTCTGTTTTACGGGTCATAAATCTCTTCTTGGACCGCAGGGAACGGGCGGAATGCTGATTCAGGAAGGTGTTTCCGTTACCCCGCTTACCTATGGTGGAACCGGGTGGAAAGCTATAATCAGGATATGCCTTCGAGAACCCGAACCATCTGGAAGCGGGGACGCTGAATGCACACGGTATCGCTGGTCTTCATGCCGGAGTGGAATACATCATGGAAACGGGAATGGAGACGATTCGAAAGAGAGAACGGATGCTGATGAACCGTATGTACGAGGCAATCAAGGAATTTCCCGGAATTCGAGTGTACGGGAATTTCAAAAGAAAGAGCGATGCCCCATTCTTTGTTTGAATCTGTATGACTATGATTCTGCTGCGGTCAGTGATGAACTGTTTACCCGATTCGGTATCGTAACGAGACCGGGAGGGCACTGTGCACCGCTTATGCATGTTGCCTTAAAACAATGTGGAGCAGGGGGCAGTACGTTTCAGTTTCTCCCACTTTTAATACGGAGGAGGAAGTCGATGAGGCGGTTCGGGCAATGGAGATTCTGTCCAAAGAAGGATAATGCGTTAAATACAGTTCGTAGCGCTTGATTTTTGATCAAAAGGCTTGCAATATGTAAATTTTCGTTCCTTTCGTCCGCTTTTATGGACAAATGAGGAAAAATAATTATAGTCTAGAGAGTCCTGTTTTTAGATGGGTATTGCAACGTTTTGCAATGGGATAGTGCAGAGAGGAGAGGCAGATGAATAAAAAACTGAATTGCATGGGTATGGCTTGCCCTTTGCCGGTTGTAGAAGCAAAAAAAGCAATTGATGAGATGGAGGACGGTTTGCTGGAGATTGAAGTAGACAATGAGACTTGTGTACAGAACCTTCGCCGTCTGGCAGCAAAGTATGATTTTACTGTTGCGTCCGAATCGATTTCCGACAAAGAGTTCCTTGTGAAGATGGAGTGAAGAAAGATCACGCCCTGAAGGGAAAGCAGGAAGATAGCTGCACGGTTGTATTTTCATCCGATAAGATGGGAGAAGGCGACGAAGAGCTTGGAAAAAATCTCGAAGTCTTTTGTCTTTGCTTTTAAGTAATGTGGATCCGCTTCCGACAGCTATGGTTTTCTATAACAGAGGAGCCTTTCTGACTTCCGAGGATTCTCCCGTGCTTGCAGATTTAAAGAACCTGGAGAAGGCGGGAGTGAAGATTATGACCTGCGGTCTCTGTGCGGATTACTATAAAATTAAGGAGAAGCTGGGTGTTGGCGTGATTTTCAATATGTAGAGATTGTGGAAACACAGATGGAGTCCCAGAAGATTATCAAACCGTAATGAGAGAGAAAAAGTTACAGTGTATATTCAGTTTTTAAAAATACGGTCGATGCGTTAGAAATGGAAAAAAATAGGAGAAGAGAAAAGCTTTCAGGGCGCCTTATTCCTTTGCCCTTCCATCATTTCTGCGGGTTGTAGTCTTGCCTGGACAACCGAACCGGAGAATAAAGAGCGAACGCTTTTCCGTGCTGAAAGAAGAAGGCTTAGAGCCATCTTCCGTGCATGACATCGTATTTTAGTTTGCAGGATAGAGCGAAAAGAGATAATCCGCTTTTACGAATAACGAGTATCGTGTGCACAATGCGCGATACTCGTTTTGACGCTGGAGAAGCGGTTTTCCGTTTTTCAGGGTTTATTTTTGAAGTGGAATGATGTTTGACAGTGAAATTGAGCTATGCTATGATTTAGCTTATTCTGGAGGTGGATAGGTACCTGGTGAGCCTCCTGGTCTTCAAAAACCAGTGTTGGGCGCGTAGAGCGTCCTAGGTGAGTTCGATTCTCACACGCCTTCGCCAAATATTCCGGTGTTTACCGTTGAAGAGCCGCTCAAGGGAGCGGCTTTTTTGTTCTTTCCGTTTTCTTTCAAGAGGAAAAAGGAAGAGTAGACGAAAGTTCCGGCTTTTGTTACTATGCTGTGGAAGCAATAGGTGAATAGGGAAAGCAATAGACGAATAGGGGAAGCAATAGACGAATAGGGGAAGCTATGAGAATACTCAGTATTTTGGCGCAAAAACCGAGCAGTACCGGTTCGGGAATTTATCTCACGGAACTCTTACGGAATTTTCATTTGATGGGGAAGAGCAGGCGGTTGTTTTTCGGCCTTGCGAGTGGGGAGGAGCTCCCAGTGTTTTCCGGAGTGAAGAGCTATCCTGTATGGTATGAATCGGAGAACTTTGCCTTTTCCGGTTTTTAGGTATGAGCGATGAAATGCCTTATAAGAGTACCCGCTATAAGGATTTGACGGAGTCGATGCTAGAGCAGTTTCGTACCGCTTTCCTGACTGCCTGTCGAAAGGCGGTAGAAGAATTTCAGCCGGATCTCCTTCTTTGCCATCATCTCTATTTGCTGACGGCGATGGTGAGAGAGGCCTTTCCGGATAAAATGATTTATGGCTTTTTGTCACAACACGGATCTTCGGCAGATGGAGAAGCACGGTTTGTGTCGAGACTATATCATAAAAAGATGCAGGCGTTGAACCGGATTTATACCCCGAAAGAAGAGCAGAAAGAAGCGGTTATCAGAATCTATGGCGTAGACCCTGCGCGTATTTTTAATATTGCGATTGGCTACAATGCGGAACGCTTCCATCTACCAAAGGAAAAACAGTTCTTTCAGGGACGGGATTCCCAGAAGGAGAAATTCTCCTTCCGAATGGGGAGAAAGTAGAGAAGGGGAAAGTACAGATCTTCTTTTGCCGGAAAACTGGGAGAGAAGAAAGGTATTTTTTCGCTTCTTCGCGCAGCGGAAAAGCTTGCAGGAGAGGGAGGAAGATTCGTCTAGCAGGGGATAACGGAAATCAGAAGGAGAAAAGAGGCGGTATATGCCCTTGCCGAGTCCGCTACTTACCCAATCTACTTTTTAGGGCGTTTAGAGCAGGAAGTGCTTGCTGGGGTCTATCAGTTTTTCCGATATTTTTGTGCTGCCTTCCTTTTTGATGCCGTGCCGTTAACGGCACTGGAAGCGCTTTGCCTCCGGAAACAAAGGTGGTTCTGAGTACTTTGGATGGGCTGGAAGCGTTCTTTTCAGAACATTGCTCCCACTGCCCAGTTTTTGCGGAACTTCCGAAGATGGTCCACCAGGACGAAATGCGAAAAGAAGATCTTCCCTTTTTGAGGAGAATATTTCAAAATGCTATTTTATCCGCGATGGAATATCCCTATCAGAAAATGGCGGATGTTTCTTCACTCTCATGGGAGTCTCTTTGTCACAAAAATAGTAGATATACAGCGCTTTAATATTATTTATTATCTTCAATGTTGATTAAATAATTCTTTTTATTGACTTTTTCTATTAAAAAGTAAAATTGTATAGGTAGATGAAAATAAGTGGGAGGTGGTTTTTCTACGCCTTCCCTTATCTTTAGTAAGGGGGTAAAATGAGGCGAGATCAGTTGACATCCATGACAAAACTATCCGGTTGAGCGCCAAAATAGGTCCAAAGACCCTTGCTCAGGTAGTGAGTAAGTTACCCAAATTTGATGCGGACCCGAATGTCCTTGTCGGGCTGGAGACGGCGGATGATGCAGCCGTATACCGCTTGACGGATGATTTGGCGATGATTCAAACGGTGGATTTTTACACCGATAGTGGATGACCCCTATATGTTTGGACAGGTTGCTGCCAGTGCACTTTCCGACGTCTATGCAATGGGAGGAATTCAAAGCTTGCTTTAAATATTGTCGGTTTTCCCAATTGTTTATCACCGGATATCCTGTCGGAGATTATGAAAGGCGGAGCGGATAAGGTAAAGGAAGCAGGTGCGATTCTGATTGGCGGACATTCCATTCAGAACGATGAACCTTTTACGGACTCTGTGTTTCGGGTCTGGTGAACCCGAAGAAAGTACAGAAGAATTACGGTGCGCTTCCCGGGGATGTTCTTCTTCTTACGAAGCAGATTGGCACGGGAATCATCAATACCGCAGCGAAGGCTTCTCTTGCGGATGATAAAGCGCTTAAAGAAGCAACGACGGTCATGAGCAGTCTGAACCGGAAGGCGAAAGAGTGATGGATCATTTTACGGTCCATGCTTGTACGGATATTACCGGTTTTGGGCTGATAGGACACGGGTTGGAGATGGCGGAAGCCAGTAAAGTTCGTTTTCACCTCCATTCCCCCAAAATCCCCTATATTCCGGAGAGTAGAGAATATGCCGAGATGGGATTGATACCGCAGGGGGCTTATGAGAATCGGAAGTATCAGGCGGAGAAGGTAGCGTTTCACGCAGTAGACACGGCGATGCAGGATATTCTCTTTGACCCGCAGTCCTCGGGCGGTCTTCTATACAGTATCCCGAAAGAAGAAGGATGCCGCCATGGAGGCACTTTTTGAAGGCGGATCTCCCACAAAGGTATCCTGTATCGGAGAAGTCGGAGAGGCGGACGAGCCTTCTATGAAATATATCGTTGTAGACTAAAGGAAATGTGAGCTGTGCACTGTATTACGAATTTAAATGTATGACACAACAAAAGGAGAGACAGCATGAATATAAAAACAACTGGAAGCATTTGTTCGTATTGTGAAGAATAAGAGTTTTTCACAGACTGCAAAGGAGTTGTATCTTACACAACCGACTGTCAGTTCTTATATCAGCAGTCTGGAAGAGGACTTGGGTGTACAGCTTTTTACCAGAACGACGAAAGAAGTGCGAACAACAGAAGAGGAGAGAAGATTTATCTCTATGCGAAGGATATTGTGAATCTTTCCCATAAAATCTTAGGGACGTTCAAAGAAGAGCAAAAAGAGGATATCAATGAAATTGTGATTTCTTCTTCTTCCATTCCGGGACAGTACCTCTTACCCAGTATGCTAGCTAATTTTAGTAAACGCTACCCTGAGTACCGAATTTCGCATCAATGAAACGGATAGTAAAGGGGCTGTGACGGATGTGGCGGAGCACAAAGCGGATATCGGATTTTGCGGGACGATTGTGCCGAAAATGGCCTGTACTTTTTCTTCCTTTTTATGAAGATGAGCTCATTCTGGTTACACCCAACACGGAATTTTACCAAAAGATGCAGGAAAATCATGATTTGAGCTTTCTCTCAATGCGGACTTTGTTGTGCGGGAACATGGTTTCCGGGACAAAGCAGGAAGCGCTCAAGATTCTCTCCCAGAGCGGCATTAATCTGGATAATATGAAGGTGGTTGCCCGTTTTGCCAATACGGGTGCCATTCTGCTTTCTGTTCAAGAAGGAATCGAGTGTTGCTATTGTATCGAAGCTCGCCGCCCGCTCCGAGATTAAGAATAAAGAAGTTCTGTCTTTTTCCCTACAGGAGGGCGGTTATTTTGAAAAATATACATGGTGAAAGTAATTCCAACTATCCTCTCAGTAAGAGAGCAAAGCTCTTTATGCAGATGATTCAAAATCATGTAGAGAAAAAGAAAGATTTTGTAGAGAGAAAGAGATGCAGGCGGTATGAAACAGAATTATAAACTTCTCCTTTCTTATGACGGTTCCCGTTATTACGGTTGAACGAGCAGAAAAGAGCAGGACTTGACCATTCAGGGAAACTGGAAGCGGTCTTAACAGCGATGCCTCGGAATACAAGGGAAGAAGTAGAGACTTTTTCCGCCGGAAGGACGGATGCAGGTGTGCACGCCAGAGGATGTGCTGCCATGTTTTTCTTAGATACGGCACTCAGTGAGGAAGAGATTCGACAGTACTGTAACCGGTATTTACCGGAAGATATCGCCGTGAATTCCGTGAAAAAGGCGAGTGAACGCTTTTCATGCGAGATACCTTGCAACGAGGCAAAGGTGTATCGATATTCCTGTTATGTCGGTGAAGGAAAGACGTTTTTGAACGGAAGTATCTCTATTTTTAGAGAAGGTACCGGATGTGGAACGGATGAAGAAAGCGGCGGAAGCTTTGATCGGAAGAAGGATTTCAAGTCTTTTTGCGGTAATCCCAAAATGAAGAAGTCTACCGTGCGGAAAAATTTTTAATATCGAAATCACAAAGAACGGCAATATTCTTCGTTTTTATTTCCACGGCAGCGGCTTTTTGCAATATCAGATTCGCATTATGGTGGGAACGCTTTTGGAAGTGGGACTTGGAAAAAGAGTAGAAGAAATGGAAGAAATTCTGGCGAAGAAGGACAGAAGAAAAGCAGGCTTTTACGGCTCCTGCAAAGAGGCTTTGTCTTATGAAAGTGGAGTACAATTAATCGGTTTTTAAAAAGCAGAAAGCGAGTTTTTCTTGAAGAAGCAAGTTTTAGTATCCTATCAATTTCTTTATTGGCGGTCGTATCAGCTTCTCCTTTTGGTTTTAACCTTTATGGAAGGCGATTCTTTCCGGGAACAATGGTGAACAGAGTGGGATTTATCCCTCATGAAAAGAGAAGAGGCGGAAAAAAATATTTTTCTAATTGGAAGACGGACTCCTTCTCTTTGGAATTAATGGATAAAGAGGCAGTGTTGCCACACTACACGGAAAAGGATATCGGCCTCTTTTATCAGGCGGATTTTTCTTCCATTCCGAAACCGGATTCCTTCTTGATGCTCTTTTCTATGGGAAAAAGAAGGACTATCCTTTACAGGGAAGCCTCCATTATGATGAAGCGGCATTGCGGCAATTTGCAGAACAATATGCTCGGACGCACAGTACGGAGGATTTGCCCAGAGCAGAATTTTGTCACGCCTACGTTCCCGGTGCCGGATATCTTCTCGGGAAAGGCAGAAATGGAGGAAAGATTCAGGAAGAGGCATTACTGCGGGCACTGGAAAAAGCGATAGGGGAAAATGTCTCTTTTCTGGATATAGAAAAGAGCCGGTCTGTATGAAAGTGCAGAGAATGCGGAAGATTTGCAGAGACAGGTAGAAGAAAGAATGCCGAGCTTATCCGGTATTGTTCGTTACAATTTCTCCGGAGAAGTCATTGATCTGAACAGTGACACGACTGTCTCCTGGATGACAGAAGACGGAAGAGAGATCGATAAAAACCACTGAAGGCGTGTGTCAGGGCTTTAAAACAATTCACGGACAGTAGCAGCGGAACGGGCAGAGTTTTCAGACGGAAGACGGAAGAGTACTCACTTTTACGCGGAAAGTACGGCTTTTCTCTATCGGAAAAGAAAGAAGGGAAGAAAGCTTACGGAGAATTTGCTTCGGAAGGAGAATATTTTTCGTGATGCGGAATATGATATGATTGCGCCTCATGCAGGGGGCGGACGATATCAGAAAGCAGTATGTAGAGGGTGGATATCAGAAGACAGAAGATTTTATTTTGAAAATGGCGTTTTGCAGCTGAGTTCAGACTGTGTGACGGGAAATCTGGCATGGAGCGGCAGCGCTGGACGGAATCTATGCTCTGAGTTATAAGGCAAAGAACGCAACCTTAAAAGGGGCGGATTATGAAACAAAAGGTCAATTACTGGATGCCTTTCAATCAGGGAATCGGTTTTCTCATGATGCACTTTGGAGAAAATCGTTTCGGAGGCACCCATTTATCAAAGAGCGGGTTCTCGCTGCATTAATTTGGCCTTTTCGCAGTGCGGAAAGTTTATATCGAGAAGAGTGTATCAGGGCATCGCCGGTAATTTGTCATAATTAAGGAGGCGTTGTGGAAGAAGATACAGGAAGTGCAGGAAGAAAAAGTCATACGGGAAGAGGGTCCTCTGTCTCTTTTTTCTGCTTCTTCCTTCTGTTTTACCATAATTGCTTTACGCTTGTCTATCGCTATGGAAAGAAAAGTGATTCAGGAAAGAGAAGCGAATAATGCTTTATTAGCAAAAAACAGGGGAGCTTCTTTTGAAAAACAAGCGCTTGCTTCCGAGATAAAAGACAAAGAAAAGGAAGAGTTGCATATTCTACTTTTATCGGATGGTCTGTTCCGTAAAGATGCTCCTGTTTCTTACTGTCTTACAGGAGAAGGCGGAGAAAGAACCTGCACAAAAATCCAATTTGAAGATGCCGGACTCCCGGAAGATGCCACGGCGCTTTCCGCCTATCTTTTATCTTATGGAAAGGCAAGAAAAGGAGAAGTTTGACCTCGTTCTTTTTCTTTTGGCGAGCAGGATGATCCCTACACTTTTCCCTATTATTATGAACTTTTATTAAAGACCTTGGTGAGAAAAATATCCGGATACGGCGCTCCTCCGGTGATTTCTTATCAGGCGCTTCTTCCTGATGGACACAGTAAAGACAATGCGATGCTTGTGCAGAATCTCTGCTACCGTTATGAGTATTGAAGCGTTGAGATCTTGCACGGTCTTAGTGGAGGAAGAGCAGGATCAGGGCGGTTCTTGAGAGGAAGAAACTTTTTCTCGTTTCGAAAAGAAGTATTTTAGTTCTGCGCTTCTTTCTGCGATGGAAAATACAAAGCCGGAACGGAAGGCAGTCATGTGAATCCTATCCTGGATGGAGAAGGAATGCATTCCCTCTTCCCAAAGCGCTTTGGAAAGAGGCAGGAGTACCACCCTTCTTCTTTCCGAGGAAGAGCTGGAAAAACTTTCTTTGAAAGGACGCCATGGAATGTTTGCCTTATCCTCCGTTTTTCCATGAGGGAGAGAGAATCAGGGGACAGTTTATGTGGATGGGATACCGAAACTTACTATAGTTTAAGCAGGGAAAGCCTATCTTGGCATTCTAACGGGGGATGTCATGCTAAGAAAAGAGCTGATTCTGCAATTTTTCGAGCGAAGAGGAGAAAAAAACAATTTTAAAGCACTGTATTTTTCTGTCTCCCGATACCGCTGGAGAAGGGAATGAAGAACAGACAGGATTTCTTCCGCATCCCGAGATTCAAAGCAGTGCAGGGGGAAGATACAGCTGAAGAAAGCAGTGCGCAAAATCAGGCATCGTCTGCAGAAAATCCGGAAGTGGATGCGACGGTTTTACCGGATGGAGAAGGACCTTCTTCCGAAGGCGGTGAGAATGTACGATAAGGGAGATTCAGGGAATCTCTGTTCTTCTTCTTGGAGGAAGTGTACGGCAGAGTGCCGTATTATCGAGGAGAAGGTCATCAGTAAGGCGAGGCGGATTCCTTCTGGTTACAGAAGAAGCATTTATCAGTGTGAGATTAAGTCAGACCATGATAGTTATCAAAGGCTCCGTGCACAGGTGGGTAGAACTATGATATGATTACAATATCCTGGTTGTAGGAACAGAAACACGCCAGGAGCGCGTGGGAACATATCCCCTTCCTATTGGGGAATCATTACAGTAGAAGAGGTGGACGGAAAGGCGGATTTTTATTTTTAAGGAGAGAAAGAAAAATCCCAGCGAGACTTATATAAAAAGGGACTTTGCTTTGGAAAGAGGAACTCATTCAGCTTACTGGAGGAACGGTTTCCCCTTTATAAACAAAAATCCAAGAAATTTCAGTTTTCCTATCTCCCTGTCCCATTTACCGGAAGAACAGTTGGAAAGAGCCATGGCGGATTGTCTCCTTGAGCGGGAATATCCGAAGAAAAGAAGATTCCTTTTCCTAAGGAGACGGAAGAGAAAAAGAAGAATGTTAACGCAGTTAAAGGGTTAGTCATATCATTCGGAAAAAGGAAGGCAAAGTGAGGAGGCGTTGCATTCCCCCTTTCTTTTTGTATAGTTAGGAAGAAAATTTTGTAGCGGAGAAGGAGCATAGGATGGCAGTAGAAGAGATAAAGAGAAGTTACAGCAAGAAGTTCAGGGAACTTTTCAGGGGACACAGAAGGAACCTAGGTTTTTTTCTTTGCACCAGTAGAGTCAACCTCATAGGAGAACATACGGATTATAACGGAGGGACATGTTTTTCCCCTGCGCCCTTTCCATAGGGACGTATGCAGCTGGTTAGGAGAGAGAAGATTCCTCTTTCATTTCTATTCTTTAAATGATGGAAATACAGGCATTATTACGGCAGAAGAGGATAGTTTTACGCCGCTTCAGGACAAAAGTGGGCAAGCTATCTAGAAGGGGTGATTTGGGCTTTCCGAAAGAAAGGATGGAGATTCTGAAGGGGACTGGATGATGGTACTTTACAGGATATTCCGAACGGTTCCGGGACTCTCTTCCTCGCTTCCCTCGAAAGTACTGATGGGAACGATTTTGAAAGAACTCTATGCACTTCCCGTGACAGGGGACCGAAATCGCCTTTGATCGGGCAGTATGGCGAGAATCATTATAATGGAATGAATTGCGGCATCATGGATCAGTTTGCGTCCGCTATGGGAAAGAAAGACCATGCGATTTTCCTGGATACGGCGAGTCTGGAATATAGCTATGCTCGCTTGTCCTTTCGGATATTGCTCTCCTCATTACGAATACAAATAAGAAGCATAAAGCTGATCGGATCCGCATACAATGACAGAAGAAGAGAATCGGAGGCGCTTCATATTTCTACAGCGGTATACAGAAATCAAAAAGCCTTGGAGAACTTTTCCGATGAGGGCGTTTTTTTCCGCTTGGAAGAAAATCGAAGATCCGATTCTTCGGAAGAGGGCAAAAAGCACGCCGTACTGGAAAACAATCGGACGATAGAAGGGAAAGAAAGCGCTGGAGGAAGGGGATTATCGCGCCTTCGGAAGCTCATGAGATCTGTCTCATCTTTCTTTGCAGGATGATTTTGAAGTATCTTGTAGTGGAACTGGATACGCTCTGTGAAAAAGCATGGAAGCTGCCTTATGTACTGGGATCCCGTATGACCGGCGGCGGATTCGGCGGATGCACGGTTTTCTCTTGTGGAACGAAACCGAGATCGAAGACTTTAAAAAGTATTTCAGAAGCCTATGAAGAAAAATTGCTTATCCTTGCAGTTTTTATGAACCGGGTATCTCTTTGCGGACCGAGGGAACTTTGGTTTGTGAAAACCCGATTATGGACGATAATTTAGAAGCCGAGGGATAAAAACGCAGGATGAAGTCTACGGAATAGAAGAAAAGATAGTATAGAAGCAGAATAGAAAAACATAATGAGAGGGGTACGAAATGAGATTTTAGTTTCAGGAGCTGCCGGATACATCGGATCACATACCGTGATTTCACTCTTGGAAAACGGATATGAAGTGGTCGGTTTGATAATTTTCTATAATTCCAGTCCCAAAAGCCGTTCAGAGAGTGAAGGAGATCAGTGGAAAGGATTTTCCCGTTTTATAAACGGATATGTTGGATAAAGAAGCGCTTCATCGGATTTTCAGCACATCGGATATTTATGCCGTGATTCATTTTGCCGGATTAAAGGCTGTGAGGGAGTCTGTTCAGAAACCGATTCTCTATTACCACGACAATCTGACGAGGAACTTTAAATCTTGTATCAGGTGATGGAAGAGGCAGGGATGTCGTAACATCATCTTTTTCTTCCCTCCGCAACGGTTTATGGAGATCGAAAAAAATTCCGATTACCGAGATTGTCCGAAAGGAATCTGTACGAACCCCTACGGATGGACAAAATGGATGCAGGAACAGATGCTGATCGATTTTACAGAAGGCGAGTCCGGGTGGAATGTGATTCTTCTGCGTTACTTTAATCCGATTGGAGCCCATCACTCTGGGAAAAATCGGGAGGATCGAAAGGCATTCCGAATAACCTATTGCCTTATGTGGCAAAGGTGGCGTCCGGTGCCTTGGAAAAAGTGCATGTTTACGGCAATGATTATGATACGAAAGACGGTACGGGGGTCAGAGACTATATCCATGTTGTTGACCTTGCAAACGGTCATGTAAAGGCAGTGGAAAGATTGGAGAAAAAGGATGGCGTATTTATCTGTAACTTAGGTACGGGAAAAGGCTATTCCGTTTTGGAAATCATCCATGCTTTTGAGAAGGCCTGCGGGAAGACCCTTCCCTATGTGATAGATGGAAGAAAAGCCAGGGGATATTGCCACTTGTTACTCCAGCCCGGAGAAGGCGGAGAGAGAACTGCATTGGAAGGCGGAGAGAGGAATTGAAGAAATGTGTGCGGATGCATGGCGCTGGCAGTCCCAAAATCCGAACGGATATCAGGAGTAGATTGCATGGATATATCTTCGCGGTCGGGTTGGAAGGAGACCGTATGCTTTTTTGGAAAGCGGCAAAGGGAAGCGAAAACAGAGTGAAGCAGTGGAGTGTGCGATAGAGATGGAAGAAGTTTTGTTGCGCTTTGTGGCGTATGGAGCGGTTTCCGGACTAATCCGGGAAGAGGACTATGTTTATATCTATAACAGCCTGGCGGGCTTCTACAGTATGAGCCGAAGGGAGTATGAGAAGAGGCTGTTCAAGAGAAGATAAAGGAAATTATGGATATCAGGGTGGAGTCCGGAGAAGTGTTAGAAGCTTCTTTCGAAATTCTGGATTTTGCTCTGCTAAAGGGAATCATAGAGGATAATAGCAATATCACGCAGGATCTCTTTGATACGCGTGTAATGGAGCATTCTTACTGACAGACCGTCTTCCGTTCAAGAATCAGTTTTTGTTCTCTTTACCAGCATTCCCCAAAGGAGGCAACAGACTTTTTATAAGTTTAGTCAGGACAGTGACTATATCCGCCGTTACCGTAGTAAGAAAGATATTCGGTATACGGTGGAAAGTCCTATGGAGAACTGGACATTAGTATCAATTTAAGTAAACCGGAAAAAGATCCGAAGAAGATAGCGCTACTGGGGAGACTGTTTCTCATTCGTGCCCGTCCTGTATGCTATGTAAGGAGAGTGTGGGATACTTTGGAAGATTGGATTTTTCCGGCAGAGAGAACCATAGGAGTGATTCCGCTGACCCTTGACGATGAACCGTTTTATTTTCAGTATTCTCCTTATGTGTATTATCCTGAGCACTGCATCGTGTTTCATGAGGAACATCACCGATGAAGATTGATGAGACAGTTTTTCGTAAGCTCTGTTCTTTTCTTACGCAGTTTCCCATTATTTTATCGGCTCCAATGCGGATTTACCGATTGTTGGCAGCTCCATCCTCTCACAGAGCATTTTTCAGGGAGGACGGTATGTTTTTCCGATGGAGAAGGCGGGAGGCGAGAATCTTTTCCCTACAGCGTTTTTCCGGCATTCATTTTTCTATTGTGAATTGGCCGATGTCCGTTATCCGACTGAGAGGAAAAGATGCGGAAGACTGTTCTTCGGCGGCAAGCTTTTATCCTAAAGCCGTTTTAGAGCCTATAATGATAAAGCACTGGGAGTTCTTTTCTCATACTGGGAGAGACCTTGCACAATACGATTACACCGATTGCCAGAATGCGGGATGGACTGTATGAACTGGACCTCGTGCTCGCAATAATCGAACGACTGAGGAGCATCCTCTTGGCGTTTTCCACCCGCATGAGGAGTGGCACAATATCAAGAAAGAAAAATATCGGTTTTGATTGAAGTCATGGGACTCGCGGTTCTGCCTTCGAGATTAGAGGGGAGTTTATCCGCCCTTGGGGACGCAATCGTAAATAAGGAAGATATCTCGAAGCATCCTGTTCTGATGAAGCATTTTTGCTTTTTCGGAAGAAATCAAACGAAAGTATTCCTCTATCACGAAGGAAAATATCCACAAGATTTTACAGAAAGAAGTGGGAAGGGTTTTTCCTGGAAGTTCTTCGGGATGCCCGGCATATTTAAAGATACGGAAGAAGGCCGAGAAGGATTTCAGCGTTTTTGTACAGTCACTGGAGAGAGAAGCGTAAAAAGGAGAAAAATGGCAAAGAGTTACAATGCAGACAGTATTACCGTCCTGGAAGGGCTGGAGGCCGATGCGGCGAAGACCAGGGGATGTATATCAGTTCTATCGGAAATAGGGGACTTAACCATTTAATTTATGAAAATTCTCGATAATTCGGTGGATGAGCATCTTGCAGTTACGGTACAGGAGATTTATGTGACCCTTGCATAAAGACGGTTCCTGCACTGTGCGGGACAAAGGCAGAGGCATTCCGGTGGATCGTCATCAAAAAGGTGTTTCAGCGGAGCGAATTGTCATGACTGACCCTTCATGCGGGAGGAAAAATTCGACCATTCTTCCTATAAGACTTTCGGGGATTACATGGAGTAGGCTCATCCGTAGTGAGATGCTTTGTCCAGCTATATGCGTGTGCGTGTTTTTAAAGATGGAAAAATTTACGAAGATGAGTACGCAAGAGGATCCGATAAAAGAGTTGGAAGACGGCCTTCTTCCGGTTGTCAGGGAAGAGCAAAAGAAAGTGGAACAGAAACCACTTTTATTCCGGATGACAGCATTTTTGAAAAACACGGTTTAAAGAAGATTGGTCTGGAATCCCGTCTGCATGAGACGGCGTATCTGAACGAACTGCATCTCTATTTTACGGATGAGAGAGGGGAGGAGCCAGTACATATAGAGTATTATGAGCCGCATGGAATCGTTTCTTTCGTTGAAGAACTGGTGAAAGATGCGGAAAAAGCGGTTACGCCGGTAATTTACTTCAAAGGAAAAAGCGAGAAAACAGAATTGGAGTGTGCATTCCAGTTTACGGATAGCTTTGAAGAGAATATTTTAGGATTTTGTAATGGCATCTATACCGTGGAAGGAGACCCACATTGTCGGTTTTAGAGTCAAATTCCTGCAACTGGTTAACGGATACGCGAGACAACTGGGCGTACTGAAGGAGAAGGATGCAAACTTCACCGGAGCGGACAGCCGAAACGGAATGGTTATGGTTCTTTCCAGTGAAATTTCCAGAACCAGTGTTTGAAGGAGCGAGACGAAGAGCAGAAACTGGCTATCTTTAGAGGCTGCCAAAGGGTTTCTCAGATTACAGGGAGAAGAACTGGGCGATACTTCGACCGCAATGTGGAAGTCATCAAAGAGATTCTTCATTGCGCGGAGAAGTCTGCCCAAGATCCGAAGGCAGGAGGAGAAAGCAAAGGTCAATCTGCTTTTCCAGAGTCCAAAAGTACAGTTTCGATTCCAACAGGAAACTCGCGAACTGCATTTTCGAAGAATGCGGAGGAATGCGAGATTTTTATTGTGGAGGGAGACAGTGCGGGCGGTTCACGAAGACCTCCCGTAATCGAGCATACACAGGCAATTCTTCCTTTGCGGGAAAGATTTTAAATGTGGAGAAGGCTTCCATGGATAAGGTTCTGGCCAATGCCGAGATCAAGACCATGATCAATGCTTTCGGATGCGGATTTTTCAGAAGGTTACGGAAACGATTTTGATATTTCAAGCTGCGTTATCATAAAAATCATCCTGATGACGGATGCCGATGTTGACGGAAGTCATATCGATACCTTGCTGCTCACCTTCTTTTATCGTTTTATGCCGGGTTGATACAGGAAGGACATATTTATGTATCGATGCCTCCTCTCTATCTTGTGACGCCGGTGAAGAAGACGGAAAAACCGATTTATCTCTATGATGAAAAAGCGTTGAGTGAATATCAGAAGAAAGCACGGAAGCGAGGGGATACGACCTGAAACAGTTCAAGGGACTGGGAAGATGAACCCGAAGGAACTTTTGGGAGACTACGCTCAATCCGGAAAATCGAGTTTTAAAAGCGTGTGGAAATTGAGGATGCGAAACTTGCTTCCAGGTAACAACGATGCTTATGGGAACGGAAGTCGGCCCCAGAAGAGAGTTTATTTTTAATCATGCGAACGAAGCGGAAATCGATACGTAGAAAGAAATTGGGATAGTAAAGGAAAACTATGGCAGAGCAAATTTTAAGCACGGAATTTTTCTGAGGAGATGCAGAAGTCCTATCTGGACTATTCAATGAGTGTCATTACAAGCAGAGCGGTGCCGGATATTCGAGACGGCTTAAAGCCGGTGCAGAGGAGGGTCCTTTTTGATATGGGAGAACTACGGGTCTTTCACGATCGACCGACCCTAAAGTCTGCAAGAATCTGCGGAGATACCATGGGAAAGTATCATCCGCACGGAGACAGTTCCATCTACGAAACCCTTGTTGTTTTGGCACAAGGCTTCAAGCGGATGCAGGCACTGGTGGAAGGGACAGGGAAATTTCGGCTCTATTGAGAGGGACTCCTGCGGCTCCCCGTTACACCGAGGCGAGACTGGAAGCATTTACGGAGAAAACGATGCTGGAGGACCTTTCCCTTTCTGTTCCGTTTCAGCCGAATTATGATGGAAAGCTTCTTGAACCGGTCGTTCTTCCGGCAAAACTTCCGTATTTTCTTTTAAACGGGTCGGAAGGGATTGCGGTGAGGCATGACGACCTCGACGCCCCTCTCATAACATAGAGACTTATTGACCTGATTCTTGCTTATATGAAGAGATCCGGAAATACGTCTGAAAGAGATGCTGGAAATCATGAAGGCCCCCGATTTTTCCTACGGGCGGCTTCATTGCCAACAAAAGATGATTTGGCGGAAATTTATGCTACCGGGCAGGGAAAACTCCGTCTTCGGAAAGCTCGTCTTTGAGAAAAAGAAGGGAAGAGCGATAAGGATAAGTTGGTTGTCACGGAGATTCCGTACACGATGATTGGGGCAGGCATCAGCAGTTTATGCAGGATGTGGCGCAACTCTGTGACGAAAAAGAAAATTACGGATATTACGGATATCTCAGATCAGTCAGGAGAGCAGGGGATTCGGATTGTACTGGAACTGAAAGAACAATGCGGATGTGGGAACGAATCAAGAACATCTTATATAAAGAAAACCAAACTGGAAGACAGCTTTTCCGGTAAATATGCTTGCCATAGCCAAAGGAAGACCGGAGACCCTTTCGCTAAAGCGTATTTTGGAGAGTATCTTTCTTTTCAGGAAGAGCGCTTGCACAGTAAGTTTGGAAAAACTTCTGGAAAAAGAGAGAAAAGAGGGAAATTGAAGAAGGACTCATCCATGCAGTGGATGTGATTGATCGCCATCATTGCTTTGCTTCAGTGGAGCAAAGAGCCAGCAAGATTGCTCTGATGGAAGGAGACAGCAGTGTTCTCCAGTTAAAGGACAGGGATCTTGTTTTTCTTAAAAGGATATTGAGCAGTTTTTCTTTTACGGAAATACAGGCACAGGCGATTCTGGATATGCGGCTTTCCAAGTTAATCGGACTGGAAATCCTTTCTTTACAGAAATCCCATCAGGAAACCCTGAAAAAAATATCAAAAATTATAAGGCCATTCTTTCTTCCAAGACGGTCTTATACCGGCATTTAGAACGGAACTCACGGAGATTCGTGCAGAATTCGGCAGAGAGCGGAAAACGGCTATTGATAACCTGGAAGAAGCGGTTTATGATGAAAATGCGATTTTGGAGACGGAACTTTTCTTTGTACAGGATCGTTTCGGGTATGGAAAACTTCTGGAACCTGCAGGTTTATCAGCGGAATAAAGGAAGCCGTTATCATAGAATATCCTTTCGTTGTTTCCTGCAAAGAAATACGGATGAGACTTCTCTTCTTTACCAGCGAGAAACCTGCATCAGGTAAAGGTACTGGATTATCCGATAGCCAGAATTTAAAGATAAAGGGAATTCCTTGGATAATCTCAGTCGTTTTCTTCCGATAAAAGAGCAGGTACTTTCCGTTTTTGCAAAGACAGATTTACTGGGAGAGAAGCTTCTCTTTGTTACAAAAATGCCTTTGGTAAAGCAGGTAGAGGGAAGAATTTGATGCCAGAATCGTTTTAGTGCGAGGCAACAAAGCTCGTGAGAGGACAGCCTTCTTTCTGTACGTACGGTGAAGGAAGGAGAAGAGCTTGTGCTGGAGTCGAGGATGCGTACTTCCTTCGTTTCTCTTTGTCGGAGATTCCGATGCAGAAGAAGACAGCAGAGGAGTATCTCTCATGAGTTTACGAAAAGGAGATAGCGAAAGCGGTTTATCTTCTTTCAGAACAAAGTGAAGTGCAAAGAGAGGATAAATCCATCGCTCTTTTCCCGTTTTGAAGCAGGGAAAGAGGGAGGAAAAAGGAACAAAACGAACTTAGTTTTAACGGAAAGTTTTTCATAAAGACAGCTTTTAAAAGGAGTGTAGAGTAGGTAAAGAGAAAAGAAAGAGGAAGATATGGATAAGTTTAAAGTAGGTATTTTAGGAGCGACAGGAATGGTTGGACAGCGTTTTATCACGTTGCTGGAGAATCATCAAATGGTTCAACTAGCTACCCTGCAGCATCACCCCGTTCTAGGGAAAGCGATATGAAGAGGCTATTGGCGATCGTTGGAAGCTGGATGTGCCGATGCCGGATTTCGTAAAAGATATGATAGTGAAGGACGTATCGGATATTGATTCGGTGAAAGAAGGATTGGACTTTGTTTTTTTCCGCAGTGGATATGAAGAAGGAAGAAATCAAAGCCATTGAAGAAAAGCTTATGCGAAAGCGGAACTTCCGGTTGTATCCAACAATTCTGCACACCGCTGGACAGAGGATGTTCCGATGGTGGTTCCGGAGATTAATCCTGAACATTATCAGTTAATCGATAGAGCAGAAAGCGTCTCGGCTTTTGACGCGAGTTTTTATTGCCGTGAAACCCAACTGTTCGATTCAGTCTTATACACCGGCGCTTGCTGCATGGAAGGTGTTCGAGGCCGTATCGAGGCGGTGGTTTCCACCTATCAGGCCATTAGCGGTGCGGGTAGAGTCAGACCTGGCCGGAGATGGTAGGGAATTATTCCGTATATCGGAGGAGAGAGGAAAAGTCGGAGAGAGAACCCTTACGCGTTTTAGGCACCCTCACGGAGCATGGTGTACAGTTGAAAGAAGATCTCTGATCAGTGCACAGTGTATTCGTGTACCGGTTTTAAACGGGCATACAGCAACCGTGTCCGTGTCTTTTTCGAAAAAGCCCACAAAGAAGAGTTAATCGAAGCATTGCGGAATTTTAAGGGCTTACCGCAGGAAAAATGCCTTCCCTCTGCGCCGAAGCAGTTTATTCAGTATCTGGAAGAGAGAATCGTCCTTCGGTGAAGAAGATGTGAATTTTGAACAGGGCATGGGATTTCGATCGGAAGACTTCGGGAGGACAGTCTCTTTGATTATAAGTTTGTCGGTTTAAGTCACTAATACTTTACGAGGAGCGGCAGGAGGCGGTGTTCTTTCCGCTGAGATGCTTGTTGCATTGAACTATATTACGAAATAGAGGAGGTAGGATGCAGGAAAAGAAAGGGCTGGAGAAAGACTTTCTTTTCCGTGCATCCTCTTTTATCTCATGGGGTTTTACCGGAAGGAGCAGGACATGAGATTGAGACCTTGGGACATTTTGTGGATGGAAGAAGAGTGCATCTTTATACAATGAAGAATAAAAGCAGGTAGTTCAGGCCAGCTTACCGGACCTTGGAGGAGTCTGGCTTTCTCTTCTCTTTCCCAATCGCAGTGGAAAACCCTGAATCTTCTTCTTTCTGTCAGGAGACTGGCAAGATATCATGAAAACCCAGGGCACATGGGAGAATTGTAGGACGGAACAGCAATCGCATTGCGGGAGGAACGTTCAGATTAACGGAAAAAGTACCGTCTTTTTCTGAATGACGGCGAACGAAACGAGCAGTAGCCATTCGGTCCGGATTATTACGGAAGAAGACTTTTCAACTGAAAGACTATAGCGAGAATATGGTGACTTTTGTCCTCTTCTCCAAAGATATGGACCAGGGTTTCAGGAGATCTCGATTTCACGGTCAGCTATACCTTGACGGAGGAGAAAGGTACAGATTCGCTATCGGGAAGAGCAAATAAAGATACGATTATGAACTTCACGAACCACGCCTACTTCAATCTGATGGGGCATACTTACGGCTCTCTGTCCGAACATAGCCTTACCCTCTATGCGGATTATTACACGCCGTCGGACCGACATCTCATTCCAAGCGGAGAAATCGAAAGTGTTGCCGGAACAATCTTTGATTTTTCGTTCAGAGACCCATACTTACAGGGAAGGGACCTGAAAAAGATGAATTGAAAGAAACAGAGCGGTTTCGATCATAATTTCTGTATAAGAGATTACGACGGGACGAAGACGATATCGCAGCCAGAGCTTACTGTAAAACTCGAGTTCTAATGGAAGTGAAACGGATTGTCCCGGAGTACAGTTTTCTCTAGCAAACTTTTCTCTCACGCAGATGGGCTAGGGAAAGAGGGAATAAGTTACAGTGCACTAGCTGGTTTCTGTTTAGAACCAATTTTATCCGGATGCCGTTCACCATCAATTTTCCTTCTACTATTGTTCGTAGCCGGTGTAGCCTATCGTTCAGGAAACGACCTATCGGTTTAAGAAGATTGATTTAAGATGAAAAATTATTTATTGCAGAGAAACCTTCGTGGCAAAAGCAGTTTGCCGAAGCACTGGGAAGTAAGCTCCGCCGGTGGCAGAAAGGCTTTATTGAAAGCGCGGAGTATATTTTCACCTGGTGCCTAGGGCATCTGATCAGTATGAGCTATCCGGAGAAGTATGACAGTGCACTGCAAAAATGGAGAATGGATACGCTTCCCTTTATTCCGGAGAAATATCTTTATGAAGTGATTCCCTCTGTAAAGAGCAGTTCAAAAGTAGTTTCTTCTCTTTTTGGAAAAGAACGGATGTAGAAACGATTTATATTGTACGGACTCCGGACGGGAGGAGATATATTTATCGTTTGGTTTCAGCAGAGTGCCCTCATATAAGCGCGGAAGAAAAACGGGTTTGGATTGATTCCCAGACGAAAGAGATTCTTCGCGGGATACGGGAGGCGAAGCCGAAGAGAGACTATGACTTACTTGCCACGGCAGCTTTTCTCAGGGCAGAAAGAAGATTACCTTATGGAATCAATTTTTCCCAGGTACTGACACTCCGTTGCGGGAAAGCCCTCTCAAGAGCGATAGGGAGCAGGAGAAAGCAAGCGTCATTGCGGTGGGACGGGTTATGAGCTGTGTTCTTTCCATGATTGTGGAGAGAGAAAGAGATTCGTTCCTTTCAGAAGACCGGATTTTGGAAGGTAAATGGAGATTTTCAATGGTGCGAGGTCAGGCGCGGTTTTATCCTCTGAGTTTAGAGGAAAAGAGGAGTCCCTACTATAAAAGAGTGATTTATATAAGAATATAGGTTTCTTTCAGGAAGAAAAAGGCAAGAACCTTCCAGAAGGTTTTTACGCCGGAGCCCCTGGAAGGAAGTCTCTCTTCTGGAAAAAGAGAAACAAAGAATCCGCCCCTCCTTTTTAATCTCGCCGAGCTTCAGAATGAATGTGCCAGAGTGTTAAAAATCAGTCCGGAAGAAACCCTGAGGTGGTACAGAACTCTATGAGAAAAACTCTGTACCTATCAGAGAACCGATGCAAGAGTCCTTTTCTTCCCGCCGTTTCGAAAAGAATCGAGAAAAAATATCCGAGAATTTGTTCTTTTTTCACCTTATCGTTTGTATGCAGAAGAGATTCTAAAGACAGAGAACTTTTCTCGGGATTGCCAAGACGAAGTACTGTGACGACAAGAAGATAACAGACCATTATGCGATTATTCCCTACTGGGACAGGGGAAAGGCGCAGTATGCTGCTCTCGGAAAGATACAGAAAATCGTATTTTGATTTCATTGTGCGTCGCTTTCTTTCCATCTTTTTATCCGGCGGCAGTGTATAAGAAATACAATATAAGCTTTTCACCGTGAAAGGAAGAGTTTCTCCAGCACAGCAAAGCAGTTGGAAAAAGGAGATACCTTACTCTTTGAAAAAGCCCGGAGAGAAGAAGTAGAAAGATGCTGGAAGGGGTGAATGAACAGAATCCTTTTCTCGGTTTTTCAAGTCTGAGGAATGAAAGTCTTTCTTAAGAGTACAAGTTTGAGAAGAAGGAAACTTCGCCGCTGAAACGTTATACTTCCGAACGATGATTCTTGCTATGGAAAATGCCGGAAAACTGATTGAGGATGAAGTGCTGGAGAGAGCAGATCGAAAGGTTCAGGAATCAGGACCCTCCGCGACGAGCGGGCATTCTGAGTAAACTGGATGGCTATATTTCTCTGGAAAAGAAAATCAGCAGCTGAGTCCAACCATCCTCGGAGAACGGATTTGGACATTTTAAAAGGTTCATTCCGCTCTCTGAATCCGACGCTTACGGCTTCCTGGGAAAAGGACTCTCTTATGTGGAGGAAGGAAAGATTCAAGAAGAAGAGTACAGGTTGAAGTTGGAGGATTTTGTGCGAGAAGAATGCAAATAAGGTCAAGTTCGCCTGAGATCCATTGTTTCAGAGGAGCAGTTATGAAGAAAGAAAGATTGTAGGACGAAATGCTTTTTCCCGGACTTGGAGAGCCGTTCAATCGGCTTTTTCAAGAGCGACGTATCCATAGAGCACTTCCAAAGATAAAAACCTGGATTGTCGCGTTACAAGAAGGCTTATCGGAAGAATTTCAGGAAGTGAGGGGTCTATGTGCATCAAACGGTCAAACTCTTCCTAACGTCTATTTTGGAAAGAATATTCTGATTTCGAAAGGGTGCGAGATTCGTCCGGAGTGCTTTTTACGGGATAATGTCTATGCCGGAGAAGGTTCGTTCTCGGTAATAGCTACGAGTTTAAGAATGCGGTGCTTTTCCCTCATGTGCAGACACCGCATTATAACTATCGTCGGCGATTCGATTCTCGGCGCTCTTCCCATCTCGGCGCGGCGCGCTGACTTCCAAGTGAAGTCGGATAAGCACGCTGGTAAAGCTGCGCATTTTCTGAGGATGGCGACGTGGAGACCGGATTAAAGAAGTTCGGATCGATTCTTTCCGATCACGTGGAAGTGGGGTGTCAATCCGTTTTAAACCCGGGTACAATTATTTTCGAGATACGAATGTCTATCCATTGTCTTCCGTAAAGGGTATAATACCCAGTGGCACGATTTACAAAGGACAGAACCGACTGGTAAAGAAGAGAGAATACGAATAAGATGAATGAATTTGGTGAAAATGTTTTATATTTTGGATCGCCCTGATTACGCATAAAATCTCGATTTTAAGAGATAAGAATACAGGAACCAACGAGTTTCGGCAGCTTATGAGAAAGAAATTACGCGATGCTCATGGGTTTTGTGGCTGTCCGATCTTCCCTATGACCAAGACACCGGTCGAGACACCGATTGAAAAGGCCGGAAACGTATGTGATTGCCGGTAGAAAAATTAGCGATTGTGCCGATTCTTCGTACAGGACTCGGTATGGTCTCCGGACTTACCGCTCTGGTTCCTTCCGCTAAAATCGGACATATCGGTCTGTATCGGAACGAGGAAACACACAAGCCTGTAGAGTATTTCTGTAGAGTTACCCGAGGTCGATTGAAGAAGAATCATCGTATGTATGCGATCCGATATGCTTGCAACAGGCGGTTCCAGTGTGGATGCCATCACACAGATTAGAAACATGGCGGCAAAAAGATTAAGTTTGTTTGTATTATCGCGGCTCCGGAAGAGTACGGAAAGATTCATGAAGAGCATCCGGATGTACAGATTTATGTTGGTAATCTGGATCAGGAGTTGAATGAGAATGCCTATATCTGTCCCGGGTCTCGAGATGCACGGCGATCGTATTTTCGGTGCGAAATAGGTGGAGAACGAGAACGAGATATCGTATTGCCATGCGACGATACTCGTTAAGAACAAAAAGAGAAGAAATTTCTTTCCTCTTTCCTGCCAAGCTGGGCCGGACTTGAACCGGCACGGTTTCCCGCTTGATTTTTGAGTCAGTGCGTCTGCCATTCCGCCACAGCGGCAAGCGCTATAAAGTAGCATATTTATGTTTCTTTTTGCAAGAATATTTTTGAGGCGTGCTTTGGGCACGCGCTCTAACCGTATTCTTTGTAAAGAGGAAGATAGGAAAGATGGAGTGGTTTAGTTGAACTGTTTGGAAGCGAGAAAATATATGCTATGATTATGTGCAGGAAAACTGGGAAGAAAGAGAAAATGGAGGACCCTGGAAGCATGCAACTTGCCCGGACTGTAGAGAGGAACTGAGGGAATTACACATGATTTATCACGGTATTCATGCAGTCTGGATGGCGAGAGGATATGAATATGGAGCATTCTACCGGGAATTGGAGGAGGCAGCATCATTTTTCTTTTTCGCTGCCATTTTTCTCTACAACACGTCTGGTTTCGAAACCTTGGTTTTTGACATGTGCTTTTCAGGCTGTTACTTTTCTATTTTGCCGCTGTAGGAGGGTCTTTGGATAAGCATAAATTATTGTTGATTGATGGTCATAGCATTTTTATCGAGGGCTTTTTGAGTCCCTATTTTAAAATAATAAAGACGGTGTTCCTACAGATGCAGTTTTCGGTTTTAAACATTTTTGTTTAAGGAAATAGACCAGGAAGAGGCGGAATATCTGGCAGTCGCTTTGATATGCCCTGCTTACTTTTTCGAGCATACGATGTATTCTGCCTACAAAAGGAACAAGAAAAGGCGATGCCGGACGAATTAAAACGAGGGTTTCCCATGATACAGGAAATGTCTGCCATGCACGTTTCGATTCTACGAAAGAAGGATATGAAAAGCGGATGATATTCTCGAGTGACCGTCGCGAAGCAGATGCAGGAAGAAGGACACGAGAGTTGCGATCGTTTCGAGACAGGGATCTCCTCCAGCTCGCCGATACCATATCAGATTAGTCTTCCGAAGACGGCGAGAGGGAGACCACGGTCTATAATTATTATCCCTCAAAAGATGTCGAAGCTGAGTGGGGCGTCAGCAAAGGTTATCGATTTGAAAAGCCCTGATGGGAGACGGTTCGACGACAATATCGGCGTTCCCGGAAGGAGAAAAACAGCGTCCTGGATTATCCAAAAGTATCATAGTATTGAGAACGCCTTGAGCGCATGCCGAGGACCCTGCGTTTAAAGTGCCGAGAAAGGCAGAAAGCGGGAGAGGGACTGAAGAGAACTTTTCGTTGGCGAAGCTGTCCAAGGAACTGGCGACCATTTGTCTCGATGCACGGTTTCTTTTCCTCCTTTTCGGAGGCAAAAGTTCTGATCGATATACGAATTCGAAAAAGTCTGGAACTCGGGTCCGGAAGTGGGAATTCCGTTCTCTTATTCCCGTTTTAGAGTGCAGAATCTGCTGACTAGAAGAGGAGGCTTTCGTTTTACCGCTGGAAGAAGTGGAGGACCTCTATCTCTTTTCCATTGTAGCAAAGGATGCGCGCGCTTGCGGGAGAATTTGCTCTTCTTCTCAAGGAAGAAGAGGAAGAGAAGGTGGTTTATCTCGCGCTTTCCGCTGAACGGCATATCGGGTTCCTTTTTCTCCGTTTTTCAGAGAAAAGCGGCTTCTTTTGAGGAAGTGCAAAAGTCACCTTTGGATGCAAAAGAAATGCATCTTTGTCCAGAGATGGCTGTGGCGGAAGTCTATGATCTATCTTGCGACTTATCTTCTGAAACCCCCTTTGAAAGAATAGTTATTTTTATGATGATTTGGCGAGACTACTTATCTCTTATCCTTCCGGGAGAGAAGAATGGAAAGAAAAGAAAGAGTTAGGTATCTATCGGGCTTTGGGTGCTGGAAAGCGAAAGATGTCCTCTTTGAAAAATTACGGGAAGAAGAGCTCTGGAAGCTTTACCGGAGTGGAACTTCCCATTGATTCGTGTGCTGTTTTTCGATGGAAGAGTCCGGCATTCGTGTAGATCAGGAGAGACTGCTCTCCTACGGAAAAGTTTTACGAGAGAAGATTGACGGCTTACAGAAAGAAATCTATCAGATGGCGGGAGAAACGTTTAATCTGAATTCGCCGCAGCGCTAGGAATCATCCTCTTTTGAGAAAATAGGAATTCCCGGCGGAAAAAGACAAAAACAGGTTACTCTACCGCAGTGGATGTATTGGAAAAATTGCGGAAGACTATCCCTTTGTGGAAAAATTCTGGAGTATCGGACTTATGCTAGGCTGAACTCCACCTATGCGGAAGGGCTTTTTAAGGCTATATCGGAAGATGAACGAATTCACGGCGTTTTTCAGCAGACAGTGACGGCAACAGGAAGACTTTCCTCTACCGATCCGAACTTGCAGAATACTTCCCATTCGTACGGAGATGGGAGAAGTTTCGTGCTGTCTTCATTCCGAAGGAAGGCTGTGTTTTCTTGGATGCGGATTATTCTCAGATTGAGCTGCAATTCTCGCAGCACTGTCCGGGATGAAAAAGTTGATGAAAAGCCTATCGTTCGGATAGGGATATTCATAAGGTTACGGCTTCTCAGGTTTTTCATGTTCCCCTTTCTGCCGTGACGGATACCTTGCGTAGAAATGCGAAGGCCAGTGAATTTTGGAATCGTCTATGGAATCTCCGCCTACTTGGACTGTCGGAAGGAGCTGAGTATCGGGCGAGCGGAAGCGAAGGAATATATCACAAGATATTTTGAGACCTATCCAGAAGGTCAAAGAATATCTTGATCAGGAAATTGAGTTGCAAGAGAACACGGTTATGCGAGACCCTTCTTGGAAGGAGAAGACCGCTCCCGGAGATTCGCGCTGCAGACTTTATGCGTCGCAGTTTCAGTGAGCGGGTGGCGATGAATGCCCGATACGAGGAACTGCCGCGGATATGATGAAGATTGCCATGAATACGGTTTTTCAGCGTCTGGAGGAGAATCTCCGAAGCAAAATCGTTCTTCAGGTACATGATGAGTTGCTTCTGGAGTTACTGAGCAAGAACTTTCAGAAAGTGAGGGATTCTCGTTTCTTCCATGAAACGCGATGAAAAACTTCCCGTGCCTTTTCTTGTAGAAGCGAAGAGCGAAAGAGCTGGGAGGAAGCGCACTGATGGAAATTGATAAAATGGATCTCCTTCACTTTGAGTTACCTGAGCACGTATACTCGGTTCTTTTTCAGGAGTGCACTATGCTATTGAGAAAGCGGAAGAAGGGACTTGCGCTTGAGACTCTTTGTCTGGAAGAGCCTTTTTCCTTTGAAAATACGGAGGACAGGAGAAAGAAATTTTTCTTTCCGTTTCTACAGAAGGAATAGAGAAATCCGACAGTTTTCTCAGTAAAAGGCGGAAAACGCATAGTGAGATAAAAAGGAGTAGAGCCTATTTTGCCAAAAGATATCTTAGCGGTAATCAGCATGGGAAGCAGCAAAAGCACAGTTTATCTCTTGAGAGAGCAGTTTCATTATGAAAACTGATAGAGATGGATCGTCTTGCCAAGGATTGTTATCAAGATCGTGCATTCTATCTGCGCTTCGTGCATTTCTCCGAAAAAGTATTTCTAAAGAAAATGGAGTTGGCGTTTGACGCCTTTTCGAGGGTTTACTGCTCTCGAACGGTACTGACTACAGGAAAAAAGTAGAAACAACTGGTTCATCCATGGTTTTATCGGAAAGACGGAAGAGAATCCATTTGACAAGACAAGTAGAGAGAAGCTTGCGGTCGAGACCGCACTGCCCAATCAAGCTTTTTGTCCCTTGCGGATGCCGTCCCTCTTCATAGAGGCGCCACTGCCTATCCGTATCTCTTCGATTGGTCGATAAAAGAGGCTATACGGAGAGGAAGCAAGAAATGATAGAAGGCACAGCATATCGAGGAATACAGGGATTATGCCGATTTTGTTTCTACAGAATGCAGGAGACATAGAAGAAGGTGAAAGATGCGCTTTGGTTATCCAGCGGATCTAATGGAGTATGCTATGTGGAACGGAAAAACACATATTTTGCTGGACTGCGGGCGGGGATCCGGACGATTGAAAAGAGTTAAAGAGCATTCATCTGGAACTTTCGGATCTGGATGCGATTTTTCATCACGCACAACATAACGATCATCAAAGCGCTGGGGGCAATTCTGAGAAAAGTACCGATTCCCGTCTATGCCAGATCTCAGAGACCTTACAGGAATTCTGCTTTGCTAAGGCGTTAAAAATTTCCGAAGAACTTCTAGCCCCATTCTGACGGATGCGTGTTTCCTATGCGGGTTGCAGCTTATTCCGTTCAGTACTTCATGATACGAGAGAACCTGCGGCGTATATGAGGAGTGGAGGAGATAAACACCTTGCCATAGCAACGGATCTCGCAGAGCTTTGAGCAGCCTATACGGTAAATCACTTAAGAATCTGGATGTTCTTCTCTTGGAGGCAAACCATGACATTGCGTACTCTGGAGGAGATGGGTCCTATCACTCTGATTTAAAGGAGAATCCTATCCGATTACGGACATCTATCCAATGGGCGGAGTGGGGGAACTTTTGGGAAGCGGTGTATGGAAGAAGCTGAAAAGTTTCTTAGAGAACGACTGAGCGCGAGAGAATAGTGGAAGAGCGCACTGAAACGGTTAAAAGCATCTTTCGTCCACATCCCTTTTTCCCTTTACCAGCCAGCAAAGAGGACATATCGGAGATTATCGAATGGTGAGCCCAGAAGAGTAGTGGGCGTGATTGCAAGGTTTAATCCGTTTCCACAAGGGCATCGCACTTTCTACAGAAATTCAGACAAAAGTATGGAGACAGACTATATTCTTAGCCGTATGTCCGGTGATTTTGTATGGCGCGGTGAAATGGCTCCAAGTTTGATCGGGCGAAAAAGCCGTTCTTTTCCGGCGTGGACTTGATTTCTGCAGTGCCGTCTTCTTTTCTCTTTCGAGGGTCGTGACTTTGGATACAGGGCGGTAAAGATTACTGAAGAGTTTACAGCTTTTGTAGACTGTCTGGTTTCGGGTCGGGTGCGCTGATCTAGCAGAGTGAAAGGATGTTGCCTCTTTTCTTTTGTATGAGGAAGAAAAATCCGCTGCTACCGAGGAACGCTTTCGTGCATTCACTCTCGAGCGGCTTATCTTATCCTGCCGCGCGAGAAAGAGCCTTGGAGGATAAAGGGACAATTCTTCCAAATGATACCTTGGTATCGCATACCTCTATAGCAATGGAAGAATTGTCACCTGTCGACTTCTGCAGCGCTTGTTTCACAGGGATATGCGTTTTCCTTCCGCTCACTGCGTTAAAGAGCATTTTCGAAAAACGAGAGACACGTTTGCGGATGGAGCATAGTCTTAGTCGATTATCTTTTTATCGTCTCATGGAACTGGAGAAAGAACAAACGGATTTTACCGTATTCGAGAGATGAGCAGGAGCGCTTTCTGACCGTATCAGGGCATTTTTGAAGCTCTTCTTTTTGTCGAAGGAAGAAAACGTTTCAGCACGATTGTGCGAGGCATTAAAAGGCAAAAAGTGCACCTATTCCCGAGTCAGTCGTGCACTGCTCCATATTCTTCTGGATATTCACGGAGAATCGGATGTGAGGAGATAAAAGAAAAGACGTTCAGCTATGATCGAGCGCTTGCCTGTAAGCAAAGCCAGTATGCTGACTTCTTCCATATTTACCGCAGAGCTACGATTTACAGTTTGGGGAAAAAGTATCAGAAAATCCTCTGCTTCTTGGAATAAGAGTTTTCAGCAGATCTCTTTGCTGCAAAGAATTTATCAGATATTGCTCCCTTGCAAAGAATGAATTTCGTGAATATAAAAATATGATAGAATGGATAGTCAGTGAGTGGTTTAGAGCTTTTCGCCGGAAAGGACAGAATATGAAGCGTTTATGCGATTGTACGAAATGACAATGAAAGATGATGTTGTTACTGCATTGATACAGGGATCATTTTGTGGTAGACTTTCCACCACGGGCAGTTTTTAAAGAAAGAAATACGACCCTGATGTGCATTGGAAGATAAAGAGATCACTGGATCATTGTATTGTTTGATTAAGACGCGGTGCGGAAGGCAGAAATATCACGGTGAACATGCCGTATCTTTCCGGCAGTTCTCTGATGAGATTATGCAACGATGCCGATGGAAGTGGAATTGGCGGAGCTACCATTATGGGTGGTACCGCTGGAGCGCTGAAAAATATTAAATTGGATATTTTTGAAGAGGAGAGAAAACGAGATTATTATTTCTGCCTCTTTCTCTTTTTTAAAATGTATTCCTTTGCTATAATGAAAACGTTTTGTTACGACGAAAGTTTCGTGGATCTTTTTGTCGTAGATTTGTTTGAAGAACGAAGAAGGATGATATGTCATTTATTGAGGATGTAACAAAACTCAAGGCAAAAGCGAAAGAACCATTGTGCTTCCGGAAGCGGAAGATAAGAGAACTTTGGAAGCGGCTATGCAGATTAAGAAGGATTTGCAAACACTTGCTTCTCGGTGATCGAAAAGGTGAGAAGGATGCGGGAAGACTATGGTTTGACCTCTCAGTATTTGCGATGTCCCATCCGAGGCTTTACATGCTGGAGGATTATGTGGCAACCCTGGTGGAGACTCAGAAAAGCCAGGGGATGACTAGGAAAGGCAAGAAAGAGTTGCTGAGTGAAAACAATACCCTGTGATGGGGTTATGATGGTAAAGAAAGGGGATGCTGACGGTTTTGGTTTTCGGGAGCTTGCCACTCCACGGCGGATACTTCGTCCTTCTTCCTGAATTTTGAAAGACAAAACCAGGTACCAAGATTGTTTCCGCCTTTTCGTTATGGTTGACACGTTGTGCTTACGGAAGAACTGGAACCTTGTCTTCTCTGCTATGGACTGAATCAGAATCCGACGGCGAAGAGCTTGCCCGCTATTGCAGAATCATCCGCAAAGTCTTTTCCGTTTCCTAGTTGGCGCAGAGCCGAAAGTTGCCATCTTTCCTACTCTACGATGGGTTCTGCAAAAGCATGAGGATGTTACAAAGGTGCGAGGCAACAGAAGATTGCGAAAAGGAACAGATCGGATTTGCTCGTCGACGAAATTGCAACGATGCGGCGCTCGTTTCTTCCGTGGCGGAGTTAAAGGGCATCTTCCCTGTTGCGGAAAAAGGCCCAACACGCTGATTTTCCCGAATCTTGATGCTGGCAACATCAATTACAAAGCGTGCAGAAGTTGGCAAAGAGCGGGTATAGGACCTATATTTGAGGAATTGCAAGATCGAGTAAACGACCTCTCAGAGGATGCAGTGCAGAAGACATCGTTGGGGGTAGTTACTAGGCTACCGCTGTGCAGTGTCAGTTATACGATTAAAGTTTCTTTCCGTGCTAATCGGATGGAATTTTGCCAGCTTTTACACAGCGCAGTAGAGACATGACGAAAAGGTTCAATGGGACTTTGGGGGAGAGGAACAGAGGCGAACCGGAATGATTTTGGGAGAATATGAAAATTTTAGTAATCATATATGGATCCTCTTCTTTTGAAGTATCAGCTCATGGATAGTGGAGAGAAGGTACTGGCAAAGGGACTTTGTGAGGCGTATCAGAATTCCGAGTTCTCATGTAAACATGAGGTACCAGGGAAGAGATGAGTATGTCGTAGAGCCAGGATATAGCGGATCACTCCGTAGCGGTGAAACTGGTTTTGATGCTTTGACCAGGCGAACTAGGGTGTGGTAAAGTCAGTAGACAGGATATCCGCTATCGGGCATAGGAGTACTCCATGGCGGTAAATAAATTCACGGAGAGTATCGTTGTAAACGAAGAGGTAAAGAAAAGTGATACAGGATCATGACCTCGGACATGTTGACATAATCCAGCGAATCTTATGGGCATTGAGGCTTGTGAGAAGGTTGTTCCAGTAAGAAAATAGTGACATGTTTGATACCACTTTCGTTGTAACTCTTCCGGAAAAGCCTATTACTATGCGATTCCGACAGAGTATTACGAGAAGTATGCCATTCGTCATATGGGTTTCCTAGGGACCAGCCATGCCTATGTATCGAAGAAACCATTCGTTTGGAGAACTGGACAAGGACAAGGCTGAAAGTCATTGTTTATCACCTGGCAAATCGGGCCTCCATCTCTGCGTCTATCGGAGGAAAAAGCGAGTAGATACTTCTATGGGACTTACCCCGTTGGAAGGTCTTATCATGAGGACCCCGTTCAGAGAACATCGATGGGCGGTCATCCAGTTTATTACGAATCATGAGGAACCGTACGGTTGATGAGTACTGAACATCTTAAATAAAAAGTCCGGTGTTCTAGGGATGACAGATATTTCTTCCGATTTCCGTGATGTGAGAGAGGCTGCGATAGAGGAAATCACTGCGGAGAGGTTGCCCTGGATGCATTTCGCTACAGGTTGCCAGTATATCGGCGCTTATGCTGCGGCGATGAACGGTCGTGGACATCATCGCTTTCACGGCGAGAGTCGGCGAATGATAAAACAACGAGAAAAGCTTGTGAGTGGAACGGTACCTCGGTTTCCTCGGTGCAAAACAGATTGATCCGGAAGAAATGATGTCAGAGGCAAAAGCTTTGATTTCGTCGGATGATTCCAAAAGTGAAGTTTCTCCTTATCCCAACAAATGAAGAACTTTGCTCAAATACGAGACCACAGCGTCTTTCACAGGTAAGTAAGGATTTATAAATTGCTCTGCTTTTGCGGGAAGATAGTGTATTTATCATGAGTGTGTTTTTCGACAGGACGAAGACATGCAAATATTCCCGTAGAAGCATAGGGAAGGAGCCCTGTGCGACTATAAGCATGAGATTCTACCGAGTCCATTCGGTTAAGACAGGGAAGGTGTAAGATGTCTATTTGTCCATAAATCGTCAAGGCGCGTAGGGAGCATGGAAGAGCCAATTGGAAGATGGGGACAACAAACCTGGTAAAAGTGTTCCAGAGTGCGGTGCTTGTTATGCCCTCATAAAATTGACTGCAAAAGCATGCGGGATCTTTACAACAGCGTAAGATTTGTTAAAGTAGAGGACTAAGAGCAAATAAAGAGGGACTTGAAAGGTCCTCTTCTTCTGTCATTCTGTCTCTTCGTTCAACTCTTTTGATTTTTCTTAAAAACAAATTATTCCTAAAAGTCACTGGACTTGCACAATCAGTGGCGATAGTATACGGGCGTGTTTTGGCACAGAACTTAAGTTAAATAGAGTTTATTTGAAAAGGATTAGATGAAGAGATATGTATGTACTGTTTTGCGGCTATATTTTGATCCTGAGTAGGCGAGGAGAGCGCGGGCGTGTTGCCGGGAACTGCCCAGGAGGATGTGCCGAGATGATTTCGCCACTCTTTGCCAGAGTAGGGGAAAGGGATCAGTTTGAGGCCCGTCTGGGACTAAAAGAAGTTTCAGTGGAACAGAGGGTTGTGCGCATTTGCATCGTCAGAGGAGTAGGATGAGATGTATTCATGCAGAAAGATTAAGAAAGATTTGGTGTATGTAGAGGGGTGAGGATGAAAGATCCCTCTCTTTGAGAATATTTTTCCGTTGGAAAGAGGCGTAACATACAATTCTTATTTACTTTTAGATGAAAAACGGTTTTGATGGATGCTTGTGATCAGACAGTAGCGACACAGTTTTTCAGAATCTGGGCACACTTATCAGGAAGAAGCTGGATTATCTCTTGATTCATCACATGGAACCCGATCGTTGCAGGGTGCATTGAAGAACTTTACAGAGATTTCCGAGCTTATCCATTATTTCGAACAACAGACTTTTCAGATTTTTAGAGCAGTTCTTTTGCTTTGACGATTCGGAGGAACAGAAAGGGTCGTGGTAAAGGACGGCGAAGGTTTTTCTTTGGAAAGCATCAGTATAAGTTTCTTTTGCACCATGGTGCATTGGCTCGATGATGTTCTCCTGCTGATGGAGGGCGGATGGCATTTTGTTTTCTGCGGATGCCAGCAGTGTATTCGGCTGTAATAACAGCAACATACCAAAAGGCTGGATTATAAAGCAAAAGGATGGATGATGCAAGACGCTGATATACCAATATTGGTACTGGAAAATACGGCGACGGGCAGAATGGCTGACAGGCAGCCCTATTACCCTCCATTAAGATGTTGTCACTTCACGGTCAGTTGGCAGGAAGAAAGTGCTTTATTTTGAGAAAGTATGATCTCTGGTCCCAGGTATGTTCGGAAGGAGGCTGGCGGTTGTGATTATTTACAATTCCGTTTGACGGCAATACCAGGAATCCAGGTGTGAACCATTTTGCAATGCGCCTCAGGGAAAAGGTGCTGAAAACTGCTTAAGATTTGCGAGTGTCACCTAAACAGTGGTCCTCGTATCTGATTGCGGAGGTTTTGCCGTGCAGGCCATCTTATCTTTTGGCGAGCGAGCCTATAACAGCAGGCTACTTCGCAGATGGAGCTTGCTTACCGATATAAATTTAAATGTACAGAACCGGAAAGTCGCTTCTTTGGAGAAACGGTACCTGGAGGCACCACCAAGAGTGCAGCAAAGCTTAATGAAGAAGGAAATTCTGGATAAGATGAAGGATATGACTCTGTCAGGGAGAACTGACCACAACAGAGTCAGCAGCGAGTCAGCATGGAAAGCTCTGGATGACGGGATGCGATAACGGAAAGATTATCATTATGTGCACTGTAAAGGCATGAGGACAGAAAGATCCGGATTCGTTTATCTTTCCCTAGTCTGTCACTAGGCGAAATTCCTAGCGGGCGTGCGTATGAGAGTCTCGCTAGAAAGAGTTACAAGGATTAGTGCATTACCTTACTAACTCTTTTCTACCTCGAATGAAGCCTGATGTATATCTTTCAGTGCTGACGGCAGTCTTGTCGTTTAAAATTCTTGTAAATAGAGTGGTAAGTGGTATCGTCCGGACTAGATTTTCGATAAAAGTGAGGCTTATGAAAAGGTCCATTCTTTTGCTATGTCTCGTCAAGTGTACTTTCTTTTGTGCGTGCGGAAATAAAGCACCGAATTTGAGTACAAAGGTCAACAAGTTACCGGAGTTAAAGCGGTACGAGTCGGAGGTGCACGAAAAGGCGGCTTTCCAGCAGTCTTTGGTGTGAAAGAAAGTATGTGCGGAAAAAGCCAGACTGGAGGAGGGAAGGAGAAAGGCAGAAGAGCGCTCGTTTGCAGAAATACGAAGGTAGAAAAAGAAAGAGTCACGAGGCATTTTATATTACACGGATATTTAGCAACCGGTTTCAGGCGTATGGATAGATTCTCTGACGGCATGCAGGGAACGGGTTGAGATGCCACGTCGATTCTGGATATCAAAAATGACCGAGGGACGAGATCAGCTATAAGATAGAGAGACCAGTCTTGTCGAGCAAGAACAGGGCATAAGTGCTCGACGGGATTAAGGATGTCTGCGAAAGCTCTATTGAAAGCGGGTGTCGCGAGGAGAGTCCTTATGCGATTGCACGACTGGTTTATTTCAAAGTGACCCCTATATAACTGGCACAAGCATCCAGGTGGATGAGACCAAAAAGCGGACAGCGATCTTGCTCGGACAGCAGTGGACTATGCTGGGTGAGATCACTTATCAGAGAGATTGTGGGAGTATATTGCTTCCATTGCTGGAAAGTTAGTCGCGGATAGCCGGTTTCCGACGAAGTGCACGAGTTGGACTACGTTCGATTTTGCTACGGAGAGGGATGAGGATGTCGTTTATCCAGGAGGAGAAGCAAAGACGGACGAAAACCAAGATTATTACCAGGAATTTTGTTCGAGTTTATATCTGACCGGATATGCGACAGGGAAATTTTTCTCTACGGATGCATTGGAGACCATCATCAGTCTCATGTGGACCAGCCACATGGCGGTGGGAGCCAGAACTACTACTGTATGGCTACTTCCGCTGTGGACTATAATAGTGATCCGATGGTTTATCAGATCTCGATTACAGGGAGCAGCAATTTTGGTATTGCCCTGTCCGGATAGAGACCTGCTCAGACGATCAGGGTGCTTTGTCTTCCTCCCGAGCGCTGTCTTTCGAGAGACGGAGACAGTGCACTGCATGCAGGCGGTAGCAAATCCGTCCTGGATTTGCAGGAACTGCACCGCTTCGTATCTCGAGGCATTATATTCCCTATGGAAAGAAATTCGTTGATGCCGAGATTCAGGCTGTTTTATGATGGCCAGTTGTGACTGGAATGGCTGATTTCGGAATGCATCGAGATCATTCATGATTTTCTGCTGCTTATCAGAGAAAGAAGCCAGCGAAACAGGAAAGAAGACAGAGAAAAGAGCGTAAAGACGGAGACAATCACGCGAGTGCTGAACCTGCACCACGAGAGAAAAGCAGAATGGTGGATAATCCGGATTATCAAAAGGATGCAGAATTTAATATCCAGAAGAACTCAAAAACTCCGCGTCTTCAGGAGTTTAAGCTGATCATGGCCCGATGAGATGAGATTATCTATGTAGGAAAAGCGATCTTACAGCCAATCGTGTAAAACAGTATTTTCAAAAGTCGTATAAAAATCCATAAAGGTGATAAGATGGTTTCCTCAGATGAGCGTTTTGGAGTATATTGTAGTGAGATTCGAGACTGGAAGCGCTGTTTTGGAATCGTGATTAAGGAGAACAAACTCGGTATAACACCGAAATAAAAAGATGATAAAAGCTACCTATACACGAGTTCGAGATGTGGAGGAAGATTATCCCGAGGCTGGCTATCACCCGGTCGAAAAGAGATAAACGTTCAAAGTATTATGGACCCATATACTGCTGTGCCAGACAGGTGCAGGAAGAGTGAGGCTATCTGAAAAACTTTTACATATTCAGAACTGTAATAAAATGCCGGAGAGCACCGCTTGCAAGACCCTGTCTTTACTATGAGTATGGGACAATGCAATGCGCCGTGCTGCCAGACGCAGACGTCAGACGAGGTATAGAGCGAGATTATTCGGGAAAGTTTCCGCGATCTTATCCGGAAAAACAGAGAGGCTGTGGTAGAATTACAAAGAAAATGCAGGGCGTCCGACCATGGTTTGGACTTTAGAAAAGCCATGGAGTATCGGGATCGAGTTCACGGCTTCCATACGATGGAGAAGACTAGAAAGGTCGCAGCTCTGGATGGAAGATTCACGGGATATTCTGGGGCTTGGACGGAGGACCATAGTGACTGTGTGATTCAGTCTTTGTACAGGACTGGGAGAAATGGTAGGGGAGAGATCGCGCTTCTTAAAATGATGATGAGGAGAAAGATGAAGAGAGATTTTTCTCGCTCTTTTACATCGTTTATGGTGGAGCCGCCGATTTATCCCAAGGAAATCCTCTCTTCCTGTGCCACCCTGCCGGATGAAGAAATGATTGCCAGATGAGCTGCACATAGGGAAGGAGTTCGCATTGTGCAGCCGAAACAAGGCGACAGAGAAAGAAATTGATAGAGACTCGCGGGAAAGGGTACATGGGGTATTTTGATGCTTCGTTATGTTTGAGAGTATCAGATGAGACAGAAGAAAGCAGGAACTTGAGGCACTTGGAAGAGACTGAAAGAGTGCTACGGACTCAAAACCTTACCTTTACGCATCGAGTCGTATGATGTCTCCAATGGCTTCCGGGTGCTCATTGCATGGGATCACCAGTTGTGTTATCAGGACGGGAAAGAAAAGAAACCGAATGACTACCAGGAAGTTTCTGAATTCGAAAGTCGGTGCGCGAGGCAGGATGACTATGCGAAATCCATGCGGGATATGTATATCGACGTTTTCTCACGGTCTTATGGAGAAAAGAAGAAACAAGGGCTGGAGGGGCTGGAAGAGTCGCTGGGATCGTTTCTCAGTTTCGGATCGATCTTAATGGACGGAGGTGAGGACAGGTAAGCAGCTGCCTTTCCGTTTCCAGGAAGAACTGAAGATTTCCATCGGTTCTCCAGAGATGGTTGAGACGAGGCATCACATGGGACAGAGCCCTTCTTGTACAGAAGAACAAAGAAAGTACCGATACCGACTTCCCGGGAATGCTTCAAATTTTTAACCAGGTGGGATTAGGTGCATCGTTTTGCGAATCAACTATCACCCGCTCTCTTCGTATGAAAGAGCAGGTGCATTCTTTACTGGATGATATTCGGAATTGGGGGTCAAAAGAAGAGCGTTACTTCGAGGATTCAGAAGATATGCATGGCATTGGGCGTGTGCTTCTTACGAAAATCAGAATCCATTCCGAGATGGATGAAAATGACCGTGCCATGCGTACACTGGAACAAGGAAGGAGGAGGCGCGGCAGACGGAGTCTGATGAGATATGGGAGTTGAAAATGAGAATTATGCCTGTTTATGCTATATTGGAAAACTTTAAGGTGCTTTTATACTTATTTGTAAATAAAACCGTCAGTGATTTGTCAAGTTCAAGAATTATCACAAAATGAGCGGAACTGGAGTCTGAAAGGGACCATAGTAGTTAAGACTATTTTTACTGAAACAACATATCAGCACTCCCGATGTACCTGTTGTAGTTAGAGACAAAGGTCAGAAGAGACTCTTTGGCTCCGAGAGAAGTTAAGCTGGAAATGTTTTTCTCCAGTGTGGATGGTGTGGTGAAGAAATCCACGGATGCGTGATTGTGGTCGAGGCGGATGAAAAGCCAGAGTGATTACTGAACCGATTTCAGTGAGGACAATCTGGCCGTAAAGGCGGCCAGGTGTAGGAATGGGCGGGTGGATTTCTACAGGCGTCAAACTCAGCACAGACTTAAAGGGATATCTCTTGGTCAATGCCATGAGTGTGAGACACGCTTCTGGAACGCAACATGAAGCAGATTGTGACCGAGGAAGACCATTCGTGGCATTCAGTACCGCCAATCCTGACCTAAAACGACGGTTACATCAAAGAAGAAACACGGAAAGATTGCTCTTAAGAAGCTTAGAATTATTAAAATTCTCTGCATCTTTACGATATCTATCGATATAGGAGAAAGCGTTGTTCGTAGAGGGTACAGGAAGTTAGCTTCCTCCTGGCCTTTGTCCGAGCGGATTGAAAATGTGGTCTTTGATGAAACTTGTCTATGAGAGTGCAGAACTGATTGAGACAAGAGCCTTCTTCTTGAAAAGGAAAACATTGCCGTGGGCGTGAGTTGAAGAAAATTACTGGAATCTCAGAGCCTGAATATTCCCGTAGGAACGACGGATTTAGAACTCATTGAGATGGCAAGGGCGGAATCGGCTGGAGTATGGAGATTATTCTTGGCGGACCGTTTGCCGATTCCGCTGGAATTTCTCGATTACTAGGAACAAATGGCGGTGTTCCAGAGCACCAAGGATTTGGAAGGGCAGGCGAACTGCTTTGCGCCACCATTTTATTCGAACAGATGGAAGACCTCCAAAAAGAGTACAACGGTGTTGCGCTTGGATGGCAGACCTGTAACAGGCAGTGGTATGCACGGTACTTTGAAGTGCAAAATAAGAGCATCGGGACACAGAAAGATCCTTCACTTTAAGAATGCCGGATGTACAGATATCCTGATTTGAGAACTGACTATTACGTGATTGGATTACTCAAGATCGACGGCCATCATCAGACAGATCATGTCACAGGACAATTGGCGGAACCAGTCGCCTATCTTACAAGTCCAAGACAGTTGGTAACCCGCTGGATCAGAATGGTAGACAGATTCCTTTCTCTGCCGTGAAAAGAGCTCAGTCGGAAGAAGGAGTATAGTTTGGCCAGAACTGGAGGATGGACTGTTCCGCCTCCATATTGAGGATGGACTGATTGTGCATGAAATTCCTACAAAAAGAGGAAGAGTGTTATGTCTGTTTCAATGGAATGTGCAGAAGGCATAAAAAATAATCCGGCAGTCTTGTGCTGTCAGGGATACAGGAGGATTACCCTTTCTGTGCCCACAACCTAGAAGATCCCGGGAGGTTGCAATCTGGTTGATTCCAGGACTTCCTTAAGTTGGTGACTGTTGGCCTCAAGGGATGTCCTTGGGGCAAAGCTTCTGAGACTGCGATTCTCTTACACACAGCTTGCAGAAAGGTCTTGTTGGAGCTTGCAGAGAGAAGAAGCTCCTCCTGGTGCAAACAGGAAAGAAGGAGGCAGAGGCTAAGGGTTTCCGTTTCTAACAGGAGAGCTTTCAGGCAACTGATTTAAAGATTTCATTCATGAAGGAAAGGGCATTGATATTGGATTCCCTCTTTCTTCCGTAGGAGGGACTACTACAGCTGTTTCCGAGAATGGGACAGTGCAGTCTTTAACCGGCAGTTACATGACAGTCTTCCACCGGAACAGGAAGGGAGGTTTATGTTCTCAGTTCTTTAACGAAGCCACTTTGAATCACGGTAGGCATGGACAGAGCCAGCTGGAAAGTGCACCGTGCTGTACTTCCATTCAGGAAGAAATTGAGAAAAGCGGTTGATTCCCAGGTTGGTGAGGAAGTTAGAGATTGATATCTCACCCGGATCAGTATCATACCTTCTCCAATGCATTATGGATAACACAGCCGATTGCGACAAAAGAACGATTCTCAGGACAGCACAGCTGGAGAGTGTGGATAATTGTTAGTAATGGTTGTTTCCGGAACGGATTCAAAATTCAGATTAGAGTGAGTTCAGTTCATCAGGTTATCTTGATAGAAACATGTGTAGGGACGTCCCGTGCACGGATAAGGGCGATATCTTTATCGAGACCAGCATTACCATCAAAGAAAACCAATATGGAGCGTCAGGCCCTGTTTTGCACCTCCGCTACGGATTGATTATGATAAGGATTCGTAGCGTTGAAAGCGGACGAGAGTCTTGTTGTCGATACAAGACCTTCAACCAGGAATAGAAGACCGGGTAGAAGAAAGTAGTTATCGTAAAGAAATCGCTGGGACAGGGTGCTATGCGCTGATAGTCTCCTCCTTCAGTTGAGCGGTGAAGCGTGCCAGTGCAAAACAAGATGTTGACCTCGAAATGTGTACCGGTTATTTGTGTATCCACTGGAAGTTCTGGATGGCTATATTCATGCGCTTTGACCTGCATCGGATTGACATCGAAGAAATGTCCGCCGTGCTGGAAGCCGCTTGTATTGGAAGGTACTTCACCGATAAGGATGTATAGATTTAGCGGGCGTTGTGCTGGGTTGGTTCTCCTGGTCTTGCCTATGATTCTATGTATCCCATCGTGTGGAATGACTTTGGAAGCAATCGGACGGATGGCGCTTTTATTCACAGGCTTTAGAATAACCACTAATTGACTTCACCGTATATCGAGCAGATCGGTATGAGAGGAATCAAGGTTGTCAATTATGTCTTTCTGTGCTAACCAGGGTGCGTGGCCAGGAAACAAGTATATGAATGCCATGGTAGACAGCAATAAGTCGAAGCCGGTATTGAAAATGGTCTTGCAGACAATACCCTTTGTCGGGAGACAATCCGTGCCTCCGATATGTTGAAGGCCGGAGATGGCGGAAGAAAGTGAAAGCGGAAAGTGGATCGAATGTAAAGGCGCAGAACGTAGAGCTGATCTCAATGTTGGAAAGCCCGTTCAACATGGAGACAAACTTCTTACATGGTGAAAAGTTTAAAGAAAGTATCTGAACAGCTAATGGCAAAATGTTTGAGATAAACTCATCTACATGGAAGGTATCATCGTGGAAGTTCACGGCAGTGCCGTGAGATTGACAAAAGGATCTCAGTTGTATGAAGATTCTAAGCACACTCATTTCAAACTATATATGAAATTAAAAGTGGGACAGGAGTCAGGGTTCAACATGAGTTTCATTGAACAGCTCGGGGTGATGAAATAGAAATGTTGAAAGTATGTTCAAGGAAGCTTCATCAGTGTAGAATATTTGCATAAAATAATTGAAGAGGAGAAAGACATGGATTTCAGTAGTAAAAGGGATGCGATCTGGATCTTTGTTCTATTCCTCCTCCTCCTGTTTGGGCGCCGGTTGAAACCTTTAAAGAGTTTTATGGTAGTGGCTATCGCTACACTGCTGCCAGGTGTATAAAGATGATAAGAGATTTAATCTTTTCGTGACTTTACATTCAAGAATCATCAAAGACACATTCCTTCAGTGGGTTAATAAGGTATCTCACGGAGGCCTTATTAATAGTGACGTTATGAGATATCAACTGTATGTTTGATTGACAGACTTCATGAACTTGCGAAGAATGGTGTGATTAAGGGGTAAGCTCCGGTACATCAGTTTCATAGGTGGTGGCGAAACCAGTTAAACAAGGTTACAGCTATTGCAGAAAGATTTTGAAGGGAACAGAGGCGTTGACGCTGTAATCACCCACCGCTGGCTGAGACACCATCGTTCTGCCGTGCTTATGCGAAACTGAGGAGGTTAACATCAACAATCATTATTTACGCCCTTCCTCTGTCGTAAAGTCAGACCAGTGCCTCCTCGATACGATTGCTCCTCTCGTTCGATGATTTGCAAATGCCAAAAGACAAACAACAGAGAAATGCAATATAACATTGTAAAAAAGGATATAAGACGGCAGAGATTCTAGATTCTTTGCCAGGTAGTGGTTCCATTACCGTATAGTATATCGCAAAAGTATAACTTTACATAAACCCGTATCAAGATGCGGTGTATAAGAATGGGATAGCTGACCACGAATTTTTAGCCGCGGTGCCGTTATGCACCGCAAAAAATCCAAGGAAACGATCAGCACTTCCATTTTCAAAAGAACCTAAACGTGTTATAGTTATGGGACAGCAAAGTAGGAAGAAGGAGATTACGATGAAGATATAATTTAGAACGCAACATCGACTTTTCACCTCCTTCCGCTGAAGAAAGGAAAAAATTCTCTTTAGAAGAAAAGGCAGAATAAAATTATATCGTATAATACTTCCTGTTTACCAAGAGTTTGCAAAAGAAAGGCCTTTGATTTACATTATAACTCTGCAGCTCATGAGAAAGAAGACCGACATTATAAAATCAATTCTATTATGGATATCTTATCAGCACAAGATTTTTGGGACGTATAGGGAAGAAGATCACGCCTTCTGTGACCAGCAGCATTTATGTCCATGCCACGGCAGCAATGCAGGAAGAAACTATCTTCCACCTTTAGAAATTCGACGTTTCTGGGTAAACAGCATTTTTTCCCGACCGTGCCGGAACACCGGGAAAGGATGATTTGATTTTCTGGTGGATGTTTGCTTGGAAACCAGGCGAGGTATGCCCGTTCAGGACGGATGCCTGCCATCGACTTTGCACGTTGAATTCTATCCAGGAGAGATTCGAACGATTTTAAAAAGACAAGCAGCATTGTTAGCGGAACAGCGCAGTTATCAGGATGTGCGCGTCGGGGAAAGATAAAGGTAATTTTGGTTTGGCTGGTCAGCGGACAGGTGCGATGTATGATCTTGATATCTTGCGCCCGGAACCGTCCGGGTTATTGGAAGCCATTCTATCGACAAGCACCAGTTCACCGATGATTGTTCTCGAATGATATCAGGACGGAACCCGATTCGAGCAGCATATTAAGTCATTTTTGAGTAGGAAACGCTAGTTATTGCGGAGGTAAGGAGAGAAATATGGAATCAGACATCCACGAAGAACTACGTACGTCATTTTTCAAGATCCTCTTGTGGAGGAGCTCTGAAGATACGGGATCCTGCCGTTTTGTCAGGATCATCACTTGCAGGAAGGATTCCACCAGGATAATGTAGATAAATATTTGCGGAGACAGAGTGGTGCCTGGGCAGAAGCCTTGCGCGTGAAAGGGTGCTGTGTGCTTGGATGGCGGGAAACAATGGATTTTGCCCATGCAATTGAAAGTGGAAGACGGGATATTGCCGTTACTAGGCGTTTTCTTTGTGGGAACAAAGACGTTCGTCGTTACCAATCATTATATGAACAGTATGAGGAGTCGGCATTATTAAGTGGAAGAGGATGAGGCGACGGGAGGCAACCTCGTGACCAAAGATGCCAAAAGCAAATTGCTGCTGGAGTCGGGTGAAAGAAATGCGTGACAAGTGATGGGATGCAGGTATAAGGAAGTATGAAGAATTAACATTGTATCATTGGAACGGCAGAACATATCGACCATGGAAAGACTGCTCTGGTCAAGCATTGACGGTGTGAATACGGACAGACTGGAAAGAGAAGAAAGAAGGGCTGACCCATTGAACTCAGTTTACATCTCTTATTCTTCAGCGGGAGAGAGAAAGACGGTCTTGTCGATACGCAGGGCGCAGAGAGTTTATCGAACGATGGTATCCAAGTGCTGAGGATGGACTTGGTATTATTAGTAATTTCTGCAAAGAAGGCATCATACCGCAGACCAGAGACATCTTTCTCTTTGCATCTCCTTAAAGTAGAAAAGAAAATCGTTGTGCTCTTACCATGACGATTGATTTGGTGGATTCTTTCGCAGTGAAGAAACAGGAAGGAGACACAGGAGTTATTTCATCTGATGGAAGTTGGCCGGGTGGAAGCCGCATGAGATTTTTCCTTTGTCCTCCTTCACGGGAGAAAGGTGTGGACAGACTCATGCATTTTGTCAGAGTCAAGAAGATAGGAGAGAATCTCCCAAGGCTTTTCAGTACTACAGATCCTTGCTTTTCGTTTTCAGGCAGGAACCATTGACCCGGGACCTTGTCGGCTCTGTGGGGAGTTGGGGCCAAAATAGGAAACGGTATGAGCCAAGAGAAGAAAGGCGGGCCTTCCACCGCAGACACTGACTCCATTATGTCGCATCGGAAGGACTTGAGGTAAAATATTCAGGTACATGGAGAATCAGGACCCGTGCCTGCTGCCGGAGGCAGATCGCATTAAATCTGCAAGGGATAGGAAAAGACTGCCACATAAGAGGATGTAATCAGGAGAAGGCGGGTTGCTTCATCCAGCAGATCTTCTGGATTGCCGTGAAAACAGTTTTTGCCAACGGACGAGATCCAGCACAATCAGCAATGGAACTGCTCCAGCATCGGAACGGCGCACATTCCCTGTAAGGTTGTGTTTTGGAAAGGACAGAGATCAAAGACAGGAATCTGCACTATGCACCCAGTTACAGCGGCGGAAAAACAGTGGCGGTGCATGGGGATCCTTTGTTCTTCGAGATGAAACCGTGCAGAGGACGGTGGGAGGCGGTCTTGGACCCGAATCAGCAGCCACAAAAGCTGCGGAGAGAAGATTCTCTTTGGAACATCTTCTTGCTTTAGAAAAGGAAGCGCTGCTATGCGCGGCAGAGGAATTACTCCACTTTCCATGTAAAACAGTTTGCCAGGATTGCCAAAGATCAGGGATACATAGGATATGGAAGAAGGAAGAAACCAGAGCTGTATTTGTTATCGAACTGAATCAGGAATTTATTGTGCAGACTTCACATGCTCATGTTGCGGCCGAGGTGGAAAAAGTACAGTCTCATGCCTCGTTTTTCTCAAGAAGAAAGAGAATCCGTATAAAGCGGAGAAAAAAACTATATAATTAGCTGTGCAGCAAGCTTTTCAGTTCTTTTACAGAGGAAACCATATACCGCTCCTCTTAGCCAGTGGGATAAAGAGGGACGCTACGTTCTCAGCGGGATTTTCTTCAACTTCCCGGCCATGAGTTTAAAGATGCCGTTATACTGATTGCGAATGCACTTATGCGTGATATGCAGAAGCGAAGTGGCTTTAATGAAGCTGTCACGATCACTCTGGCTTTGAAGAGAAGAAAGTTCTTCCGGATTATTCTGGATAATCTGGTTGAAAAAGGAACGATTGTACCGCACGGGTATATACCTCAAATTTTTGCCTCCTTGAAAAAACTTTTCTTTGCAGAAGATGAGGAGGCAGAAATCCTAATGATGCACTTCGCGGTGGCATTCAGAAAGAATGCAGAAAGCACAAGCTTGGACAGACTGGAACTGACGAAGACAGAGGATTCGAGTACACTCTGCTCCTGGCGCGTTTCTGGATTCATTTACATGCTAATGCATTAATCGTTAGAAATAAGGGTGAACAATGGCAAAGATATAATCATGCGCAAATCGAAGAAAATGGCGAAATTTTGGGAAAAATCCCATCAATAAAAAGAGACGATAAAAAGAAATATTATTGTTTGGATATGTTTCCCTATCCTTCCAGGGCAGGACTTGTTGAGCACTAGGAAGGATGTGCTGAATGCCTGGGCAAGATACCAGATTATCAAAGAAAATTATGTCATCATCCATGGGATGGTCGAGACCTTTAATCTACCTGCACAGTGTACGATCAGAATGGGTAGCCACCCTCTATCACGTGACGAAAGAATGAGAGAGAATGTCAGAAGCAATTACGGCAGATCAATGCCATTTATGACTAGGATATGAGAGATCCTTTAGCAATCCGAGGATTCTATAAGTGGACACAGTGGTTTTATGAAAAGTATTTCCAGAAAGGACTCGCGTATAGAAAAAGGTTCCTATTAACAGTTGCCCAATATCAAAACCGGGTGGCTAATGAAGAGTGGTCGATGGAGGAGTGCTGCCAGGCGCTGCGGCAGCGGTGACCAAGAATCTGGAGGCAGTGGATGCAGAAAGATTACGGCTTATGCGGATCGTCACAGATCTCGTGCTTTGGATTGGCCGGAAAGGTTAGAAGATGCAGTCCGAGTGGATAGGGCGTTCCTACGGTGCAGGTAAGCTTTAAAACTGCTGGACAGCGAGGGCCAAATCCACAGCGTGTTACCACGAGACCGGATACGCTGGGCAACCTTCCTGGGTTCTTGCGCCGGAACATCACGGTACAATTACATCCTTCCCAAAATCGGCGGTGGAAGAGTACATCAGAAAGCGACCAACAAATCCCAATGTGGAAAGAATGGCGGTGACAAGACAAAAAAAGGATAAGACAAAGCGTATTTACAGGAGCCTGCCGTGATCCCATAGATGGAGAAAAATTTTGATCTGGATTTCGACTATGTTTTGCTTGGATCATGGACAGGAGCAGTGTGTGCGTTCCACCCATGACACTGAGAGACTTTGCTTTTGCAGTGGATCTCCCATCTTCAGGTTATTTCTAAAGACGGAAGAAGAGGAGCTTACGGAGACTATACGGAGGCCAGTAGATTATGATTCACTCAGGGGAGAGTGGAACGGACAGGAATCATGTTTTGAAGAAAGAGCTCCTCTGGAAATTGAAAGATGGCGCAAGGAAAGAAACAGTGAGCTAAACTGGTGACTGGGTCTTCTCCAGACAGCGTTATTGAGGAAACAAATCCCATTATCCGTGTCAAAATACGGCATGCCGTTCAGTCGAAGAGAGCTTCCTCTGGCTTCCAGTGGTGTGAACCTACCGGAACAGGCGAATCTCCTCTTGCTTCTATCTGGATTAGGTAAATTGTACTTGTCCAGAAATGTGGCGGCGGTCCGGCGAAACAATGCAGTGCCCCAATGCGTCGAGTTCATCCTAGTATTTTATTCATATGTGGATCAGGATAATGATGAGATTGATCGGCAGGAGAAAGAAAGGATCAAGTATCTTCCAGTGGATATATATATTAGCGGTATGGAACATGCCGTTTCACTTGCTCTCTTCCGCTTTTTGGACAAAAAAGTTTTTAGCCATGTCAGGACATCAGTTCAGGAGCCTTTCCTGAAGCTGTTTAATCGAGGAATGATTCTCAGGAAGGAACCAAGATGTCCAAGTCTCCTAGAAATGTGATTTCACCGGATGATCTTATTTCGAGGATTATGGTTGTGATGCCCTGCGTCTTTGCAGGCTGCTGTGGAAGTCCATGAACTGGATGCGGCATGTGGGATACCAAGAGGCATTGACGGAGTGTATCGTTTACGAACGATTTTATGCTCTTATTCTGGATTCAAAGAGAAGGCATAGAAGGAAACAGAAGAGATGGTTCGCCTTCATACATAATTTGGTCCATGATGAAGAGCGTTTTGAAGCTTTGAACAAATACCGTCGTTTCCGGATTTATAGGTACAATAGTACATATTGGATGTGCGAAAAGTAAGCGGAATGGATTAAAAACATTGCAGACATTTTCTGATTCCTTCGTTCCACTTCCACATCTGGCTGAAGAATACTACTACATTTGACAGGAGGAAGGTTCTGTATTTACGCATCCTGGCCTGTATGATGATAAAGAAGAAGAGCAGATGGAATAAAGGTTCCGGTACGAGTTAACGGGAAGGTAAAGATTATACTGCAAATTCTTGAAAGGATATTGCGAAGAAGGATTCTCCGAAAAGCAAGAGTGGCACTTGGGAGGAAGCAGCGGTACCGTTCTGAAAGAAATGTATGTTCCACTTCAAGATTATGGTACCTAGTAAAAAGCATGTCTTTTTCTTCAATTTCAGCGGACGGATAGAAATGTTTGGAGGCTCACAAAAAAAAATTATGGTATGATAAAAGAACGTTGTTGCATTATGATAAACAGCGTTGTCTTTCTGTCAGGCTCATAGATGAAGATAATTTATGGCACACTGTATTAATAAAATTTGTTTTATCGCTCTTCCTGTATAGTAGAGAATCAGAGGGATTGTATATTCGGCAAATCAAGAAGCTTGTCAGAACGGTCAGTATAGAAACAGGGAGTTCTCATGAATCCTCTTCCACGCTGTAAGTGATAGAGAACAATAGAACAGTGGATCAGGCCGGATCAGGCGGCCAGATCAAAATCCTCAGTACCGTTGCTTTATCCGTTCTTGCCCTTGTTGTTTTTAAGGGAGTATTTGTACAATCATGCTTCTTTACAAAGCAAAGGCTGAAGAAACGACAAAGTGCAGGAAACCATGAATCAGATGGAGTTCAGAAGGTTGTATTTGGATTATTCCACGCCGCTTTACAAGAAGGATGTAAACTTTCAACAGAAAGGATGACGGAGGAGGACGTTGAGAGATTCTTAAAGAAGTCTTATCAGTGGTCTTGAATAAGATGGGAACCCAGATGCTCAGTATTTTACGATGCAGGTTTCGGAAAATAAAGACCGAGAGAATGCCGAAGCAGTCGTGATCAAGAGACGAAGAGAGATTATTGAAAGTAGCAAACAATCTCTCCGATATATTCATTCCACAGACAGATACGCTCTTCTGACGATGGTGTAGTATCCATGATTTTTGTTGAGCAGCTTTTGCAAACTATAAAAGACAATCGGGCGAAAAAGCAGTACAGCAGAGTTCAGCAGAAGGCAAAGAAGAAGAAAAAGAAAAGAGGAGAAAGCAGTGTGGGACATCATCCGCTGCCAGCAACGGACTATGTTCTAGCACCCGATTTTCGGATAAAGTAAACAATTATGTTTCTCAGCTTGCCATTGTGTGAAGATGGCTCCGCAAAACAGGAGATATTACAAAATTATAACAAGTCCGCAGTGAATTCAAGGTTTGTGGAACGAAGACTAAGTTGCTCTGGTCGTCACTTTGAGACTGTGAAAAGTCATGGAGTTGAGATTCAGAATAAAAGTTTCAAGCGGGAGAGAGTGGAGCGGTCGGTACAGGGGTGCCTTGCATGGGGTAGATTCCATTGAGATGAAGTATAAAATCATTTCTGCCTTTGCGACCAAGACCACCAATCACTTCGAAATACAAATGTTAAACACTGCAGAAGCACTGAACGGAACAGTTCCTGAAACCCGGAGAGTTCTCCAGCTTCAACACAGTGGTTGGACAGCGTACTCCCGGAGAAAGGGTGCAGCCACGGCAGCTGCCTGTAATCGAGGAAGTTGTGAGAAAGTCAGGAGAGGTGTATGGATTTCCTCCACACTTTGCAATACTGTTTTCGTACTTGGGACTTGACGACATACAAGATCATGCTTTTGCTGACCTATGTTACATGGGAATGGATGCTACAGTTCCTGTGGGACCGGACCATAAGTTGTAAACAATTTGAAGCGTACCATCGGTATCAGGCATGATATTCCAACAGACTGCCAGTGCAGATTTACAGTATTCCATTCTTCGGACGGTGTAAAAGTGGTTGGTTCCAGGAAGATCAAGACACCTGTACCTGCCATGCAGGTTATCACACTTTCAGCTGAAGGAAGGAGAGCCTTGTCGACTGGGATCAGTGGCAGGCCTATAAAATTGTGACCAAAGACGGGAAAACGGAAGGTAAAAGACCTGATGCGGCCTATAAGGTCATACTCCGAAAAAATATGCAGACAGGTGGTTCCGCGAACCCCACTCAGAGTGCCAGCGTGGCAAGTTCTGAAGCCGCGGAGATGGAAGCCAACCGAGGGAAAAACGCAGGGAGACAAAACAGAAATAAGCCTGAGCCTTCAGAGCCAACAGAAACACTTACTTCCGGTGGAGATGCAGTTATTTCAGACGGACCCGGAGCCAGCTAAGTACTGTTCACTTATAGAGAAAGCTAAAGAACGCGCAGTGTATAAAACTGGAACTGCAGTAATAGTGAGGACAAAAGAAGGACGTCCCAAAATCTTATCTTCTATGTTTTTTGTATATCTAAACAATTTTTTCTTGCCCTTTTCCATCCTTTTTGAGATTGGACTCTTCGTGTATTTCTTCATTATGAAAATTTTGTTTTGTACTTATTCGAGACAATGCAATCATTGCTTTTTCACAAGAAATGATTTGTTATACTATTTTTCCAGTATAAGAAGGTCTGAACAGAACTTTCAATATTTCACATTTTTCAGGGAGGAGGTAGTGTGGCAAGAAAGGCGAAGACTATGGATGGAAACCAGGCAGCACTCTGTGCGTTTTCTGAGTAGCGGCAATCTTCCCGATTACCGTCATCCGTTATGCCGGAGCATATTGATGAGTGGGCAACAAGGAGAGGCCAGAACATTCTTGGTGAACCGGTACGGGTAACGGAGATGCAGTCGGCCGGTGCTGCTGGGCTGTGCACGGTGCACTGGCTGCTGCTGCGACGCTTCTAACCACAACTACGGCATCCAGGGGTCTGCTTCTTATGATTCCGGATATTTATGGATTGCCGGAGGCAACTTCCGAATGTGTTGACGTTTGCAAGGCGAGTGGCAACATGCACTTTCCATTTTCGGGATCGCTCAAGAGCGTTAGCAGCAGCAAATCAGACCGGTGCCACGCTTCTTTGCCGAATCTTCCGTACGAAATGGACTTAACTCAAAGTAGCCCATCTTGCGGCACAGAGGAAAAGATTCCTTTCATCAATTTCTTGACCGGATTCCACATTACTTCTCGCAAATTCAGAAGAATTGAGGTGGGATTGCTGAAGACTTAAAGGATATGGTAGATTAGAAATTATGTCGGTGGCACCGTAAGAATACATTGAATCCGGAACCGTCGTAGAGCGCAGTTTCGCCAGAACCAGATATCTTCTTCCAGGCCAGGAAGGCTTCAGCCCACTTATTGTGATGCGCTTCCAAAGCTGTTGTGCGAGGTATATAGATGGGTAAACAAACTCGGTACCGATTAATAACTGTTAACTACTGCGGTGCGAAGATGCAGGCGCATATCATCATGTAATGGGTTTCTGTAAATGAAACGATTGAAGAGACGATTGATTATCTTTCCGAGAAGACCGGCGCAAAGCTGGTTTAATTGAGTAAAGACTCTACAGATAGACACCTGTGATGCTTTCTTAAAGAGCGATTCCGAACGGTAGGGCCATTTTCCGTTTTAGATCATGAAGAGCCTGGATCAATCAGTGACCACTTTTATCTTGATATTGTTGCTGCTCTTTCGACAGTGCCTTCAAGAGGTCTTAATTCTTTCCGGTCGTTGACCTGGGTTCAGGGCTAACTCCGGCACAGATTGTGGCTGTTTACAACAACAAAAGATGAGAGATTCGCAGTCGGTATCAGCGATGATGTTACGCAATACTACTCTTCAGGAAGGTCAGCAATTGTGACGACACTCGGCCGGTACATTGAGCTGTAAAGTTCTGGGTCTCAGATGCCAGACGGGACAGGTCCGGCAAACAAACTCCATCAAGATTATTGGTGATAATACCCGGACAATATGCGCGACACTTTGACTATGTCAGAAGTCCGGCGGGGTGTGATGTCACACCTCCGTTTTGATGACAAACCGATTAAGTCTACTTATCTTATCAAAGAGAGCAAACTTTGTTGCTACCGCAATCCTGCCTACATGACGAAGTTCAATGGTGGGAAGTGGCGGAACCTTCCTTGCAGACTTTAGCCACGTGGCCCAAGGATGAAGTAGAGAAAAGCATATTCCCGGCCAGAGTGAAGTACATAGCTGAGCACAATATCAAATTCTACATCATTAACAGTGTGAAAATTGGTATTGAGACCGGGTATGGATCAAACTCGTATTAACACGATTCTCAGTCCGCATTCTTTAACCGGTATCATTCCGAAGAACGGGCTGGCTCTGGCTCATGAAGATGCCGCAGAGGGACTTTACGGACAGAGGGTGAGATGTCATTCAAGAAAGAGACGCTGAGCACAATCGTGCAGTGCCTTAATGCTTTCGAAAAGTGGAAGTAAAGAAGATGGGCAAGTGTGCGGATGAAGGTCTTAAAGTTTAAGACTGAAACAGCAAGGCAATGCTCTCGATTTTGTAAACAACATTAAATTTTATGTTTCGCACGGGAAATAATCTTCCGATATCCCTTTCCCAGAGCTACACCGGACGGTTCCACTCCTGTCAATTTTGACTGCTTATAGGAAGCATGATGTTGCAGTAAATGTTCAGTATGGAATCCGGATAACTGTATTCGATGTATTTCTGTTCTATATCCTGCCCGCAGCAATTCGTCGACGGCGCTTTGGAGGAAGAAGCGGAGGGCTGCCGAGCGGAAATCAGGAGCTAAACCGATGACCACTTGTAATGAGCTAAGTTTCGGCATTCAAGTTTCGTATTGGATTGCGTAGGTTTACGCGGTTCTTGTGCAAGTATCTGCTGGGAATGAAGGCGAAAACCCTTATGATGTCTCCGAGAGGATCGCGAGGATGCTAGAAGTACTTCGATTATGCAGTGACTCTTCCGGAAGGAAGAAATGATTACAGTTCAAAAAACTACAATGAAAGGTTCTCTCAGTTTAAGCCGCTCTTGAGTTCTCCGGTGCTTGTCGGGTTGTGGAGATCGTAGCCATAAGCTTGTACAGCTTTTTCGGAGAAGAATGTACATCAGTAATGCTACCGGATGTTCTTCTATCTGGGGTGCTCTTCTCCTCTCACCGCGGTAATACCGAGGTCAGGGACCGGCATGGGATAATTCTCTCTTTTCGAAGATAATGCAGGTTGAATTTGGTATGCTTCTTGCAGAACGCTATCCGTGATCGTTTGAAAAACAGGTTGAGAGAGAGACTGGCTGAAAGAAATGAGAGGACAGCGCAGTGGTTGGAAGCTGCCAGGAGTATTTGGATACCTTGCTGTTCTGGTGCAACGAACGGTACCGCTACAGAAGCTTCTTGTCCTTTGGAAGGAAGAGACCGATGCAATTGCAAGATCTTCTGAAGAACAAGAATTTCTTGGGAAAGAGAGCCAGTGGATCTTCGAGGTGGAACCAATTGAGCTTACGATATCGGATTCGACGGACTGGATCATGTTCTGACTTCCGGTAGAGATATCAATGTTATGGTATTTGATGCCAGGGATTTTATCAACACGGGCGGACGATCTCCAAAAGGCCCACTCCTGCTGCCGGTGCAGTGGCACAGTTTGCTGCGCAACCGGAAAGGATACAAGAAGAAGGATCTTGCAGGTTACAGTGTCCTATGGTTATGTCTATATTTACTTTACACACATTGCGATGGGTGCGGATATAGCACAGAACCGTTAAAGGAATTTCCGGGCGGAAGCTTGTCAGGACCGTCTCTTGTCAATTCATACTCACCATGTATCAACCATGAGTATCAGAAGGGAATGGCAAGAGCTGCAAACCGAAGAGAGCTTTGCCGTAAGAATCCGGATACTGGAACAACCTGCGTTTCAGCCGCTTGGCGGAGATAAAGTTCGGTCTCGATTCGAAAGAGCCGAAGTTCGAAGGGGATATCAGGAGGTTCTTGCGGGGCGGTTGTTACCTTTCTCTTGCACCAAGAAGATCCGGAAAGAGCAAAAGGCTTTCGGATGAGATGAACAGGAAGGAAGCAAAAGAAAGATATGAAGTTGAGAAGAGAGACTGGTTGAAATCTTTAACAACTAATTCTTCCTGCTTTGAAAAAGAGTTGCAGCTTTTGCTTGCAACTCTTTTCTTCTATTATGATTTAAGCTATTTTATGGAAGAGATAGCAGAAGGATAAGCGTGTGACATCTTCCTTTTTACCCAATGGTAAATGAGCCATTTCGAGGATATAGATGAGGAGGTCGTGAGAAAACGTTGTTGCTGTGGTGGGACGTCCTAATGTCAAATCCACCCTTTGAAATGCGTTGTAGGAGAACAGATTTCCATAGTGCAGAGATACGCCGGGGTGACGAGGAGGATCGAATCTGTGGGCATCCTGGTTGACATATCATTTTACTGTGGTCGATACCGGCGGGATCAGGCCGGTATCCGATAACCTGATTTTGGAAGGAGGTCGTGCGCAGGCGGAACTTGCGATTGAGACTGCGGATGTCATTGCATTACGGATACGCACCGGGGTGACAGATGGTTCAAAGTTGCCGAGATGCTCAGAAAATCAAAAAGAAACCGATTGTGCTCTGTATGTCAGCACCGTGAGCAGTGTAAAGGAGATTCCGGTAATGATGTATGCCAAATTTTATACTTGGTCTCCGAAGAACCCTTCGGTTTCTTCTGCAAATGAATGGGAATAGGAGATCTCTTAGAAGGAAATAGTAAAACATTTTCCAGTGAGAGGAGGAAGAAGGATGACCGTTTAAAAAATTGCTCTGATTAGGAAGCCAGATACAGGAAAAGGCTCTTTAATCAACCACCTTTTAGGGAAAAAGTCCATTATTTCGGATATTGGAACAACAAGGACGCAATTGATACACAGGGTCAGTATAAGGGAAAGATCCTATGTCTTTATTGATACGAAAAGGCAGGATTGAGAAGGAAAAGGAAAGAGTAACAGGAGGATATCCGAGGCATTATTCAAAAGCAGTTCGAACTGTTTCAGCGGTGAATCGGGCGGATATCTGTGTTGTTCTCTTGGAATGCGACAGAAGAGTCACCGATGGCGTGCTCGTGTACGAGCATTGCGCATGAATCCGGAAAAGGGGTGATTATCGCGCCAAACAAGGTATAGGATTTGATTGGGAAAATAGTAAAACCATGCGAAATTCACGAAAAAACTTCGTGAAAAGTTTTCATGTATGGACATACTTGAGATTCTTTTATTCTGCAGAGCAGACTGACGTACTGGAGACGAATCTTTAGAGCCTGGTCGACCGGTCATGAGAATCAGGTTTACAGTTAAAACCGGTGTCTTAAATAAGTTTTGCTTTGGAGCAGCCTGTTAGGCAACCGCCTTCCGATGAGGAAGGAATTCAGCTTCTTTTTTATATTACGCAGGCTTCGGTTTATATCCGGCCTTGTTCTTTGTAAATGATCCTTGGCAATTGATGCATTTTCTTATACAAGATATGTTGAGGAGATCAGATTCGAGCTTCGGTTTTCTTGGGAACACCGATTCGTTTCATTATTAGAGAGAGAGAAGAAAACTAAGATGTCCGTGCAGGAAAGTATCATTGCGCTCATCGTCGGCTATCTCTTCCGTAATATTCGAGCAGCTATCTCTGTCGCAATGGCACGATGGAATCGATATATCTTTGAAGAGGATCAAGGAATCCGAGCAGTACCAATATCCTTCGCACTCTGGGAGAAAGCGGGCAGGATTACTGTGCTGATGGATATTGCAAAGTGTATTTATCCCATCTTTTTTATAGTGCTGTTCTTTAAGCCCGAGGGCCAAAGGATCAAAACGCTTCTCCTTGATGGTAACGGGCCTCAGTACTATCACCAGGTCACAATTTTATTTTTCTTTCTAAAGTAAAGGGAGGAAAGGCGTTGCGTGTACTGTTGCCTTTGCTCACTATGCTCGCCCCTCTATACCGTCTTTCTTTTGCTTTATTCTTTATCGTAATTGTTATCCTTCCACCGGATATATCAGCTTGAGTTCTATGCTTGCAGTGACAGCGTTTTCTTTCATTCTTCTTTTGGAAAGAGCATGCTCTCCTTTCCCAGCTCACAATTTATCTTCCCGTATGCCTTTCAGTTTATTCTCACGGCACTCTTGATTTTCCAGCACATCAGGGAAATATAAAGCTATTAAACAGAACGGAAAACCACTTTGGAAGAAAGAAATAGCGGTTTCCAAAACGATATTGTTCCTTTATTTTCCGTTCAGAAGAAGTAGGAATCTTGTTTGGAAAGGAGTTGCTATAATCACTGGGCGCCGGAAGCTGGGGAACCGCCTTGGCTGCTGACTGCAGAAGAACGGACATTTCGTTTCCCTTTGGACACGCAGCGAGGAAGCGAAAACGATGGAAAGCAGGAGTATGAAATCTTAACGTCCGCATTCGGATTCCATACGCATTCTATCTTCCTTGGAAGAAGCGGTAAAAGGTGGAACTGCCACTCTGCTATTCCTTTACATTCACCAGAAATGGCATTGCTGGTGAAGCCTTATACGGGAAAAAGAGCAGATTTTACTGACCGTATCAAAGGAATTGAGAGAAAAAGAAACTGCTTACCATGAGCGAGATATTGGAGGTTTTTCCCGAATCGTGTGGCGGTTCTCTCAGTCCTTCCGCAGAAAGTTCCCGTTTATACCGACAAGCCACATTGTCTGTGCTTCGAAAGGAAGAGATGGCAAAAATCATCCATTTCTTATCCGATAGTTTTCGTGTTTATACGAAATAAAGAGATATTCAGGAGTGGGGTGGTGCCCTTTAAAGATATCATCGCGCGGCAGGAAATCATGGATGGCAGGGCACTGGAATAATGCGATGGCCGCTCTCTGATCCTCAGAGGGATTGCGAGATTTCCCGTCTAGGTATGGCAATGGGTTGTCACAGAGAGACCTTTGCAGGACTTTCGGAATCAGGAGACACTCGTATTGTAACCTGCTGCGTTTAAAACACTCCCCGTAACAGAAGAGCCGGCATCCTGATCGGTGAGAGGCGTTGTAGAAGACGCGATGAAAGAAGGTTAGACCTTGGAGTGGTAGAGGGTTTATGCATGAAAGCAGCAAAAGCGCTTGGAGGGAAAAAATACAAGGGTGGGAACTTCTATCATGCAAAGAGGTGAATGCAATTCTTTTCGAGAAAAGGCCTGGGGATGCAGTGTCGAATTAATACTTCAGGATCGGCGCAGCGAGAATCAGCGGTGCTTTAGAAAAATCTCCATGGAATATTGCGAGAGTTATATCGAGTAACTCCGCATAAATATTGTTATGAAAAATTAACTGAAATATAAGTCTTCCTATAATACGGAAGATTTTTATTATTGGGAGAATCAGGGAAACAATGAAAAGACAAATCAGTTTTTGCTCTGGCTTTTAGCACAATGGCTCTTTCTTTGTGACATGGCGGAAATGAAAACAGCAGTAAAGGAAATGCTGTAACTACAGGAGTAGTGAAAGGACAGAAAGCGGATGCAAGCGGAAAGAATGGAAGATCGGATCTCGAGGACCTTTGACGGGAGGGTGCCCGTTTTGGCAATGCCGTAGTAGACGGTGCGGAGATTGCCATTGAAGGGTGTGCCAATGGCGGGTATCAGCAGGCATCAGATTGAGTATAAGAGCGGATGACGAGCATGGCCAAGAGAAAGCGGTCAATGCATAGCAACAAAAGACTGGGGAATGCAGTTCTAGTGGGACCGACAACCAGTGCCCAACAATTGCCGTAGGTACAGGTCGGGCGGATAACCTCTTCATGATTTCTCACGTCCGGTTTCCGCTCTGGGTGACTGCGCCGAAAATATATTCCATTAATGTTTCTCCGATCCGGCTGAAGGGCCAAGTCCTGGGTATATCAGTTCCTCATAAGGGTGGAACGAAGATTGTATCATCTGCGATTCTTCTGATCATATATTCTACCGATCACACGATTCCCCTTTGAGGCTGCTCCAAGCCAGGAATCGGACATTGTTGCGGATGAGCAGTTCCTGCAGTTCAATAAAGGACCTCTACACGGTGCAGAAGATGAAAGATTCCGGGGCGACCTGGTTTTCCTTCCGTTCTATTATGCGGGCTGTACAGTTCTTGCAAATTGGCAATACCAGCGGGATATAAAATGACTTTCTTCGGATTCAGCGGCATACGGACGATTGACTACGAACGTGGGGCTTTGATGCAAAGAAAGAAACACCGGTGGCGCATGGCTTCTGACTCCGTTTGCAGCGGATTCAGAGGATGAACCTGCGTAAACTTTTGTAAAGAGGTACAAAGAAGTTCAACGATACGCCGATACAGTTGCTGCTTTCAGTGTATGACACTGAAAAGTTTATGCAGTGAGGCTGCCACTGAAGAAGGCAAATGTCACACCGGATGAGTGTTTCGATTTAAGGAATGCCATGGAAGGCAATGAAATCATACAGACAGCCTTACCGGTTCCAATATGAAGTGGGATGCATCCGGAGATGAATGGGGGCCGAAAGCCGATTTAACCAATCAAAGATGGGCGTATGTTTTTCCACTTGAATAACACTTCCCTATTTCATCTTGCGGCTGCAACGGTAGGGTTTAAAGGAAGAGGATGAGAGCTGTAAAAATAGCATACAGCTCCTTTTCTTGTTGATAAAGGAAGTTATTTGTAATAGTAGGTTTTATTCCCCTATCTTCAAAGCGGTATTAGTTTAGGATCGGTCTGTGCACCATTGTGCGCTTGGTTGTATACCACATGGTATATAGATTGCCAGAATGCTGAACTTTATATGGAGATATCCTGATGGTAGGGATATACTGCTGCATTGAATCAGATGGAAACACCTATCCAGTGCCGTGCTTCTCAGCATGACGGTCTGTACGGCGCTCGGTGTTTTGATGAAGAAGAGTTGCCTATAAACTTAAACTCCGTAATGCCAATGCACTTGCCGTTCTGATTTACGGCAATCGGTGTTTCTTATCTTCTGCCAAAATCTGGCTCTCTTGCTCTTTGGGGCAAATCCAGAAGTTTTATCACTAATGAAATTGCGCCGCTAAGAACTTGCCCGGAGGAAATCTGGGCGTTCCGGAGAGCAATCCTCAACCATTGTTCTTGTGGAGCGCTTGTTGCCAAGTCTGCCTCATCAGCTTTATTCAGAAGCAGAGGCCGGGCAGGCGTGCTGGCCGTTTCCGGAGGACAAAGGGCGGCCAGTCTGATGGGGTGTGTAGATGCTACGGTGCCCTTACTGGCAATCGGTTTCCACTACCAGTGTTGCCCGGAATATTGCTTTGTTCCGCTTATCCAGTCTGGCTTACATAAACAATAGAGGCCATACCCAGAATTAAAGCCTTTGACACTGCAGTTCTCAGTGAAGTCGGATCAATTCCCGGGGCATTTAACAGTGGTCGCATATTGCTTAGTATCCTAGAAAATGCTTTCCAAAGCATACATTTCTTCTAAATTGTCGATGCGATTATTTTTTTCCGTGCTGATTATTGTTCTCTAGTTAACCGACCGGCATTTGGAGAAAGAAGATTATGGAAGGTGTAAAGATGAAGAAAAATGAATGCATTCCTGAAAGAAACTCTTCTTGAATTACAGTGTATTAATTTACTCTGTTATTTTATGGTACAATTCTTTTTACATTTCAGTTCTGTCTCTTCTTTGAAGTGAGAAAAGGACTTCTGGTTTCCCACGCATTTACTCGATTCACAACAATTCTGAATCTTGTGGTAGGTATCTCGAGAACTTTCTTTGCGAGACGCCGGCTTTATGTGTGTAGGCGCTTTCAGTTCCACGACCTGTTCGATGCTTTTGCCAAGAGCGGACTCCGCCGATCTTTTGTTTATTTCCTTATTGAGTCGGTGCGCATGGCAGAGTTTTACTCAGTGTGCTTATCATAGGATTTCGGTTCTTCGCCTGAAGAACTATCTGGCTATTGTCACCGCACTGCCTTTGAAGTGTCCTTCAAAATCTGATTAATGCGTTGTACTTTGGTGTGGGCAGAACGGTTGGCATTTCCTTCAGAGAACTGATAATGCGATTACTCTCGGTGAGGAAGTGGATTAAAATTGTTGAGGGTGCCGGAATTGCAATGCAAATGCGATTACATGGAATGGTCTCATGATCCCTTTCCTCTGTTCATGACTATCATTCCAGGCAATGCAGAGGCAGTTATGTATTCAGAGATAACCGTATTGCTGCCAGGAGTATATTACCACAACAAAATTAAAAACACTTCTTTGTTTCTCTGACTACTGCATCATTTGCAGGAATTGCCACGGTAATACTCTACGCACATAACCCTGGAGATTCTTTACAAGGCGCTCCCCGAAAAGAATTTCAGCTACAATCAATCTATAATGATTCTTGTCTTTGTCATGAAGTGGTGGAATAGAAATATACATGGTTCTATTCTTGCACTGGTGGTACTCACCATTCTTGGAACTTCTTCGTTCTCTAAACGATTATGCGGCGTTATGCTGTTGTTTTTCAGTTTTGATGCTCTTTACCTCAGCACTTGGATTTATTGCTTTTCAGAAAGAAGAGTCTCACTGAGATTTCCATAAAATTGAGGCCGCCAAAATTTGTTTAGAAGGTGAATGCACTCAGTGTACAACCGGCGGTCTGAAGCTGTGGATAATTTCCATATTTCTGTGAAGAAAAATGAACTTTATGGTTGATACTAGGACCCAATGGGAGCCGGAAAGACAACGATTTTCAACCTCTTGACCGAGTGCTGCAAACCGAATTCGAGAAATTCTTCACCGAGAAATCTTGTAGGATTAAGTTGTGTGCATATCAATCGGAGGCCAAAGCGTGCAAGAAGACCTTCCAAAATAATACATTATTCGATAAATTATATGGCTGGATAATGTGAAGCAGGTTCTTTTCCTCTCATAAATATAGTTTTCTGGATGAGAATCCTCCGTTTGCCGAACTATTTTAAGAAGGAAAAATGAATGACGACAATGGACCTGCTTTTTCAGTCTTTCATTTAGAAAATCTTGCCGGAAGTCGGCCAAATCTTCATACGGAGAAAACAGAGCTTAAAATTGCCAGAGCTTTGTACCACGAGCAAATCCTCCTTCTTTTGGATAGACCACGGCCGCCAGGATGAATCCGAATTGAGACGGAAAGAGTTGATGGAAACCATTCGCTAGTACGGGATCGTTTGTGCCCAGGTACTTCTTATTGAACACGATATGAAGCTGGTATCCGGGATTTGTGGTAGACTCACATTACTAATTTCAGGAAGGTGCTTTGCGAAGGAGAGACGGAGGGTCACTGCATAATGAAAAGGAAATGTTATTAAAGCCTATTTAGGAGAGTAATATGGGAGAATTCTGGAAGTTAAAAATTTATGTGCACTATGGCGCCAGTGCCATTAAAAATTTCCTTTCATGTAAAAGGAAATCGTAACCCTCATCCAGACAAACGGTGCAAGGAGAAAACAGTACATGCCAGACGATTACCGGCCTTGTTCCCTCTTCTGAAGGAGATTCTATATAATAGAAAAAGAGTTGAGAAAAGTATTATCCAGTTATAAAACTTTATGGAATGGATGCTTGCTCATGTTCCGGAAGGGAAAGGTCTTTTCAGTCTGTTACCAAATATAACTCCTCAGGCGTATGCGAGAAAAGATAAGAAGAATAGAAGACGGTTTGGAGATAGTTACATACGCATTCCCGCGCCTTGAAGAACGTCACCAATCAGGTTGCCGGTACCTCCGGAGAGAAACAGCAGGTCTTGCACCATGGTGAGCTTTTGATGTCAAGCCGGAAATAGTTCTTCTGGATAGACCGTCTGGATTATCCATTTATGTCAATGAAATCACTACTGATTCAGATGATTCCTTGTGACAGCGGTATTGCACTGTCTTGATAACAGTTCGACAGAGCACCAAATAAAGCGCTCGCGGTGCAGATAAGGCATGTTTTCAGAACAGGTGTGATTTCTTTGGAAGGAGAAAGCCAAAAGCCTGCTTTGCCGGATCCTAAAGTTCGGAAGCGTATTTTATCAGAATGGCGTGAAAAGAGTCTTGTCCGTTTTATCTCTTTCTGATTGTCGTATTTCACTTTTTCCTGTTTTCTACAAAGAAGTGGAAGCAGAACTCATGCAGTATGAAGTAGGGCAGTGCCAGAGCAGGTGGATCAGCAGGAACTCGTCCCGGTAAAGGAAGAGAGAAAACAGAGGTGGAAGAACTGGACAGTGCCGCCTTTTTACAGGATGATGAATGCTAAAACTGGAAGAATTAGAGAAGGATAAAACGGCGCGGGACCTTCCTGAGAAGGCGTTACGAAAACAAGCGTCTCTTTACGGTGGGAGAATTACGGCAATTGGTTTCGTACTATGAAGCAGTGATTTAAAAAGGACGGAAGGGATAACTTCTTTTGCGAACAAGCATTTTCTCATAAGGAAGAAATCAGGAGAGAAAGCAGAAAGAACTTAGTCAGGATAAGACAGGTGTAAGGGAGAATGTAGACTATTCAAAAAGTATATTGCCTTAACAGCCACGTTGTGCAAGTATGACTGGAAAAGATGAATGAGAGGAATAATTCCCTCTTCTTCTTTTATAAAACGATAATTCTTGCACTTCGGAGATGAAATTACGATATAAATTTCACTTGTTAAGATGAATAGATTTTAGAGGTAATTTATGGGAAAATATGGCGTAATGAGTTAAGAAGAATGTTCCTCAGAATATTTAAGAACAGGACATCTTATTTTAAAGAGTTTTCGTTGGTACCATAATGACAACAGTTTGCTTTTTGATTAATTCAGAATATAGCGCCAACTGAAACACTTTTTGCAGACAGGAAGATTCCTTAGGGAAAGAGTTTCCTACTATCAAAATGTATTCATGCCGGGAGACATTGAAACAGCGGTAAAACGGCACGTCACAGTACTTTTTGGGATGCTCGAGATTTCTCCTTTGAAGAGTTATTTTAAGTCTGAAGACGTTGCACTTTGCCTGGCAGTTTCTTTGGAACAGGTAGGGATGCAGGACCGTCTTTATCAAAGTATTATCTGGACGATGAAGGCCTTCCGTGTTTGGACGGAAGAGCTCCGAATGTTCCCGACTGAGCGTGTGTGCAAATTTTGGAAAAGAAGACGAATTTCTGGGAGCATGGTTGCCGGTCCACTGCGGTCCCTGCTCGAGATTACGACCGCGGAGAAGAATTGGAACAGGACCGGATGATGCAGTGGGCGAGGAGATCGTTTCGACGAAGGGACGCGGAATATTTGTGTGTTCTGTGAGTTTCAGCAATGATGGGCTGGCCATTACAGATCTGGTTAGAAAAATATTGATACAGGATGGGACTGGAGCGTCTGCACCGTAGTCTGGGGACGTTCATACTCTCTTTGATGTGGATACCAATAGGGGCGATGATGGAAGAGATTGCCGTGCTTTCCCATCAGCATTATCTGGAGCAAGGAGTTGATATCCTCTTTTCCATGTGTGCAAGATCATGTAAAGAGCTGCCTGCCTTCATGGACAGGATTATGCCCTCAATATGAGGACGAGGCTATGTATTCCAAAGACTGCTACGAAGAGCGTAAGTTGCAGCAGGGTCTGGGATTCCCGGTGTTTTATCCACTTTATCCAAGAAAGCAGTTACACTTTCAAGGATGGATACCCGGGCTTGTCGAGGCGCCTGGGTCTGATCCTCCGTGGTAACCACAGAAAGGGCGATGAACAATAGGCGATTGGTAACAGTCTGGCTATTTTCCTAGACGCAGTTGGGTTTACCAAAAGAAGAAGGAGAAGACACTTTCCGGAAGATGCCTTCCGCCTTTGCCAAATTTTCCCCGGGTTCCCCTGGATTTGACAAAGAAGATTTTGCAGGATGCGGAAATGGATCGATGAAACTGACCTTTCATCTGAATGATATGAAGGTCAGAGACACTGCCAGAGCAACTTAAGAAAACGACCGGTACGCAGGAGCGCGTCAGTATTTACCAGAAACGGGATCCTGAGCATTGCTTTGGAGTTTGACAGATATAATGCAACAATACATGTAACTTC